>ERZ780013.112-NODE-112-length-40649-cov-6.96788_pt1 | contig 40649 bp, 47 predicted proteins | sample MGYA00511178_ERZ780013 | MGnify/ENA primary metagenome ERZ780013 (study PRJEB29588, sample SAMEA2149568) | human gut metagenome | biome: human gut; feature: human-associated habitat; material: faeces | place: Denmark | collected 2008/2010 ... | reverse complement strand
TGCATATATAATATATTATATCTATATTTGTATAACGAAAGATACATAATATATGATATCTATATTTGCATAACGAGAGATATATAATAAACCATATATAATAAACCATAAAACATTTAAAGCCATGCTTAATTCTAAAAGCTTCACCACTGCCCTAGAAATTATCTCCAAATACCATTCCACCGAACTGGTAATTAATACTCCCAGCAATAACTTCGCAGGGTATACAGGGCAATCCAAATTTAGGCTACACATAAAGAAATGCGTACCTGCCGTAATCAAGGGCCTTATTAAGGAAGGTTTCATATTAAGTATGGGACCCGAAGGATTAGAGGTAGATAAAATCTAGCCTTAGTTAGGGCCTCCAATTATTATTTGCATATATAATATATTATATCTATATTTGTAATACAGTAATAACAATTTAAATAGTTAAAATTATGGATAAAATTATGAATTGCTCGGTAAACTCTTTTAAGGTTTCTATTTATGGGGTTAATCCTGATAGTTGGATTATCAGAGCCTTGGAAAATAACGGATATAACCTCGAGAACTGTCTCGAATTGGATTACCCGGCGGGGTTTATTGCAATCGAGGTATATAAGGATGATTTCGATTGGGTATGCGAACTCTTGGATTATACCGAGAACCCGGATAACACCAGGGAACAGCTGCTCGGGTTTTATAACTATGCTCGGACAGAGTATAAGGACCTGGAAGGTTATCCGGAATATAATTAGGGTAGGGGGGGAGTTGGCCCCCCCCATTTGCTTTCATACTTCTCTCTGTTAAGGCCTGCCAACTCAGGCCTTTTTTATTTATGACCTTATAAGGCCTTTAGGGATTCAATAAAGGTACCTTCTGGCACCCAATAAGGCCTTATATCTTAGGCCTTATATCTTAGGCCTTATACCGCTTTTAGTGGCTTAGCTTATAGGCCTTTTATAATAGGCTGTATTGGTACCTAATGGTGCCTTGCCAAGGGACCTTTACTAAATTTCCTTTCAATCGGAATTAAATGAAAGGTGTAATTTAATGCAAGCATGGGTATATCATAGAAGTTTATAATTAACAAGCTGGAGAATTAGTTATTTATAAAATAAAAATACTCTAGATTCCTGAGGACTAAGGCCGAAAATTGAAATGAACATTAAAGGCCTAACCCAAGGAGTTAAGGTACCTCGGGGGGCTAGCTAAGGCTAAGCTTTAATCCAACCTTATAACCAACAAACCTTCATACTAACAATGCCCTTATAACCAACAAACCCTCATACCAACAATAACCTTATAACCAACCAACCCTCAATCCTCATCACTCCCCTCCTCACTCCCCACTCCCCACTCCCCCCCCTAAAAATTTCTTAATAGGCATAAATTATCGTAATTCGTTCTATTATAGGAAAAAATAATCAAAAATTAATGTCTAAAAATTTTGTAGTTAAGAATATTATTTGTATATTTGTATACACGAAAGGGAGAGAAGAATTAACCAAAGTTAAACCAATTAAAAATTTAATGTTATGAAAGCAAATGAAATTTTAGCAATCGGAAACGAAATCTTTTCAACCAGTGAAAGGAAATCAATTTATCGCAAAGAGATTTTTGCAGAGTGTAAAACAGACAAAGAGAAAAAGAATTTACGAATGAAACTACGCAAAAAATTAGATGCTTTTATCGCTGAATTTATTGCAACCTCTAAAAATGAAGAAAAAAGAAAAGCATTGAGAAAAGCGTGGCAAGAATATGCAAAGCAAGTCTATATAAATTCTGCTTACATTGTTGATGCAAATGCTAACACAGAAAAAAAGGATACGATTAAAAACTTCTTGCTTGCAATGAACGAAACCGAAAAGAAGAATAAATAAAGTTAAACCACTTAAAAATTTAATGTTAAACCACTTAAAAATTTAATGTTATGTTACTTAATTTTCAAAATGTCGAGGATGTAAAAAAAGTATTAAACAACTTAACCTCAAAGGAAAAATTAGAATTAGCTAGTAATATTTACATGGGTCGTAATCAATCTGATTTCATTGACAGCAAAGGAAATTTTTTTGAAGAGTTAGATGAAGAAAAAGACCTAGATAATTTCTATGAAGAATTAAATAATATTTTTATAAAAATTTATAACAATCATAAAAAAGTAGAAAAATACCTAATTCGAAAATTACAAGAATCGTATAGATATTTTGATATAGATGAAAAAGATCTAAATAAAATTGACCTACAATATTTAGATGATCGATGCGCTGAAATTTTCGAATATTAAAGATAGATAATAAATGGGGGACATAATATGTCCCCTATTTTTAATAAAATTAAATTTTGCGATAGGGACACCGTAGCCCCCTTTTACTGCTAGCCCCCTTGGGCTCCTCATGATAAGCTCTTCCTAAGGCCCATACCACATAGGTACATATCCATTATCTAATCACCCCCCCTCTCCTCACACAAAATGAAGAACCCATCCAAAGGCCCTTCATAAAATTTTTCCAGGATATTTTTAAGGCTCCATTATAAGGACTTCCCATACACCTTTGCCTCATAAACCTTAATCAATTTATCAAAGGCCTTAATCCTGGATTCAGTATCAAACCTATCCCCCAATAAATATCATGGATAGAAAGGTTATCACTAAGGTTCTTATAGGCCCCTGTATTCTTATCACCACCCAAGAAATCAAACCAGAATGTAAAATATTCCAAATATAAATAACTCCCTGATATTTGAAGATATTTTCTAGAAGTGTTGCCTAAGATTGAAAGGACAAGCCCTATTATTCCTATTAAGGAAGTAAATCATATTAATTTACTTTTAATCCATAAACCATATAGCTATATGGTTTTCCTTATGTTTCACTCGGGTAATATACCTATAATTGAAGAAGATGATATGAAGTTAGTAGAGGTAGTTATTAAGAACAATCAAAACCTTCTTGATTGTTCTTTCTAATTCAGTAGTTACCTCTAGTATTGCCTCTGACCTTATGTACGGCCATATTGATTGGGTAAAGCTAAAGTGTTTGAACCAAGCCCTCAATAATAATTTTCTGATTATCATACCAGACGTATTTGTGAATATGGAGGGGTAATTTATACTTACCTAACAATGTCTTATTCTTAAAGGATGAAGGTACCCAAAAATTAGTCAAGATAATATGTTACCAAGACGGTGACCAGGAGTTCCAAATGGCAGCCACTATGTAGACTAAAAGAAAAGGGCAGGAAATTTCCTGCCCTTAACTGTGTGAATGTAATGATTATTTCTGGTCTGGTTCTTGAATCTTTGCTCTCTGTTTCAGGTAGAACTTGGTCTCTACAAATAGATATGGATAATCCTTATTCTCCGGGTCATGTACCAATGTATAATCAACCCCTCTCACATTAGCCTTCATATAGTGTAACTTTCTCCAGGCTTCACGGTTCAGGTTTTTGATTACCTGTTCGAAAGAAGAAACAAAACCTATCCTCTTCCTAAGGTATTGTTTCGGTGCTCTCAATGTACTTCTACATACTTCTTCGTAGAACATCTCTTCTACTACTCCACCAGCTGCATAGAACTGACCAGGTGTATAAACTTTTACTGCCATATAATTGTGATTAAGATTCCCAGATATCGAATGATTGGTCTTGGTTTGTTGTAACTACTAAATCGTAGTTTTCCCTCTTTGCTCTAAGCTTGGAGTAGGTTATACCATATCTCTTGTAAATACCTGCCTCAGTATCGGTTAGGATATTTTCTATATTACCTTTAAGTTTACCACTAAACTTCTGAGGACACCCCCTTATCAAGTGGTTTATCTTTCCATAGATTTTGTCCACTATCAAGCTTGGAATATCTCCGTCCAGTATTACTTTCTCTATATAGGCATCCCATACGGGAATATCCTTCTTCTCTTGGTCACTACCCCTCTGGAGAATTATCTCGGTGTTGATTCGTCTTCTTGCCATTTCTGAAGAGTACGTTGAATGTTAATATAAACAGCCCGGTTACTACTGCCGGACTTACCGCCCAAATAAGAAATAAAACTCCATACCTTACTGGATTACTGGCTTTCCTTAATGGAGTTTCCTTGATTACACTTATCAGGAAGATACAAAAAATAAACCCTAAAACATACATGATGAGTAGGGTATAACCCAACCAAGTCGGGGGAGTAGCTGTTAGCGTATTATACATGATATAATGATTAAGCAGGTGATGCAAATTATGAGTGTTTGTAGGGCTTCTTTCTTACCCTTGGACCAAGATTCATTACCTTCATATTCCTTGTCAAGCTCTTTCAAAACTTTCCAAGCCATTCCACCGCTATATGCAGTGTAACTGAGTATGTTAACTATGGCCCAATGTAAGAGGAATCGTATCATATATCTCCGAGTTTTTCTAGGATACGGCTTATTTTAGCCGCTGCATACCTAATAATATCGGCATTTTCAATGCCTTTCTTATTGATAGCGGCTAATTTATCGATACTACTAGTTAAAGTTCTCTGAGCCGTCATAGTTTTGTACTTTTCTTCATCGAAAACTTCAATTTTGTACTTCGAATTTAGAGGATGAAGAGTTCTATCCATCTTGATACCATTCTCAAGAGTGTAAATTCCATTTTTCCTCTCCTTAATTGCCGTCTTTTCAAAGAAGGCAGGTCCTGTTACCAGTAGTAAATCACCAACTTTCATAGGTTTTGTTATTATTTTATGCAATATAATATAGATTATTCAACTTCCTTCAGGTATTCAGCTATAATAGGATCTTCACCTCGTATAATCTTATGTAAAGGGCGGTAACTTTTAACTTTGAATTTAGATTGAAGTTGTTTAATAGTCCGATTAGGATGTTTTTGATAGAATTTATAAATCTTTATCTTGAGTTCGCTGCTATATTTAGATTTTGGATGTTTATCCCCGAATACTCTATAATAAGGGTTTTTATCTCCTCGTTTATCCCCTGGCTTCATTCTACCCTCTCTCACAGCTTTTTCAGTATTTTCTTTGGGTGTACACCAATATAGATTACTTACCCTATTATTTAGGGGGTTATTATCCTTATGACCCACATAAGGTTTATTATATTTGTTAGGTATATGAACTTTTGCTACTAACCTTGAAACCGAACGTATTCCTCCTCTAAAATAAAAATAAGCTCGACGGTATTTATGATTCTTGGATAAACTGTGGTATATCCTTAACTGTACCCCAATTATTATTCCTTAACTCAAAGATATCACCGTCAACACTTACATATAATCCGGGCATCCAGGGAGCATTCTCTTTCATCATAAAATATGTTTTAGAACAATAGCAAAGCTAGTTCTTTGCAAGACCTTCAGGTATATATTATATAAATCTATTTTTAATGAATGTTTTAGGTGTATGTGGAGCTCAAGGAGCTCTATTATTCGAGTTTAAAGAGTATCTTATAGCCAATGTAGAGCCAAGAGCAGTATTTCACTCCAAAAAAGAGGAGCAATGGAAGCTCAATTTTGGCAATATACCGTTTGTAAGGAGCCTTGAAGAGGTCAAAAACACCCAAATTGACCTAATACTCGGTTCTCCCTCATGTGGTCATAGCTCTGTATTCTCCTATTCGAGAAAAAAATCCTTGGGAAAACCCCGGGAGGATGTCACCCTTAATTTATATCTTTCTAGTATAAAGAAGTTCAAACCCTCAATATTTATGCTGGAGAACCTCCCTAAGCTTCTAGATTTTATTCCTATCGGGGAATGGGAGCATAATTTACCCGATTATAAATTTATAGTTCACTGTCACTCCGTTTCGGTATTCGGTAATTCCCAACAAAGTAGGAAACGTATGGTATTGATAGGGGTGCGTAAAGATTCTAAAGTTAATCCCGACCTATTTACTCATACTTTTCAAGTCACTAAGCCTAAAAATCTATGTGAATTGAAGAAAGAAGTACGTAGAGATATAAATTACAGAGAAGCGGATGATAAGAAGTTGGCAATGTACCATTATGCAGATAAGTCAAAAACTACTCTAACTGTAGCTCAAGTGAGAAAGTTATGGAAAACAGAGTTTAAGAATGACTACAAATGGCCAATGAGAACCCAGAAGATGAAGACTCTTCCTGGGGTATACCGTAATAGAAAAAGAAGTTATCCCTTAACCGTTAGACCATCTTCAAGGCAATTCAATCCTCATGGAAGGATTATAGGCCTTGAAGAGTATAGGGTTATAATGGGCTTTCCTAAAAACTTTAGGGTATACTTCGATAAGGCTAATCCAACCTACTGGTTAAATAAGGGAAGGAATACCTTAACCAAGGGGACTGTATATGAAATCTCACTATGGATTAAGACTTGTCTGAAGAAAGGGGATCTGATTTGAAATCTTTGTACATTTGTTTCAATTTATTATTTATCTCGACCTGCTTAGCTTTAAGCCTTGATCTCTTTATAGTAATGATAGTATACTTAGCTTTCAATTCTTTAACCTCGGGTAAATCCCTAAACTTAATTGCCTTTTGCATAACTAAAAGATTTATGAACCAATAGATTCCCAAAACTCTTTAAGGTAGCCTCCTTATATACGTATGCGTAATACGCGTACAGCCCATGTGATAATAGATATACATTAGAAGTATATCTATATATCTATATACGTATATGATATCGTCTATAGCTAAAGCTATATCTACTTCTTAAGGTAATGAAAAAGAACAAAAATAACAAATACAGAAAATGAAAAATGTGATCCTAATCTTAATCCTTATATTTATGGCCTTAACCATATTCTGGCTATGGAACCGAAACTCGGAATTAAAAGAAGGTATTAAAAATTCTACTGAGCAACCTGATACGGTTTGGGTTAATAAACCTTTTACAGCAAAGGTAGAATTTCCAAATTTTAAGTTGCCCAAGATGGTATTCCTCTATCAGATAGATTCAGTACCTATTGAACGTATTGAATATGTTGATAGAGTAGTTACTATCATTCAGAAAGATTCAACCAAGATTGAATACAATGAGTTATTTCTAACTAACTATCCAAAGGCTCCAAAGTTATTGCAGATACTTTCAAATCGAGATAAGCTATCTATCACTACATTCAATACAGACTGTATATCAGCTACAGAAGAATATACAGTCAACTATTCTCGATATCAGTATAATTACCTGGATGGAAAATTAACCTATAAGAAAACACCTTTCCTTAAAAGATTCAATCCAGTGATTCAATATACCTTACGACCAGTACATAACTTCCATGATTTAGATTTAGGCCTAAAGTACAATACCAGTAAATTTAATTATGAAGCTGGATTGAATATCAACTATTATCCCAAACTTCGGGACAATTTAGGTCTCGACCCATATCTAAGAATTTCATACAATTTCTAACATGGCAAGAAAAAAGACCTTAGTTGAAGATGCAAGTCTTACACCCGAACAACTTAAGACCTTGGTTCGGGTGATGAAAGACCCGTTCTTCTTCTCTACTTTCTGCTACGTGATTAACCCCGTATTGGGTATGGTAAAGTTCCTTCTCTATCCTTTTCAGAAGGCAGTTCTTTACCAATTCATGCTCAATAGGTTCAATATCATCCTAAAGTTCCGTCAGGCTGGTATTACTGAGCTAATCTCTCTCTACTGTCTTTGGTTAGCAATGTATCATCCTAACAAGAAGATAAATATTATCTCAATAAAGGACACCGTAGCAAAGAAGGTACTGAAGAAGATTAAGTTCATGTACAAGAACCTTCCTTCATATCTGCAAGAGCCAATTATAAATGGTCGTGCAGGAGAGTTTGGTTCTGTGTCAACTATTGAGTTTGCAAACGGTTCAGTTATTGAATCTATACCAACTTCTGACCAAGCTGGTCGTTCTGAATCTTTGTCGTTGTTAGTAATTGATGAGGCAGCTATTGTTAGATGGGCTTCCACTATCTGGGCATCAGCTTTCCCTACTCTATCAACTGGTGGTGCTGCTATAGTAAACTCATGTATTACTGGTGATACTCAAATTATAGGTAAAGATGGGCCATTCAGAGTAGATTCTATTTGTCCCAAAACTTTTGGTAAGATGGATATATCACATCTTGGACTGAGAGTATTATCACATACTGGAAAGTGGCAGAGAGTACTTGGTTCTGTAAATAAGGGTGTACTGAAAACCTGGGAAGTTCACAATGAGCAAGGCAGGGTTATTAAATGTACTCCAAAACATAAGTTGTATACTCTTGAAGGTTGGTTACCTGTTTCAGAGATAATCAAACGAGATATACCAGCTATCTTCTATCATACTGGTATAAGTGGTCTGGAGCATAATCCAGTAACCGTAAAACCCAAGAAAGAGATATGCAAACCCATACCTGGTTATCCAAACTATGAAGTCTCCAACTGGGGAAGAATCTTCATTGTAAAGAATGGAACCAGAATAGAGAAGTTACCAAGACCTTGCTCTGGTAGAGAACAATATCTTAGCATTCAGCTTTGGAATAATGGTCAAAAGAAAAAGATATGTGTCCACAATCTAGTGGCTAAAGTATTCTTAGGAGAAACTCCAGAAGGATATGTAGTTGACCACATTAACAACAATCCTTCAGACAACTATGTAACCAATCTCCAGATAGTTACAGTAGCTGAGAACGGTAAAAAAGCTGCAAAACATTCTTATGGAATGAAGCTTGGGTCTAAGCTGAAAGGAGGATTCAACTATGACTTAAGAGTAGTAGCTTACATAAGGTACCGTTATCAAGAGCTTGGTTACTATTATGAAGTGTTAGATAAGATATCTAAGGAGGTTGAATATAAGTTCGGAATTAAGCTGAACAAACCTTATATTCAACGCATTGTATCTGGTAAACGGGGTACTAGTATCTATCTTTCTAAACTGAAAGTAGTTAGAAAGTATTACGATACCATTTACGACATTTGCGTTGAAAATGATGAATCTTATCTCATAAACGAAGACTACGTGTCTCATAACACTCCTTACGGCGTCGGGAACTTCTTCCACGGTACTTGGGTAGATGCTATATCTGGAGGTAATCCATTCAACCCCATACGTCTGTATTGGCAGATGCACCCAGACAGAGATGAGAAGTGGTATGCAGAAATGTCTGCTGCACTCGGTCCAAAGAGAACTGCTCAGGAGATAGAGGGTGACTTCTTATCATCTGGTAATACAGTATTCGATTTGGCCGATATCAAAGCTATTGAGGAATGCCTATTCGACTACCCGATTATCAATACACGTTTGAAAGGTCAATACAAAGAATTCAATGAGCCAGACCCAAATAAGGAATACTTCATTGGTGGAGACTGTGCTACTGGACGAGGTACTGACTACTCTGCTTTCACCTGTATGGACCGAGATGGAGAAGAAGCTGCAGTATACAAGGGCAGAATACCCTTGAACAAATATGCCCGCTTACTTGGTGATATCGGGGAGAAGTATAACTTTGCTAAGTTAGCTCCTGAGACCAATGACGTTGGTATGACGGTGACAACCATACTTCAGGATGAGGGTTATCCAAACCTTTACTTCTATACTAAGCTTCTTAGGAAGAAACGTAAGAATAGACCTGAAGAAGATAAGTTCCCTGGTTGGTTGACCACAACCAAAAATAGGTCTGTCATCATTGAGAACTTGGAGAAGGATATACGGGAAGAAAACGTAATCGTGAAAGACCCGTTCTTTGTACAAGAAGCTTACACATTCATATATGATGGTGCAGGAAGACCTATTGCTCGGGGTAAGCACAGGATGAACAACTCTTCTATGGACCTTGACTTGGAAGGTGAGACATATTCAGATGACGCTATTTTTGGAAAGGCTATCACTAACCATATCAGGTGTCACAGTGCATCTAACACTGTAGTGATTCCACAGTAGACCATAAACAATCTTATATAACATGAAACTTAATCCTATCAGGTGGTTCTTAAGGTCAAAGCCTGTAGAATCAAAGAACAAAGATGAAGGAAAGGGTTCAATAAGTCCGGGCAGGGTTTCTCAACCAGATGATGGTGTGGGGAACTCCGAACTCATTACCACTCTTAATGGTATGACGAACTTAGTTACCCCAACGTTCAGAACTGAACTAATACCTATCATTCGGGACTTATACAAAATAAACCCGGATGTAAGTATTGCACTACAGGACATGTTCAAGCTGTCCAATACTGGTCATACCATTGACTTCCCAAATAACACGGCTGAGGAGTCTACCAAGATGAGGGAACATCTAAAGAAAGTTACAAAGAGGTGGTCGAGGTATACTGCAGGTATAGACGGGTTGGTAAACAAGTTCATTGTTCAACTATTGGTTAGTGGTGCAATATCTGCAGAGGGAGTACCAAACAAGAAACTTTCTGGATTGGAAACCATTCTTTTCATTAAGCCCGAGACTATCAGGTTTAAGAGAGAAAACAATGGAGTATATCACCCATATCAAAGGAATCCCCGTATAGTAGATGGTCTTAAAGATTCATTTATCAAATTGAATACCGATACCTACTGTTATGTTGGGATGTACAACGACACTGATGAACCGTACGGAGTACCTCCTTTCATGTCTGCTCTGGACTCCATTGCTGGTCAGCATACTATGAGGAAGAATTTCAAACATATCATGGAAATCATGGGTATGGTTGGATTCTTGGAAGCAAAGATGGCTAAACCTCCTCGTACTGCTGGTGAAAGTGAAAAAACTTACCAAGAACGTCTGAACAGTACGCTCCGAAAGATGAAAACCAACATTGTTGGTGGTATGTCTGATGGAGTTGTAGTTGGTTATATCGATGACCACGAATTTGATTTGAAGTCTACCTCGGCTTCTATGCAGAACATTAACCTCCCTTGGAACATGAATCAGCAATCTGTTGCTAATGGATTGGGAGTAAATGGTTCTATCATAGGGGTTTCTGCATCACAATCTGGTACTGAGGGTGGAGCTGGTATACAGCTGTCAAAGATGATATCTCAGTTAAAGAATATACAAACCCTTGTAATCTTTGTACTGGAGTTCTTTTATTCTCTAGAACTGCGCCTGGCTGGGTTCAATAATAAGGGAATAACAATTCAATTCGGGACTTCTACTGTTTCTGATGATATCAAGTTACAACAGGCCCGTGAGTACCGTGCTCGGGTGAATGTAACCCTTTATAATCAGGGTATAATCAGTCAGGACCAGTTTGCTCGTGATATGGGTTATGAGGCCCCTGACCAACCCGAACCCCGAGAACCCGTTGAAGCCGATGATGATTCAGGTACGGGTGATACTACCACTGGTAAGAAGAAAAAGAAACGGGAAGATGATAAGGATAAGTCCGACCGTAGAACCCGAGATAAGAATAATCCAAATCCTAAACGAGGAGATCAAGACAGTAAACCAAGATAATTATGCCAATGGGACAACAGAACACCGATGTGATGGTGTTAAGTGCAGCTCATAGCTTGATGGTATCTGATGTACCAGAGATAGTTATAGATGCTCACTCTCTTTCTGAAAACTTCTACAAGGGCACTGGCAACTTCAGTGAAGACCCTAAGAAGTCCCTGGAAAGATTTGGTATGTGGGGAGGCACTCTGAATGTCAACCAGTTCATGCCAAATGTAACTCCAGAAATGTTAAAGCCAAAGGACAGTGACTTTATAGAGCCGATGTTCAGAATGCTTTCTGCCGCAATCGTGGCAAAGAAGTATAACCCAACCGAGTTTCCGGCAGATATTCTGAAGGAATCTATGCCTTTGCTTGTGGGTCAGTCAGTAAACCTTGACCATGAGACTGATGTAGCCAATGCTATTGGTGCAGTTAAATCTGTAGAATGGCAGGAAGCCTACAAGGATGAAAAAACCGGAATAATTATTCCGGCAGGTATAAACGGTATCATGAAAATCGATGGGTTATCAAATCCTCGCATTGCTCGGGGTATTCAAATGGACCCACCATCTATCCACTCCAATTCGGTTACAGTTGAGTTTGCATGGGAACCTTCTCATACCTTCGAGGATATGTGGGAGTTCTATTCCAAACTCGGAACTTACACTGAAAACGGAGAACTCATTCGTAGGGTTGTTACAAAGATTATCTCCTACAAAGAGACTTCTTTGGTATGGCACGGAGCAGACCCCTTTGCTCAACTTATCAAGAGTGGTAAGTTAAACAGCCCTGCTTATGCAGGAAGTCAGTACTATTCTTTCTCTGAGGACAAGGCTGCTGAGGCTAACAACCCAGCAAAGCGGGTATCTCTCTTCGACTTCAAGGTTCTTTCAGAAAAAGAGATAAAGTACAATACCACCAAATCTAATAATGAAAAGGGTGCCGGAAAGGGTAACCACAATAACCAAAATAATAAAACAAACATGGACAAAGAATTGCAGCAGATGCTGACGAGTCTCTTTGGTGAAAATCTTTTGACCCTTTCTGAAGGTCAGGAAGTTTCGACCGAGCTGGCTCTTTCCCAGATTAAGACTCTGGTACAGCAGAACAAGGACTTTGCTGAGGCAGTCGAGGCAAAGAACAAGGAGATTCAGACTCTCACGGAAGAGAAGACCAATCTCGAGAAAGACCTCAAATCGTACAAGGAGGCAAAAGAAAACTGGGATGGCCACATCCAGATTTTCCGTGAGGAAACGGTGGCAGCCTACAAAAAAGTTTCCGGAGAAGAGAACGTAGACTCGAACATCCTGGCACTTCTGGAGAATGAGGGAACTACGATGGAAACTCTCAAGGCTCTGCGTAAGACATATGACGCCCAGCTGGAAGAGAAATTCCCGATGCACTGCAACCACTGCGGCTCTCATGACGTGGGCCGTGCTTCTTCTATCAATCCCGAAGAGGACGAGGAGAAGAACCAGGCTCCCAAGTCCACTCGTGACGTAGCTCAGACTCTGGCAGACCGGAAACTCCGGGGCGAAATCAAGAAATAAAACTGAAGAGTAACTTAAACATTAAATTAAATTATGGCAGACTTACACAAAGTGGGTGGACGAACCCCCCAGGCTGTGATTTACAAAAGTGAATCGCACAAGCTTCATCAGGCATTTCCGGTAAAGGACGGTGACACCATCGTTCAGGGTCAGCCGGTAAAACTCAACACCGATGGTACCATCTCTTCGTATACCGGAGCTAAAGATGAAGTATACCTCGGTATCGCTGTTAACTACAGCAAGTACCCTGCATACCCTGCAACGGCAGCTGGGGTAGAAGTAACCGTAATGATGGAAGGATTTGCCGTCATTCACGGTATCGCAAAGGCTGAGATTACAGCGACTGGATATGTCCAGACTGACGGTACTCTGGATGCCAGTGGTACGTATCCCAACTTCTCACCTTCGGCAAGTGGTGATGAAACCAAGTTCATTGCCATCAACATGGCCGAGGTGGACGACCTGGTACAGATTCTGGTAAAATAACTGAAAACATAAATTCAATATGGCAGAAAAAACTTTAACTCGGGAGCAGTACTTAAAGGAGCTTCCCGAAATCGTAAAGAACATGGATGGCTTCCGACAGGGAAGCAACAAGAGTCTCCCGGTGGACATTCATTTGGGAGATATGCTCCAGGAGAAATACGGCATAACTCAGGAGGACTACTTCAAGGCCGTGGGATTCAATCCCAAAGTTGACACGATGGAGAACATCTACTCGATGCCGAATCCCGAACTGCGCTGGCTCGTGCCGGAGATCGTCCGTGAGGCAATCTACCTGGGTATGCGAGAGGCTCCGTTCTATCCCAACATCATAGCTTCCGACCAGCCTATCAACGGGCTGACCGCTATCATGCCGCTCGTCAACATGTCCGACGCCAACCCTGCCCGGGTGAACGAGGCTGAGACCATTCCTCTGGGTACCGTATCCTTCGGCCAGAAGTCGGTCAACCTCTTCAAAATCGGCAAGGGTTTCAAGGTTACCGACGAGGTACGTAGCTACGTATCGATGGACGTCATGGCTATCTTCCTCCGTGACTTCGGCGTTCAGCTGGGTTATGCCATGGATGCACTGGCAATGGATGTCCTCGTCAAGGGTAACAAACTGGACGGTTCCGAGTCGGCCCCGGTTATCGGCGTAGGCGATATTACAAAGGGAATCCAGTATCGTGACCTCCTCCGGGTATGGATTCGGGCATCCCGTATGGGCCGTCAGTTCCGTACCATTATCGGCGGCGAAGAGCAGGCACTAGACCTTCTCGACCTTCCGGAGTTCAAGCTGCGTTCGTCTGGTACTACCGATGCCCGCCTGAACCTGAAGACCCCGGTTCCCAACTCGGCAGACTTCTACATTCATGGCGGAACTCCGGCAAACGAGGTTATGCTCGTAGACCCGGCAGCTGCCATGATTAAGCTAACTGCAAAACAGCTCATGCTGGAGTCGGAGCGAATCGTATCGAACCAGACCGAGGCTATCTATGCTTCGCTGACGACCGGTTTCTCGAAGATGTACCAGGATGCTTCTATCCTCATCGATGCCAAGAAGGACTTCTCAACTCAGGGATTCCCTGACTACATGAACGTAGACAACTACCTGACCAGTATCATCGAGTAACCTTCACAACTCAAACCTGGGAGCGGTATTACACCGCTCCCTTTAATCAATTTAACTATGGCAAGTCCCAAGTACATAAAACTTAATCCGAAGGCCAGTATCTTCTACGACCAGGCTTCCAAGATTAAGGTTCTCCGTAACGAAGTTGTGGAGATAACCGAAAAACAGTTCAACACTCGAGTAATCAAAGCAGCTATTGCAAACGGTTACCTTCAGGAAGCTAAGGCAGACGAGTTCAAGGCCGGCGGTGCAAAGGTTAATCCCCCTGCTCCTAAGAAGGAGGTAGACCTGGAAGCCATTAAGAAGAAGTTCGAAGACCTCACCGAGGCAGAAGAGGCTCCAGAGAAAATCAAGGAGCAGTTCAACACGGAAGAGCTGAAGGCCCTGGCCATCTCCCTGGAGATTGAGCCGGAAGAGGGTGATACCAAGCTCGACTTGGTGAATGCTATCCTCGATGAGCTGAAGGACGAAGACTACGAGTAAGCTATGGAAACGGTAGATTTCTTATCTACCATAGTTGGACTCAATGCAAGGTTCAGGGCATTCGCTGATGAACTACCCCATGACTTTACAGTAACGTGGACATTTGGTGATGGGAAGACAGAATCACATGTAGGTGTGGTAACTGCTTCCCATCTTTATGAAACTCCTGGTGACTATGTTGTCAAGGTAACAATAACCAACAACGTAGGCGGAGCTAACCTTTCCAAGTCAAGAGTCATTGGAGTTAGTGATAAGGTAAATACCCAGTTGCCTGGCAGTATCTATGAGCTGATTGATACTTATATCCCTGAGGATATCTTCAGTAAACTTTCTCTTCAAGAGAAGCAACAGTTTATTGAAAAATGGCAGCTGTATATTCAGCCGCTAGTAAATCACGAAGTACCCATAGAGGAATTTAATAATGAGTTGTATTATGAAGCTCTAGAAAACCAGCTAATTATGGAATTGGCAGCTTATGATTTCATGGTTGTACAGATTTCATTGATGGTTGGTGCTACTGCAGAATCCGTTAAGGAGGGTAACTCATCCTCAAGTTCTGAATCCGAACCCTCAGAGTCAAGCCGAGGTTCAGGTGAGGTTAAACGAATACAAACAGGTCCAACTGAGGTAGAATTCTTCAACGATACTGACTCTGAATCTAAAACCTCATCCAATGTTATTAAAGCAATGCAACCCGGCGGAGTTATTGATATACTCAAACAAAACCTATGTATGCTTGCTGAAAGACTTTCCATCTATCTACCTATTTGCCGTACGGTGAAGAAGGTAGTAGTTCCCAAAGTAGTTAACCACCGGAGGCCAGGACCACTCGATGGCCCAGACCCAGGCTTCCTCGTAAAGAAGTAGGGTATGGCACGGAGGAAAAGAATTACAAAAGGAGTATGGGACAGATACAAGGCCATTGTAAATGACTTTGTTGAAGTGGATGCAGGAAAACAACCTCTAATCTGGTTAAAGAGATTTGACCAGATTCTGTCTTACGGTGAAGATGTTGGTAATAACTACGAACCGTATTTTCTGGATGGCTTAATCCAGTATAACTATATAAGAACATGGCCTTCATTAAAAGAGACCGTCTCGGGTGAACTGGACGGTATCAATATCGTGTTATACGTAACCAAAAGGTCACTGGAAGAGAATGGACATATAACCAAAGAGGGATATTGGAACTTTGACTGGGCTCAGGATAAGTTTGTAATCAATGGTAAAGTATATTCTCCAACCGGTGATACTCAGGTTGCTCAGGCACATGATGAGGCTTTGCTCTTCTTTGTTGTACTGAAGAGAGAAACTCCGGAGGAAACGAAAAGGATACTCTCCTATATGGAGAACATCGATAAGTACATAGAGCTGACCAAATACATTCTTGAACTGAGTGAAATAAATCATTACGAGGATGAAACCACAGTAAAGACCAATACGACTTTCAAAGTGAAACCCAAATAATAACAAAAAAAATGGCCGAAGTAAAACAGAACGGTGTAGTTGTCAAACCGTCGACAGGTTCTGGTGATACTACTCTCCAAGTAAAAGCCGAAATCGCTAACCGTGGCAACCGTGTAGTTCAACTTGCTGCCTTCGAAGTAGAAGGTGCTGGTGTTGTTGAGAAGAAACAGTTCGTAGCAAGCCATCTCCCCGCAGATGAGTTCATCGAGTTCGATACCAAGAAGCCTGCGGTAGACAAGGGTGGTGGTACTATTACCTTAACTGGTAAGTCCAACTCCCAGAAGATTACCTTCTCGAAAGGTACTGGAGATATCATCGATGCCAACCTAGCGGCAATTAAGTTCACTGCAAACGGAGCCGAAGCTATAAGCGGTACTGCTATCAAGGGTGACCCTGGTGCAAAAGCAAAGTACAGTTTCAGTTTAACTCTGACTGCAGCAGAGAATGAAACCATCCAAGCCCGTACACAGCAGATTATTGCAACGGCAAACGGTGGTCAGAAGTCAACGGCCACTCTGAGCCAGACAGCTGGTGACCCATTCATCGAAGTTGCACCGACCAACATCGATGTGCCTCAGGATGGTTCGGCAGCTCAGGTCACTGTGGACACCAACACTACCTTTACGGTTACTCCCGTATCATAGTGCTAATGAGTCTTGGTATAGCAGGGTGGGATATCTCTGCTATGCCCCTAAATTTAACCTTTAATGTATGGCAAAAATTACTATACCTTGGGATGATGGTTCCGGTGATAGATTTTACATTGACTACACTGGGATAGAAGGAAGCTCTGAATCCCTTATAACTTCTGATACAAACCTAACCGGCGTAGAAAGAAGGAAAACTTTGGTATTCAGGACTACAACAGCAAATGTAGGTACTGCACAACAAGCAGAAGCTTACCTAACAGTAGTTCAAAGAACTGATAGCTTGATAGTTGCTATGTTCAAAGGTGTAGTATCTATCTACGATGACAAGAAGGCAGGTTACAAAATAGACGAAGCTAAGTACCTAAGGACACAGCTTGAGGGTTACATGAAAACTTTAGAAGACGAGAAAATACAATTAAAAGAGGAATAAGATATGGCAGAATTTCATGAGATTGGTAGTTCTCAGTTTACTGAGGTAACTCCAGCCGGTACTGAACAAATTCAGATATCAGCCACACAGAAAACTACTCTGCGGAAGATAGCTAATCTTTTCAATGCTATGTCCGCAGCCTTAACAGGGTTCACCCCTCTCGGTAAAGGAGCTCCGAGTATAAGTTCAAGCTCCACCATACTTCAGGCATTCCAAGCTCTGTATCAGTTGGTGGGTTCTGCAAAAGTAAAGATACTCGGTAATAATGGGTCTACTCCCGGATTTGTATCCTGGTCGGGTACTACTTGTTATGGTATTCTGTTTGATACCGCCGGTGAACAAGTGTACATCAGGAACAGTTGGACAATAAGCAAGCCTTCAGAGCAAACTGATGCTCAGTGGATAGCTGCTATAAAAGCCGGTAAGGCCATTAAATTTGGTGGCAGCGGAAGTATAGCTGACTTAAAAATATCGGGTTGGTCAAAGATTACTAATTATGCTGATGTCCAAGAACCTTACATTAGTAATGGGGATACTCTGATGGATGCTCTGAGGAAGTTACAGTGGATGACTGGTAACAACACCATTAAGACCTTTGGTAATGTTTCTGGAATAGGTATGATGTGGTGGGATGGGTATGCTCAAATGGACTTATTCACGGCTTTCTACTTCAAAATAGAGACACGTAAGTTGTATATCATTTTTAAAGATAACTTCTCTGAATTAGGTGCACAGGCTACCGATGAACAAATTATAAGCTACATTCTCTCTAATGGAACTAGTATATACCTGGATAATAATTACCAGGCTCCTATGACATATGCCAATATTTCTTCAGGGTCTTTCACTCTCGATGGTAGCTCAAGCGTTTGGTATAAGGGTAGTAATAATCCAAATGTAACTGTCAATGGTACATCGTTTGGTGGGAAAAGTCCTACGGCATGTATTATATGCTCATATAATATAACTCCAAACTTTACACCCGCATCAAATACAGAATTACACCTTCCTAATACCTCCACCACTACGAACCCCACTTCAGGTTACAAGGTGTATACTCTGTATTGTCATGAAGTAACAAGTAAAAGATCATCTATTATGCCTGCTATAATAGGCGACAATACTAAAAGACATATTTTTATATCCATAGCTACGTGTAAATAAACTACATACCGCATGAAAATCTCAAAACTTGGCTGGTTATATATCGGCCTGCTTATTGTATCGGTAATAATTTTCTCCTGTATCTGGCGATGGCTGGATAATGGGCTGGTAGCATTCCTGCTCATCATATACCCGATAGCATATTTCATTGCTGGGTACTTTGCACATTATCTCAAGATAAAAGCAAAGGCTGACGCAAAGGAGAAATAGGCAATGTCTAGTATCCTAAAAGAACATTCCCATAAAACTAAGTTGGGCAAGTTCTTGCATACTCTGGCACATATCTTTTTGTATATTTGGCAATTACCACAAAACTTTGCCGGACTTATATACCGGATAGTTCTAAAAGGTGAGAAAAGAACCCTTAAACAAAGAAACACTGCTTTCTATGTGGCTCCCACAATGAATGGCGGTGTAAGTTTAGGAAACTACATCTTCCTTTCAGAGAAGTCCGGATTAAAAGAACCGGTATATGACCACGAGTTTGGCCATTGTATACAATCCCGAATTTTGGGTCCATTATATCTACCAACGGTTGGCCTATGTAGTGGCTTGCACTGCTTGTTCCACAACAGTGCTAATAACTACTACGACTTTTGGACAGAAAAATGGGCAAACAAACTCGGGGGAGTAGAAGGATATGCTGGTGAGTTCCATTATCACAAGGATGGTGTAATCAGAACTGCATATACAGAACTGAAAGCTTTTTACGGTAAACATTTTTAACAAATGGCAAGGAAGGTTAATTTCACATTACCCAAAGTATCTGACCTTGTTCTTCAGGTAAAGCTCAATGGTGAATGGCAAAAGGTAGAATCCTTAGTCAGTAACCTTGGGCCAAGTATGCAGAGGGGATATGATAAAGCCGTGAGTAAATTCTCACGCAACCTCCTTGCAATCGTAAAGAAGTCACTAACTTTGGGAATACCGCCAGTAGGTGGAGGAGTAACATGGCAACCATTGGCTCCTTCAACCATCGAAAGGTATGGACAACATCCAATCTATAACCTGACTGGCCTGTATTCCAGGTCAGTTGGGTTGTTTAGATATAAATCGAAGGTTCTAATAGGATTACCCCCAGGAATCAGACGCTCTTCACAGAAGAGGCTAACTATGAACCAACTAGCCATAATATTGGAATTCGGTTCCAATGATGGTAGGATTCCACCCCGGCCCGTGTGGGCACCATCTATCAAAGCCGTTGGTGGTAAGAATAAGCTCAAGCAACTTATCCTAACGGAGATACGTAAAGAACTTCGAAAGTATGGTGTAAGACCCAATCAAGTAAAATGGTAAATTCTCAGGAAATTATAGAGAGGTCCATATACGTGGCCTTATTAAACATGGCTATAAAGTTGGGCTACACTATAAACCCAGAAGACTATCTCCCAACAAGTGAAGCGAATGCAAAACGCTTCCAGGAAGACCTCAAAAAGATTACCGATGATAAGGGTTTCTACGTCGGTATATTTGGAGTGGGTAATAACCACTCCCGAGGTATTAAAGAAACCCCTCGTATCATAGTTGATTCAGAAGGATTTTATCCTGGAGATATCGGACTACCGAAACAGGTAATCGAGAAAGAAGATGGCATAGGCTACACTGCAACAGAAGTAGCCTTTGAAACCCTATCACAATATATGAACATACGGCTGTGTGCACACCATGCAGAACACATGAGATTGTTGCATCAGATTATGTTCTGGGCAGTTCCTCAAAGAGGCTACCTAAAACCCTACGATGAGCCCAAGTTTTTATTCACGGGGAATATATTCCTCCGGATAGTTAATTTTTATAACATGCCGGATTTGGATAACGGGTTAATGGAAAAGGTATACCAATTTGAAGTACAGGATTGCCTCTTAGAGGGAAATACTCCCCCAGAGGTAATTACTCCAATAAAAGATATTTCTGTACTTCTAGAAAATGCCGATTACACTCTGAAGGTTCCCAAAGAACCCGACCCCCCTTCTACCACCTATCAATAAAGGTTCATACTTTAAGGTTAGTGGGGGTGGCTTCTTTGAATATGCTAACTAATCAAAAGTATGACTAAAGAAGAGTTAAAAACCTAATAACGGAAGTTGTTAGGAAAAACGACATGAGGAATCGTCATGGTAAAAACCTCCATATACTCCGGGGTATTTTGGATTATATAGATTCAAATATATCTTCTTATGATACCGATGGCAATGTAGTATTAAAAAAAGAGGTTCAAACTGTTAGGTACTGATGAGAATGGTGATACTTATCTACTTATTGCCTTAAACCGTTATCCTAGCGAAGACGGTAGTAATAAATATGCTACCGAGGTAGGTTCTACTAAAATACATCTGACTCTGAATACCAGTGAGGAATCTAAATAGGGTAACAAGGTTCAGGTAGATACTCCAAGTGGAGAAAAAACTCTGGTATATTCAGAGGAGACCCCCAAGAATAAAGAATTCAATTAACCTTAATCAATAACAATATGCCACAGACTCCAAGAGTTAGGTTCAACTTCAAGAACCTAAATGTACAATCGAGTGTGCCTCTGTTGGGCGTAATCAACATGGTAGCTCGTACTACCAAGGGCCCGTTCGAAGACCCTCAGGACCTGATTTCAAGCCCCTCACAGTTCGCTCGTATCTTCGGTTCGGAAATAGTTCCGGATGGTTCGGTATCGAACATACTTAAAGCCCTTGAAATGGGTGCAAAAGTCCGGGTATCCCGAGTAGCTGGTAAGGGGGCTACTTACGGATGGGCAAAACCCATGACTGTAACTGGGTCAGGGGGACGGGCAGTACCTTCGGTAACTGTTCCTGACGGGTCTTCCGTAATCTCTATAGTAATCTCCGACCCGAGTGGTGCTGAGAACAGCCTGACTATGCACATGGCTATCCGTACTAAGGAAGCAGGTTCCCCGGTATTGGATTATACGGGATTAAATCTCAACCGTCCTTTCTATCTGAAACTGAATATGTCCACGGAACCAACTCTCCGTGCAAGCATTATTCAGTACGGTGCAAGGGATGAAACCTCCAATGTACCCACTTATGACAGCATACTTAATGAAATGCTGTTCTTCTCGGCTGTATCTGCAAACACCACCGAGGGAGTAACTAACCCCTCTATCAACGTGAATACTCTCCAGAACTTCCTGGACAATGCTCCTAATATTACCTTCGAAGCCATTAAGGGTAAAGAAGGAGATGGACAGGGTACTATGAAGAGCCTGGCTACCGGTATCCAAACAATGGAAGATATCATATCTATTCTTCGTCAGTTCTCTAATTGGAACTCGATGATTACTATAGGTAAGATTACTTCCGGAACTGTAGGTGCCGATGAACCCAGTAATTCAAATGTATACATGGAATGCTCGGAGGGTAGTGCAGGTACAACTCCTACGGCTAATGAGTGGCTTTCGGCTTATCAGGCCAGCAAAGCTTACTACGAAGCATACTCGGTAATCCTTTCCCATATCCATCAGCATCTGCCCAATGACTACACAAAAGTGTATATATCGGTAGGAAAGGATGTTCACAATACGTTCGAGAACATGCTGTATGTGGAGGTACCGAAATATGCTCCGGACACTCGTACACCAGCCACGGTAGCAGAGACTCTCTCTGCTCTGAAAGCTCTGGTGCAGGCTATCGGGGCAAAGAAGGAAGTAGCATACTTCGGCGGTGGTATCAAGTACTACAACGAAAACGGTTTTCTCCAGAAATGCGATGTACTTGGTTCGGTAGCCGGACTGGATGCAACATGTGCTTCTACCTACGGACCGTGGTACTCATTCTCCGGTATGAACCGTGGTGTAATAACCTCGGCACTCGGTCCGGTAATGAAGAACCTCGGAGGTCCTGCTGATGTAGATACTCTTAACGAGTTCGCTCAGTGGTACATGAACCTGTTCGTAATCAAGAACACTCGTACTCAGGGTCAGCGAACTATGCTTTGGCATGGTTTCACCTCTAATCCGGGGGATGATTCCGAGAAATTCATTTCCATTGTACGTCTCAACTTGTATCTGAAGAAGAATCTCCGGCCTATTCTGGAGAGCTACATCGAAGAGCCAAATACCTTCGAGTCGTGGAAAAGAATATACCACGAAGCAAAGGATATTCTGGACGACCTGCAAACCCGCAATGCCATTACCTCATACGAGTGGCTGGGTGACCAGGATGCTCAGAGCTACGAAGACCTTCAGGTTAACAACGAGGCCGATGTCCGCCAGGGTAAGTACAAGGCTCAGCTGAAGTACAAAGAAGTTGTTCCAATGCAGGACATCGAAATGGATGTCATCATCGACATTGCTATGAATAAGAGCACCGGTGAAATATCCATCTCTGCCCAGTAAAACTAACCAATAAATAAGATAATACTATGGCAGGAGCTAAAGTAAAAAACCCGAGGAAGAAGTTTTTATGGCAAATCATATTTGTCAAGCATCCAATAAACGCATTCCTCTTTCAGAAGGTGGGTATTCCCGAAATCAGTATTGAACAGGTATCACACGGTGATGTAAACTACGATGTAAAAACAGGCGGCCGGGTATCTGTGGGAAACCTAACTGCTTCAAAGTTGGAAACAACTTCGGGCTCTGATACCTGGTTATGGGACTGGCTGATGTCGGTTCAGGATATGCTGCTAGGTGGAGGTTTAACCCCAAGTCAGTATAAGGAAACAGTACTCATCAACGAGCTGGCCGAGGATGGCGTATCTATCCTTAACTCTTGGACTTGTACCGGAGTATGGCCTTGCAAAGTAAATGGACAGGACTTAGACCGAATGAGTTCGGACAACACTCTGGAGGAACTTGAGTTCTCTGTAGATACTTGCGAGAAGCTGTAATAAGTTAATCACCAAGGGAGAGCTCTGCAATGAACTCTCCCTTTTTTCGTTATCAAAGATTATATTAATCGGAATACACTTAACAACTCAACAACATGGAAGACCAAACCCTTTACGGTAAGAAATTTACCTTCAAACTCCCCAGTGGTTACGGAGTAACCATAAGGGAACAGAATGGAGAGGATGATGACATCCTCTCAAACCCTGTAGATGCCAGAACATTTATGAACATATCTAAGTTCATTTCTGGTATCGTAACTGACACAGACATTACAGCAAATAGATTGCTGAGTGCAGAGGATGTACAGAAGATGCCCTCACTTGACCGGTATGCAATCATGTTGAACTCACGAATCTTCTCATTGGGCAAGATTCTTGATTTCAGTTATGATTGGGAAGGCCCAGCAGAGGGTCAGGTACGAACCCTAGATTACGAAGTAGACCTTCAGGAAGAGTTCCTCTTCGACTACGGTACAATCCCAACTATGGAAGAGATGGAAGCAAAGCCCAATGCAATTCCTTTCTATCCGGTACCAAAGCAAAGCAAGGGTATTCAGATAACTACCAAAAGTGGTAAAGAGCTTTGCTTCGACCTACTCAGTGCAGAGGGTGAATCCTATGTAATGAATCTTCCAGCAAAGGAGAGAACGAAGAATCAGGAACTGGTTGCACGTAACCTCCAACTGAAGGTGGGAGAAAACTACGAGCCGGTAAAGAACTTCCGACTCTTTTCTTCTCAGGATATGATGGATATCCGTTCTGCAGTCAAAGGCATGGACCCCATATTCAACGGTACTACTCAAATCGAGGACCCGGAAACGAAACAGAGAATCATGGTACCGGTAATGGCTGTGGATAATTTTTTCTACCCCAGGGAGAGCTAGAGGATGTATATTTATACATAATAAAGGCAAAGATTAGTATTGACTTTAATACTCTAGCAAAACTCCCCTGGCGGCGCAGGAAGAAATTTATAGAAGCCGCCTCCAATTATTATGAACAACTTGAAAAGGAGATGGTCCATTCTTAGGGCCATCTCTCTTTTGTTCGTTAAATCTGAAACTATATGGCTTTTACAAGTGGTAGTCCTTCTGCAGGACAACTCGAGATAGGCATAGCTCTTGTCCTTCAGGATAGGTTTTCAAATCAGGCAAGAGAAGCCAGCTCGGTTATACGAGGTTTACATAGGGATGCCAAAAATGCTGTACAGGCTAACTTAACTGCAGTTCAGTCGTACGCTAACATGGCAAGTGGTGTAGCTAACTCAATGGTGTCAACGTTAACTACTACCATTGAGACTGGAGCAGACTTCATTGACATGATGACTACCGTAGGTGCTATCTCGGGAGCCACCAAAAACCAAATGTCTGGGTTATCAGAAACAGCTCAGACATTGGGTTTAAGGACCATGTTCATGTCAATGGATATAGCTTCAGGTATGAAATACTTGGCAATGGCCGGTAATGATGCAAATCAGATTCAGGAAATGATATCTGGTGCTGCTATGATGGCCAATGCTACCGGCATGGAATTGGGAGGTAAAGGAGGTACTGCCGACTTATTAACCAATATCATGAGGACCTTCAACCTTGAGGGTCAACAGGCTGCTAATATAGTTGGTGACCAGCTTACTAAAGCTGTCCTGTCATCCAACGTATCAATGAATGACTTAGCTGAGTCAATCAAATACTCGGCTGCATCGATGGTAACTCTGAAACAACAGTTACCACAAGTAGCTGCAATGATTGGTATCTTAGGTAATGCAGGTATACAAGGTTCCATGGCAGGTACTTCTATACGAAATATGGCTGACTACCTGACCCAGTCTATAACCAACCCTAACTTCAAAGGAGCTAAAGCCCTGGCAAAACTGGGACTGGGTAAACAGGACTTTGTAGATGCTAACGGAGACCTTCAGGACTTTGCTGTCATATTGGAAAAGATTGGTACAGCTACTCAGGGTTTATCTACTGTAGACCAGAATGCTGTATTCAAGAGTATCTTCGGTGTACGTGGTATGCGTGCAGCAGTTGCAATCATGCGGGATACCGAGGGTTACTTTGACCTGCTAAACAATATACAAAACAATTCTGCCGGGTTTGCTGAAGAGGTAGTGGGAAAACGAATGGAAACTCTTGCAGGTAAGATTGATATTGTTCAGTCTGCTGCAGAGAACCTTATGACTACCTTTAGTGAGGCACTTGGTAAGAATCCTATAATAATGGGATTCATCGATATGGTTGGTTGGGCAATATCTCAACTCCGAGATTTGATGGCAACTCCTTTCGGACCTTGGATAGCCGGATTTGCTGCTATTGCGGCTGTCGGGTTAAAGATAGGTTCTATCTGGATGGGACTAAGAGCTCGTTGGTTATTACTCAACGGAGACTCTCAGGTTTCATTCCGAACCATGGTAAGACTCATGATAGGGGGATGGAATCAAGCCACCATATCTGCTCAGGGTTATCTCAACATGGAGAGAGCTATCATGGCTCAAAGGGAAGCTGGTATTAGGGCAAGTGCTGCAACCGTGGCTGCTATGGGAGGTATGCCTGCTTACTACTACAATGACAACACTCCAGCAAAAATGGGAGCTAATGGTAGGTATTATGCAAATACTGGTAGAGGAGCTTCTGGATGGACTCCTGTACCGGCAGCTATGGTAACTACTACTAATGCAAGTAAGATGACCCGTAGTCTTATGGGAGGTGCTGGAGCTGCAGCTGGTGCTGCATCCAGAGGTGCTCTTGCTTCTGTAGGCAGAGGATTACTCGGATTCGGTTCAAGAATAGTAGGCTTATTTGGTGGTCCACTTGGATTAGCTATCACAGGTATATCCATATTCGGACCAATGATATACAGTGCTATCAAAGGTAATAAGTCTGCTCAGGATGAAAATACCCGGGCTACAAATGACTTAGCATCAGCCATCAAAGCTAGCCGAGAAGGATATAAACAAAAGGATAATCTTCAAATGCTAACTATACAAGAGATGAGATGGTTAGTGCAGATTCTCGGATTATATACTGAAAGACTCAATCAACGAGATAATAAGGGTACTCACTTAACTATCAATATGGATGGTAAGAAGTTCCTTGAGGAGTATCTCGGAGATAGGGATGCAGAAATAAATGTAGCAGCTGGAGTAAACTAAACAATTATGGCATCACTCATAGGAAAGCCTGTTGGAAAGGTAGCTCAAGAAATAACAGAACTTGAGCAGGGGAGAATATTCCAATCTCCCCTTAATAAGATATGGAGAGCCCTGATACTCATTAACAGGGCTACTTCTCCAATGGCTAAGGCAGAACCAAATAAACTTGGAAAAGTATATGATGCTCAAAATGCACATGTAGCCAGGGAAGGTTCTTATTCATTAGCTCAAACTCAAAGCGAATGGTATCAAAACATAATTGCTGCAAAGACAGCAGGTATTAACCCCGATGAAGTACTTAAGGCTAAGTCTGTAGATTATACCATAGCCAACAAGTTTACTTCGGAACTCATTAAGAACGATATTGTAATTGCTAATTTGAATGTATCACCTGCAATCAGTTTAGTAATTCAAAATCGTCCTGACAGATTGAGGGTAGAGCCTGCTGCAACTTGGGCAGCAGTTAAATCCATGGGTCGTAACAATCCTTTCTACTTCTACACGGGGGGAGAAGACACTATAACTTTTGATATCTCTTGGTATTCAGTAGATGCGGACCACAGAGATGATGTGGTTAATAAATGCCGACTCTTGGAATCATGGGCAAGAGCCGATGGGTATTCAGCATCACCTCCTACATTACGTATCCAGTGGGGTAATTCGGGGTTATTCGAAGATGACCTCTTCATACTGGCTGCAGCTCCTTATGAGCTGACTCACTTCCAGAATGCTTCTCGTATGATGAGGAGGTACGATAATGACCCAGATACCGGCCAGAGGATAACTAATACGGTTAGCCAACCTTATAATCTTAAGCTATTGCCTAACTGTGCAACTCAAACCCTCACTTTCAAAAGGGTAACTAAGAACAACCGAACCTGGGAGGAAATCATCCCTGCTAGTAAGTTGCAATATACTCCTGGAGTAATTATAGATGGTGGGGAGGTAGATTCTCTAGAAAATTCCGATACCTAGAGAATAGGCACACAAAATTAAATTATTATGGTAACTATTCCTGGAACAAGTCCCTATGAGGACAGTTATGTAATAAAGTTTCCTGATGGAGATATATCCCTGGAAAGAAATATCTCATCCATATCTTCTGACCATATAATCCATTCGGTACTGGAAGGAGAAACCCTACAGAACATTGCTTTCAAGTATTATGGAGATTCTGGGATGTGGGGAGTCATTGCAGATGCCAATGATATACTAAATCCTTTTGAAGACCTTCATGCTGATATGGAGTTAATCATTCCTAATTATGGAGGATAGCAAACCCATTCTCGTAAACGGTAATGGTACACCATACCTGGCTATATTCGATGGGGCAGGTTCTCCTATTATGGATGAATTCAATGGTCTGCCCATCGGTATGGAAGTCGAGAACTTTAACTACAAATATACTGAAGGTAAAGGTGACAAAGGTAAGTTTACTATAGTAACTGACTTTGTAGGAATTGTAGACCATCCCTCTCTACAATTCAAGATGCCTTTGAAGATACAGTGGGGATGGATATTCAGCGATAGCTCTTTCAAATCTGGTCCTGTAAGATTAGTGAATGTAAAGAGTCATCAAATAGAATTCACTCCTGAGGGGGTAAAGTTTACCATAGAGTTTGCAGATGCAAAAATGTTCTTGGAAGCTGAGCCTTCTAAGTTTGTGGGCAATAAAACTGAATATCTGGATGTCTTTAAGGAGTTAGCACTCGGTAAGATGCCGTTAATAGTGACTGACTATGCAGAGAAAGCTGGTACGGCTTTGGTGATAACCGATAATCAACCTTGTGATGGCAAAACAGAGCAACGAGAAAAGTAAGCCTTGCTTACCTTGCTATATGAAAATACAAAGCTCCGAGAAATTGGATGATGGGTTGGTAGGGGTAAACATACTTAAGCTATCCCCGGAGAACTTATCTAAACCAGCACAGGACCCAGATAGATATAAGTTGAGAACGATACCGGCTACATTCGCAGAGGGTACTGCAATTGTGGGTTCGGCAACCTTCTTAAACAAATACTCCCAGTTAGTGGGCATAGCTAAAGCCATGTCTGGTGGTCCTAACTTTGTGGACACTCGTGATAACCAAGTAGAGATACATAATGGGAAGCAATCCGGTAAAGCTGTATTTGTATATACCTATGCAGGTGGAACCGGAGAATTGCTTGAGTTCAGGGTTCAAACTAAATACGTTCAAAGTATAGAAGCTGGTAAAGCCTCAAGTGTTGACCCTGATACTAAAACTATTGAAACAGACGTAGTACAATGTGTACCTACGAATGATGACCCTTGTAAGCCAGATGCTTATGTAAGAGAGAACAAACCTGACCTTCTAAGGTTCCAAAGGGATGCAACTCGTATGGCAAAAGTTGAAAGGGCTGTAGTACCCCGTACCTCGGTATGTAGGGAGATAAGGAGTACTACTCCAAAACCTCCGGTATATGAATCCCCTACTGATGCTCAGCAGAAGATAGCTTCAAATCCATCTTTAACTAAAGAGGAGGTAAAAGCATACAACTCTCAGCTTGAGTCAGAGTGGAAGAAGTATCTGGAGGGGTTAAAGGAATTTGAAGATGCCATACGTTCGGGTAAAACCGATGTAGGAATTCCCCAACCTCCAGATGAGGTATCTGACTTTGTAATCAAGAGGAAGGTAAGAGTATTACTCAATCCTCATGACTATGTGCCCGAGAAATACAAACACCTGTATGGTGGTAACAAAGCTTTCTGGAAAATGGGATTCCGAGCATTGGAGGAAAGAAGTGATATAACCATCATATACCCAGCTAACGGTAAGTACAGTCCAGGTAACAACTACGGTACTCCCGGTGATAAAGTGCTTGCTGAAATGGTGGTTGATATACAAGTACCAGGTGTACGGGTAGTATCAGATCCTTTGTTTGCAACCCTTGGTGACTTCATGGCCAATGATATCATTGAGTCAGTAAACAGTCAGATTAAATCTAAGGCTAAGTTTGTTGGTAACCCCAACATGAAATCTTCTCAGATTATCGAAATTAAGAATGTAGGTCAAAGGTATTCTGGAGATTGGTATGCTAAGGAGGTAGACCATAGCTTCGATACTGGCGGGTATTTTACCGAGGTTACTTTCGAAAAGAAATCTCGAAACTCTATACTGAACAAGATATCTACTTCTGTCAATATGCAGGAGGTATTCCAGAAAGCCCATGATGTGGCAGAGGAATCTTACACTACAGATGCTTGGAAGATACCGAGTCAAATCAAAGCTGAGGTGGAGAAATACAGAGAGTCATCCTGGAAGAAGGGTGAGAAAGAAAATCCCAGAAGAGCTGGTCGTCAGATTGTGGTTCAACAGGATGCCGATAACCCAGCTGACTACCAAATCTTTGAGGCAAACACTGACTTTCAAGTAGGTAGAAACATAAGTCCTAAAGAACAATGACCTTATACGAACTAATTCAGCAGAGAGGTATAGAGGCAATCGGTAGGTTCTACTCTACATATCGAGGGGTTGTTATAACCAATGATGACCCGGACTCTCAGAATAAGGTATGTATATATCTGCCAAGTATTTTGAGGGGAGTGGAGGTATGGGCATATCCAAAACACCAGCAAGGTGGACCTGGTTCAGGGTTTAAGTGGTTATCTCCAAGAGAGGGTTCTATAGTATATGTAGAATTCGAGAATGGAGACCCAAGACACCCACTTTGGTCTTATCATGGTTGGGCAATAGGTGAAATGCCAGAAGAACTTAACAAGCCTCATGTACTTGGGTTTATAACCCCAAAAGGTAATAAGATTATACTGGATGAAAGTGAAACGGGAGTATTAACTGCAATAATCCAACAGGATATTGTTGTTAAAGCTCTAGAGGGCAACATAAACGTCGATGCGGAGCAAATTATAATGCAGAGCGGGGAAGTTGGTATCCCCGAATCCACTTCAGTAGTAGAAAGGATAAACACTATAGAGAAAGACATCAATAACCTTAAACAGGTATTCTCATCCTGGACTCCAAAGCCTCAGGATGGAGGTGCTTCTCTAAAAGCCTCTGCTTCATCATGGTTTGGAAGTCAACTAATTGAAACCAAGGTGGAGGATATCGAGAGTGAAACAATTAAACAACCTAACTAATGGCAAACTATAATCAACTCAACACAATTGGTAGTGGTGCTTATTTCCCGGTAAAGCTAACTCAGGCTATTGGGAGTGATGGTAAACCAGAAACAGTACAGTTGCCTGATGGAAGGACAGTACCTAAAATTGGGTGGTATATATTGCAGGGGGATGTAGCTTTGATAAAGCAGAATCTAACCGCAATACTCACCTATCAAATCGGTCAAAGATTCCGACAAGAAGATTTTGGTTCTCGAACTTGGGAATGCCTTGAAGAGCCTAACACAAGTGCCCTTAATCTGATGATTAAGAACTTTGTAAAGGATGGCATAGCAGCTTGGGAACCTCGAATAACTGCTCTTAAGGTATTTGCTCTGAAACCCACTAAAGAGTCCATACGACTCTTGATATATTTCAAGACACAGAACTCTCAGAAGGTAGAAGAGCTGAACTTTCAATATAACTTAAATAACTCAACAACAAATGTCTACTAGCAACCCTTGGCTTACTCCCTTTCAGAGGTCATACAATGACATAAAAGCCAAACTAATTCAATCTCTGAATGAAAGGGTTCCAGAGATTACTGATATGAGTGAGGGTAATATATTTATCCTTACACTCTCAATCTTTGCAGGTATTGCAGAGGTGATACATTACTACATTGATGGTATGGCAAGGGAAGCATTCCTTCCAACCTGTAGAAGGTACTCATCTTTGTATAAACATGCAAAGCTGGTAGACTACCATATCAAATCAGCTATACCATCTTCTGTAGATTTAACGGTATACATGCAAGACGGTAGCCCTTTCCCGGTAGATATATCTGTTCCCCAGAATACCGTTTTTAATTCAAAGGACGGTAAACAATGGATAACTACCAGGAATGTAACTATAGAGAAAGGGACCTACACTTATAAAATTCCGGTAGCTCAAAAGGAGGCAGTTGCCGAAGTAGAACTCGGTACATACACTTCTCATGATATTATCATCACTCTGGGTGATTTGCCTACGGATAAGAAGTATGTAGAAGGTTCTATGGTACTTACCATAGGTGGAGAGGCTTGGACTCTGGTAGATACCTTTGCTTATTCAGGTCCTGGTGATAAGGTATACAAGGTAGAGCTTGACAGTACTCTGGAACCTTATCTGGTATTCGGGGATGGTCAGTTTGGTAGGAAGCCCACCATAGGTTCTCAAATCAAGGGTCAGTACTACCTGACTTACGGTTCTAATGGTAATATTCCGGCTAACCAATTCGATAAAGTGCCAGAAGTGATGACTGATGTAACTTCTGGACTTACTTTGACAAACACTATAGCTGCAACCGGAGGCTCAGATTATGAGGACTTCGATACGTTGAAAGAGCATATCCCACTCAGTATCAAAACTCTCGGAGTGGCAATTACCAAAGAAGATTACGAGGCAATAGCTATGCTTATCGACGGTGTGGATAAAGCCTACTGTAACTACATTTGTGGTAAATATGTAGAGATATACATTACCCCAGATGGAGGTTCCGAAGCAAGCACTGAGCTTATCAACAATGTAAAGCAGAGGATGGAATCTTCTAAGGTACTTACTACCCGGGTAAGTGTATATTCTACACATGCTGCCAAGATATACCTGTCAGCAACTATAACCGGCCGGAAGTCTTTCAAGTCAATAGATATAAGCAATCAAGTGAAGAAAGCTTTACTGGATGCCTATAACTATCAGAACTCTGATATCAACAAACCGGTAAGACAGTCTGACCTGTATGCTCTTATGGATAATCAACCCATGGTTGACTTCCTAACTATAACTGAGTTGTACTTACTGCCTTATCCGATGGCTATAAATATCAACTCACAAAATACAGAGGAGATAGTATCGGTACCCGCTCTAAACATAACCTATTTCAAGATGCTGTCATTTGCTACAGCAACTCCTGAAATAGATTATGAGAACTGTTACATTAAAACAGTAATCGAGGATGGTAAGGCTTTCTATCGGATATATGCTAACAAGGACCTTTCAGGAAATGCTTTGTACACTGGCCAGTATGGTAAACCTCTTGAGGTATCCATGACCAAGTCGAAATTCAGCTTAACCATCAACTTACCGGTTGAGAATGCAAACTATGAAAATGGGACCGTATATCAACTAACTACACAACCAATAGGTAGTGGAGGAAAGCTGGTAGACCTTATCCCTCATAATTACAATATCCCAACTATCAGTTCGGATAACATAACTCTTACAATCAATGAAGTGGTTTAATCCAGCTAAGAGGTTCTTCAGGGATTACATCTTCAGTAACCTATTCGACCATTACTATAAAGCCAATGATACTTATCAGGATTCAGAAGGTAAGGGTATATTCGAAAGGTTCATAGATGTATGTTCAGGTTATTTCGATACTGAAGTAATGCCCGATATAGATAATTTCATGGAATGTCTGGATGTGGATAAAGCCAATCCGATATTCCTGAATTATCTTTGGGAATACTTTGGGTTCATCCCCTATGCCTATGGCGTACTTACTAAGGGAGAACCATATACAGAGGAGAATCTAGAGAATTGGGTAAAAGAGGACAGGGGTTTTCCTATCGCTGATTTCCGATTAGTTCTAAGATACGCCATATCTTTATATAAGATACGAGGTACTCGACGGTTTTATGAAATATTAGGCCAATTTTATGGAGTAACCTTTACTCTCACCGAAGTAGATGAAGGAACAAAACAAGCTGTTGCCCAGGCAATAGGAGATGGTTCTGTAAACTATGACACTATCCCTCACTTCGATACTCCATCAGCTATATACGATACCGAGACAGATTGCTGGGAATGCGTACCAATGATTCTCACTATTGGTATACCAAAGGGTCAATGGGACTTTATGTTAAATAGGGACAAGGAAATTCAGGAACAACTCCTGGAAGAGTGGAAGCTAATGAACCCAGATGCAACTAAGGAAGAGATTCAGGCTGCAAAGGAACAAATAGAATCAGAACATCCCTCTGATTACAGTGATAAGGTACGAGAGACTTTGGTAAACCTTGTCAACAAATACCTTCCAGTAAATGTAAAGTATTTCGAACCAAAAGATAGTTCAGTAGTATTCGAACAAACCTCAGTAGTAATCTATATTGGATATGCTTAGTATGCCTCTAATCTCATTTCTATTCTCAACTGCTCAAGAAGACTCTAAGTTGGACAATGCAGTTCAGTCGCTAACTAAATCTTCCATTGAGTTAGCTGAAGCAGCCTCCAACTACGGAGCCCTAAAAGTAATCTTCGGTATCTTCATGGTATTGGTCCTTGTAATGGTAATGATGTTTATATACACTATCTGGAACCTAAACAAGAAGATATCTATAGTATCTGAATCTTCACAACAGGTAGAGGAGTTCTTCGACGGGGCCGCTGATTCTACGGTGGGTATAACCGAGGCTCAAATACTGATTCGCAGGGAGTTTAACTGTTTGGGTCACATATTAAAATATGCCATACTACGGATAAGATTTGAGAATCACCTAGACAATAAAGAGTCTATAGTAAAGAAAGTAGAAAGCTTAGTAAATAACGAATATTATGAACTATGGGGACTATTCTCCAACTTCACTTGTAATGGTAAATCTCTTTCAAATCTCTTTGAGCCTCAGGATAACGAGGCAATAAAAGATTTAGTAATAGAACAGGTATACATACCTAAGGACCAGTTCTCCATTTCAAACATGGACCAATCTGTAAGTATGTATCTCAACGGATTAAAACTAATGTACCTTAAAAAATTATAACTATGGCACGAAGATTATTGCCTATTATCGACTTTGCTCATGGGTCGGATGTAGCAGGAAAACAATCTCCAGACGGTAAACATAAAGAATATCTCTGGAGTCGTAAAGTGGGAAAAGCTTTGGCAGAGCGTCTCGAGCAAGAGGGATTCGAGGTAGCTTTCACTAATACCGGGGACACCGAAATCGGGCTGTCTAGAAGAAAAGAAATTGCAAACAAATTAGATACTCCCCGAGGGGGTGCAAAGTTTCTGATTTCACTCCATAACAATGCTGCAGGTATGGGGAGTGAGTGGTGCACTGCAAGGGGTTTTGAAATATATACCACCAAGGGTCAAACTCGTTCGGATTTATTTGCCACGGTGATATTCGAACAGTTACAAGAAGACTTCCCAATCACCGAAGGTTATAAGTATAGGATAGACCCATCTGATGGAGACCCTGACAATGAAGCAAACTTCACTGTTCTCATGGGTAATAACTACTGGGGAGTTCTTCTCGAGTGGTTATTCCAGGATAATCCATATGATGTGGCATTACTCGAAAATGATATTGTAAACCAGAAATTGGTAGAATCTCTCACCAAAGCCATCATCTTCATCGATGAAAATCTCGACAAATTAAAGTTGTAAGCCATGGCACAGAAGAATGAAACCGAAGTTGTAAATGGTGTAGTACAACCAAGGTTCTATCAGGTGTACGGTGACTTGATAGAGTCTAAAGAGGTTATGGAACCTCTTGCTATAATGGGGGGTACAGGACCTATTTGTGGCTTCGACTGGGTAGATACTACCCAACAGAACATAACCATAACCAGTATCTTCAAAAGGTCTGGTACTATGCCTTCGGGGATAGGCAATATCTTAGGCAAAGCCAGGAGAGTATTTCTTTCTAACAAGGATAACACTGCCGGCCAGGTATTCAATGCCTATACTACTCCAGACGGCTTATGTCATATAGCCCCTGACACTCTTACTTTCACAGGTGTAAGACCTGATGGGGGTTGGCCAAGCTTAACTGATCCTCAGAAGTTGGTAGCTTTTGCAGTAAAAGCGTCCCATACTTATCGTCAAGATGGTAGTGAGAATCCACCGAGCATATCCAATTTTGGATGTAGGTGGATAACTTTCGATGATGTATATGGGTTGGAGGAAATACTTTCTTGGGGGTATGAAAAAATGTTAAGTATGTTAAAGTCTTCTAACATACCTTTCAATAAAGATACAGACACTCTCATAGGAATATACTTGGTAGGTTGGAGACCCGAATGGAACAGCGATGGAGTAAGCCTTAGGTATAAGGATATTATGGCATCGCTGAACTACACTCTTTGCTTAGTACCCTATAACGGTCAGTTCCCTGTAAAACCCTACGGACTCAATCCTCTGGACCTACTCGATTTGAAGAGTCGAGTTAAGGCTTTGGAAGAAAGTACAGTTCCTACTGATATAAGTGTCCTAACTCGATACTTAAACACTCAGATGAACAGTCAGGGTAAGGGTATAGAGATAGAGTACTCCATTAGTCATGGAGACAACCGTGACGTATATACATTCAGTAAGTTGGTTATCAACGGTTGTGTATTGGCTAAGCCCTCAGCTCCAGTAAGCAAAGAGATAATAAGCTATCAAGGGGGAGATAGTCCTTGTATATGTATATATACTACGGCATCTGTATTAACCAACGCTTCTCTTCATTCAACCCAATGGGGTATAGATAGAGGATATCCCCATGTGGATAATGAAGCAGAACTTTGGGATGGTTCCTTCGATAAGTCAAGTATGAGTATGCCGAGTAAATATACTTTGGTGGCAGTATTCGAAATAAGTTCTCCATGTGTAATTGCTTCAGTACTCCCGGGACATGCCTACAGCCTTCTCAACAATGAAAAGGTAGATGGTCTTACAAGGGTCATACTCGGATTGTTTAGGTATACCTTCGAGAAAGGTAATACTGGTTTAGATACCAGCGTAGAGCAAACTACCTCAGGAAGCAGTGATACTCGGTCAAGGTTAATGGTAGATGCTCATTACCATAATGGAGTGGCAGTATTTGACTTAACCGAGGTTATGTTCCCCAGCTGTCCGTCCTTTAAAGATGTGGTTGTGAACGTGACCAACCTGTTAACTGCTAAAGATTCAAGGTGGGGTCCTATCTTAACTCAAATAGCTAAAAAGTATTCCTCGGGTACTTATGGATATGGGCCATATATGCAGAAGTATGGTGATACAGCTTACTACATTGAAATCTATCCAAACCTCTTTACTACAAGTAATCTGGAATCGTTCAAGGTAACGGTATCCGGAAACAATGGTACTTCTGGCAGTGATTTAAGGGCTTATAAAGTACAACTTACCTTTGTAGTGGGCGATGATACTTTTACCAAGGATGCGCGCCTACTTTTGGCATGTATTAACAATCCTTTCAAATCGAATTATTAAACTGAACCCTAGTTGAGTTGGTTAAGTGGGGCTGGAGTGAGGTTAGAGATAACCTTGCTCTGGCCTTTTTCATTGTTTAAGGTCTATGGCAGCTTGTTCTAAGGTCTTCTGTATAGTCTTTCGCATTTGAGAGAACATGTTGACTGCAAACTTATCCCGGGGCAACTCAAAGTAATCAATCAAGTGAAGGATAGATAACTTACCGTGGGAATCCTTGATACGAGCCTCAAACCATTTGGGAGGTTCTAATTGTATTTGCATCACCAGGTATTCATCCAGAGTAAGATGCTCTTTCATATACTTATGGAATCTTTGAGATTGCTCTTCTTTAATTCGAGTCTCTTCGGAATCATCCAATAACTCTTTATTATTATCGAATAGAACTTCGAAAGAAGTCAACTCTTGATTGAATTCAGCCCGTTTGGTATAAGCATTCCGAAGCAACTTACTTTTATAAGTTTGCAAGGAAGATAAGAGAGTTGCCTTTAACCTCTCTTCATCATATTCGTCTTGGTATTTATTAAATACATACAAGAACTTATCCCAGAAAAAAGAGTTAATTATATCGGGAGTAAGATTGAATCTTCTGGAATCCACTCCCCTTGTCAGCCTACGGATTAAAGGTTTGCAGGTTTTATACAACCTATTAAACAAATCCTCATCATAGGGTTTTAATTCTGTTAATCTGTGTAGTTCACTTCCGTTGTTGCCTTTCATAGTAGTAAAGTTATTTAACAATGCAAATATAATATAATAAGTAACCACTTGTATGAATTTTTATCAAAATATTTCACCGTCTGTGTTCAAGTTAGTTCAAAGATGAGCTCAGGGAACTATATCATCTAGCAGATACTATTGGTTATACACTTATGAATATTATATAATATATGAAACAAAATAGGATAAAGAAAAGGTTAAACTCCTGTAACAAGTTCACATTCTCCATTGAGTTTCAATTGGAAGTACTCAGGTTTTTAATACAAGGGGAGGAATCTCTCTTGTATGTTCAAAAGATAAAACCCGGGTACTTTACTTTGATTGAACACTCGATAGTGGTAGAAGCCTTGGTAAAGTTCGTAAAGAAATATCAACGAATCCCAAGTGAGGTTTTAATGGTAGAGCAGGTAAAAACTTTATTGGAAGGTAGGGATTATGTAGACTTGGTTACCAAGGACGACATCCCCAATATTCATAAGTTAATATCCGAGCTTTATAATAAGCCTTTGAAGGACGTAGATATCGTATTAGAGAACATTCATAAGTTCATTGCTTATGTCGAATTGAAGGCTTTGAACGAGAGTATGGACTTCTCTGATTACAATTCATACGAAACTTATCAAGCTAAGTTAACCAAAATACTCCAAAGTTCAAAGCCCCAGAAAAAAGATGAACCATTACTTATGGTTAGTGGAACTGCAATGCGTCAGCTTATGAGAAAAGTTGACCCGGATGTAGTACCTACTCCTTTCTGGCAATTAAATAGATTGGGTAATGGAGATGGCTATCCTAAGAATTCTCTATTCGTTTTAATTGACCGACCTAAACGGAGAAAGACATTTGCTCTCATCAATATTGCAAGAGGTTATCTGGCAATGAAAAAGAATGTTCTTTACATTGATACCGAGAACGGTAAGAATCAGTTAATGGACCGTATGATTCAGTCTACTCTTAACAAAACTAAGAGAGAAATGTTAACTGGGGGTTACGATAAGATGGAGCAAAGGCACATGCGTAAATATAAACGTTTAGGTGTAGAGTTTATAGTCGAACGTGTACCTGCAACCATTGCTGATTGTAATACCATTATTAACTTGGTTAGGAAATTGGAAACTGAGAAAGGTATCAAGGTACATGTCATCATGATTGACTATGCTGCAAAGTTAGCCTCTATAGCCAGAGATAGAGATGATGTGGAACGTATCAACAATGTATATATAGATATAGATAATATGGGTGATGAGTTAGGGCTTGATGCGGTATGGACTGCCCAACACGTTACCAGAGAAGGTGCTAAGCATCAAGAAACCAAGTACGAGGATAACGATATCGCATCTGCTATATCTATCATAAGGAATGCAAAATGTGTCATGGGATTAAACTCTACTCAAGATGAAGAGGAACATAACATTATGAGAATGGAAGTTGTAGTTCAGAGGGATGGAGTTCCAAGTGGTAGGGTAATGTTTAATATGGACCCAGAAAGACAACGTATGAAAGAGTTCTCAAAAGAAGCTCGGGCAAAGTATGATGAGTCCATAGGTAAACAGGTAGATGACTTACTTAAGAAAAGGAAAAGGGTAAGCAATCCCAATGCAGACCCCGAAAAGAGAAGTAAAACCTCAGGAGATATTTAGATAAACCTTAATAATTAAAATTGTATGGCACGAGTTATCGATTCTATGGATTTAGCTAAGTTTGGAGAAGGCGTTACATCTTGTAACAAGTGTAAAAAGGTAATAGCCTTCAATAAGAATGAAATATTTTTAGACTTAAGCTATGGTCCAGGACATGATGGAGAAGAAAGTGTTAGATGTCCTCAATGCAATTCGGTATTACATGTAGGAAAGTTTCACGTCACTGAACACATGTAATTATGGACATCCGATTATTAAAAATATTTCGGAGGAGAGCTTCAAAGGAAATCTGTATCAGAAGACAACCTGGTAAAAGGTACGAGATAGTATGTCCATCTGAGGATGCTCAATTAGGGTATTTCTTTAGAGATTGGGTACCTATCAACTCTCAGCTTGCCTCAGTAACTTGGGAAAAGGTTACCCCTAACGGCAAAGACTTTCACGATAGGTCTTTGGGTTATAGGTCCGACTGTTGCGTACCTTTTAAGAACACTTTCTTAAGGCTGGAAGAAGCCGAGGAAGAGTTGGTAAAGATAAGAAGAGGTTACATAATTCATCACTTGGTTTCGGAATTATGTAAAAGACTACCAGTTAGATAACAACTACCCGGCTATGGTTTACATGGTCGGGTATTTTCGTTGATGATATGAAACTCAATAGCAATATCAAAAGTAAGATGCACCAGTACTTCATTAAGAAGATTGGAGCATTTGATTACCGTAAAGGCTGGATGAAGTCAGACTGCCCGTATTGTGGCGGAGAGAAGAAGTTCGGTATCAACCTTTCAAATAATAGGTGTAATTGCTTTAAGTGTGGTGAGCATCCTTCTCCAATAAGCCTGGTAATGTATCTGGAGAATACGGATAGTTTTCATGAAGTACTATCTATACTTGAATCAGGTGATTATTCTGGATATGTTTTCAAGGAAGAGAAGGTTGAGTTAAAAGGTAAGAAGGAGTTCTTTCTTCCCGATGGCTTTAAGAATATATCCCTGGGCACCTCTCTATTAGCAAGGTCAGCCAGGAACTACCTTAAGAAACGTGGGTTTAATATAGAGGAGTTAGCTCGTAAGGGATGGGGATACTGTAATACTGGAAAGTATCTCGGGTATATCATTATACCATTCACGGAGCATGGGCAATTAACTTACTTCAATGCCCGATTATATATGGGCGCTGGTCCTAAATATAACAACCCAGAAGTAGATATAACTGGTTTGGGAAAGATTTTTATTATATATAATGCAGATGCTCTAGAAATATACCAAACCGTTTTTATTTG
>ERZ780013.108-NODE-108-length-41314-cov-5.08359_pt1 | contig 41314 bp, 37 predicted proteins | sample MGYA00511178_ERZ780013 | MGnify/ENA primary metagenome ERZ780013 (study PRJEB29588, sample SAMEA2149568) | human gut metagenome | biome: human gut; feature: human-associated habitat; material: faeces | place: Denmark | collected 2008/2010 ... | reverse complement strand
TGCACACATTCGTGCGTTCAGCGGGCTTCACATCGGTGTAATCACAATCATCCTGTCCGCCCTTTTGTTTCCCATCAGAGGCCCGCGGATGAACAAATTCAAATTTTTCGCCATCCTCGCCTGCATTTGGTTTTATGTTGCATTTACCGGGCTGTCCAGCTCAGCCATAAGAGCCGCCATCATGGTTTCATTTGTTTATGCGTCAAAAATATTTTTACGCAAGCATTCATCCATCAACGCTCTTGCCGCCTCCGCTTTCTTCATCTTGATATTTTCCCCCAATGCAATTTATGACGTCGGATTCCAATTGAGCTTTCTCTCCGTGACAGGCATCCTTCTCTGGGCAAACAACCTGCTGCCGCGTTCATCAAACCCTATCCTCAACTATGCGTCATCATCCCTGTCTGTCACATTGGCTGCACAATTGGCAACCGCACCACTTATCATTTACTATTTCAATTCATTCCCTACAAGCTTTTTCATCACAAACTTTGTCATAGTCCCTTTGCTGCCATTAATACTGCTTCTGAATGTATCCGCGATAGCAATAGCCGCATTGGGATACCAACTTGGCGCATTGATTGGTTTTATCGACTTGCTTTACGAGTATATGATTCAAACATCCCACTTCTGTATCAACTACCTGCCAGCGGTCAACAACATTTGGATTGACGGGCTATCCGCCACTTTGCTATCCGCATCGACCATAATCGCCGGACTGATGCTTGAATTCTCAGCCACACGCATTCTGAAATACGCTTGTGTTGCCTTGCTTTGCGCTGCCGTTGTATCCGTCACGGCAAACAATCTTGCAACGCCGAAATCCGGACATTTCATCGCTTCGGAATACAGTTCAACCGACATCGTGGCTTTTCAAAACGACATATTATACATTCTGAATTCTCTGAATGACACCATTCTTGCAAAAGATTTTATTGCCAATGCAGATAAATTTTTAGCGAGGCATCGTTTTGACTCCATCGTATACGACCGTGACAGTCTAAACTCCGATGGCATCCGTTTTTCATATCCATTCGCATGGATCAATGGTAAAAGCTACGTTTTTGTTGTCGGAAATTATCGCAAGCTTCACAATAAAAACGACAAACCGACAAAGGTTGACTATGCTGTTCTCACCCGTAGGTACTACAACCAACTTTCAGACCTGCCTGACTACTTTGACGCAGACACCGTCATTATTCCAAGAGAGATTTACAAAGAGCGGCGGGACACACTGATTGATTATGCGCGAAAAAACAAAATTCCATTCCGAGCGGATTAATCCACGCGTCCGGAACACACATATGTTCTAATATAATACTTCTCTTCCAGACTGCTGACAATAACCCCCTTGCTTGAAGAGGCATGGATAAATTTATTATCTTTAAGGTAGATGCCCACATGGTTGATTTTTCGCGACGAACCCGTCTTGAAAAAAACAAGATCTCCGGTTCTCAATTGGCTACGTCTGATTTTACTGCAATTCTTGTCGCGTATCGCCGCTGAATTACGTTCCAACGATTTGCCATAGACTGCCTTATACACCTGCGACACAAAGCCCGAGCAATCGCAACCTTTTTTAGTGTTGCCCCCATAGCGATAAGGCACACCAAGCCATTTTTCAGCAACGGTAAAGAGTTCTAAATTTTCTTTGTCGTGCTTTCCTATGCTGATGCCAAGACGCCTCGACAAATAGCCATACGAATCTACCGCAACAACCTCCGAATTGGGAGAACCGGGAGTATCTGTTGTTGTCACTTTCTTAGATGTATGGCATCCCGTCAGCAGGGCCGCCATTACAGACATGGCAAACGCCAATATAGCCAATCGTTTCATTCCGACAAAAGTAAAGGAAGACGATAAAGCCGAAGAGCCCTACCATCCTCCTGTCTATTTTATTCTTATTACTTTTCCTCTTTGGGCTCCTCTTCCTTGTTTTCCGGCTTGTAGAATTCCGTATAGCCGGCATCAATCAGCGAGTTATACCAAGATATAACTTTTTTGATGTCTGTATTATACACACGTTCGCGGTCATAATTTGGAAGAATTTCTCCAAAGAATTTCTCCAAAGAAGCGTCAGTTTTATAATCTGCCACTTCCAATTTCTTGCCCTCTTTATCGTAAATAGTCTGGAACACCTGCGACAAAGGAACTTCTTCCTCGTCGGTATAAATAGCGATATCTCCCAACGACACGATTTTATCGTGAGAATATGCAGGTGTACGTTTCTTTGTTGTCAAAGACTCTACAATAAGCATATTTTTTCCTTGCGAAACCAGCTTGAACAAGCCTGGCTTGCCGGATATGCATAGAATGTTTTTAATCATAATCTACTTCGTATTTTGTTTATTAAACATTGTTTTCAATAAGTTTTGCACCTGTACAATGACAGAGTTGCTTCCATAATTTTCAACCACCGATGTAGGCACAGAAAATTTGGGGTTGTCATTTTGGCTATCGATTCTCTTTCTAACATCCTCCTCAGGCATATTGTTGCGGACCATGACCCTCGCCACGCGGATATCTTTTGGAGCATCGACCACCCACACTTCATCAACAAGCGTTTCCATCCCACTTTCCCTCAGGATGGCAGTCTCGACAAAAACCAAATCCTTCTGCTCGGCAACCGACCATTTCTTTATGTCGGCAATTACCGCCGGATGGACAATGGCATTCAGTTTTCGCAAATTTTCCGAATTGCCAAACACCACGCTCGCCAATTTCTGCCGATGTATGACCCCATCCACAACCACGTCCTCACCGAATGCATTCTGAAGTTGCCGTTGGATTTCTGCATCATTGTCCATTATCCGCTTCGCTTGGCTGTCACAGTCATAAACCGGATAGCCCTCCACGCGCAAAAGTCTTGACACTACACTTTTGCCACTTCCGATACCGCCAGTTATAGCAACCGTCTTCATTATCATTCAATTATATATTCCACACTGTCCACAGGCAACGAGACGCCTTGAAACACATTCGATTTGGCTGTGTGCAACGGAATTTTATTCTTGCCATTTTGCACGTCTTTATAGTCAACAAACACCACTGGCGATTGTGACGTATTCTTATTATACACGCTTAACGGCACAAGATATGAGATCTTAACTGTTGCCGGAAACGCCACCAAATGCTCTCCTTCAGGACAATTGGCAACCGTTATTGCCACTTCCTGCTCCTTGCTCACCAATGGTTCAACCGGGATTGTTACCACGACAGAATCAGGCTCTATTCGCACATTTTCTTTCTTCAGCAACGCCACCTTAACGGTTTCTGACTCTTTCAGATTGTGGCGCACAATATGCTTTGTCAACACTGCTTCTATTGAGCTCAGATTGTCGACATCAGAAAACACGGTAACATACCCTGGTGTCACTTTCGCATTCCCGTTCACCACATATTGCAAGTCGGACGTGAAGTCGCCATCAACCACAACTGGCACTTTTTTTCCTGGATTGGTCGTGTATCTTAATTCCAATTGCTCTGGAGAGAACGCATCGATACTGGCATCCTTGCCAAACGCCTCGCGCAGTAAATCCTCAATATTTTGCTTAGCCAAGACCACCCGGCCTTTGCCATCTGCAAAACGGCCGAAATTGATCAACACCTCCGGGATGGCTCCCACCATATACCTGACAAAAGCATAGCCGTTGTTTCTTACCGATACATCGATATATTCAGGAGCATCCGTTATCAATGTAGTGCCTTCCGGTATCCCGTCTATTGTCAGTTTAACCTTGTAGTGCGTCTGCATTGAATTTCCAAGCGTCAGCACCGACCAGAAAATTGCGGATATGGTAACAAACAAAACATACAGCAACACATCCCTTCCCCTCGCCGAGGAAAAGAACATTTTCACGTTTTTGTACCACTCCATTGCCATATATAGAAAAAGCCATTCGCCAAACCAATTTGTCCAGTGAATGGCTTAAATCTTAAACGGTTATTCTCTTATTTAGCTTGTTGAGCTGCGTCGATTGACGGATATACCGAACCTTTGTCAATGCTGATTTTCACATTGTCGGCAATCTCAAGAACAAAATGAGTTTCCTTTATTTCTTTGATTGTTCCGTAAATACCACCAGCAGTAATAACTTTATCACCTTTCTGTATGCCTTCACGAAATTTCTTGATTTCTTTCTGTTTTTTGTTTTGCGGACGAATCATAAAGAAATAGAATACGGCAATCAACAACACAATCATACCGATTTGCATCATTCCGCCGCCTTGCGCGCCTGTGTTAAGAAGAATTGAATTCAATAACATATCCATAAATTTTTGTTTTTAATATCTACTTCGTCTCTCTATTCAAGAGTTTATATGCAAAGATAAAAATATTCAACGAATAGTCTATCTGTTCTGCCTAATTTTTTGCCAAAAGGCCATCTTTCTTCAAATGCACAATGATTGCATTCAATATTCCGTTCACAAACTGACCACTCTTTTGTGTGCTGTAATATTTCGCTATCTCGATATATTCATTAAGCGTGACCTTAGTCGGTACCGACGGCACATTTTCAACCTCCGCCAAAGCGACGAGAAGCACGACAACGTCCATAAACGCCAACCGGTCAATGTCCCACGACTCCTTGTTTACAAAATTTTCAATAAGAGCCATGTATTTATCATGATTTTGGACGGCACCCACAAACAATTTTTCTCCGAGGGCACGGTCTTCAGAATCCTTGAACTGAGGCAGGAGTTCCACAAAATCATCCTCTGCAAACCGCTTGATTGTTTTCAGCACAAAAGTGCCGATTGTTTCCAAATCATCATTCCAATAAATGGATTTTGCCTCAAGCACATCCGAAAGATTCTCATCAACAAGAACAATCTTGCGCATCACCTCTCTCCAAAATTCGCAATCCGCAGCCAACGACCGGTTTTCATCGGCCATATAGTCGCTATATATCTCAGAATTGAGAATCTTATCCAGTGCAAGGCGCAAATAAATCTCCTCCGAATCCCATGAAAGAGGAAGTGCCTTCAGATACTCATTAAGCATCTCATTGTCGCGCAATTTGGCAATAAACAGATTGTCTATAAATTTAGTATTCGGATTCAAATCAGCCTCGTCTGGGAGATATTTGTTACGGGCATTGTCAAGCCGTTGCTCTTGAAGGTTTGTCAACGCAATCGGCAGTATAAGGAGATAGTGGTACAATTCATAAGATTTATCCATGCTCTGAGACAATGTTTTCAAAGCCTCACTCATTTTCATACCATCTTTTGTCAAAAGATATGAATAGACCATTTGAACCACCTTGATTCGTATAAGAACTCTATTTATCATATTTCCTTGTTATTTCTTTGCAAAGATACCTATTTTATCATTATCATCAAAGCGCATCAGCGAGCATGCGCTGTCTTATCACCTCATAAATCATTATTCCAGCGGCAACCGACACATTCAACGAATTGACTTTTCCACGCATCGGAATTGAAGCAAGACAGTCGCACAGACGCAAATTTTCCGGATTGATACCTGTTTCCTCCGCGCCCATTACTATCGCGACAGGCGATGTAAAGTCAAACGTGGTGTAGTTCTGACTTGATTTCTCAGTCGCACCAACTATTGTGAAGCCACTGTCTTTAAGCGTCTTTATCGTCCTGTTCAAATTAGCCACTCTCGCCACAGGCAAATGCAGCAATGCGCCCGCCGAGGTCTTTACCGCGTCGCCATTGACCGACACGCTGCCTCGTTCAGGTATCACAATTGCATCCACCCCAGCGCATTCAGCAGTACGTGATATCGCACCGAAATTGCGTACATCTGTCACCCCATCAAGAAGCAGAATCAAAGGATTCCGACCTGATTCAAACAACTCGGGAATAAGGTTGTCAAGATTGTGGTATGCCAACACGCCTTGATGATTTTTACGCGTGATGCGGTTGATGCGCTCCACCGGCACCTTCTGCACTACAACATCCGGACGGTCTTTCAACGCCGCAAACAACTCATTCGACAAATCTCCCGACAAATCCTTCTTTACAAGAATTTTGTCTATGTCCTTTCCGGTTGCAAGAGCCTCTATGACTGCCCGCATTCCGAAGATATAATCCACTTTATAGTCCATTTTTATATTATTTTCTTATTAACGATTCCGCATTGGCAATCGCCGCCGCATCTATTGCCGCACCACTGAGCATACCTGCAATCTCCAGCACTTTCTCCTTATGGTCAAGCGACTTGATTGCCGTAACAGTCTCCTCTGCGACATCCTGTTTATATACCTTATAATGATGCGTTCCCAAGGCAGCCACCTGAGGCAGATGTGTTATCGTAAGCACCTGTATTTTGTCTGCAATAGAACACATCATTTCTCCAATTCTATTTGCCACTTCTCCCGACACTCCTGTGTCGACTTCATCAAAAACGATGGTCGGCAATTTCATTTTCTCAGCAAGGATTGTCTTGACGCATAACATCAATCTGGAAATTTCACCACCCGATGCCGTCGTTTCAATAGGCATCGGCTGTTGATTCTTATTGAATGCCACCCTAAACTGCACTTTGTCCTGCCCCGTTGCACATGGTTGCGTTTGTTCAAACCTTATTTCTCCCCTGAAATTGTTCAGGCCAAGAAACGAGGTCTTCCGCTCAAGTTGCGACAAAAACAAAGCGGCGGCATCTTTTCTCGACTGCGTCAACGACAAAGCCAGTTCCGACACTTTTCGGCCGGCACTGTCCATCTGTTCACGCAACGACTGCAGTTCTTCCTCCGAGTTGTCAATCTCATCCAACGACTTTTTCAACGAAGCCTGTATTTTCAACAAGCCATCAACCGTTTCTGCATGAAATTTCTGCTGAAGGCCGTATATCAAACTCAACCTCGACTCAACCCGCTCCAAATCAGATTCATCCCCGCCGATGTTTTGGCAATCCCGTTCCACCGTTTCAGCAATATCCTGTAAGTCAATCTTTGCCGACTCCAATCGCTCCACCATTTCAGATGCGCCATCATAGACATGGCTTATCTGACTCATACTGCGGATTGCACCCTTTATGGCATCAACGGCAGAATTCTCATTTTCCGACAAGGAGTATGACACGAATGACAGACTTTCCTTTATTTGCGTCTGATTTTCAAGCACATTCTGCTCTTTTTCCAAAGCTTCCTGCTCATCAGACTTCAAATTGGCCGTTTCCAATTGATTCAATTGGAAACGGAAATATTCCTCATCAGATTTATTCTTTTCAATTCTGGACTTGGCGGCTTCAAATGCCTTCTTCCCATTTTGAAAAACCTGGAATGCTTCTCTATAATTCTTCAGCAACTCCCCGTTGCCGGAAAGATCGTCAAGCATCGCCAATTGATATGCAGGCTTGAGCAACAACGCATTGCTGTGCTGCGAATGGATATCAACAAGCCTGAGCGTCAACTCAGACAATGTTGCCAATTGAACAGGCATATCGTTGATGAACGCCCGGCTTCTGCCCGATGGCAGAAGTTCCCTTCGCACAATCGTTTCTTCGGGGAAATAGTCCAATCCATAGCTTTCGAAAAGCGCTCTCAAATCATAGTCGCCAATGTCGAAAACCGCCTCTACGACCATTTTCTCATTGCGGTCTTTCACCGACTTGCTGTCGGCGCGGCTTCCGAGAAGCAACGACAAAGCCCCTATAATTATTGATTTGCCCGCTCCGGTTTCACCTGTTATAATCGACAGCCCGTCATCAAAAGCGACGTCAATATGGTTTATCAGAGCAAAATTGTCAATTGTCAACCGTTTCAGCATGTCCCTTTGGCTAATTTTTTGTTTCTTCTTTTATTTTGTCCAAACGCTCGCGTTCTGTTGGATACAACGGATAAAGCAACTCATAAACACTTTGTTTCTCTGTCTGATTCGATTTTGAATAAACATTCACCAATTCATCCAGCTTTGCATCCTTGAACATAGACAACGCCACCGACATCGGCGACACATCATGGATCTGCTTGAGAATACCCAACGATTTTGTGATTACCGACTTGCCTTTTTCCGGGCTCAGCACCATCTCGTCCAACCCCTTCCGGTGATAGTCGTACAGCAATGTCCGAATTGCTTTTGTTGAATTGTCTGTGAATGCGCTCAACACGGCACTTCGGTTTTTATTATCCTCAAATGCTTTCCAACCTTTTTCGCCTGAGCTCTGCGCCATAGCCACTACATTGGCCGCCTTTTCATAGTAGTAATCGCCACCATTAGGCGAAAAACTATCAAAATCAACAGCCAAAATAAGATAGGCATAGAAATTCAATATCGCTGTCAGGTTGCTCTCCATATTGTTGCCGGAAAACACCAACGGCTCGTTCTCCTGATAGTCAAATTCAATGCTGTTGTCTTTAAAGTTTATCAATGTCGTCGTGTACGAGCTATTATAGACCGGACGTGTCGATTGCACCTGCAATGTCCCCGACATCTTTGTTCCATCTATAGACGACATAGCGAAAAACAGCTTACAGTCAATCTTCTCATTGACCATAAATTGGGCATTACCCCATTGGTTGTTGTTCATATATTCGGCAATGGCTGTCTGCAGGGTGGTAAAAACATTTTTGTCAGTGCCGCTGATTTTGTCTGTGTTTATCTCAACCGAACAGTTAAGTTCTTGAGCGCCCAACAAATGAGACCCCCCCAAGGACATAATCACAACCGCCAATATAACCTTAAGACTCTTCATTGATTGCTATTTCAATTTCAAAACAACATGATCCACAATATCCACCGCCACATCTTTTTTGGACTTTACAGGCAGACGGAGCATTTCTCCGGAAGAGTCGACTATCGTCACCTTGTTCGTGTCAACACCGAAGCCGCTGTCTTTGTCCTCCAACGAATTCAAGACAATCATATCAAGATTTTTTCGACGCAACTTTTCCAATGCGTTCTGTTCAGCATTGTCGGTTTCAAGAGCGAAGCCCACAAGCAGCTGCTTGTTTGTCTTGAGTTTTCCAACAGCAGCGGCTATATCTGGATTCTTAACCAACTTTATTTCGGGCACACTGTCCTTCTCCCTCTTGATTTTACGGGAAGACATCGATTCCGGACGATAGTCCGCCACAGCTGCACACATCACAGCCACATCAACATCTGCCGTATGAGCCATCACGGCATCATACATTTCCAACGCCGATTCCACCGATATGACCTTAACATTGGCAGACGTTGGTTTGACCGACACCGGACCACTGACAATGGTCACATCAGCTCCCCTGTCGGCGAATTCATCTGCCACTGCATACCCCATCTTGCCGGATGAATAATTGCCGATGAACCTCACCGGATCTATTTTCTCATACGTCGGACCTGCAGTTACCAACACCCGCTTTCCTTTCATCGGCTGACCTTTGGAGAAATATTCTTCGATGATTCGGAAGATGGCTTCCGGCTCTTCCATTCTGCCTTTTCCAATCAAGTGGCTGGCAAGTTCGCCTTCCTCAGGTTCTATGACAATATTGCCATACGAAACAAGTTTTGCCAAATTACCATATGTGGACGGATGCTTATACATATCCAAATCCATAGCCGGAGCTACAAACACAGGGCACTTTGACGACAAATACGTCGTGACAAGCATATTGTCGGCAATGCCATTTGCCATCTTGCCTATCGTAGATGCCGTTGCCGGCGCAATGACCATGGCATCAGCCCACAATCCGAGATCCACATGACTGTTCCAGCTGCCTGTGTTTGCCGTAAAAAACTCACTTATGACAGGCTTTCCACTCAAGGCAGACAATGTGACAGGCGTTATGAATTCTTTCCCCGAAGGCGTGATTACGACCTGCACCTCAGCGCCAGCCTTGACAAAGAGCCTAAGCAACGATACCGACTTATAGGCGGCAATACCGCCTGTTATGCCCAATATTATATGCTTTCCTTTCAGCATTATTTCATTCTTAGTTTAATATTCGTCAAGACGCTCTTGGTATTTTGCGCGAAGTCGCCTTGAAGAATCCAGCCAAAATACCCAGGATCTTTCTTCAATACAGTTTCCACCGGCTGACCTTTATATTTGCCAAAATTGAACACCTCCACATCTTGATCGTTTAGAACAATCCGTCCCGCCAAATCTACGTTTCTGTTCTGTGATGAATATTTTGCAAGAAAATCCACATCATTCTCAAGCGTAGGATAACGGTCAAGCTGAGCCTTCAGCACCTCGTATGTTGCCCTTGTGTCAGCGTTTGCAGAGTGGGCTTCCTCCAAGTTTTTACCACAATAGAACTTATATGCAGCAACAAGTGTGCGCTGCTCCATTTTATGAAAAATAGTCTGTATGTCAACCATTTTTCTTTTTGACACATCAAACTGCACACCTGCTCTATAAAATTCCTCAGAAAGCAACGGCACATCGAATTTATTGCTGTTGAATCCTGCGATGTCCGAGCCCTCGAACACTCGATCCAAATCTTTTGCAATCGTTTTGAACGTAGGTTTGTCTTTGACATCCTCATCAGTTATGTGGTGCACCGCCGTTGCTTGCGGCGGAATGGGCATCTCCGGATTCAGGCGTATCGTACGCTCTTCTTCCTTACCGTTTGGATAAATTTTTATATATGACAACTCCACGATTCTATCCTTGGTGACATTTACTCCTGTTGTCTCCAAATCAAAGAATATCAGAGGTTTCTTCAAATTCAATTCCATTTTACCGACTTTTACATATTAGGTACGACCATAGGCATCAGTAATGCCAACCAATCCTCTTTCTCCGCCTGTTCGATTGGGATAAACAAGCCTGGACGTCCCGGAGCCGACAGTCTCAGAATCAAGTTGTCACTGCTTATGTTGCTGACCACTTCGATTAGTTTATCCTTGTTGAATCCAACCGTAAGCACATCTCCTGAATAATCGCAGTCGAGACTTTCTTTAGCCGACAATGAATACTCCAAATCCTGTGACTTGATTGTTATTTTCGAATCAGAAATCTCCAACTGAATCAAGCCGCCCTCTGTTGCAAACACAGCCACGCGACGGATGGCGTTTAGGAAGAGTGTCCTGTCAACAATCAACTCATATGGGTTTGACTGAGGTATCGCTGCATTGTAATTTGGATATTTTCCATTTATAAATTGACAATTGACAGTATATGTTTCTGTTTCAAACGACACGCTCTTTGAGTCGATCATCACTTTCACATCGCCCGCCTCTTTCGACAAGATTGAAGACAATATGCTTGCCGGCTTCGTAGGCAATATGAACGAGCCCTCAAATCCCGGTTGCACACGGCTGTTCACATCGTGCACCAGCTTATGTGTGTCAGAAGCCACAAATACTATATCTTCCGGTTTGATGTCCCAAAGCACACCCATCATTATCGGGCGCAATTGATCTGTGCCGGCGGCAAAGATTGTCTTTTCTATACTTTTCGTTATTTCCGAAGCTGGAATTATCATTTCCAATTTTGCTTCAGGCTCCTCTTCTTTTCTCGGATATTCGTTACCGTCGACTCCGACAAACTTATAATCACCGTTGTGATATTGCAAGTGAATCTCAAAATTATTGTCGTCGACCTCAAACACAAGACTTTGATCCGGCAACTCCTTCAGCAATTCAAGCATTCTCTTTACATTGACAGCTACCGATCCTTCTCCCTCGCATTCCAACAATTCCATTCTTGCCGTAATGGTATTTTCCTTGTCCGTGCCAGTCGCAATCAGCATATTGTCCTTTATCGTAAAAAGGAAGTTGTCCAATATGGCAATTGTGTTTTTTTGGCTAACCACTTTGCTCACTGCCGACAAATGCGACAGCAGAGACTTGCTTGCAATTGTAAATTTCATATCTTCGTGTTTTTAATTTCTTATCCAAATGTCCGGCATCAATTCCAGACATATTTTCTCTTATACAAAAGTAATGCAAATCAAGCACAAAATAAAACTTGCGGCCAACAAATTTCGCTTGCAGAGCATCATTTTCCCGTCCCGTGCGCAGCCAGCGACACGACATCGTCCGACAGACTCACCCGGCCTTTTTTATACAGCAATCCCAAGGCCTTTTTAAAATCCTTTTTACTGCATTGGAACAATGATTTTATCTCCTCCGGTGAAGATGAATCAGTCACATTCATCCTGCCTCCATTGTCTTTAAGATAACCCACAATCCTCCTTGACAATTGAAACACACGGTCGCCGCCGCGCCCTCTCAGTGTCACGTCTATCTTTCCGTCCTCTCTGACATGTTTTACATAAGCCGACAACCTGTCGCCCACCCTGATTGGGTCAAACACATCGTTGTTGTAGACCATACCCCAAAACAAATTGTCGACAACCACCTTGAATCCCAAATCAGTACGCTTCACGGCAACGATTTCCACCTCGTCGCCTTCCTCGCATCGCGGAGCTTTGTTGCCGATATATTTGTTCAGCTTTGTGGAGCCCACTATTCTCTTGGTCTCATTGTCAAGATACACATACACGATATAGTCACGGCCCTCCTCAATGTCTACCGCCTGCTCTCTGAATGGGACAAGCAAATCTTTCAGAACGCCCCAATCCATAAAAGCGCCGACCGTCCCTACCGATTTAGCACGCAGAAGCCCCACTTCGCCGACCTCCAAAAACGGACGTTCGGTAGTTGCCACAAGGCGACCACCAGAATCGCGATATATGAAAACGCGCTGCATATCTCCTATTTTCAATTCCTCAGGAGCATATTTTTGAGGCATCAGGATTTCGCCATATTCTTCACCATCAAGATAAAAACCGAAGTCAACTTTTTTTACGACCTCAAGTTCATTGTAGTTTCCAATTTTTATCATATCTTTACACAAAATATCTGCTAATATCGGCATAATTTTTCAATTAGGAGCAATGAAACTATCATTTTTTCGCAATATAAACACCAAGCTGTGTTACGCTGGCTGTATTTGTCTAATCGCCGCCTCTGCCTCATGCGGCACTGGCACAGCCAGCAAATCAAGCGACAACAGCATTCAGATAGGTATGGACTCCATCATGGTCTGCGATTCAATCACCGACCAATCCGGAATAAAGGTGACGGCCTCGTTTAGCGCCACGTTTCCCTCCTCTTTCAAGAACTCAAAGAAAGAGGCGGGCAAATTACTGTCAACAATAAATTCCGCAATATTCAACACCACCGATGCCAATATGCCTGACGTTGCGAAGAAAACGGCAGGCGACCGTCTGGCCTCCTACTCGTCCACAGCAGCAGATCCCATTGATGAATCACTCGAGGATGAAACCACGCCAATCTCAAATTTCGGCATCCGTTTGGCGGTCAGTCCCATTTATCACAATTTCGACTTTTTGTGCATGGTGAAGAACTCAACCACAAGCAAGGACTTCAAGCCGTCGTTGGCTTCTAAATCGTTCTACACATTCGACCTGCAATCAGGCAAACGTGTCATGCTCTCCGACATCTTCTCTGAAACAGACATTCTGAAGATAAACGGCCTTCTGCAAAAGCAACTGCGGCCCGACACAAAATGCGGAAATTCAGACCAGCTGGCAGACTACGGATACTTCAACGCCGACAACCTATCAGCGACAGAAAACTTCTCACTGACAGACAACGGAATCTCATTCCACTACAACCCCTTGGAGATTGCGTGCTACGCCGTTGGCGAGGTATGCATATCCCTCCCCTACAAAGATTTGAAACAATATATCAATCCGCAATCTCCAATAAACAGGATAGCCAGATAAGAATACGTTATGGACATAATTTCAAAATACTTCCCCGACCTGTCGCCTCGACAGATAGAGCAATTCAAAATGCTTGGACCGTTATATGCCGAGTGGAATCAAAAAATCAATGTCGTTTCAAGAAAGGACATTGACAACATTTACCCCAACCACATTCTGCATTCTCTCGGAATTGTAAAGTTCACAGATTTCAAAGACGGATCCGAGATAATCGACATTGGAACTGGTGGCGGTTTCCCCGGAATTCCATTGGCAATAATGTTTCCAAACACGCACTTCTTGCTTGTAGACAGAACTGGTAAAAAAATCAAAGTAGCCACAGCAATCGCCAACGAGATTGGGCTGACAAATGTTGACTTACGACAAGCTGACGTTGCCGAAATAAAACAGAAATTCGATTTTGCCGTATCGCGCGCAGTTATGGAATTGCCGCAACTCGCGACATTGGCCAAAAGGCACATAAAGAGCGACTGCATAAACAGCATCCCAAACGGCCTGATATGCCTGAAAGGCGGCGACCTCTCGGCAGAAACAAAGCAGTTTGGCAGTAACGTCATCGAAACCGACCTATCATTGTACTTTGAGGAGGATTTCTTCAAAACAAAAAAAGTGATATACGTAAGTCTATGAAAATACAGGCATTCATATTCAACCCTTTCGCCGAAAACACTTATGTAGTGTGGGATGAAACATCACGCCATGCAGCCATCATCGACCCGGGATGCAACAGCGAAAGAGAGAAATCTCTGTTGACCGACTTTATACGCAACAACAATCTTGAGATAAAGCATCTGCTAAACACGCATATGCACATCGACCATTCTGCCGGAAATGCGTTCATTGAAGACCGCTTCGATATCGCAACATCGTGCCACCCAGCCGACGCATATCTTGCAGGACATCTCACTCAGCAAGCACAGATGTTTGGTTTCCCATACTCAAGCAAGGACATTGACATCAAGAATCCTTTGAGCGACGGGCAAACGCTCAACGTTGCCGACTCCGAATGCCGCGTTCTACACATTCCCGGGCATACAAAAGGACATTCTGCATTTTATTTTCCAAAACACGATTTAGTATTCTCGGGCGACGCCCTCTTCCATTTGAGCATCGGAAGGACTGATTTTCCCGGCGGCGACTATTCCACACTGATAGAAAGCATTGAGAATAAATTGTTGACACTCCCTCGGCAAACAATCGTCTTGCCAGGACACGGAGAGAAGACAAGCATCGGCTTCGAGCAGACAAGCAACCCTTATCTATAAGGCTGCGGCGTCCATAGACAACATCAACAGTCAATCATACTTTTCACAATCGGTCGCAATCCGCTGACGAAGCACTCCACGGCAATCACCATCAAGATGAGCCCCATAAGGCGCATCATCACATTATTGCCCGTTTCGCCAATAATCTCAACCAAACGCGTTGAAGCCTTCAAGATAAGATACGTGATTAAGAACACAACCGCAATGACCGTGACAAGCCCCGCCACATAGAGAGGCGTCCGTGCATCCTCCATCAACACGATACCATTGGCAATACCGCCAGGACCACACAACATCGGTATGGCAAGCGGGGTAATCGAAATGTCGTCGGCATATTCTTTTATTTCAGTGTCGGCAAGCTTCATCCGAGTAAACTTCGCTTGCAGCATATCCCAACCAATCTTAAAGATAACAATTCCACCAGCCAAACGAAATCCATTGGTCGACAAGCCGAACACCATAAACAAGAAACGTCCGAACACGGTAAACGAGACAAGCGTCAAAAAGGCTATCACCGTCGACTTGCGCACTATCTTCTTGCGTTGAACATCGCCCATACTTTGCGTCATGGTCAAAAACACGGGCATTATACCCAACGGATTGACCAACGTGAAAAACGACGTAAAACACAATAAAATATATGTCCAAAAATTACCGTCCATAATTCGTTACACTTTGTATAAAAAAAAGTGGCAGAGAAAAACTCTCCGCCACCATATAGAAGCCACATCAAAGAGTGTGCTGAAACTCCGATAGACAGGATTTGAGTATTCTCCCTCTGCTGTAATCCTCCGGTCTTTCGACATCCTTACGGATTGAGGCCCGCCATTAGAGAAAGAAAAAGTCTCGGCATTTCTAAATTATTTGATGAGTTTCCCAATCTGCTTTGATGTGGTTTTATCTCTTTCTCTACTGCAAATTTAGTAATTTTATTCTGACCATCCAAATATCCGGGCAATAAAAAAGTCTCAATTTCTTGAGACTTTTTTTATTATTTCCCTCGCAGCGAATTAGGCGTTCTTAACCTTCTCTACGATAGCCTTGAAAGCAGCAGGATTGTTAACTGCGAGGTCAGCAAGGACCTTGCGGTTGATTTCGATTCCCGCTTTGTGGATAAGACCCATCAACTTAGAGTATGACAAATCTTCCAAGCGAGCAGCTGCATTGATTCTCTGAATCCACAATGCTCGGAAATTGCGTTTTTTGTTCTTACGGTCACGATAAGCGTAAGTCAAACCCTTTTCCCAAGTATTCTTGGCTACAGTCCACACATTCTTGCGGCAACCATAATAACCTCTAGTGAGTTTGAGAATTCTTTTTCTTTTAGCTCTTGATGCTACGTGATTTACTGATCTTGGCATTTTTTCTTAAATTTTTGAATGTCAGCGGCATTTCTGCTCTTTGGGCTAAACATTCGGTTAATAAAAATATAAAATGTTGTAATTAAAAGTACGAAACTTTACCCACTATCTGATTGCAAGCAAATCGCGAACGTTGCGAGTATCGGCTGCAGTCAATGTAGCAAAGTGACCGAGGTTTCTCTTCTGCTTTTTAGTCTTCTTCGTAAGAATGTGACTTTTATAAGCATGTTTTCTTTTAATTTTTCCTGATCCGGTAAGGGCAAACCTCTTTTTGGCACCGGAATTAGTCTTAACCTTTGGCATCTTTTTTTCTTTTTAAATTACTATTTTATTTATTGCTTAAAGCCTTATTTTTTCTTGGGAGTCAGCATTATTATCATACGCTTTCCTTCCAATACAGGCATCTGCTCTACCTTGCCATACTCTTCCAAATCATTGGCAAAGCGAAGCAACAACACCTCTCCTTGTTCCTTGAACAAAATCGAGCGGCCACGGAAGAACACATACGCCTTCACTTTTGCGCCTTCCTGCAAGAAGCCCATCGCATGCTTCAACTTGAAATTGTAATCGTGGGCATCGGTTTGTGGCCCGAATCTGATTTCCTTAACGACTACCTTAGTTGATTTCGACTTCTGCTCCTTCAACCGTTTCTTTTGCTGATACAAAAATTTCTGATAGTCAAGCACCCTGCACACTGGCGGCTCTGCATTCGGAGAAATCTCAATAAGATCCAGTCCCTGATTCTCCGCAATCTGCAATGCCTGATGTAGTGTATACACTCCTTGCTCTACGTTGTCACCGACCAAACGAACTTCCTTTGCGCGGATTTGTCCATTGATTGGATATCCCTCTTTCTTGGAATTCTTCGGGTCGTTCCTGCGTTGTGGAGCAAATTTCGGTGCCCCTCCTATTGGTGTTTTTGCCATTCAGTTGTATTAATATTTTGTAAGTTCTTCCATTTCATGGAGAAAATTCTCGGCAAAGGTAGAGATTTTTACCGAACCTTTATCGCCCTCGCCCTGTTTTCTTACAGAAATTTCACCATTATTAACTTCTTTTTCGCCAACAACCAGCATATACGGGATATGTTTCAACTCATTGTCGCGAATTTTCTTTCCAATCTTCTCGTTTCGATTGTCGACAGTGGCGCGGATATCGCTCTTTGCCAATTCCAAACGGACTTTGTCGGCATAGTCGTTGAATTTCTCGCTAATCGGGAGGATTACCGCCTGCTCCGGAGCCAGCCACAACGGCAAGTTGCCAGCTGTGTGCTCAAGCAAAACAGCCACGAAACGCTCCATCGAGCCAAATGGCGCACGGTGAATCATCACCGGACGGTGTTTCTGATTGTCAGAGCCAGTGTATTCCAGTTCAAAACGCTCTGGCAAATTGTAATCCACCTGAATCGTGCCAAGCTGCCATCTGCGGCCAATCGCATCCTTTACCATAAAGTCGAGCTTAGGGCCATAGAACGCCGCTTCGCCATATTCAATTCTCGCAGGCAAGCCTTTTTCATGGCAAGCCTCGATAATAGCCTGTTCGGCTTTTTCCCAGTTGTCTTCCGATCCGATATACTTCTCACGATTCACCTTGTCGCGCAATGAAATCTGAGCCTCGAAGCTTTCAAACTTCATAGCCTTGAACACGATAGAGATGATGTCCATCACTCTGAGGAACTCATCCTTCACCTGGTCTGGGCGGCAGAAAATATGGGCATCGTCCTGCGTGAAGCTTCTCACGCGAGTCAAGCCGTGGAGCTCGCCACTCTGCTCATAACGGCAAACCGTACCGAACTCTGCGATTCTCAACGGAAGCTCGCGATATGAGTGCGGCGAATTCTTGTAAACCTCACAGTGGTGAGGGCAGTTCATAGGCTTCAAGAAATATTCCTCGCCTTCCTCTGGAGTGTGGATGGGTTGGAATGAGTCTTTGCCATATTTTGCATAGTGTCCGGAGGTCACATAAAGCATCTTGTTTCCAATCGGAGGAGTGATGACTTCTTTGTAGTCATAGCCACGCTGTATCTTGCGCAAGAAGTCCTGCAGACGCAAACGGAGGTCTGTTCCTTTCGGTAGCCACATTGGCAAACCTTTGCCCACCTTTTCCGAGAACATGAACAGCTCCATATCCTTGCCGATTTTACGGTGGTCGCGTTTCTTGGCTTCTTCAAGCATCACAAGATACTCGTCAAGCATAGATTTTTTCGGGAAAGAAATGCCATACACACGAACCAACTGGTTGCGCTTCTCATCGCCTCGCCAATATGCGCCAGCCAAAGAAAGCACCTTTACAGCCTTTATAGCACCCGTGTTCGGGATATGCGGGCCACGGCACAAATCCGTAAACGCACCCTGCGTATAAGTAGTAATCGAGCCGTCTTCAAGCTCGCTGATAAGCTCGCATTTGTATGTTTCGCCTCTGTCGCCGAACATTTTCAACGCGTCGGCCTTTGAGATATCTTTACGCACCACCGCTTCTTTTCTTGAAGCAAGTTCCTGCATTTTCTTTTCAATTTTGGCAAAGTCGGCGCTTGTGATTGTGTTTTCTCCTGGATCTATATCATAATAGAATCCGTTCTCAATCGCCGGACCGATACCGAATTTAACGCCTGGATACAACTCCTGCAGAGCCTCGGCAAGCAAGTGTGCCGATGTATGCCAAAACGCATGTTTTCCCTCTGGGTCATCCCACTTGAAAAGTTTGATTTCCGCGTCGTTTACAATTGGACGTGTCAAATCCCATTCTTCACCATTGACCGTTGCAGCGAGCACGTCTTTTGCGAGTCGCTGACTGATTCCTTCCGCAATCTGAAGCGGCGTTACGCCAGCCTCGAATTGCCTGCTGCTTCCATCTGGAAATTTAATATTCATAATTTTTCTGTTTTTTAATCATTGCATAAATACAACTAACGCATGATTCGGCTGCAAAATTACTCATTTTATCAGTATGGCAAATATATTTGGTCTTTTTTTTAAGCCCCGCCTTATCATTTTGAGTTACGCCTCATCCGTTTAATCAAATTATACGACGACATTATTCCGAGTTCTCCCGCACGACTCAAGTCAGCCATACCCTTGTCGAAATTGCCCATACGGAAAAAAGCTATTCCCCGATTGTAATAAGCCTCTCCGAAATCCTGCTTTATCTCAATCGCCTTTGTATAGCAACTTATCGCCGAAGTGTAGTCGTCACGCATATAAAACAAATTGCCCTTGTTGAAGTATGCATATATCAGACGCGGCGACAGCTCAACCGCCTTGTCATAGTCTGCCACGATCTCTGCATATCTTGCATTTTCAGCCATTATGTCATCCCTATTGCTTTTTTCCGACGACACCCTTCTGCTCCGCTCTTGCGCCTCGCGGGCACACGCTTTGACAAAATATGCCAATGCGAAACGCGGACTCAATTTAACCGCCTCCGACAAATCCTGTATCGCGGAATCATAATTCTTCACCATCATATAGCTTATCGCTCTGCCGAAATAGTCCACAGCGCGCTTGTCGCCGTTGTTGAGCAACGCCGTATAGTGGCGTATCAGTTCAAACTGTTTTTCAATCTCCTGCTCAATTAATTTATGTTCGGCATTTGTCATAAACAGCCGGTCTCTTAGATACAGGCTGGAGTTAAGCTCGTCCAACTCTTTCTGATAGAAGGCATCCGTCCTAAGTTCCGTAGTTCTGTCATAATAGCTCAGCACATACGAATCCTCCACCCTCACAGGTATGTCGTAATTCTGTATCTTGCCTCGGTATTTATTGTCGTATTCAGGTTTCACATCATGCTTCTCATCAACAGTCTCAAGCGAAGTGAGCCGCTTCATGACATCTTCTGGATTTTCCTCCGCATAGTCGTCTTTCCGCTTATCGTCGGTGTCCGCCACAATATGCCGGCGCTCCTCATGCCGGCGCTGCATCTCCCGCGATTTGTTGTAATCACGCTCACCGCCTTTCATATCGCCCATCATGCGCTTGCATTCACCCCTTGCAAAATACAGCGCCGACAGATACGGATACTTTCCTATCACCTTATCGTAGTCAGCGATGGCTTTTCTATATTGGCGCAGCTGCTGATAAAGCACCGCCCTGTTGTAGACCGCCTTGTCATTGTCGGGTTCCATACTGATAACGGCCGTGAAATCTTCTATAGCCTTATTCACATCTTGCACCTCCATCCTCAGAAGACCTCGGTTAAACCTTGCCGTCACATTTTCAGGATCCAATCCTATCGCATAGTCGAAATCAGCCATCGCCCCGAAATAATCCTCCAAATTATATTTAAGATACGCCCTGTTTATAAACAGCCCAGCCTCCTTCGGCGAAAGTTTGACCGCCGCATCCAAATCTTTCACCGCAGCTTCGCAATCCTTACTTTTCCCATAATGTATATCCGCCCTCATAAGGTATGCTTCAATCGTGTTGGCATTCAGCTCCAAACATTTGTCAAGGTCGGGCAGTGCCGCCAACGAATCTTTTTCGGCCAGACACAACTGCGCACGTCCGAGATAGCCTTTGTCGTATTTCGGAAACTTCTGCAACAACTCGTCATATGCCGCATGCGAGTCGCCAAACTCCCCGGCGTTCTGCAACGCTATTGCCTTATTAAGCATAAACACCTTATTCTCAGGCAAGAACTCCAACCCTTTATCATAATCCTTCACCGCATCGAGATATTTTCCCGTCTGCAACCTCGACAAAGCCCTGACCTCATAGGCGTCCACAACAAACGGATTGCGGTCGATAGCCATCGTGCAATCCGCCTCCGCACCACTATAGTCTTCAAGATAGAATTTGGCAAGTCCTCTAAAAAAATACGGATCGGCAAGATAAGGTTTAACCTTTATCACTTGGTTGAAGTATTGTATTGAAAGAAGATAGTCCTCAAAATAAAGCGCATTTCTACCAATTGTCAGCAACCGCTCCGTGTTCAATTGGCAAACGCCAGTCAAAGAGGTCACCGACAATATTAAAATCAATAAAAAACTTCGTATATACCTATAATTGTTCATAATAATATCCAGATTGACTGCAAATGTAATCCAAAATCGCCAATAAATGCGTATCTTTGCAAGAGAAGATAGCAGGCTGTTTGTGTTTTTTATTATTTTATTCGACAATTTATAGACCCTTATATGGAGAAACTACAACACATTGTGATAATCGGAGGCGGTTTTGCCGGACTCAATTTGGCAAAGGAACTTGACAAGAATAAATTCAGAGTCACCATTTTGGACAAAAACAATTTTCATAGTTTTCCACCGCTTTTCTATCAAATAGCATCTTCCGGACTTGAGCCGAGCAGCATATCCTTCCCGTTCCGTCGGGAAATGAGACGTCTCAAAAATACCAATTACCACTTCGGCGAGGTTTTGGAAATCGACAGCAAGAACTCAACCGTCCGCACGCAATTTGAGACAATCAAATATGACCAATTGGTAGTCGCTTCCGGAACGACCAACAACTTCTTCAACCAGCCGGAACTGAAGGAAAAAGTGCACACGCTCAAATCCACCGCTGAGGCTATACGCCTGCGCAACGAAATTCTCGACCGACTTGAACGCGCTTGCATCACCACCGACCGCGAACGCAGACGCCAACTGTTAAGTTTTGTCGTTGTGGGCGGCGGACCTTCTGGCGTTGAGGTTGCCGGCGCGCTCGGCGAGATGAAACGATATATCCTAAACAAAGAGTATCCCGAAATCGACATTGACGATGTCAGAGTGATTCTGATTGAGGGCACTGACCGCTTTCTCCGCACAATGAGCGAAAGAGCGTCACACGATGCAAAAGTCTACTTGGGGCATCTCATGATTGAGACCAGGCTAAACTGTATGATGAAGTCATATGAAAACAATGTACTTCACCTGTCGACCGGCGAGGAAATCTATTGCGAGACGCTGATTTGGACAGCAGGTATCACAGGCAATAAAATCAATGGCATCAGCGATGATTCAATCACCCGCGGGAACCGCTACATTGTTGACTCAAACTGCAAAATAAAGGGATACGACAACATCTATGCCCTTGGCGACATCGCCTATCTGGAAGACGAGTCGCATCCCAACGGATACCCGCAAGTGGCACAGGTTGCAATACAGCAAGCAAAACATCTTGCCAAGCAGCTCAACACCGGAGCCGACACGGCGTTTAAATATGTCGACAAAGGCTCTATGGCTACAATTGGACGAAATCGCGCAGTGTGCGATTTGAAGTTTGCATATCTCTACGGACGTCCTGCATGGGCGACATGGATGTTCATCCATCTCATATCGATACTCGGTATGAGAAACAAGGTCAACGTATTGATAAATTGGGTTTGGGCATATCTGTTCTACACCACATCATTGCGTTTGCTTATACGCCCTGTTAAATATCCCATCAGAAAACATTGGATTGATGAATAAATTTATGAATATCAAATACAGCTTATCCGCCATCCTCCTTTCCTCATCTATGCTTTTTGGGGCGGAGGCATTCTGCGAGACTCCAGAATCCGGAGTCAGACAATCCAATAGGGTTGCCTACAGCACATCTGCCAACACTCAAGTTTCCGGCAGCCGCATCTATGGCGAATGGATAATTCTCTCCGCCAACGGAAGAGATATGAATCTGCGCGACTCCGCGCCCTACATTGACATAAACGCCTCCGACGGCAAAATCTATGGTGATGTGGGAGGGAATGTTGTCAATGCGTGCTTCGAGATTCCGGAGAGAGGCCACATCTCGGTGTCCGAGATAGAAATGACTCATCTACCAAGTGCATATATCCGCGAAGAGGACGATATAAAAACCGGATTGGGCGATGCCTGCTCATACACTATAACTAAAAAGAAGAACGACATTTATTATCTCGACCTTCTCGACAAGCGCGGAAATATTGTTGTCCATGCCAAACGCCACAATGCCGACGTCATGACAGGAATGTGGAGAATAGACAAAATCAACGGCAATGAAATCGAAGACAGCAATCTTGAAATTGTTGTCGACGTTCCGGAATTGAAGATTCATGGCAAAACCGGTTGCAACATTTTCAACGGCGACATCGGATTGGACCGCAACAAAGACTGGTTCATACAGTTTCAAAACATCATTGTCTCCAGAATGAAGTGTGAAGACAGCAAGATGGCTGTTGAACGCGACTTTATGGTTGCATTGGAAGAGACGGAAATCATAAAGCGTGAAAACGGAGGGAAGACAATACGTCTCCTTGACAGAAACAAAAAAGAGGTTTTACTCCTCAAACGCATTCAACAATAAAACGCAACAATGGACTTCAAAATTGAATCTGCATACAAACCGACAGGCGACCAGCCGCAGGCCATTGAGGAATTGTGCGACGGGCTTAAGAACGGAGCCGACTACCAAACCCTTCTGGGCGTCACTGGTTCCGGCAAGACCTTCACGATGGCAAACGTAATCGAACGAGTCAATCGTCCGACTTTGATTTTGTCGCACAACAAAACGCTTGCCGCCCAGTTGTATGCTGAATTCAAATCGTTTTTCCCAAAAAACGCTGTCCATTATTTCGTTTCCTACTACGACTACTACCAACCCGAGGCATACATTCCATCGTCCGACAAATATATCGAGAAGGACTTGATGATAAACGACGAGATAGACCGTTTGCGTCTTGCCGCAACGACAGCTCTATTGTCGGGCAGACGCGATGTGGTTATCGTTTCATCCGTGTCGTGTCTGTACGGCATTGGCAATCCGGAGGACTTCGACAAGAACGTAGTAGAAATAAAAGTGGGACAAAAAATAGCCCGCAACGTCTTTCTACGCAACCTTGTCGACTCGCTCTACTCCCGGACAGAGATAGAGCTGGGTCGCGGGCAGTTTCGTGTTAAAGGAGACACCGTCGACCTGTATCTGGCATATGAGGAAATCATAATACGCATCATCTTCTGGGGCGATGAAATCGAATCCATATCATCGCTCAATCCGGAAACGATGGAAACGGAACTACAGCTTGAAGGATATAAGATTTTCCCGGCAAACATCTTTGTTTCCACAAAAGAACGCACAGCATCAGCCATACACCAAATCGAGTTGGATTTGGGTAAACAAGTCGACATGTTCCGCAACGAAGGCCGTGAGGTCGAGGCCAAACGGCTTTACGAACGTGTGACCTACGACTTGGAGATGATGCGGGAAGTGGGCTATTGCTCCGGCATAGAAAACTATTCCAGATATTTCGACGGGCGTCTGCCAGGCGTGCGTCCATTCTGCCTGCTTGACTATTTTCCAAAAGATTTCTTGACAATAATCGACGAAAGCCACGTCACGATTCCACAGATTCGCGCCATGTACGGAGGCGACATTTCAAGAAAAATGAACCTTGTTGAATACGGTTTCAGGCTGCCTGCGGCAATTGACAACCGTCCGCTGAAATTCGAGGAATTCGAGGAAGCCACGCATCAGACTATATATGTCAGCGCCACTCCGGCAGAATATGAATTGAACAAATCTGAGGGCGTGATTGTAGAACAATTAATCCGCCCGACCGGATTGCTCGACCCAAAAATTCTTGTCCGTCCGTCAAAGGGTCAGATTGACGACCTTCTCGAGGAGATTCATCTGCGCATTGAGCGCAATGAGCGCGTGCTGGTGACAACTTTGACAAAACGCATGGCGGAAGAGCTGTCCAGCTACCTCACCAAACTCGACATCAACTGCGCATATATCCATTCAGACGTTGACACTATGGACCGCATTCAGATTCTCGACAATTTGCGGGCTGGAGAAATTGATGTGCTCATAGGCGTAAACCTGCTCCGTGAGGGACTGGACCTTCCGGAAGTGTCGCTGGTTGCAATAATCGACGCCGACAAAGAAGGCTTCCTTCGCTCACACCGCTCTCTGACACAGACCGTAGGACGCGCCGCACGAAACCTTAACGGCACTGTTATAATGTATGCCGACAAAATTACAGAATCCATGCAGCAGACAATCGACGAGACGGAACGCCGCAGGGCAATACAGCTTCAATACAACGAAGAGCATGGAATCACCCCTCAGGCAATTGTCAAAGAGCGCATCCGCGTTGTCGGAGTCGACAATAAGGAGGAGTCGGAAAACAAGCAAAAGAAGTCTACTTCTAAAAAGGCGACATCAAGCATTTACGACATTGACTCCTTACATCATATCGCCGCCGATCCGGTCGTTGCATACATGTCGAAAGACAATCTCGAAAAAGCAATCGAGAAAACGAAAGCCGATATGGTTGCCGCCGCAAAGAATATGGACTTCATCACCGCCGCTCAATTACGGGATGAGATGATTCGACTGGAGGACAAACTAAACGAGATGAAATGACAGAACAATCACCACATAAACAAAACAAACCCCTTTGGCTGCCTACAACCAAAAAGGAAATTGAACGGCTGGGATGGGGCCACATCGACGTGATTCTATTCTCCGGCGACGCATATATCGACCATCCGTCAATGGGCTGCGCTGTCTTGGGACGCATCCTCGAGCACGAAGGCTACAATGTGGCAATCGTGCCTCAACCGAACTGGCAAGACGACCTGCGCGACTTTAAAAAGCTTGGAGCCCCGCGACTGTTCTTCGGCGTTTCCGCCGGCGCAATGGACTCCATGGTGAACCACTATACCGCTGCGCGCAGACGACGCAGCGACGACGCCTATACCCCCAACGGACGCCATGGCGCACGCCCCGACTATCCGACAATCGTCTACACTCAGATTCTGAAACGTCTGTTTCCCGACACCCCCGTTGTTGTAGGAGGCATTGAGGCTTCGCTACGCCGCGTGTCGCACTACGATTATTGGGCAGACCGGCTACGTCCTTCAATTCTTACGGAATGCGGAGCCGACATGCTCATATACGGCATGGGTGAACGTCCCATTGTCGAACTGTGCAAACGATTGGAGAACGGAAGCGACATCCACGACATTGACGACATTCGCCAAACTGTCGTTTTGAAGAAAAACAGCGACATTCCGAAACAATCCGAGACAGACGTTGTGCTGCATTCTTTCGAGCAATGTCTGAAGAGCAAAAAACATCAGGCCGAAAACTTCAAGCATATCGAAATAGAGTCCAACCGTTGGAACGGCAACACCATTTGGCAAGCCACAGGCAATGTGACGGTAAAGGTCAACCCCATGTATCCGCCAATGACACAAGCGGAAATGGATAAGTCGTTCGACCTGCCCTACACCAGAATGCCACATCCCCGCTACAACGGAAAAAGGATTCCCGCCTATGAGATGATCCGGCATTCCATCAACATGCACCGCGGATGCTTCGGTGGCTGTGCATTCTGCACCATTTCTGCACATCAAGGCAAATTCATCTCGTCCCGAAGTCAGAAATCAATTGTCGACGAGGCTAAAGTGGTTGCACAGATGTCGGACTTCAAAGGTTACATCTCCGACCTTGGCGGGCCATCGGCAAACATGTACGACATGCACGGCCACGACCTTGACATTTGCAAGAAATGCCAACGCCCGTCGTGCCTGCACCCTGCCCCTTGCAAAAATCTCAACAACGACCACCAACGTCTGCTTGATGTATACCATGCCGTCGACAGTCTGCCAGGAATCAAGAAATCGTTCATCGGCAGCGGTGTGCGCTACGACCTTGCATTTGCAGAAAACCGCAATGCCAAAGTAAACCAATCAAACCGAAGATATCTGGAGGAACTGATTGTAAAGCACGTTTCCGGACGGCTGAAAGTAGCGCCGGAACACACATCCGACACCGTGCTGAACTGCATGCGCAAACCGTCATTCAATTTGTTCCGTAAGTTCAACAAACTTTTTGATGAACTCAATGTAAAATACGGACTACGGCAGCAACTGATTCCTTACTTCATTTCCTCGCATCCGGCATGCAGGGAGACAGACATGGCTGAGCTTGCCGCCATCACCAAGAAACTGAACTTTCACCTGGAACAGGTGCAGGACTTCACTCCAACACCTATGACTTTGGCGTCTGAAATCTACTACACGGGCTACCACCCATACACGCTGCAGCCCGTGTTTACAGCCAAAACGCCAAAAGAAAAAGAAGCTCAGCGTCAATACTTCTTCTGGTATAAAAAAGAGTTTGCCGCCGACATCCGCCGGTCGCTGATTCGCCTGGGAAGAAAAGATCTCATCGCCGAGCTTTTCGGTTCACAACGTCAATACGAAAGCAAATTTCAGAACAACAAACATAAAAAGAATTTTTAAATGAACTTTAACAAGACAATCATGGCAGCTTCCATCTTAGCCGTCGCATCGACGGTTGCAAACGAAGCGACAGGCGCGGAAATAATCTCGCGTCCGGATTTCAAAGTTGTCGACGGAAAGATGACTCCAGAGCTCATGGAGGCATTCGGCCGCGTAACCGACCCACAAGTTTCCCCCGACAAGAAAAAGATTCTCTACAACGTCGAGTTCATCAGCCTTAAGGCCGACAAGGGCAACAAGGAATTGTGGACAATGAACATTGACGGAAGCAATCCTCAAAAAATCACCAACACCGCAGAAAGCGAGGTTGGCGCTGTTTGGATCAAAAACGGCACAAAGATTGCGTTCCTTTCATCCACCGACGACGGAATGCAGCTTTTCACTATGGATCCAAACGGAGAAAACCGCAAACAAATTTCCAATGTTGAAAAAGGCATCGACGGTTTCTTGTTCTCCCCCGACGAGACAAAGATTCTGCTCATCCGCAACATCAAATATGGTAAAGCGTCGACCGACGTGTATCCTGACCTTGACAAAGCCGATGTGAAAATTGTCGACGACCTGATGTATAAACACTGGGACCACTGGGTTACCGAAATTCCGCACCCATTTATTGGCAACGTGTCGGAAAACGGAATCTCCGACATTGTAGACATCATGGAGGGCGAGCCTTATGAATGCCCGATGCTTCCGTTCGGTGGCACGGAATCATTCTCCTGGTCTCCTGATTCAAAAACAATCGCCTACTCTTCTCGCAAGAAGACTGGTATGGAATACAGTCTCTCCACAAATTCCGACATTTATCTGTACAATCTCGAGACTAAAGAGACCAAGAACCTCACCAAGGGAATGATGGGCTACGACACAAACCCTACATTCTCTCCCAAAGGCGACAAACTCGCATGGTTGTCAATGGAACACGACGGATATGAGTCAGACAAGAACCGCATATTCGTCCTCGACATCAAGACGGGCGTAAAAACCGACCTTACTGAAAACTGGGACTACACAGCCCTTTCGATAGCGTGGAATCCAAACGGCAAGGCAATCTATTTCATCGCCCCATACCACGGACCGTCACCGATTTTCTCAATCGACGTCAAGACCAAGAAGGTTGAAACTATCGCCGACCAGATGTGCGACTATGCAACTCTTGCTCCTGTAGATGAGAAAAGAGTGGTTGCCCTGCGCCACTCATTGGAGTATCCTAACGAAATCTTCATTGTCGACAAGAAAAGCGACAAGCAATTGACAAACGTCAACACAGACCTCCTCAACCAACTCTCTCCTGTAACCGTGGAGAAAGTGATGGTGCCTACAACCGACGGCAAAGAGATGCTCACATGGGTAGTGCTCCCTCCGAACTTTGACCCCAACAAGAAATACCCAGCCCTTCTTTACTGTCAAGGTGGTCCGCAACAGGCAGTGAGCCAATTCTGGAGCTACCGTTGGAACTTCCGTCTGATGGCATCGCAAGGCTATATCGTCATTGCGCCAAACCGTCGTGGTCTTCCAGGATTCGGCACAGAATGGAACGCACAGATTTCAGGTGACTATGGTGGTCAGAACATGAAGGACTACCTTTCGGCTGTCGACTATGTAAAACAACGTCCATATGTTGACGCCGACCATATCGGCGCCACAGGCGCAAGTTATGGCGGATTCTCCGTTTATTGGCTTGCCGGACATCACGACAACCGTTTCGCCGCGCTCTTTGCCCATGCCGGTATTTTCAACGCTGAGTCACAATATCTTGAAACTGAAGAGATGTGGTTTGCGAATTGGGATCTTGGAGGAGCATTCTGGGACAAAAACAACGCCGTCGCACAGCGCACGTATGCCAACTCACCGCACAAGGCCGTTGACAAATGGACCGCTCCAATCATGATTTCTGTGGGAGAAAAGGACTATCGCATTCTTGCCTCGCAAGGAATGATGGCATTCAACGCCGCCAAACTCCGCGGCATCCCCACCCGCATGCTTGTTTATCCTAACGAGAACCACTGGATTCTCAAGCCCCAGAACGCTCTTTTGTGGCAACGCGAATTCTTCGGCTGGTTTGACAAATGGCTCAAAACTGACAAATAGTCAACACACAGCATTGCATTTAACGGCGAAGGTGTCAATCCACCTCCGCCGTTTTTCTTTTGGCACAAATTTTGCCAAATCGTTTATATATACTTACCTATAAACTTAAACGATTATGTATTTTATACTATTCATCGCAATCGCAGTGGCAAGTTATGCCGTGCAGGCTTCTCTTAAAAGCAAATTCAGCACCTATTCGAAAACGCCATTAAGCAACGGAATGACTGGCGCTCAAGTGGCAGAAAAAATGCTGCGCGACAATGGCATCAACAACGTGAAAGTAACACAAATAGAAGGACAACTGACCGATCATTACAATCCAGCCACATTGACCGTCAATCTTAGCCGCAATGTGTACTACGGCAGCAGCGTGGCAGCGGCGGCCGTTGCCGCCCACGAATGCGGCCACGCCGTGCAGCATGCCACAAAATATTCTTTTCTTCAACTGCGGTCCAACCTCGTGCCTGCGGTTAGTTTTGCATCAAACGTAATGCCGTGGATACTGCTTGCAGGAATTGTGCTTCTCAACATCTTCCCCGGGCTTCTGTTGTTCGGCATCGGCTTGTATGCACTCACCACACTGTTCTCCTTCGTGACACTCCCTGTTGAAATCAATGCCAGCCAGCGGGCTATGGCATGGTTAAGCAACGCGGGTATCACATACGGGCAAACCACAGCGCAGGCAAAAGACGCGCTGAAATCAGCCGCCTACACCTACGTTGTCGCAGCTCTCGCAAGTCTTGCCACGCTTGTCTACTACATTTTCATTTTTCTTGGGCGTCGCGACTAATATGCGCCTACGGCATAGCCGGCAAGCGACAAATTAGTCCAAATTGATATGAAAAACAAATTATTTGCACTACTTTTGTGCAACGTTTTAAAGATTATATAAAAATGGCACAGAAACCATCCATACCCAAAGGAACGCGCGACTTCTCCCCTGCGGAGATGGCAAAGCGTAATTACATATTCGACACAATCAAACAAGTTTTCGCACTTCACGGATTCCGACAGATTGAAACCCCGGCGATGGAGAATCTCTCCACTCTGATGGGCAAATACGGAGAAGAAGGCGACAAACTGCTTTTCAAAATACTCAACTCCGGAGACTTCCTCAAGAACGCATCGGACGAACAACTGCTTGACCGCAACTGTCCGCGATTGACATCCGCACTCTGCGAAAAGGGGTTGCGCTACGACCTTACGGTGCCATTTGCCCGCTTCGTGGTTCAACACCGCGGCGAACTGCAATTCCCGTTCAAGCGATTCCAGATTCAGCCAGTATGGCGCGCCGACCGCCCTCAAAAAGGACGCTATCGCGAATTCTATCAATGTGACGCCGACGTTATAGGCACCGACTCTCTGCTCAACGAAATTGACTTGCTGCAGATTATCGACGACGTATTCCAACGCTTCGGCATAAACATCACCATAAAGCTCAACAACCGCAAAGTGCTGTCGGGCATTGCCGAAGTCATCGGCGAGCCAGACAAGATTGTCGACATCACTGTGGCTATCGACAAAATCGACAAAATCGGCATCGACAACGTCAATGCCGAACTTCTTGAAAAAGGAATCAGCCAGGCCGCTGTCGACCAATTGCAGCCACTGCTTACGCTTTCAGGTTCAAACAACGAGAAACTTGAGAGTCTGGAACAGTTGCTTGCCACTTCAGAAATCGGCAAAAAGGGTATTGAGGAACTGCGTTTCGTAATCGGTCAGACTGATGAAATCGGCATCAACGCCACTTTGGAACTTGACGTGTCGCTGGCACGCGGTCTGAATTACTACACCGGCACAATCATCGAAGTGAAAGCCAATGACGTGCAAATCGGCAGCATCACCGGCGGCGGACGCTACGACAACCTTACCGGTGTGTTCGGACTTCCAGGCGTGTCGGGCGTGGGCATTTCTTTCGGAGCCGACCGCATCTACGATGTGCTCAACCAGCTCGACCTATACCCAACAGGCACACAGGCTGGGACAACAGTGTTCTTCGTAAACTTCGGAGACAAAGAGGCAGCGGCTTCGCTCAAACATATCAAATCACTGCGTGCCGCCGGCATCTCTTGCGAGTTGTATCCAGAAACTGCCAAGATGAAAAAACAGATGGGATATGCCAACGACAGCCACATCCCTTACGTGGCAATCATCGGCGAGACAGAATTGGAAAAAAGCACCGTCACACTGAAATGTATGGAAACTGGCGAGCAAGAAGAATTGACCATTCAGCAGATCATCGACAAGCTTAAATAGCCTCTACCCAATAGCTCAAAACAGAATGTCGACAATAAAAATTTTTATTGTCGACATTCTGTTTCCTAAAGGTTTGATACATCAGAAGCATCCCAACGGAAGTTTATCCAATTATCTCTTCGTGTATATACATAATGTATTTGTTCTATGTGCGACAATGTTGCGGTACTAAATAATCATCGCATAGTCCGTTTTTAGTTAAGGGCCGGTTCAATTGACAAGTGCAAATTTAGCGAAAAGTTTGAAGAACTCCTTTTTTGGCGTTGAGAAGCCGAGTTTTTTCCTTGGCCTCAAGTTCAGTTTTTTCGCCACGTTGCGCACATAGCTGTCAGAGAATTCGTTGAAATTTGATTTTTTCGGGAGGTACTGCCTGATGAGCTTGTTCTCGTACTCCACGGCCCCTTTCTGCCATGAGCAGTAGCTGTCGGCGAAATATACCTTAACATCGTCCATGCCCCGTCTGCGCAGCCCTGCGGTGATGTCGAGATGTGCCGCAAATTCGCTCCAGTTGTCTGTCGTGATGGTCTTCAAGCATTTCCTGTATGCGAAGAGTTTTCTGACGACCGCCTTCGCAACAGGCCCAGCCTTCTTGCCGTGCGGCAGTTTCTTCTCCATCATCACAAAGTTTGTCAGGCGCTCCACGAGGACAAGGATGGCGTGGCCCTGGCCGTCCACTATGAGGTCCATCTCAAAGTCTCCGAAGCGCTTGCCGTCTGCCTCGGCAGGGCGGTCGTGTATGCTTGTACGGCCAGCTATATTGGTGGCCTTGACCGGTTTCCGGCTTGGCGATGGCCGGCGCTTAAAGTTGAGATGGCGGCAGTTCCGCCGCAGCTCGCCGCTCGTGTCCGCGTTGATGATGTTGTAGACGCTCTGCACGGACACCTTGATGCCGTCCTTTGCCAGCAATCCGACTATCTGCTCTGGCGACCACTGCTCGTTGAGCATCTGCTTGATGCGCCATACCAGCATGGCGTCAAGCGCCCTGTTCGACATCGTGAGCCTGCGGCGGTCAAGAGCCTTGGCGTGCGCCTTGTCCCACAGATAATTGCCACGGTCCGTGGAGTTGCGCTTTATCTCCCGGTAGACTGTTGATACACTGCACACAATGATGAGGGCGATCTCTTTTTTCTTCACTTCTTTTTGCAGTAAGGCAAAAATTTGCGACCTTTGCTGCGAGGTTAATTGTTTATACATATGCAACACAAAATTAGTTAATCTTGGGGAGACTTTGGTCTCCTTTTTTTGTATTGCCAATCTTTTGACTGTAATTCCTGGAAAACAGAGCCGCTCATAGGGGCTTTGCGCCCCCGCCGCTTGGCTTCCCCCGCAGTGTTTTTCATAGTCTTTTAACTATGATTTTTTCGCATTTCGTTTTGGAATCTACACTCCTGATGGCTCGCTCGATACACATATCCACCGCTCGCTCAATGCTCAACAGCGGCGACCCTGTCGATATTTCCGTTTGGAAATCCGACGGCTCTATCCTCGAACTCCGAAATTGTATCTCTCTGCGATACAATTTTTACGGAGGCTGGCGCAACGTCAAGTTGCTTTCCTCCGGCGAATGTCGCAAAATCCGCGACTGCTGTATCTTCAAAGTCAACGACCTTGAAGTATTCCTTTGATATATCGCTGAAAATGATTAATTTTGCATATCAAATCTAAATAATGAAAATTATGAAGCTAAGATCTTCCGTTATTTGTGGACTTATCGGCTCATCCGTTCGGTTAATTGTGCAACTGTTTTATTTCATACTTAACACTTATTTTGTAGGGTATATCATTCCGGAACCTGTTTATACTTTAATAGGTATTGCCACTATATTAGCTTGGCTCTTAATAGTATGTTTCCTGATAGGTCTGCTTAAGAAAACAAAATAAAACTATGGCCGACTCATTCAATGATTTGTTCGAGGATAACGAAGATATTACTATCGTTCCTACATCACCCACACTGGATACGACTACCCTAAATGATTCCTCCGAAACAAAAAATACAGGAAATGACTTTATCTTTTGTAGCGAATGTGGAAATAAAATTAAGACAAGTTCAAAATATTGTCGGCACTGTGGAGCTAAAATAGATGAAGAAATTTCATCATCTATTGGTACTATTATCACGAATCAACATGAGCAGAAGACTGAGGTTACAACTGAGCCGATACTTGAGCATAAAATTTCTTCTGATAAACCTATCGAAGTAAAAATAAAATCTGATCCGTCCGTTAAGAAATCAACAATTGCAGATGAAATTGTTGCCAATCTTAAAATGATAGGATGTGCCATATTAACTTGGCTCGTCTATCTTGGGGCTTTTTATGTTTATCATCAGAATGACATAAAAGAGTTTAAATTGGATTCTAATGACACTTATTGGGGGGAGAGCTGTTATGATCCTGGGGTAATGAGTGAAGTAGGAGATATGAATCCAGAAAAAATTTATAAGCGTCTAAAGTATTATGAAGCAAATCCTCGTGGTTATTACTATGGGGATTTAGGAACTGAAGTTGAAAACATTTCCTCTACGGAAACGGTCCCAGATCAATATAAAAATGACCCCCTATATAATCAGGCTGTTGAGGAAGCTAATAGGAACAAAATAGATTTTCTTGAAAATATCAATAGCATTAGACTGGACGGATTTAAGGAGGATTTTAGCAAGCATGCTATTTGGTCTGCTTTTATTTGCCTATTGTTATTTGTTGTAGGTAGATATATCATTGTTTCGGTTAAATGGATAGACAATAATAGAAGTAAATAATAGACGTCTTTTCGCAACCGTCATAGAGTCCATAACTTCGCTGAAAATCTCAGCAAGTTATGGACTTCTCTTTCCTGACTTCGTCATTGCGTCACCCAAAATCAGGTGACGCAAAGATACAAAATATTGTTTATCAATCAGTTACAAGATTTGTGTTTTTTGAGTGACGAAGTCAGGTCCAAAACTTTGTCTATGTGCTGATTGATTGTATCAACCTTTTTGCTGATAGTAGTCACAGCACCACCTAATTTGGTTTCTGCACGCTGATACTGCTGAATGGCAGACTCCAGTTCAAGTATGGCAGAAGGTATTGGAATGTCCTCACTCAACTGTTTTAACTCAGGAACACGGTTTACAAGTCCATCCTCGGCTTGCTGTTCCTCAACCTCGTTTTCGATATCATTCATCATGTTGTCGAAGCCGGATCTTTCTTCTGTGTCTATGTTTATCTTGCTTTTTCTGATTGCCATATTTCATTGATTTATCGGTGAAAACTTCTGCTGCGTGGTTTAGGCTTGCACATGGAATGAGCCATCTGTGCGCAACGGTTGGCAAACTTCCTGTCATCTTCATCATCCTTCTTGCCCCAACTAGAAGAAGGGGTAGAACCACCACCACATGACTCCGACATGGAAGTGGCTGCATCAATGTACCCTGCAAACAACAGCATCGCACATTTGGCGCGATTTCCATTGTCAAGTGTACGAACCGTATAAGAACAACATAGGCTGTAACTCATGTATTTCAATGAGTTACAGCCTACTATTTTAATTAAGCCAATTTGGAATTATTCCTCAACGGCGGTTTGAGCCACACTAATATAGTGCTGAAAATCATTCACTTCGCTTTTGGGTGTAAGCCCAGTGTAAGCGAAAGATTATTGAATGATTTAAAGTTGAACGAATTATTCCTCAACAGCAGCCTGCGCCGCAGCCACGCGTGCGATAGGCACACGGAACGGAGAGCAAGAAACGTAGTTCATGCCCAATTTAGCGCAGAACTTGACAGAAGAAGGCTCGCCGCCGTGCTCGCCGCAGATACCCACCTTGAGACCTGCCTTTGTCGAACGGCCTTTCTTTGTACCCATTTCTACGAGCTGTCCTACACCTTCCTGGTCGAGCACCTCGAATGGATCTGTCTTGATGATACCCAATTCCTTGTAATATTTGAGGAACTTAGGAGCGTCGTCGCGAGAGTATCCGAATGTCATCTGAGTCAAGTCGTTTGTTCCGAACGAGAAGAAGTCGGCATATTCGGCAATCTTGTCGGCAACGAGAGCGGCGCGAGGCACCTCAATCATTGTACCAATCTTGTAAGCCACTGATGTACCTCTTTCCGCAAACACTTTTTCCGCTGTGCGACGGATGATTTCGCTCTGCATTTCAAGCTCTTTTACTACACCTACCAATGGCACCATGATTTCCGGATGCACGTCGATGCCTTTTTCCTTGCAGTCGATTGCTGCCTCGATGATGGCGCGGGCCTGCATCTCTGTGATTTCTGGATAAGTGTTGCCAAGACGGCATCCACGATGACCGAGCATCGGGTTGAACTCTTCAAGAGAGTCGCACTTGCTCTTCACCTCTTCGACGGTGATACCCATCTCGTTTGCCAATTCTTTCTGAGTGGCAAGCTGATGAGGCACGAACTCGTGCAATGGTGGGTCGAGCAGACGGATTGTCACGCCGAGACCGTCCATAGCCTCGAAGATTCCTTGGAAGTCGGCACGCTGAATAGGCAACAGTTTGTCAAGAGCTGCACGGCGTCCTTCTTCCGTGTTGGCAAGAATCATCTCGCGCATTGCCTTGATACGGTCGCCCTCGAAGAACATATGCTCTGTGCGGCAAAGACCGATACCTTTGGCTCCGAATTTGCGGGCTACGAGAGCATCGCGTGGAGAGTCGGCATTTGTGCGGACATCAACCTTGGTGTATTTCTCAGCAAGGTTCATGATTGCTGCGAAGTCGCCAGAAAGCTCTGCGTCGACTGTAGGCACCTGACCGTCGTAAACGTCGCCTGTAGAGCCGTTCAATGAAATCCAATCGCCTTCCTTGTATGTTTTGCCGTCCATGATGACGGTTTTCTCTTTGTAGTCAACCTTGATTTCGCCTGCGCCAGACACACAGCACTTACCCATACCGCGGGCAACTACGGCTGCGTGCGATGTCATACCGCCACGGGCTGTAAGGATACCCTGTGCCACCGACATACCGCGGAGGTCTTCCGGAGATGTCTCGATACGCACCATGATGACTTTCTTCTTCATTTCCGACCATGCCTCTGCATCATCGGCGAAGAATACAATCTGACCGGTAGCGGCACCCGGAGATGCTGGCAAACCTTTAGCCACTGTCTGTGCACGTTTCAAATCGTCCTTGTCAAACACTGGGTGAAGCAATTCATCGAGTTTCTGTGGCTCCATACGGCGGAGCACTGTCTTCTCGTCGATTTCGCCTGCGCGGAGAAGGTCCATCGCGATTTTAACCATAGCGGCACCTGTACGCTTTCCGTTACGAGTCTGGAGCAGCCACAGCTTATTGTCCTGGATTGTAAACTCGAGGTCCTGCATGTCTTTGAAGTAGTCTTCAAGTTTCTGCTGAGTCTCGATAAGCTCTTTTGCACATTCAGGCATCGACTCTTCCAATGAAGGGTATTTGCTTGCGCGTTCTTCTTCCGAGATGCCCTGGAGAGCAGCCCAACGGCGTGAGCCTTCGGTTGTGATTTGTTGCGGAGTGCGCACACCGGCAACCACGTCCTCTCCCTGTGCGTTGATAAGGTACTCACCGTTGAAGATGTCCTCGCCGGTAGCGGCGTCGCGGGTGAATGCCACACCTGTAGCCGACGTGTTGCCCATATTTCCGTAAACCATGGCCTGTACGTTGACTGCCGTACCCCACTCTTCCGGAATCTGGTTCATGCGGCGATACAGGATTGCGCGCTCGTTCATCCAGCTGTCGAACACTGCGTAGATAGCGCCCCACAATTGCTCCCAAGCCGATTCTGGGAAGTCCTTGCCTGTCGACTTCTTCACAGCGGCTTTAAACTTCACAACAAGGCCTTTGAGGTCGTCAACGGTAAGCTCGGTGTCGTTCTTCACGCCCTTCTCTTCCTTAACTTTGTCAAGGATTTCCTCAAACGGATCGATGTCTTGTTTCGACTTCGGCTTCATGCCGAGAACAACGTCGCCATACATCTGCACGAAGCGGCGGTAGCTGTCCCATGCGAAGCGTGGGTTGCCCGACTTCTTGGAGAGAGCCTCCACTACGGTGTCGTTGATACCGAGGTTGAGCACTGTGTCCATCATACCTGGCATCGAAACGCGCGCGCCCGAACGAACGGATACGAGAAGTGGGTTCACTGCGTCGCCAAACGTGTTGCCCGTAAGCTTCTCAATGTGGGCAACAGATTTCTTGACATCTTCTTCCAATATTTTCACAACGGCTTCACGGCCGAGAGTGTTATATTCTGTGCAAACTTCAGTTGTGATTGTAAAGCCCGGAGGAACAGGTACGCCGATGAGGTTCATCTCAGCGAGATTGGCACCCTTGCCGCCAAGCAAGTTCTTCATATCGGCACGGCCTTCTGCCTGGCCATTACCGAAAGTGTAAATCCGTTTCATTTAATGAAATTAAGTTTAAGTAATATTATAATTTAAAGTGATTGACAATTCAGTCTTTGCAAATTTAGAAAGAATCTCGTAAATAAGAAAATAATCACATGTTTTTTTATTTATGTTATAGAGCATTGAAATGGAACGGCAAAAAAAACGTACTTTTGCACAAAATTTCATTATCATATATGGGAAGAAAACGCAAAGAGCTCCCGGTTGTGGAGAACGTTGAGATAACAGGTGTGGCAGCCGAGGGCAAAAGCATTGCCCGCGTCGACGATATGGTGGTGTTTATACCATACGGGGCACCTGGCGATGTGGTCAACATAAAATTGGACAAGAAGAAGCGCAGCTACGCGGAGGCGCATATCGTTGATATGGTCAAGCCGTCGCCCGACCGCGTGACACCGGCTGGCGCGCAATTGCGAGCCCATCCCCTACGAAAGCCAGTTGCGCTACAAGCGCGACCAGGTGGTCGACGCTCTGACACGCATCGCAAAGGTGGAGATTCCGGAAGTAAACCCCACGCTCGGGTCAAAAGAAACTTTCTGCTACCGCAACAAGTTGGAATACACGTTCTCTTGCAAATGCTGGATCACGTTTGAAGACCTGCGCAGCGGACGCGAGATTGCCGACCGCAACGCTCTGGGATTCCACATCCCGGGCGCGTTCGACAAAGTGCTCGACATCAAGAAATGCTGGCTTCAGGACGACCTGTCAAACCGCATACGCCTGTTCGTGCGCCAATACGCGCTGGGAAAAGGATATGAGTTCTACGACATCAAGGCGCAGCAAGGACTCATGCGCACGCTGATGGTGCGCATCGCAAGCACTGGCGAGGTGATGCTGATTGTGGTGTTCGCACGCCCCGAACAAGAGAAAATCGACGACTTGATGGGCGCCATTGCGGCTGAGTTCCCGGAGATTACATCACTGCTCTACGTCGTAAACCAGAAGGTGAACGACACCATCGCCGACCAGGAAGTCTTCACATATCGCGGACGCGACTACATCAACGAGGAAATGGAGGGACTCCAGTTCCGCATCGGCCCGAAATCATTCTATCAGACCAACTCCCTGCAGGCATACGAGCTCTACAAGGTGGCGCGGCGCATGGCATGCCTCAAGCCCGACGACCTGGTCTACGACCTATACACCGGAACTGGCACAATAGCCAACTTCGTGGCGCGGCAGGTGAAAAAAGTGGTGGGCATCGAATACGTGCCCGAGGCGATTGCCGACGCGAAACTCAACTCCGAGGTCAACGGCATCGACAACACCATCTTCTTTGCCGGCGACATGAAGGACGTGCTCACCGACGGATTCATCGAAGAGCACGGACGTCCCGACGTGATGATCATCGACCCGCCGCGCGCAGGAATGCACGAAGACGTGGTCAACGTGATTCTCAACGCCCGCCCGGAACGCATCGTCTACGTCAGTTGCAACCCGGCGACACAAGCGCGCGACCTCGCCCTCATGGACAGCCTCTACCGCGTGGAGGAAGTGCAGCCTGTCGACATGTTCCCCCACACCCACCACGTTGAAAACGTAGTGCGGATGGTGCGCAGATAAGCCTCTGCCCCATTATAGTCAAAACAGTAGCCTCGGAGAAACTTCAAAATCCTCCGTGGCTACTGTTTTTGTGTCTGGATTAAGGATTAGACTCAACGCTTTTCGTGAAATCCTACACCAAAGTCCGATTTAGGTTTAATCATTCACACGGGCAGCAATGTTGCCCATCGGAATTAAACTATCCTAACCGTCGCGATGGACAGAAAAGCGCCGGATACGGCAAGCAGACGCCCTAAAGATTTGAAGCCGTGCAAGCCGCTGTTTTTCACGGCTTTCCATCACCATTTCCAATCCATACGACTCATTTTACACCGATATTTTTTGCCTCTCTGAAATAATATGATTAATTTCGCACACAAAATCTTCATTTGTGCAGTCTGAAGACAAAAAGTAAATATGGTGAAAACAAGAGATAAACTAATCGACATTGCCCGTCAGCTCTTTGCCCACAAGGGCATCGAAAACACGACGATGAACGACATCGCCATCGCCGCCGAGAAGGGACGTCGCACCATCTACACTTATTTCAAAAACAAGCGCGACATCTACAACGCTGTGGTAGAGACTGAAAGCGACAAGGTGCTGAGCAAGCTCAGCGAGATAGCGAAACTTCAGATTCCCGCCGACGAAAAGCTGATGGAATTCATTTTCCAACGCTTTGACGCGATGAAAGACCTCGTGCATCGCAACGGCTCGCTGCGCGCCGGATTTTTCCGCGATGTGCGCAAGGTGGAGCGCGCCCGCAAAGCCACAAGCCCCAAAGAAGTGCACATTCTCGAAACTATACTTCAGGAAGGCGTCGACAGCGGCATTTTCCGCATCAAGCACGTCGACAAGACGGCCATGGTGATGATTCTGTGTCTGCAGGGTCTCGACGTGCCCTACATCCGCGAGAACTTCCGCGAGCTGGGCATCGAGAAAGACAAGCTGCGCGACTATCTGAGTGATTTTATTTTATACGGCATCAAGCAGTGACAGGCGCGTGCCGGACATTTGAATTTTAAATAACAACTTTTTAATTATACAGTTATGAAATTATTGGAAGGAAAAGTTGCACTCATCACAGGTGCAGCAAGAGGTATCGGAAAAGCAATTGCATTGAAGTTCGCTTCTGAGGGTTGCGACATCGCGTTCACCGACCTGGTAATCGACGAAAACGGAAAGAAAACAGAAGAAGAAATAGCAGCTTTCGGCGTAAAGGCTAAAGGTTACGCCTCAAACGCAGCCGACTTCGAGGCTTGCCACAACGTGGTGGCTGAAGTGGTGAAGGACTTCGGCCGTCTCGACATCCTCGTAAACAACGCCGGCATCACAAAAGACGGCTTGATGATGCGTATGTCGGAGGCTCAATGGGACGCTGTGATCGGCGTCAACCTGAAGTCTGCGTTCAACTTCGTTCACGCGGTGACTCCAGTGATGATGCGCCAGCGCACAGGCTCTATCATCAACATGGCATCGGTTGTTGGCGTACACGGCAACGCCGGTCAGGCAAACTACTCTGCATCAAAGGCCGGCATGATCGGCTTGGCTAAGTCGGGGG
>ERZ780013.106-NODE-106-length-42335-cov-10.621_pt1 | contig 42335 bp, 40 predicted proteins | sample MGYA00511178_ERZ780013 | MGnify/ENA primary metagenome ERZ780013 (study PRJEB29588, sample SAMEA2149568) | human gut metagenome | biome: human gut; feature: human-associated habitat; material: faeces | place: Denmark | collected 2008/2010 ... | reverse complement strand
TAGGGCTATCGGTTAGGACAGCCACCACATCCACTATGGAAAAGTACCATTTTTCATCTTTGTCGTCCCAAATAGTACGGACTTTTTTAGCTTCAAAAAGCTTGATGGTATTATGTTGTGTCATAATTTATTGTTTTTGTTTTTAAGTTGAAATATAAGGGTATCTTTATTTAGCAGTATTCCATTGCTATAAGTTATTAATGGACGTTGCTCTGTAAGGGAATACAGAGTTCTTTCATCACACTTGTTACTGAGCAAGACAACATCTTTGTTTACGCATGAAATTTCATCAGGAGAAAAACTTTCAACATACTGTTCATCAGTGTTACGGTTATAAAAATATGTACGGTCTCTCATGACGACAAAACACCACGGTGTTTCTTCAAAGACGTAGCTATTCTTATAAGTACTACCACCAAACCTAACCGCATCTTTCACTTCAACTTCAACAGCACTATTTCTATCATTATTAAGCATAATAATATACCGACCAGGATATTTAAATACATAATTTTTCCGTAAAGAACCTTCATCTAAAATAAACATAGATAATGCAGGCTTTCCGGCATTTAAATCATTTTTATCCTTAGGATAGATACAAACCATCTTATCAGCTTCAGAATATGACTGAATAATGAACTCTGTATTCAAATATCCTTGATGTGGATGTACGGATAGTTTTGCCATAATCGTTTAATGTTGAAAATCATGTACAAAATTACGAATTAATCACGAACTCTATGTTCGTTATATAAATAAAACACATAAATTCGCACAATAAATAATATATACATCTTTAGATTTTATATTGTAAACATTCTTCATGTTTTCCCGACCGTTTGACGCTCTCAGAGCACGCATGCTCTTCGCCATACCGCGGTTTTGGGCAGAAAGGGGCAAAAAACGGGGCGTTTTGTTAAAACGCTGACTGACAGGGAGTTGCAGCAAATAAGCGTGAAAAGCGGAAGTGTTAAAAAACATAACCGGCCCACTTACGCATAAAAAGTGGCCCGGTTACGGATGAAAAGGTGCCATTTCAGAGGATCAAACTTATGGTTTCAGGCCCAGAAATGGCTGATTTTAGTGGCATTTTTCGGCTTATTTATAAACGTATGTTAATGAAGTGACGTTCTTATTGCCGTTTCATTAACATACGTTTACTTTTTATTTTCCAGATTGAAAAATATTTTTGTCATAAGTTTTTACCGCCATCTCCACGCCTCATTTAAACTATGAATTAAAAAGCGCCTATGAAAAATCTAACCAAAATCAGATCAATATAAAAAATACAGACCGAATACTAATAACCGATTTTGGTTAAAAAATTTTTCATTATTTTGCGTTATCTTTTGTTTATATTTATATTTTTATTTAATTTTGTCGACGAACTAATATATCTGTTACCTCCGGTGAAGCTGAACACAGTTCACTGATAACGGCGGGCATAAGGTCCTGCTGGTGACAGAATGTGGTCGGGGCCTCAAGTGCAAGGCCCATCAGGCTAACACCGGATAAGGTATACAATTTACTTATTTTGCATATTAAAGACATTTACCTGCAACTTGTTACTAACTTAAAGATATTTACAGGCATAAGCTTTGTTATCTGAGAATTGAGCAAACATTTCCTGACGGGTGTGTCTTTTAATTATGTATTTAGCGCTTAACCGCAATACGCTAAGACAAAATGTGCTCGTTGTCTAATGAGAACACCCGGCGAGGCGGGCAAACCTCAAACACCGGATTTGCCTCCGATGTGTCCCCCAGAACGTGTAAATCAGCTAAAGGGGTGTCCCCCAGTAGTGTCCGGAGACAAAGTGCCGACCCGCCCGACAAGCCCGACCAGGAGGCTGTGTGGTTCCTGATGAGGGCCGCATACGGACAGGAGAGAAAAGCCAAAGACATACTTGAGGCGGAAAACATAGAAGTGTTCCTGCCCGTAACCAACAAAATGCGCATAATAGGCGGCAAGCGCAAGCTGATAACAGAATCGTTGATACCCAACTTTCTGTTTGTACACACCACCGAGAGAATGATAAGAAAATACGTGGGAAGCCCCGGGCTCAGTTTTCTTCATCACTATTATATCCCCAACAAAGACGAAAACGGCTGTCCGATAGGCAAAAGCGGAATAAAGCCGCTCATAGTTCCCGACGACCAGATGGAGTCTTTCCTCAAATGGTATGAAACTGAAGACGAGAACAAGATGTTCATCTCCGACACTGAGAGCGACATATCCAAGGGGGACAAGGTGAAGATAATAAGCGGTAAGTTCACCGGATTCAGCGGCTTTGTCTGCCGCGTAAAAAGGCAAACCCGCGTGGGGGTAACCATCAATGGCTTCGGCACGATAGTGACGGCATACGTCCCGAAGGCATTTTTACAAAAAGTCACAGAACAGTAAAGAAACAAATTATATCTACAGCAAATATATTTTAAACAGATATGGATATCTTAATCGGTAAATTTGGTAATCAGCCATTTAAACTGACCGAACCAAGCATAAGCCGCGAGCATGCCTTGTTTCATCTTGACGAGGCCACCGGCAAAATGACCCTTAGAGACAACAACTCGACCAACGGCACATGGATAATGTCGGCCAGCGGCAGTTTCAAGCGGCTCACGGGCGAGGTTCCGGTGAGCCTCAACACGCTTGTGCGCCTCGGGGCAAGACACACCTTCCGCATAAAGGAGCTTATGGCGCAGCAGCCGCCCAAGACCGACGACGCCGTGGACATAAGCGAGCTGCGCAACATCTACGAGACCTACAACCGCAACAAGATGTCGCTCGAGGCCAAGACGTCGAACATAATGATGATGAGGATGGCGTCGCTGTCGCTGGGAAGTATCTTTGCCATACTGCTGACGATGCTTCTGCCCAAGGACTTTGCAGGCGACACCACCGCCAGCGCTGCCATCAAGGTGGCAGGCAGCATCATAGCCATAGGCTTCTCGTGGATCATAGTTGACGTGAAGAACCGCAGCCTCATACAGCGCAAGGACCAGAACGAGCGCTTTTTCAGGAAGAAATACTGCTGCCCCAAGTGCGGCTACCACTTCGGCACAAAGCTCTATGAGAACATCCTGGCCGAGGGCAAATGCCCCAACAGCAGCTGCAAGTGCAAGTTCAAGGGAAAATAACAACCTTAAAAAAGACATCATATTATGAAACACACAAGCATGATTAAGCTGATATCGCTGTCGCTGATGCTCCTGCTGGCAGCAGCGGCATTTCCGCAGAAGACCTACGTGGTGTCGGTCGGCATAGGCGAGTACAAGTATCCGCAGGTGGCCCCGCCCCTGCCCTGCTCGGTTGGCGACGCCCGTGCCGTGTCGCGCTTCTTCTACAAATACAACGGCAGCAGCGTGTTCATGCTGCTCAACTCCAACGCCACGCGCGACCACATACTGAGAGTGCTCAAGTCGGAGTTTGCCAAGTCTACGCCCAACGACGAGATAATCTTCGTCTACAGCGGCCACGGCGTGCAGGGCGGACTTACCACCTACGAGACCAAGGACGCCTCGAGCCTCATCACATACAACGAGATACAGAACATCATGAAGTCGGCCAAGGCCCGCCGCAAGGTGATTCTGGCCATGGCATGCTATTCGGGAGGACTAACGCTGAAGAACAGCAACGGCGGCAGGACGCCGCAGCGCAGCACGCAGAAGACAAGCGTGATGCTCTACACGTCGAGCCGCGCCAACGAGGTTTCGTGGGAAAGTCCCGACATGACCAACTCATTCTTCATCAGCCGCATACTCGAGGCCTTCAGGGGCGCCGCCGACAGGAACGGCGACAGGAAGGTTACGGCGCGCGAGCTGTTCAACTATGTCAACCCGAGAGTAATCAGCGACACTGAAGGCCAGCAGCATCCGCAGATGTGGGGTAAATTCGACGATAGCATGGTGGTCGTTTACGTAAAATAAAAACAACTATAGCAACAATGATAATAAAATGTCCATACTGCGGCCGGCGATTCGAGCTTCAGCGCCGTCCGCCCGAAACATTCTGCTGTCCCAAATGCTCATACAAGGTGCCGTTCAGCGTGATACTGCAGGAGCAGCACTCTGAGAAGACCATGGCAGCGCCGGCATCAGGTGCCCCCGTTACGGCAGGAGGCGAGCCCCAGGGACTGCCCACGTCGGTCATCAACGGACAGGGAGACAAGACGGTGGTGGTAGAGGGCCTCAACGGCGGCCTAAAGACAAGGCTCATACCCGAGCTGCAGCAGAAGAGCAAGGGCATACTGCAGGTTAGCTTCCAGGGCATGAGCTTCGGCACGATTAGCCTGCCCCACGGCAACTACTACAACCTGGGACGCAAGAGCTCTGACAGCACCGCACAGATAAAGATAACACCCGACATAGCCATGAGCCGCATACATGCAGGCATGCGTACCGTGAAAACGCCCGCAGGGCAGATTGTCTACCAGATAACATCCGTGAAGACAGAAAACCCCGTATACGTCAACGGGCATGCCATACCCAAGGGCAAGGCTTACAGCCTGAAGACGGGCGACATGATAAAGATGGGCGAAACCCTGATGAGGTTTCAAATGGTGTAAACACTGAACAACGATAGATTATGTCACAGAACAAGACAATAGTACCGGGCGTCGACTACGACAACCCCGGAAGCAGCGAGTATGACGAGGCAGCGTTCAGCAGCCTCTACACACGTTCGGGCAACGACGACAACCGCACGTGCATAGCCGGCGCGCAGGGACAGGGCTTCCAGGCACAAAGCGCGTCAGGCGCAGCAGTGGCCGACAGAGACACCCGGCAGATAACCATGCAGAACCGCGTGATAGTGGGCTGTCTCTTCTCCATATCCCACGGACTGCTTGGCGAGATGTTCCCGCTCTATCTCGGACGCAACGCCATAGGGCAGGCTGCCGGATGCGACGTGTGCCTAAGGGAGAATACTGTGTCGCCCGAGCACGCCATACTCTACATACGCAAGGAGGGCAACCCCGCGCGCTTCAACATGACCATAACAGACTACAACTCGGCCAACGGAACCGAAGTGAACGGCACCGACGCCAGATATAACACTCTGACCGTAAACGAGAACGACGTCATAAGCATAGGCAGACACTACAAGCTGCTCGTAAAGACATTCAACGTGGAGGAGGCCGGCCTCTTTGAGGACGAAGGCTTTGAGGAGACAGGCATGGCGGCTGCAAGCGCCGCAACGGCAGCAGACGCCCGACCCGAGGCTGACATACAGGACAACTTCTACTCACCATCGGGCAGCAGCGACGACTCGTCACGCACCGTCATATCGGGCATGTTCTGACACGACGGCCACACGCCCGTAAACCATCATACAGAAACATATATCGCTTGACAATGAACGATAACCATCCTACATCTACAATCGGCCTTGAAGAAATAAAACTCATAGCCTCAACAGACACATGCGAGGCATACGGACGCTCCGGCATAGGCGGACGCGAAGAAAACCAGGACTCTTACGGCGGCATGGTCAGCGGCAGGGCTGTCATCCTGACCGTATGCGACGGCATGGGCGGCATGAACGGCGGACAGACGGCATCGCGCATAGCGGCCACGGAGATAGTGCAGACCCTGGCCGAGGTGCCGGCAGAGAAGATTGGCCCCGAGGCCGTAAGCAGCGCCGTTGCCAACGCCAACGCAGCCATCTACAGGCGCGCGCTTAACGACCCGCCGCTGCGCGGCATGGGCACCACGACGACGGTTGTGGCCATAACGCCCGAGGCGGCATATCTGACACACATAGGCGACAGCCGCATCTATCAGCTGAGAGGCGGAAAAAAGATATTCAGAACCTTCGACCACTCAAAGGTGTTCGAGATGGTTGCGAAAAATCTGATGACCGAAGAGCAGGCTCGCCTGTCGAACTTCTCCAACATAATAACAAAGGCCCTGGGCATAAGGCCGCAGGCTGCTGTCCAGGTGGAGAAGATACCCTACAGGGCAGGCGACAGGTTCATACTCTGCTCCGACGGCATATGGAACTGTGAGCCCGAACCTGAGATTATAAAGATGTTCAACGCCTCAAAGCGTCCCGACGAAGCCCTGCGCTATCTGACAGAAAGAGTCAACGCCATAGGCATACAGAACGGCGAAAGCCACGACAACCTTACAGCAATAGTTGTCGACATGAAGAAAGACTCAACATACCAGTACAGCTACATGCGGCGCATAAAGGACGCTCTGTCAGAGCAGATAAGGCTGATAAAGAAGAAGAAATAAAAAAGATAGACATAACGCATGAAGAAAATAACAGTAGGACGCGGCAACGACTGCGACATTGTCATACCCGACGAAAGGGACAACGTGAGCAGACACCACATGGTCATCTCGTTCAACCTGCTTGGCAAGATGACCATAAGCGACACAAGCAGCAACGGCACCTTCATCAACGAAAGGAGAATGCTGAAAGGAACATCCATACCCGTAACAAGAAACGACAAGATAAGGCTCGGAGACCGCTGGAACTTCGACTGGAACCTGGTAAAGGACCCTTACGTAACAATGCGCAAGACAATTATTGCGGCAGCCTCACTGCTGGTTGTTGTCATCATTGCTGCAGTATGGCTCATGTCTGCCGGACTGGCGCCGGCACCCGAAGCTGCTCCTGCTGCACCTAAGGAATATGTAGAGCAAGGCAAAGGCGAATGGAACAAAGACTCCACCAACAAGGTTGCCCCCACGGAGATGTCGATACCCATAGGCACCAAAGCCGCTGCCGGCGACAACGATGCAAGCACCCGCAGGCGCAGCAGCAGAAAGCAGAGCGCAGGCAAAGCCGTAAAGGCTAAAGGCAACGCAGGGCAGACCAAGGCATCGGCCAACGTGAATGCACGCACGGACAACATGCCTGTAATAAACTGACAATAAACACATCCGGCAGCATGGGCAATAAGCCAAAGGCCGGATGGCTGACATAAATACCGACCGGCATTAAGGATTACAGCAACAGCTGCCGGCAGAAAGCAGATAAAACACAGAATAATAAAAACGTTTTTAACAATAATGCGGACAACTATATACAAGACTGCATCAGCAGTTGTTCTCCTGTTGACCATCATAATTCCTGCATACGCACAGCAGGAAACCACCCTGATAATGAAAAACGGCTCAAAGATTACGGGCAACATCGTGGTTCAGAGACCCGGCAAGGACATCACCGTGGAGGCAACAGAAGCACTGCTGGTGGTCAGCGACGGCGAAATAAAGTCGAAGAAAGACAAATATGTAAGATACGAAAAACTTCCGCGCGAATGGAAGCGCTGGGCCATGGAGACGAAGGCTCTGCAGGGAAACGCCGACGGGCGCTATCTGATGATGCACAGCATAACGACCGGAAACTACACCTACACCGACGTGGTGAAGACCGAAAAGGGCAACGCGCAGACCGACACTTACCTGCAGGCCGTGCCGACGACATTCAGCATAAAATGGAACGACATACAGGAAATCAGGCGCAAGGCTCCTGAGGCTGAAGAGGCCACGGGCGTTGACGACGAGGTGGAGACGGCGGCAGGAAAGACTTACCGCGGAACCATAGTGTCGCAGAAGATAGGACAGACGCTGGCTGTAAAGACAAGTTCGGCAACGGTAGAGCTGGGCATGGGCAACATACGCGAGATACGCAAGGTGGCACGCTCGCTCTCGCAGCCGCTCTTCGGTCAGGCAGGATTTGTCAACACGATAGTGATGAAGGACGGAACATCCAAGGACGGCATAATGACAGTTCAGCATTATGGCGCCAAGACCAGCGACCAATATGTAACCCTGCTGCACGAGGACGGCTCGAAAGAGAAGATACTGGCAGCCGACGTAACGGAATACAGGACTGCATACACAGGTGAAGACGGCGAGACATACAAGCCCGGCAGAGTCTACGTAAACGAGTTTGCCATATCAAGGGCAAGGACAATGACCGAAGACGGCGTCACGGCCTATGTGGACAAGAAGGTGTATCCCTTTCCCGAAGGCATCGTTACCACCTTCAAGGCTGCCGGCGCCAAGTTTCAGGGCAGCTGGCATCTGATAGCCCTCGACAACGTGGAACTGAAAAACGGCACAAAGAGCCAGGGCTACACCACCAAGACAAGAAAGACCAACTGCATTGACCCGTCGACAACCGACATGTCGGGCGGCATTAGCAGCATATCGTTCACCTATCTCTCACCCGGCTTCTATGCCCTCGTATGCGACGACAGCCTTGAAACCTACGTGATAAAAATAACCAAATAGGCATACATAAAAATAAATATATGCGCAGGCTTTCAGGCTATATCTCCTATAATGAACGACGCCCGCCTGAAAAAAAAATTTGAGTTAACCGTAAGAAAGTCATCCTAAACAAATCTATACTAATATAAAGGCAAGGCCGGCTAAGGGCTGAAGCCTCTGAGAACAGAAAACGAAAAAAAAATAACCATTAAACTGTAAGATTATGAATACTAACGGAACTAACCCAGGAATGAACGTTGAGGATTATGAGGATAAAGCCATCCAGAAGAGCAATGCAGCAAAGAGAATAGCTGTTGGCGGAGCAGCCTTCTTAGGAGGAGCGGCAGTGGCCGGCGGAGCAGCCTATGCGGCAGGACAGCCTGAAGGACAGACGGCAGACGAGACGCTTACAACTGAAGACATAATAGGCGGAGCCGAGGCAGGAAGCGAATATAAGGAAGCTGAAACACAAGAAACCCAGGAGACTCACACCGCTACGCACACAACGACAGAACACGTGGTGATAGTGGAGAAACCGGCGGCAGAAGTGTATCATGAGGAGGCACAGGCGGCAGAAGAGCCGAACGTAACATGGGACGAAACCACAAACTTCTATGTAGGCGACACAAAGATAGGCTCTATCGAGGAAGGCACCATCAACGGCCATAAATTCGCAATAGCCGACGGCGACGGCGACGGCGTGGCTGACCTGCTCGCCGTAGACTCAAACGGAAACAACCGCTTCGACCAGGACGAGTTCATGCAGCTCAGCGAGTCGGACAACATACACATGGGACACGAAACGGCTCAGGTAACCAACGAGCGATTCACCCCACAGGAGATAAACGGATACGATGAACAGCATCAAGCAAATGAAAACTATATAGCACAGAACCAGGAGCCTATATACAACAACTTTGAAGACGAGAAGACCGGCGAGGCATACCACGGCGACTTCGCAGAGAACAATCCTGACTACAACCCTAACGGACTGGTAGACGGATATAACTCTAACCAGTATCTGGCAGAAAACGACAGGTATTCAGCCGAAATGGAAGGCTTGCCCAACCTTGAAAACCGTATAGACGACGGATTCAACGAAGACATTGCCGAAAACGACATATATGCTGCCGACGAACAGCCTGAAGAATATATAGCCGAGAACGATACTTATACTGACGACAGCACATACACTCCCGAAGTGGACGATCCTGCAATGGCACAAGCCGAAACATACGGCGAGCCTGACAACATTGAATACGACAGCGACCTGGCCGAAAACAATGCTGATGCCGAGGCCGACGAGAACAGCGAATCGCTCGACTCCATGATGGAGAATGAGGAGTTTCTTGGATAAATAGAGAAATAACACAGATAGTCAAACAATAAAAACAATTAAGAATATGCCTAAGAAAACTTGTCCAAACGGACATATATACGACTCTAACATCTATGGTGACGAATGTCCGTTGTGCCCGAAAGACGGCAACAGCACACAGTTTAACTCAAAACAAGATTTCGGAATGCCTCCGTTCGACCAGGCTCCTGACTCAGCATACAGAACACGCGTGGCCCCTCCTGCATGAATGCCGCAGCAGGGGGCAATGGGTTCGCCTGTGATGGGCGGAATGGACGCTGCCGGCGAGACACGCTTCCCCGGACAGCAGCAGTCGGCACAAAGACCCGTGAACGGCACCATAATCAGACAGCCCAAAGGCGTGCCCACGGCACAGGGACGCAAGCTGGTAGGATTTCTGGTAACCTACAACCGCGATCCGCTGGGCAAGTCATACAACATTTATGAGGGCAAGAACTTTATCGGACGCGACCGCTCATGCGACATCTGCGTGCCGGAAGACAAGCAGATGTCGGGCCGCCACATGTCGCTACTTTACAGAAACGTGGACAACAAGTTCAAATACCGCGACGAGCAGTCGAGCAACGGAACCTTCGTCAACAAGGAGCTTTCAGACGAAGGCGAACTGAAGAACTACGACATAATACGCCTGGGCAGCACCGTGTTCATTTTCATAGCAATACCACAAATAGGATAAAATCATGGAAAACTATATAATAGCCAACTGCACCGACACGGGCAGGGTGCGCAGCGTTAATGAAGACAGCATGACCACGTTCGACTCTCCAAACGGAAGAGTTGTTGTAGTATGCGACGGCATGGGCGGACAGAAGGCCGGCGACGTGGCATCGCAGCTCGCCGTGGCCGTGATACAGGACATCCTGACCGACAACACATTCGCCACAGCCGAAGAGGCTATCAACAGCTCTATCATTGCCGCCAACCAGGCAATACTGCGCAGGGCTTCGCAGAACGACGGACTAAGCGGCATGGGAGCTACATGCGTGATGATCATCATCAGGGACGGACAGGTTTACTACGGCTCTGTGGGAGACAGCCGCATATACTACGTGGCCAACCGCAACATACATCAGATAACCAAAGACCAGTCGTATGTCCAGGCGCTCGTCGACTCAGGACAGATAAGCAAGGAAGACGCCGAGCATCATCAGGACAAAAACCAGATAACCAACGCCCTCGGACTTGAGAACATGACACCTCCCGTGATAGGACAGATGCCTATAACGCCAGAACCGGGCGGTGTGTTTGTGCTGTGTTCCGACGGCCTCAGCGGAATGGTCAGCAACAATGCCATACTCAACACCGTAACGCGCTATGACCTGCCGCTGAAGGAGCGTGCAGACATGCTGGTGAGCCAGGCCAACGATGCAGGAGGAGTAGACAACATAACGGTGCAGCTCGTGGAGTTTCCTGGCGGAGGAGGCAAGCGCGGCAGCATGCAGCCCAACGGCTACACCTCAACACGCGCAAAGAAAAGCCACACGCTGCTTTACTCCATAATAGGCCTGCTGATGGTGGCAATAGCCGGCGGAGGCATCTACTGGTACCTGAACAAGGACAGCAAGCCGCAGACAAAGCCCGAGGTAATAATGAAGAAGACACAGACGCAGGCAAAGCCGCAGCCGAAAGCTGAGACCGCTGAACCTTCAGCACCCGAGACTACGAATAGCACAAAGGAGGTGAAGAAGGTGATAACCGTAAAGGAAAGCGAGCCCGTCAAGACCGTAAAGCCAAAGGTTACAGACAACAAAATATCTACAAAGAAAGCCATCACGAAAGAAGCTCAAAAAACAACTGACAAGAAAGGAAGCTCAAAGACAGAAGAGATAAAGAAAAAGATTGTCGAGGAAAAGAGCGGAGACACCGGCAGGAAAGAGAAAGATGGCATTGTGTATGAAAATCTAAAAGGCGAAAAATAATTATCTCGATGAGACAAATTGCTAACTATATCATTGACGACGAGCCTATTGCCCGTGGAGGCATGGGGAGAATATTCCGTGCACGCGACACCAAGGGCAACATAGTGGCGATAAAGGAGATTCTCCCGGAATTTGCCACCGACTGGTCGATAATAGACAGAATAGAAAAGGAGGTGAAGTTCCTTGTAAGAATAGACCACCCCTCTATCGTAAAGCTCTATTCGGCCTTCCGCGACGAGCACACACAGTGCTACTATATCGTCATGGAACTTGTTGAAGGACTGAACATCGAACAGTATGTAACAAGGCATGGCCCCATACCAGAACAGCAGGCTGTGGAGATGATGATGAAAATACTCGACGCGCTGCAGTGCGTACACGACTCACACATCGTGCACCGCGACATAAAGCCGTCGAACATCATGGTGCGCCCTGACGGCAGCATCTGCCTGCTGGACTTCGGCATAGCCAAGGATCTTGACAACAATAACGGCAACACCATACCGGGCTCTATACTCGGCACAAACGGATATATGAGTCCGGAGCAGGCTGCCGGCTACTCCATAAACTACCGTTCGGACATATATGCCGTAGGCTGCGTGTTCTTCTATATGCTCACAGGACACCATGCCTTCAACACGCTCTCCAACGAGTTTGAGACGAAAGACTCGATAATAAACGACGAATTTCCGAAGCTCTCCAAATACAAGAAGGGCATATCCGACGTGCTGCAGAAGGTGCTCGACAAGGCTACGGCCAAGAACATGATGCAGCGCTACCAAAGCTGCTACGAGTTTATGTCGGCACTGAGCAACGGCACCAACGTAAGCAACATATCATCGCGCAACATGCCGGTGAAGATATCAGTAGGCCGCGAGATGTGCGACATCATAGTGAACGACTCGGCACGAAAGATAAGCCGCCACCACGCTGACATAGAGCTGAAGGAGTTTACCGGAGGAAAATATTATGTGTTCACAGACTGCAGCTCAAACGGCACTATCGTAAACCGCAAGTCTGTATGCAAGACCTCGGTAAACATCCCCGCCGGCGGGCCTGCCCCGGAGATTTATCTTGCAGGAGTGATTGAGGGACATCTCGACTGGAACAAAGTGGTGGAAGAACTCGACAAGCGTGCACGTGCCATACAGGACGCGGAAGACACGCCGACGGAAGATGACAACACCGTGTCGGAAACGACAACCATATCCAAGCCCAATGAAGAAAACGCTAAATATGTAGAGAAGGATGCCACGGGATGGCTGATAGCAGCCTACATATTTGCCATTCTCGGCGGATTCTTAGGAATAATACTTGGCACGGTGGTAGCCACAGGAAAGGTGGAGATGGTGAGCGGCGAAAAAATATACAAATACAAGTCTGACCACCGCAGGCTCGGATGGGGTGCGGCAATATTATCCATCATATCCATGGTCGTGTGGAAATTCGTCATCCTTGTGTGATAACCTTCCATTACTGATATATAAGACTCTTGGAGACATTACCCGCCGGCGGAATTATCCTGACTGGCAGCTGACAGTTATAATTTCAAAAGATATCATTTCAGCCTGCGGAACATGGGCTTTCGTCTTCTGAAAGATAACCTTTCACAACATAAAAGGACACCTTTTGGAAACCTGCCGGAATCAAGAGAAAACCGTAAGAAAAAGCCGCAGAAATGCGACAGACCGTAAGTTCCGGCGCCATGGCATAAAAAAACCTGACGTCTACCTTGAAAATCATTCATTGAAGCAACATGATACCGACAGACATACTTAATTATAGAATTGTGCGCCACCTGGGCTCAGGCGGCATGGGCAGTGTTTACCTTGCAGTAAACACAAACATTGACCAACAGGTGGCAATAAAGGCCTTGAAGCCTGAAATAGCCCGTAACCCCGCGCTCCGCGCACGATTCAAGCAAGAGGCCGAACTGCTCTGCTCGCTCGACCATCAGGGCATTGTGAAGTTCCTCAACTATGTTGAAACGCCTGAAGGCGTGTTCCTTATAATGGAATATGTCAAAGGAATAACGCTCGAAGACTTCATCAACAAGAAAAACGGCCTGATTGTCGAAAAGAAAGCCTATCCCATGATATGTGAGATACTTGATGCGTTTGAATATGCCCACTCAAAAGGCATTGTTCACCGCGACATCAAGCCCTCGAACATAATCATACAGGAAGACGGGCATATTAAGATAATGGACTTCGGTATAGCGCAGATTGTGTCTGAGGCTAACATGGCTGACAGCAGATACATAATGGGCACACCGACATACATGAGCCCCGAGCAGATTTACGGCAGAAACGTAGACACCCGTTCGGACATATATTCAATCGGAGTGCTGATTTACCACATGCTGACAGGCCGCGCGCCGTATGACTCAACCATGCTTACGGCGCAGGAAATAAGGCAGAAGGTGGTGAGAGAAGACATGCCGCGCATGGCAGAATATTATCCTTATATATCAAACAAGATACAGGAGGTTGTAGACAAAGCCACACAAAAGATTCCCGAAGCACGCTATCAGTCGTGCATGGAGATGAAGGCCGCCGTGAAGAAAGCCATCGCCCCCGACCCTATACCGCGCCCGCTGATCTACGGAGGAGCAGCCGTCGCGGTGATACTGATGCTCGTGGGCTTCTTCACATGGGACTACTACCGCACAAAGGTAAAATACTATCGCGATTATGTTGAAGTCTACGGCATACCCGAAGGAGTGGGCCGGCTGAGCAGCAGCGAAATGTCTCACCGCGAGGCGTCGTACCGCTTCGAGTATTCAAGACACAAGCTCCGCCGCGTGTCGTACGTGAACAGCAAGGGCAAGCTGGTTGACCATCACGACTCTGAAGACAAAGACCGCATAGTTGACATGACGCTGCTTTACACCGAAGGAAGCGGAAAGGTTGACTCTGAGAAATTCATGGACCGCAGCGGCAAGGTGCTGTACGTAAAAGACTACGACAGCAACATGAAGACCTGCACCTTCAAGCTGGACGACGAACTCGGCACCGAGATGACGCTCAACGCACAGGTGAAGCTCTTTCAAAGCGCATTCGATGTTTCTCTCGACGGAAAGGGAAAGATATCAAAGTACATTCTCGAATACGATGACGAAGGACATCTCGTGAAGGTTGAATATGCCGGATTCGGCAATGTCAGGGTGCCCGACGGACAAGGCATCTTCGGCCGCAGATATGTCCTTGATGACGAAGGACGCGTAATAGAGGAACACTATCTTGGAAAAGACGGCAAGCCCAAGGCCACACAATTCGGCCTCGGCGTGAAGAAATTCACCTACGACGATGACGGCAACCTGTCTAAGATTGTTTACCTCACGGTGGACGGAAAGCCGAGCAGCGACGGCAACAACTGCCCGGTGGTGCTGCTGACCTACGACAAATGGGGCAACCGCACATCAGAGAAATACACCGACATAAACGGCCAGCCGATGATACGCAAGGACGACGCATTTGCGGGCATACTCTACGAATACAACGACGACGGCACATGCAAGAAGAGACAGTATCTCGGAGTAGACGGCAGGCTGACATACGTTAAAGGCGTCAGCGGATATGTCAACGAGTATGATGACAACGGATACCTGTCGGGCATTTCGTATGTCGATGCCAAAGGAAATGCGGCATACTTCAACGACACGGATGACGAAGCCACATATTCGAAACAGAAATTTGTCAACGACGACAAGGGGAACATTATCGACCACAAGCTGCTCGACGCGTCGGGCGAACTCGTAGAGACGGCTTACTTTGCCCACAAGAAAAGCACATACGACTCGCTTGGCAACATGCTCACAGAATATTACTTCGACAAAAACGGAAAGATATACGCACCTGCCAAACTGGGATACGCCGGCCTGGAGGCAAGATACGACAAGCAGGGACGCCTGGCAAGACTCACCTACATGGGCGCAGCCAAGGAGCGCATAATGCTATCAGACATGCACTTCTGCTATTTCACCAAAGAATATGACGCCCGCGGAAACTGCACGAAGTTCTCTTACTTCGACGACAAGGACAAGCCGGCCATGACGTCACAGGGAGCGTCAACGGTGTGCTATGAATATGACGACAACGGAAACGAGACAGCGCGCTACTTCCTCGACACCGAAGGCCGTCCGTGCGTGCTCAACAATTTCTGCTCACGCGTGGAATACGAGTACGACAGCCAGGGCAACTGCATATCAGAAAGGCACAAGAACACCGACGGAAAACTGATGTCGGTGTCGGGAGTGGCATACTATGAGTGGGAGTTCGACCAGAAAGGCAACGTAACGGCCGAACGCTCCATGGGCACAAACGGAAAGCTTGCCGCAGGGAAATATGAGATCAGATACAAATATGACGGACGCGACAACGTAACCGAACGCTCATACTTCAGCAGCGGAAACAGGCCGGCACTGTGTGACGGGGGATATCACAAAGAGGTGATGAAATACAACTCGAACAACATGTGCGTGCAACAGGAATACTACGGAACCGACGGCAGGCTGAAAAACATCAGCGGACAGAACCTTGCTGTCATAAAGCGCGAATACGACGAGCGCGGAAACAAGACCTCGGAAGTGTTCTTCACGCAGAACGGCACACGAGGATGCGACAACGAGAAGGTACACAAATACTACAACCAGTACGACAGAATTGCCAACAAGGTGAGCCATCAGATTTCATTCGGCATTGACGGCAAGCCCGTTGTAGCCAACAACATCGCGGCTGAAGGCCGCACCGTCTACGACAAGCGGGGCAACATGACCAAGATAATGTGCTATGACGGATACGGAAAGAGCATAAACGGCAGACAGGGATGGAGCGAGTGCAGATTCACATACAACGAAGCCGGCGACATCACCTCGAAGGCATACTTTGACATCAACGGTAAAGCCGTTGCCGACAAGAGCGAGAAGATACACAAGTATACATACACATACAACGGGATGCGCATGCTAAGCAGCGAATCTTATTACGGCGCCGACGGCAAGCCGGCAAACACGGCAAGCGGATACAGCACCGTAAAATATAAGTACAACAAGCAGAACCAGCTTACGGAAACGGCATGCTACGGAGCCGGAGGCCGCCCCGTGGACAACAGTCAGGGATGGCACCGCCTGGTTTACTCTTACAGGGCAGGCACACAGTATAAATGCGTCTTCTACGACAAGAACAACCGCAAGCTGGGCACAGCCACAAACACAGACGGCAAATGGAGCCTGCAGGTGGAGCAACGGCAGAACATGACCGGAGGCTATGGCTGGCAGGCAGCATGGCGGCAAGCGGCAAGAGAGTGCCCCACGAGGATAGCCGACGGACTGACAATAGAAAGCGTAACCGTAGGCAACGACGCCGTTACCCTGGCCGTATACATCGAGAACTTTTCATCAGAACAGATAACAAGCGAAATGCTCAACGTCCTGCGGCAGTTTGTGTCAACACTCAGAAAGTCGACGTCGACGCCGTCGTATGTTGACATACGCATGATAGTGTACGACATGAACCACGAAAGGACAGCCATAATATAAAAGAATAAGAACAATAACACCTATAAGACGATGAAAACTTTAAAAATCATTATCTGCCTGCTTTTAGCGTTTACGGCATCAGCATCGGCAGGCGATCTGACTCCGGCTCAGAAAGACGCACAGCTAAAACTTTACAACTATTTGCAGAAGAAGAAATACGAACCTTCTGTCGACACGTCTGACAACAGTGTATGCTTCCGCCGCGAGGGAGTGCTCTACTGGATAACGTTCGACGAGAACTCGCCCATACTCTACACCTTCCACAGAAAGGCATTCAAGGTGGGCGCTGACGAGATGTCGTATAAGCGCATACCCAGCATAATAGCTGCCAACGAGGTAAACCGCAAGCACAAGACCGTGAAGCTTACCGTTGAAGACAAGAAGGTTGAGATAGCCATACAGGTATATGCCGCAAAGACCGAAGACTTCACGGCAGTGTTTTCAAGCTACTTCTCAAGATTTGAGGATGTAGACACCGACTTTAAGAACGAATACCAGACGGCTCTAAAGGCTGAGCGCGAATCAATGAACAGACTGGAAGAGGAAGCACGCAAGGACCTTCCGCCAAGCGTGCTCACCGACAAGATTGTCAACATGTCCTTCCGCCTGCTCGATGCCGACGGCGTGGAGAAGACGGCCTACGACCAGCCTCTGCGCAGCTTCAACGCAAGATACATACAGGCACGCATAGAGTTTGCGCCATGGAGAGAGAAGGCACAGGACTTCGACCTGCAGCTGAGGGTTACAAGACCTAACGGAAAGACCATCTGCATGCCAGGAAAGAAAGTAACCTCGGAGATGACAGTAACACTCGAGAAGTCGAAGAAGAACCAGATGATAGAGTTAGGACAGTTCGGCTCGCCTAAAGAAGGATTCTGGAAGGCCGGCGAATACAAGGTGGAAGTCATCGAGTCGGGCGACGTAATTTACACCACCACGTTTAATATCCTGTAAAACACACACAACATGAAAAAGCTAATCATATTTGCCGCCATAGCCGTGCTGACGGCGGCTTTGTGCGTAAGCTGCAAGCAAAAGAACAAAGACATTGAGCTGCTGCAGAACTTTGTTGAAGAGATAAACTCACAGCCGGGCAAAGACCTTGCTAACGGAACGGTGCTGACAAAATGTGAATACAAGCAGGGCGACAGCCTCTTCACATACAGGATAAAGGTAAGCGACGACCGCTTCAGCAACGTTGCGGCAGACTCGGTGAAGAGCACGCTATCAAAGAAGCTGACAGAGCCGGGAATGCAGAAACTTGTAAAGATACTGTCGCGCAATTCTATCGGACTTCAGTATGTCTACGAGATGGAAGGCAACGAGATGACCGTAGTGTTCACTCCTTCAGAACTTAGCACACAGCAGAATCAATAACATTTCATCAACGTTGTGTCAGAACCGGATTTGCCCGGACACCTGGCTGCAGCAGCAACGCATTGCATGCTGCGCCTCAGGTAGCGGTCAGAGCGGGTCCGGCACTTTTTTATTATAATACATATTGTCATGACATTCACAGATTCAGTCAGATCATGCATAAATAAATATGCCACCTTCAGCGGGCGCGCATCGAGGTCAGAATTCTGGTGGTTCTGGCTTTTCATCTTTATTGTGCAGATCGTTTCGTTCACCATATTCTCCGTCATAGGCTATCTGCTGGGAGGCTACGACGGCTGCACGATATCATTATCTATCTGTTCAGTATTATGCATCCTGCTGCTCACCGTGCCATACTTATCGGTGCTTGTCAGGCGCCTGCACGACACTAACCACAGCGGATGGTGGTATTTCATATCGCTGATACCGCTCATAGGCACAATATGGCTGATAATACTTCTTGCCACCGACAGTGACGAGGAGAACAAGTACGGCCTGCCTGTTTATTAACACACAACACCTTTACAAGCAAAGAACTGAAAAAAACAACAATAAAAAAATGGCAAAAATAAGACTACAGGGAGAAGAAGAGAAAAGAAAAAACATATGTTTTGAGGTTGACACCGCCAATCCGCCAATAGGCGAAGGAGGCATGGGCAAGGTGATGAAGGGCGTCTGCATAGACATCGCGACCAACATATCGCGCCCCGTCGCCATAAAGTTTCTTTATGAAGACCTGCCGCCACACGCCATCGAGAGGGCACGGCGCGAGGCATCAATACGCCTGCGCAACGACAACCTGATAGAGATGCTCGGATTCATCGAAACCGAGACTAAGCACGGCACGATGACACGCAAGCACTACCACGTTGTCAGCGAGCTGCTTAACGGCATTCCGCTGTCGAGCATCTTTGAGGGCAAGTGCACCGACGCCGACGGCCACGAGAATCCGTTTGCCAAGAAGCTGCTAAAAGAGTTTCAGGCCGACTCCGTACACTTTGCAAAGACCATAATGCTCAACGTGCTTTCAGGACTCATAGCGCTGCACGACGCAGGATACGTCCACCGCGACATCGACCCGTCGAACATCATGCTGACCGAGGACGGACACATCAAGCTGATCGACTTCGGTATAGCGAAGCAGGTGAACAAGCTCACCACCAACGACCGCGGACTGACAACTGCCGGAACCTTCATGGGCAAGGCTGAATATGCCGCGCCAGAGCTTGCCATAGGCGACCTGAAGCACCAGAACCAGACCACCGACATATACGCCATGGGCATACTGCTCTATCAGTGCATCGTAGGCCATGTGCCGTTTGAAGGACAGTCGCACGTAGTGCTCGAGAAACAACTGCACAAGAAAATTCCACTCGCACAGATCAAAGACCGCGGCATGCGCAAGATAATAGAATGCGCCACCGACAAAGACCAGAACGTGCGCTATCAGACAGCGGCACAGATGCGCGTGGCGATAGAAAACCTCGACGGCAAGAAGCGACAGCTCAAGAAGTCGACAAGAATAACCATAGCTGCCGCCTGCGCAGCCATAGCGGTTGCCATAATAGCCATAGGAGGCGTGTCATATCACAACAAGAAGGCGGAGCAGGAGCAGATAGCTCTCGAGATAAAAGCCACCAACGACTCGCTGCGCACCAAGACCGAAACCCTCACTCTCACGGCCGACAAGAGCCTCGCCACGGGCGACAGGCACGACGAGGGATACGAGCGCCACTATATCGACGCCTACAAGAAATACATGGAGGCACTGGCCATTGCCAAAAAGATAACAGAGAACAAGCCTGACACCAAGAACATAAGCCTCAACCGCGACAAGGCCAAAGACGCCCTGCTGAAGGCAAAGGCCGAACTGGAAGCCAAGGCTAAAGACTTTGAGGCCAGCGACATGCAGGATATAGCCAAAGAATTCCACACCAGAGTTAAGAACATTACAGACGCATTAAGTTATAATCCATAATCTTTTTTTGAACTATGAGTACTATTGCCAAACTTCTTTTAACCGTTGTCATTGCCGTGTTGTCTTTTCAGGCCAACGCACAGACCGCCGGCGACCGCCTGTTTGCACAGGGACAGAAGCTACAGCTGAAGCAGACCGTAAGCTCGCAGAAACAGGCCATTGCAAAGTTCAGCGCAGCCAAGAAGGCCTACGACTCAAGCACCAAGAAGGCCATGTGCGACAACCAGATTGCAATATGCAGGAGCAACATCAAGCTGATAACGCGAAAGACAAGGACCGTGACGAAAAAAGAGACCGTCGTGCTCGAGAAAGCCGACTCTGCCGTTCCGCCCGAGGTGGCCAAAGACCCCGTAAGGCTCAGCCTGTCGGTGTCGTCGGTAGAATTTAAGTCGTCAGGCAAGAAGAGCGACAACCACGAGGTGACGGTAAACTGCAACTACGACGACTGGACCTACACCTTCCCGGAATGGGTCGACGTCACCAAAAACGGCAACAAGCTGACGCTTACCGCCGACCCCAACAAGACAGACGGAGAACGCTCGGGCGTGCTCACCGTAAAATGCTACGATGAGAAAGCCGAACTGATGATCTATCAGAAAAAGCCGTTCTCGCTGAAGTCTCTCATCGGCGGCAAGAAGTAAGAACAACATAAGCTGACATGAATATCACTGACCGTGAAGTGGTCCGGGCACTGCTGCAGCGCGACGCCCGGGTCACAAGGGACTTCTTTTACCGTAAATGCTATCCGCTCTTCAAGTCTGTGTACGACAACTACCACACAGACTGCTCGTCGTGCATGGAGTTTATAAGCGAAATATACGTCCACATAATGACTCCCGACAAAGCCGGCGGACAATGCAAGCTCGAAGGGTTCAGATACCAGAGCACGCTCTTCACATGGCTAAAGGCCGTGTGCCTCTTCTACTGCTACAAGAGATATGAGCGCAGGACAAAAATGCCGACAGAACAAATTTCTGAAAAATTTGACGGCCAGGGTGTAAGAATCGACACCATTCCCGCATCTATAGAGTTAGACATCTCATCTCTTCAGGCCGACGACACCGAAACCATACTGAGGCTGATGCCCAACAGAAGATACAGCAGGCTGATAAGGCTGCGATATCTATGCGGACACACCAACGAGGAGACGGCCATGATGATGGGAATGAACATGAACACCTTCTACAACAAGCACAAGATGGCTAAAGAACAATTTTTAAAGACACTAAGAACGGAGGAAATGCGACATGGATGACTACGGCAACTTTACCCTTGACGAGAACATGTTTTCGGCATGGCTCGACGGAAATATGACGCCCGACGAGGAAGAGGCTTTCATGGACATGTGTGCCGACGACCCCGCCATGGGCGAAATACTCGACGCCAACGACCAGGTGGACGACTACTACGAAAGTCTTGTAGACGGAGGATACGAGATACCCGAGGAGCTCGACACCGACTTCGACCTGCCTTACATATCACCGGCAGACGAAGACGACGACATTTACAGCTATGAAGACATCGAACCGTATGACGACAGCAGCGACAGCCATGACATGACTGACGACGGCATGACAGACAGCGACGGCTTCGACGACGACAACGCGACGGACCACTTCGGCAGCGACACTTATCAGGACATGGACTTAATGTAGCCCATACAGACACATACGGCGGGCCGCCACGCCAACGGCGGCCGCATGGACATCTTAAGAATTACTATCCGCAGCCCTCTCCCATTGAGGTGCTGCGGATATTTTTATTGCAAACAATATTAATCATTAAATCAATAATTTGCCTTAAAATTCTTATCTTTGCATAGTAACAAACATCTGAACGAAGAGATAAAAATATACCAATTCAGTTGTGATTTGCTTTAAAATTCTTATCTTTGCATAGTAACAAACATCATAACTTAACTTACTAGTAAGTACAATATAGTTGTGATTTGCTTTAAAATTCTTATCTTTGCATAGTAACAAACATCAGACATTGGAGGGAGCTTCTAACGTCGAGCGTTGTGATTTGCTTTAAAATTCTTATCTTTGCATAATAACAAACATCCATTACTATGACATATAATTTCTTCAAGGTGTTGTGATTTGCTTTAAAATTCTTATCTTTGCATAATAACAAACATCACCTCATTATTTATCTTATTCATCCTCCTAGTTGTGATTTGCTTTAAAATTCTTATCTTTGCATAATAACAAACATCGTTTTGCGAGGTCTGCTCATAACAAGCATAGTTGTGATTTGCTTTAAAATTCTTATCTTTGCATAATAACAAACATCACGATATGCGTAAATATCTGATGCATAGACAAATACAAAGAAAATCAGAAAATAAAAAATGATGTTTGCATAAAACGAGAATCCCGCCTTACGACGGGATTTTTTATTTGTAAGAGGTTATAAAAAACATCCGTCTCAGAACAACTCAAGCTGCTGCCCCGGAGCATTCGGCTCTACAGGTTTGTGCCCATAAAATATCTCTATATTGCCAAACTGCTTGTCGGTTATGCAGAGGATGCCCACATTGCCAAATTCAGGAAGGAACGACTTTACACGCTTTATGTGAACTGCGGCATTCTCCATGCTGGCGCAATGGCGTACATAGATAGAAAACTGAAACATGGTGAACCCGTCGCGGCGCAAGTTCTTACGAAAAAGCGCGTAAGCCTTTTTGTCTTTCTTGGTGTCGGTGGGAAGGTCGAAAAATACAAGTATCCACATAACCCGGTATTCGCTGAATCGGTCCATAGTATAGATTATTAGAAACATATTTCGTCAATGCCCAGCCGCCATACTCTTATTAGAGTTCGGGATAAGCAATGCGGCGCAGTTCGCCGCTGAAACATTTGCAAAGCGATGCTGCCGTCTGCGTCGCGGCAATCATCAGCGGACTGCGCCGGCCGCCAATCACAACGTCAAGCGTAGGTATGGAGAGCAGCTTCATCTTTAGCGGCTTCGTCAGTTCAGAATATTCTTCAGTGTCGTGTCCTGCCGCCATGTCATACACAAGTCTGTCAACATAGGGGCGGTAAGGCTCCATGATGTCGTCTGCCAGACAATAGGCGTTGTAACGGTTATGATGATGTATGCCGAACGTGGGCAGCAAGCCGGCAGACACGAGCGAGCGGGCTATAATAGCTCGAAGTATGGCATATCCGTAGTTGAGAAGATTGTTAGGCGGCATGCCGTCGCGGCCACGGGTGAAGCCCGACAGCCCTGAATATCTGTTTCCAGTAATAAGCCGCTGCACGCCCCTCAAGATTGTCGGGGTCGCCGCTTCGCACATCGGCCGACCACCGCTTCATGCATCCTGTTTCTATCCCCGAAATATTGTCGAGCACTGCCGCCTGGTTGTCAATCTTGGCCTTGACAGTCTGCTGCCACAGCTGCTTTTTCAGCGGCAGCGATGCCTCTATCTGCCGACTGAAGCGCTCGCTCTGCAGCGTGTTGCCGCAAAGCGGAAGCATAAGCCCCACGGGCATGCCGCGCGAGTCGCAGGTTACAACGGCACAGTTGTTTTCGAGCAGCGCCTCGAGCAGTCCGTGCGTAAGCGTTATTTGCCGGTTGTCGAGCACAACCACACCGATGTCTTCCACCGGTATGGTTCTTGTGCTGTCTCTCTTCATGCTGTCCGGCAAGTCGCTCTTCTCCACCTCAGGCAGCTTTATGACGAGCTGCGCGTCTCGGAGAGATAGATAAGCCGGACTGGTGAAACATAGTGTGCGCTTTATCATAAATTATTTTTATAATTAATATTCACCTAAATCTTCTATCTTTCCAACCTGATTTATTCTAACCTTTACTATATCTTTTATTTTGCTTAATGTATTTATGCGTTTCCATGTAACGCCGAATAATTCTTTATTATATTCAACTTTTGTTTCCAAATGATGCCTGAAAACATAATCTTTAGAAGATAATTTCTGCACTCTAAACAAATTATGACTTATTAAGGCATAGTTTTTCGGATTAAGTAAGTCGATCTCTTTCGGATTGAATTCTGTCTCTTCGTTCGGGAATACAAAATATTCGTTCTGCTTCATCGTGAACAAGAACTGCCAGCCCAAGTCTTTGTTATATTCCTTATCTATTATGGGCAGATGCTGTATTGCCCTCGCCGTTGCCTCATAAAACGAAACCATGTGCTCCTGAAGATTACCATCTGCATCGCGGAATATGGCCACATGGTGGTTGCCGCTTGTTTGAACAAAGTCTGTAGGCTGCTTCTTACCATCTTTGTCAAGTATAAGCTGTCCACGGTTGTCTCTTTTATCATGCAGTGCTTCAGCATTAGACACGCTGCTTATAGTTACACGCTTAATGGATATTCCTTTTTCTTCATCAAGCCATATCGGATTTTCGTCGAGGTTGGAAAATGCCTTTTGCATGTCTCCTCCATATTGTTCAAGCCTTTTTTGGAGCAGCCGTTTTATGCCAATGTCTATAACCTTTTCTATTTTCAAGTCAGGTGATACTGCTTCACGTTTTGTGTAAAGAGGCGCAAGCATTACGGTCTTCACTTTTTCAGGTACGGTTTCAGTATGCAGACTATCGGTATATAAAGGAGTCTTTGCAAGGCTGTTTTTGCCTGTAAAGGCTTTCTTGGCGTCACCGTCATGCTGCCTCAGCCGCACAAGAAGCGCTTCACGATAACGCTTGCACGCAACAGTCATTATCTTGTCTTCGGTAAATGATGCGTTCACTTTCTCCTCTTTCGTTGCATATTGTCTTATGCGTCCGTATATGGTTTCGTTATGTAGTTGTCCTCGTGGTGTGAGTTGTATTCTCTTACGCTTTCCTTTTTCTGCTTTTTTCGCCTTAGTGATGTTCACATTACGTGTAACCACCTTATTTTTCGCTTTTATAGACACAAGAATGTTCTCAAGATGACGCTTTGCCTCGGTACGGAATTCATCAAGCGGCATAGGCGGATAAAACCTAAGCTTGCCCTTGTTGTCACGATAAAGTTCCTTTCGTTCTATTGCGTATATACTGCCGCCCTTGTCGCTTCGGGCATTTAAGTTGTTAAGATATTGTATGAAAGCTGGTTTTGTGAACGCAATGGTCAGCGCGTCCATTGCATGGTGACGCTGGTCGTTACGCTTTGTCCAGTCTTTAATATGCCTGATGCGCCTTCCGTCTTTGTCTTCTATTATCTCTGTTAGTCCAAGTTTGTCGTATTTATCCCAGTTAAGTTCCTTCATCATGTCAACAAGCTGCCAGTCTTCACGCAATCTGGATGTAACCGAACCTGTTGTAGGCACTACTCTTCTTGTGATTTCTTCAAGAATCTCACAAGCCTTGCGGGCAATGTATTGAGTGTTGCTCAAGTCGCGGTTAATAAACCCATCGGGAATGTCTTTTTCCGTTGTAAGAAGCCTCTTCAGCTTTGTCTTGCTTATAATCTTTTTCTCACATAGCTGATTTATCTTTTCCTTATATTTTTCAAGTCCATCTTCTCCATATTTAACTTTCACATAATCATAAGCTGTAGAGTCGGCTTTATCCAGGTTCACGCTTCTTGCCTCAAGAGTCTTGTTCGAGAAAGAATCATCAAACAGCTTAGCCTGAGGTATGATATGTTCAATGTCAAATTCCTTGCTGAACAGTTTTTCACGTGGTATATAAGTGTTCGAATAAAGAGTCTTAAATCCGTTGTCCTTCAGTTCAAGATAAAGTCTGTATCTAACAATGTCGTTGCGGCTTACGTTTTTCAGTCCGAACTCTTCTTCAAGTTCCTTCTTATATTTTTCATTTTCAGCAGTAGTCTTTCTTATTGCCTTTACAGTCTCCTCACGCTGTGTCTTGGTTTTCTTCAACTCGCGTGCCATTTCAACGCGTATCTCGTCGGGGCTTCCGTAAGTATCCACGACTGCATTCACAACGTTAATCATCTGATTGAGAATTTTCTCAACTACAGGATTACGCAGACTGTTGCGTGGCAGCAAGTCTATCTTATCTTTCAATGGTCTGGCTTCAATCTCTTCTTTTGTCAACGACCTTTTTGAATGACGGTAACCGGCATATTGGCAAGCGTCGCTATATCCTAAACCGTCTTTCATGTAAGGCAGTATCTTGTGCATGGCCCTTACGCTAAGGCTGCCGTAATCTGGCTCAAAACTTATGCCGGCAATAACAGCGGCATACTCTTTATCAAAACCATAACATTCAGAAATTTTGCTTATTAGACTTTCGTTGCCTGTCTTTGACTTGTCGCCTTCATATGAATAGAGCAAATGCCACAACATATAAGAAGGTTGCTTGTCGAAAGCCTTGCCCTCAACAGATGAATCAAATGAAAATATATCTGTGCTGAATCCTAATCCTGAGAATACAGGAAACACTATACCCGTAATTTCATCAGCCGACATCTTAGAAAAATCATACTCGCCGTGCCCGCTCATTTCAATGATTTTGCTGCATACCTCCAACAAAGCAGCCATCGTAGTGTTGCCTTTCACCTCATTATAGTTAAGGTCAAGTTCCTTGTAGTTTTCAAAGAGCAATTTAAGAATTTCTTTCTTCGTCAATTTGCTTTTGAAGTTGAGTTCCTTGAATAGAATTTCTTTTTCTTCCTGTTCGAGAAAGCGTTTGCCAAACTTTTTGCCGATTGTTTTACCAAATAGGTCAACTTGGTTGTCTGCAACAACCATGCCCGATACCTGAAGATTGTTTATAGCCTGCCATATCCTGAACTCCTGATACATAGGCGAAGACTTAGGACACACACGCGGACCTATTGTCTTTTTAACCTTCTTGCCGTTCCTCTCAATTTCAATCTCACGGCTTTCAAGTTCACACAGGCTGATAAGTCCTTTTTGCGATTTCAGCGGACGTTGATAAAAAATAACAATATCACGTATAATATGCTTAAGTTCCGGCGTAAGCTCTTTATGAAACTTTGCCTGTGTCTCCCAGATACGCTCAAATTCATCAAGGTAGTCCTGACGGTAAAACACTTGATTTTTAAGACTGAAATTAGGATTTTTATCAAGCTCGGCCATCTGATATTGCCCGACAGTAAGCTTATTGAAAAACAACTCTTTGCTGCGGTCGCTTATAGCTCCGAGATATCCGCTCGAATTTTTTATCTGTCCATTAACTTTCTGCAAGACTATTGCAAGTCTTTCAAGGTCTATTTTATGTTGCAGGCTTTCAGCACGCCATGCATAATCTTCTTTTTTCTGCTCCCATCCCTTGATATTGCGCTTTATGCCTTCTATGGCAAATGGTTTTGAACAGATAGCCCAAGTCTCCTTGTCGCCTTTACCCTTCAGTTCCTCTTTTAGACTGTCTGTCAGCACATCCGGATAAAACTGTCGCTGAAAGTTCCATATCTTGTCAAATTCAGCAACAAGGTCAGAACGGTAAAAATCAGGTATATTATTCTTGCCCTTTCGTAAAAGCGATACAACATACTGCCCTGGAGTAAGATTATCATCATAAAGTTTTTTCGCAACTTCCATACCGTCAATCAGCTGTCCGCTTTCATCATTAGATTTTGCCTTACGGCTGCTTTTATAGCCACGCTTCTTGTTTATCATAAGCAAGACACGCACAAGTTCTTCAAGCGAAATCTCTTCTGTAACAGCTTTGGCTCTAAGACGATAAGTTTCAAATGTTGTCCTGTTACCATTTTCGTTCAACAGAGTTTCAGCCGTTATAAAACCATAGTCTTTCAGCAGACTTATGAGACTGTTACGACGAAGCTTATACCGCTGCAAGTTTCGACGCATACTACGCTTAAGAGTACGGTCGGCATTTGTTGTAATCGACTTACCTTTCTCAAAATTACTCTGTTCATCTGCAGTAAGATAGATTTCTCTTACTCCAAGCCTCGTTATAGAGGATTGTTCATTCTCGTTTTCTCTCTCTTTCACCAAAGCCCAGCCTATACTGTTGGTACCGAGGTCTAGTCCTAATATATGTTTCATCTTCAATTAAATCAGTTGCAAGTTAAGTTAATGTACAAAGATAGCGAAAAGCGAGAGCAATGGCAAATAAAAAACTATGTTTTTTAACTTGGCTTTGCCGAGCCGAATACTATCTTATTTAAAGATGGTGAAAAGCGGGAGCAACGACAAATAAAAACTATGTTTTTTACGAGCCGCGTTATAAACAATTATATTATTAATGAAGCAATAAACTATAACAGTTTTTCAGATTAAATCTTATGAATATAGCGCAGCTAATTTGTAAACATTCTTCATGTTTTCCCGACCGTTTGACGCTCTCAGAACACGCATGCTCTTCGCCATACCGCGGTTTGGGGCGAAAAAGGACGAAAAACGGAGCATTTTGTTAAGACGCTGACTGACAGGGAATTGCAGCAAATAAGCGTGAAAAACAGAAGTGTTAAAAAACATAACCGGCCCACTTACGCATAAAAAGTGGCCCGGTTACGGATGAAAAGGTGCCATTCCAGAGGCTCAAACTTATGGTTTCAGGCCCAGAAATGACTGATTTTAGTGGCATTTTTCGGCTTATATGCAAACGTATGTTAATGAAGCGACGTTCTTATTGTCGTTTTATTAACATACGTTTACCTTACATTTTCCAGATTGAAAAATATTTTTGTCATAAGTTTTTACCACATATCCGGTAAATAGCGCATGGCAAATTCTTGATGTTTTTGATATTGCTGTACGAGGAAATAGAATGATATGTTTATGAGTTTTGCCGTTGTAATATTCCATTTCCTTACTATTTTACATATCTAAACTGTTCTCTTTGAGCAAGAAATCGAAAAGACCGATTGTAAGTATACCTTCCTCATTACGGCGAGGCATGATGTGATCTTTGACAACTATAATCTTTTTGAAAGAATCATTGATGCTTGTCAGTGAGCGAGATTCCTGTATCTCTTTCTCCCTATCAGGAATGGATAAAGCCGATTGTACATAATACTTCTTACTGCCGAGACTGGCAATAAAATCCACTTCAAGTTGTGTGCGAGACCACTTTCCCTCTTTATCAGGCTTTCTTATTTCCACCACGCCTACATCTACGCTGTAGCCACGTGTAACCAGTTCGTTATAAATGACATTTTCCATGATGTGAGTCTCTTCCTGTTGGCGCATGTCGAGTATAGCATTTCTTAAACCAATATCAGAGAAATAATACTTGGAGAGTGTATTGATGTATTTCTTCCCTTTTATATCATAGCGTATGGCTTTGTTCAGCAAAAACGACTCTGACAGATAAGTGAGGTAATTAGAAATAGTCTGACTGCCAATACTCACATTCTTAACGCTTTTGAAAGTATTAGATAATTTAGTTGGATTGCACGGAGCACCTATAGATGATGCCATTATAAGCACCAACTCACGAAGTTCATTATCATTTTTAATTTTATGTCTTTCAACAATGTCCGCAAGATAAACGGTCTCAAACAAGTTTTTCAGATAGTTTACTTTTTTTTGCTCTGTACCAAAAGACAGAATAAGAGGCAAGCCACCATAAGTGTAATATTCGCGCCATGCGTCTTGCTTGTCACCACCTACAGCAGAATAGAATTCTGAGAATGACAGAGGGTTCACATGTATCGTCTCTCCCCTTCCACGAAACTCTGTAGGAATATCTGATGACAGGAAGTGAGAGTTGCTACCGGTAACGTATGTGTCTGCATTTTCTATATGGCGGAAACTGTTCAGCACATCGACAAATTCATCCATCAACTGAACTTCGTCTATAATAATGTAGTATAAGTTCTTGTCCTTGATTCTGTCGTGAACATAATGAAGCATTGCGTCCGGATTGCGAAGTTCCTTATTTATTCGGTCTTCAAGATCAACACGGATGATGTGATCGTCGGTCACACCGCTATCCAACAGATAATGATAGAATAAGACATTTAGCAAATATGATTTGCCACATCTTCTGATTCCTGTTACCACTTTGATAAAGCCATTCTGACGGCTTTCTATCAACTGTCGTAGATATCGATCTCTTTTTATTTCCATTACCTACATTAAATTTTTGTCAACTTTGACGTTTTTATAATGCAAATATAGAGATTTTTTACTTGTCTGCACTAATACTGCATTAAAAATCTGTCAACATTGACAGATTTTTAATGCAGACAACGTATGAGCAGCACATTTTTAGAAGTATTCTGATTATTGCCGTACTATAAAAGTTTCGCTTCCATGATTAGAAAATATGTTTGCCACGACTATTCTACAAAGAGTTGTATTTGCATCACAGCCTTAACAGAAAGTATCAGTATGCAGACATAATGCCATGAAAAGAATTATCATGCTGAGTGCTACAAGAATAAGCTTAACTGCATATCATGACAAAGAAAAATACACGGCAAACAATGAAGACCATGAATATAAACTAAATAACTTAGTTAAAAATGATATATTCTGTACTACATTCTTATATTTTCGCTATATTTGCATAACATGAACAGAAATTTGCCTTCTGCATAAAGAAAAGAATATATCGCTAAAATAAAAACTTTATTGCCATGAAAATCATCAGTCTTATACTATCGCTAATGGCCCTGACGGCAGCCTCAGCCAGAGCCGACAATGACGCAACAGAGGCACTGGGCGACAGTTGCATGAAGATAAACGACACGTTCAACGCCATGAGATATTACGGCGAGGCGCTGCAGACAGACAGCTCTGACGCGATAAAGGAAAAAATGGCGCACTGCCTGTTTATGCGTGGCGAATACCGCAAATGCGCATCAATGCTAGAAGGTATGACAAAGAAAGGCGCCGACAGTTTAAATGTGGAGACGATGCGTCGTCTGTTTGACTGCTACAGATATATGGACAACACGGCAAAACAGATAGAATGGGGCAACAGGTTGCTTAACAGGTGCCCAATGGACGGCATCGTGACGGCATACATGGCACGCATATACAACAGCGACGACAACATATCGTCGCCGCAGAAGGCTTATGACATTACGGCCAGATATATGCAGACAGACTCTGCGTGTCTGCCCGTGCTGCGCGAATATGCCGACGCCAACTTCCTGATGCGCGACTACGACAAGGCAATAAATGCATATAACAGGCTGCTTGAACTGGGCGACTCTACCTACAACACGGTCTACTCGCTCGGCATGGCCTACATGCAGACGGGCAAGAACCTTATGGCACGCAGATGGCTCACCAAGGCAGCCGAAAAAAGCAAGATGCAAAATGCGGGATGCCTTTACCGGCTCGGCATCGTATGTGTTGACATGGACAGCGTGGCCGAGGGCATTGACTATCTGGAAAAATCAATCGAACTGATGCAGCCGGACCATACGGTGCTATTTGTAGTAAAGCGCGCATTGGGCGAAGGCTACTATAAGCAGGGCAAATACTGGTCGGCAATATACGCATGGCGTGAGGCGCTTAAACTTAACCGCAACAGCATGGCCACGATATTCAACACGGCGCAGGCATACGGACTTGTGGGCAAGCACGACATGGAGAAGGCCTACTACAGAACTTTCCTGAGCATGGCGGCATTGGTGAAGCCCAACAAGGAACTTAACCAAATGGTGAAACAGGCCGAGACCGCAGTGGGAGTGAAGGAGAACTTCAACGGAAACATAATAAGCCTGCCTGCAAACTGACCATGCCGGCTGCCTAAAACGGGCAGACGCCACGTCGGCACATAATAGAGACAGCTTATCTTAGATTAAAACAATACTAATTAAATATTTAAGCCTATGAAAAGAAATCTATATTTTGTTTCTCTCTTCCTGTTTTTCTTCTCATTAAAAGGCATTGCGGCCATTCCTGAAGGAGCAATACCATTTATCTTTGACAGGCATCTGTATTTTCAGTGTACGCTTAATGACACCATACCTGTTACCCTAATTTATGACACCGGGGCTGATTTTCTATACTTAGACCAAGATTATCTGAAAGTAAATAATCTTCAAAATGCTTTCGGCAGAAAAGGCAGGGCAAAAATCGGGGGAGCAGGCAACAGCGGACCTCAAAGCGTAGAGATATTCATCGAGCCCGTCAAGATTCACTGCGGTGATATGGAATATCAAAACAAGATTACTCCTATAATTAAGCTGCGTGACATTCTCGGCAAACATACCGACGGCTTGTTAGGCAACACTCACCTACTGACATCTCCTTTGGAAATAAATTTTAGCGAAGGATACATAAAACAGCTTAAAAAACCGTTTAAAGATGATTTGCTTGATAACTATATAAAACTTGACGCACGATTTGAGAAAAACCGTATTGATGTAAAGGCCAAACTTCAGATTGACGAGAAGAACACCTTGGAAGGATGGTTCAGAATGGATTTAGGATGTGGATCCTCAATCAGTCTTACTAACGAGGCAGCATCTTCTCTGAATATTGATGACATACCGAAAGCATACTTCAAGACACAAGCCGGCGGCATTGGCGGCGGTTCTGACCAGTATATTATAAGAGCCGCGCAATTCTGTATGACAGATACACTTAAAGACATCGTAATAGATTATTCTGTTAATGAAAAAGGCGCTCTGTCATTTGGCAAGCCATATTTAGGTCTGATTGGAAATAAAATATGGTCGTTATACGATATTGTCTTAGATCCGGAAAACTCTTCAGTGTGGGTGAAACGCAACAAGAATAAAGGAGTGTACATGCAATCATCTGTAACCCATATGGCAACTTTTGACCGCACGGATATTTATGAAGGATGGATAGTGAACGGATTATACAAAGGCGGAATAGCAGAAAAGGCCGGTATTGAAATTGGAGATATAATCATAGCCATAAACAACCGTCCGGTAAAAGAAATAACATGGGAAGAACAACGAAAGGGGCTAAACCTTAATGGAGAAGTTGAATATACCGTCAAAAAAGCCGACGGCAAGATAGTTTGCTATACATTACACGTTGACAAACAGATAATCTGATTTAATGCCTGACTAAATATTAAGTTTTTATAATAGGGAGAGAAATTCTTATTTTTATAGGAATGAAGCTAAGATAGCCCTATTGCCGTTTTATATTGAATATCTTTCCGTCCGCTATTTTCTAGACATAGCCCGTTATGCCTGCCAAATAGCAGACGGCAAGACAGCAATATGTAAAAAAGATGGAAGGAAACATCAATCTGCATGCAGAAACAAACAAGATACCGGCTTACGACCGATAAAGGTTAAACAGGCTCTTGGGCAAATATGATAAAAATATGAAAAACTGTTTGAGTGTTAGCATTTTATTAGTATCTTTGCAGACAGAATTTTAAGCAAATCACAATAAGGATTATTCCGTTGTGAAAACATTGAGGCTGGCTCGTCGTCCTTTAACGGCGGGCATTTTTTATAATGGCCGAAAGGCTTTGACAAATGGGTATTGACAACAAGATTTCACAATAAGTTATGGACACTAACATTTCCGACTATGAGATAATGGCGCCCGTGGGCAGCCGCGAGAGCCTGCAGGCAGCACTGCAGGCAGGTGCCGACTCGATTTATTTCGGCATCGAGAAGCTGAACATGAGGGCTCACTCGGCAAGCACGTTCACCATTGACGACCTGCGCGAGATTGCAGCTACGTGCGGCGAAAGGGGCGTGAAGACTTATCTGACGGTGAACACCATCATCTATGACGACGACATAGAGCTGATGCACCAGATAATAGACGCCGCCAAGGAGGCCGGCATCTCGGCGGGGGTGGCGGTGGTAGCGAGCGACGTTGCCGTGATGACCTACTGCCAGAAGGTGGGCCAGGAGGTGCACCTGTCTACACAGCTTAACATAAGCAACATCGAGGCGCTGAAGTTCTACTCTCAGTTTGCCGACGTTGTGGTGTTGGCGCGTGAGCTGAACATGGAACAGGTGGCAAAGATACATGAGCAGGCGGAGCAGATGAACATCTGCGGACCGTCGGGCAAGAAGATCCGCATAGAGATGTTCTGCCACGGCGCGCTGTGCATGGCCATCAGCGGCAAGTGCTATCTGAGTCTTGACAACGCGTCGCGCTCGGCAAACCGCGGAGAGTGCATGCAGCTGTGCCGCCGCTCGTACATCGTGACAGACAAGGAGACAGGCACGGAGCTGGAGATTGACAACAAATATATAATGAGCCCGAAAGACTTGAAGACGGTGCGCTTCATCGACCGCATGATGAAGGCCGGCGTAAGGGTGTTCAAGATAGAGGGCCGTGCGCGCGGCGCTGAGTATGTCTACACCGTGGTGAAATGCTACAAGGAGGCCATACAGAGCGTGCTTGACGGCACGTTCACCGAGGAGAAGAAGGACGAGTGGGACGAGCGCCTGGCAACGGTGTTCAACCGCGGATTCTGGGACGGCTACTACCAGGGACAGCGCCTTGGCGAATGGAACAAGAACTATGGCTCTAACGCCACGGAGCGCAAGGTTTACGTGGGCAAGGGCGTCAAGTATTTCTCTAAGCTCGGTGTGGCAGAGTTTACGTGCGAGGCGTGCGAATTCTCAGTAGGCGACAAGATGCTTATAACGGGTCCTACCACGGGCGTGATGTATGTAACCGTAGAGGAGATTCACGACGACACTCATGCTGTTGAGACAGCGCAGAAGGGCACCCGAGTATCGTTCCGCGTGCCTGATAAGGTGAGACCGAGCGACAAGCTGTTTAAGCTGGTTAAGGTGGAGCCGAAGTATTGATTTTTCTTAGGAGTTAAAGGAGTTAGAGTAGTTAAAGGAGTTAAAGGCAAATGCTTTTCTTCTTGGGAGTTAAGGAGAAGTTCCTTGAGCATAGCGAAAAAAGACAAATGTTTTTCTTCGTAGGAGTTAAAGTCAAATGACTTGTTGCGTAAGAGCAAAACTGCTTATGACGACGGAATAGAAACGGAAGCTATTGGTTTCTCCTTGACATACGGATTAAATAAACACATAAAAAAACAAAGGATATTATGACAATAAATGAAGCACAGGACGAGGTGATAGAGGAGTTTTCTGACTTCACCGACTGGATGGACAAATATCAGTTGCTCATTGACCTGGGTAACGAACAGAAACCGCTCGACGACAAGTATAAGACGGAGAGTAACCTGATTGACGGCTGTCAGAGCCGCGTGTGGCTGCAGGCTGACTATGAGGACGGCAAGATTTATTTCACGGCTGAGAGCGACGCGCTCATCGTCAAGGGCATCATCGCCCTGCTGATACGCGTGCTGAGCGGACACACACCGCAGGAGATTCTCGACACAGACCTCTATTTCATCGACCGCATCGGTCTGAAAGACCATCTCTCGCCCACCCGCTCAAATGGTCTGCTGGCCATGGTCAAGCAGATCAGAATGTATGCGCTGGCGTTCAAAGTGAAGAACGAAGAGTGAAGAGTGAAGAATTCATTTGAATTGACAATTCATAATTCTTAATTCACAATTCATAATTTCCGCCTTCTTGGTCAAATCATAATTTTCAATTCTCAATTATCAATTCTCAATTTGAATCGATGCGCAAGTTAAAGGTTACGGAGATGAACCGTCTGACGGTAGACGAGTTCAAGAGTTCTGAGAAGATGCCGCTCATCGTGGTGCTCGACGACGTGAGGAGCCTGTATAACGTAGGCTCGGTGTTCCGTTCGTGCGACGCATTCCGCGTAGAGGCTGTATGGCTCTGCGGCATCACGGCATGTCCGCCGCACGTAGAGATACACAAGACGGCGCTCGGAGCTGAGGACAGCGTTGAGTGGCGCTACTTCAAGACGGCTGCCGAAGCCGTAAGCGAGCTGCACGCCATGGGATGCAAGGTGATGGCCGTGGAGCAGTGTGAAGGCAGCACCATGCTCAACGAGTTTGTGTCCGACGCCGGCCAACGCTATGCCGTCGTGCTGGGCAACGAGGTGAAGGGCGTGCGCCAGGAGGTGGTTGACGCCAGCGACGGATGCCTTGAGATACCGCAATTCGGCACGAAGCACTCGCTCAACGTGTCGGTAACGGCAGGCATCGTGGTGTGGCACTTCGCGCAGGAGCACATCAAATCAGCAAAGCAACAGCAATAATGCCACGGCACCGCAATAAGCGGCATAACACAGAACACATACGGCCCTGAAGCCGGCCGAAATAAAACAACGTCCGCAGATGTCTGCATCAGGCAGAATCTGCGGACGTTGCATTTTCTATTTTGCTAATATAATCCTATCTGTTCCACACCTTTACAGAGCCCAGCCTTGTAGAGATGATGTATGCACCTGCCGGCATGCTGCTGATGCTTATACCCTCCTGCGAGTTATATTTCTTCATGTCCATCAGCACGCCCGTCTGGCTGTACACCCTTACAGGCTCGTTTTCAGCCACGCCCGTCAGGCGCACTCTGCCGTCGGCATAAACAGCCTGCACCATGTCCTTCACAGCCGGACGTATCACGTTGATTCCGGTAGACGCCACAGGAGCATATTCCATCACAAGCTCGTCATACACAGCCATCTCGCCCGTGTTTCTGTCCGTCTGATAAACGATGTTTGAGAGTATGGCGTTCTTCGAGTTGAGATAAACCGTTCCGTCCCACTCGTTCTCCACGGGATAAAGCGTGTTGACAGTCTCGAGCGACAGGTCGTGTGTGTATTCATCACGGCTCGACGGCTGCTCCTTCACTTCGCTGTATGTCATCCATTCCACAATGTTTCCGGCTTCGTCATACGTGCACACCTCGCCTCCGGCTGGCATCTTCGCGCCGGTGAAGAAGTCGCCAATGGTGCTTATCTTCTCAACCATACGGTCCTTGTCGTCATAAATATACTTCGTGCCGCTCGAGAATGTCATCTCATCGCCGAAGAACGACGAATAGACATTCTCCTCGTCCAGACGTCCCTTGTCGTCATAAGTATAGATCACCTCCTCGAATTTCTCCGTCAGCGCCTCGTCAACGTAGGTGTTGCGCTTAACGAGCTTATCGCCTTCGTAGACATACTCATAGACACCGCCAAGTTCAAACTCGCCCTTCTTGCGGTTAAGGTTATAGTTGGCACGGCTTAAGATGCGTCCGTTCTCGTCGTAAGTGTATCTCACCTGCGTAGAATATGTATAGAAGTCGTCGCCCGAGAACTTCTGGTATCCCTTCTCGAGCACCTCGTTTCCGTTTTCGTCATAAACATATTTCAGCGTATAGTCGTAGATAAAGCCTGCCAGTTTGCGATACTGCACCGCACTGTCTACACGGCCGTTGGCATCGTCGTAGAAGTATTTGTAATAGTCGTTAGTGTGCTTCGATGTTATTCCGGTCAGCTTATATTCATACTGCTGGGCAAATGATGCCGAAGAAAACAATACAGCGATGATAAGGGAGATAAAATTTCTGTTCATAATGCGTTTGATTTAGAGGTTATACATGTTGTTTCTTAAAAGCTATAGCATTCCGAAAGCAAATATAAGCAAAATTTTATAAAAACAAAAGATATTTTGTAAAAATGTAATAATCTTTTATAAAATCAGCCCTTAAAGTTAAAATTAGTCGTCATAACAATACAATTTGCAGACAATTTCAAGGTAAAAAATCTTTCAGCCGCCGCATTGTTTCTATCCATTCAGCCCCAGCGTGCCCTCAGCCGTCCCTATGCTCTTTGCCGGAGTCATGCCATATGACATTTTTGAGGGCATAACACACCATGCCAAAGAAAACATCCGGCGGCACCCTGCCATACATTAAACCGCAAACACAATATCTTATATTCAGAATACAGCCTGTATTTTAACCCCTATCTGTTATTATAATCGGCCGGTATTCTTGCTTTAATACTGAGCGGAATTTTCATTTTACGTTCCGCAGGCGTGGCTGATATGCCAAGAAGAAGCCGCCAAAAGACGGACGACGAAGGCTGGAATAAGCCAAACAGGCTGAGCTATATGCTGCCTAAGAAGCGTTTTGAGACAATAAATGCGGCAGCCCGGACACTTGTCCCGACTGCCGCATTCAACGCGTCATACCGCATTATATGATATCACGTCAGGCACCTGCCGTGCCCTGACTTATTATGTCTATAAGTATAGGCTTCATTCCGCCGACGAAACATTCAACGGCGATGACCATAAGCAGAAGGCCCATAAGGCGCATCATGACGTTGTTGCCCGTCTCGCCGAGCACGCTCACAAGGCGCGTGGAGGCGCGCAGGATGAAGTATGTAAGCACGTAGATAAACACTATCGAGCCTATCAGTATGCTCTTCATCGTTATTGTATGGGCGTCGCTCATCAGCACGATGGTGTTGGCTATGGCGCCCGGACCGCAGAGCATAGGTATGCCCAGCGGCGTTATCGATATGTCGTTGGCATAGGTCTTTATCTCGTCAGAGTTGAGTTTCACGTGTGTGTAGCGTGCCTGCAGCATGTCGTAGCCTATCTTGAAGATTATCACGCCGCCGGCTATGCGGAAGCCGTTGGTGGATATGCCGAAGAACATGAAGATAAACTGGCCGGCAAAGGTGAACACGATGAGGATGATCAGCGCCGTGATGGTGGCGCGCTTTACGATAGACTGGCGCTGCTCCTCGCTCATGCCCTGGGTCATGGTAAGAAACACGGGCATCGTGCCGAGAGGATTGGCAAGCGTGAAGATTGATGTGAGGCACAACAGTGCGTAAGGAAGTAATGTTTCCATGGTTTTTTAAATTTTTCTGCAAATTTATAAATAAATTAATAATAAAGCCATAAATGTCATGAAAAATAAAAATAATAACCGCCCAATGGTTATTTCGGCTGCGCGTACCGGCAAATACAGCCGCCCCAAAAGCACACAAGACAGCGCCGCAAGGGCGCATATTAGGGGTTTCCCTATGCAATTTAGGCCTTTTCCTTTTGACATTTCGCCATTTTTTAGTTTCTTTGCACCAAGTAAACAATATTCAGAAACTTATGAGCACGAAAACAATTAAGAGATTTGCCATAGCCGCACTGGCAGCAGTAGGACTCTCACTGCCGGCATCGGCACAGCACTACAGCCACAGCCGCTACTACAACGAGAGCACCGGAAGACTGGAATATTCTTACGGACGCCACGACAGCGGACTGGGCACGGGCAACATGTATTACGGTTTCCGCATAGGTCCGGCGTTCTCAACGGTCAACTCTGACGACCCAACGCTCGACGGCAGCGACTCGCAGACAGGACTGACCGTAGGAGCAGTGGTGGGCATTCCGCTGTCGGCCGACATTCCGCTCTACCTTGAGCCGGGACTCTTCTACACCGAGAAAGGCGGAAAGAAGGACATAATAAACGATATGGGCGAGAAGAAGAAAATGACCTACGACCTCAACTACATAGAGATGCCCATCGTGCTGAAATACATCTACAGCATCACCGACCACTTCTCCGTGCAGCCGCAGTTCGGCGGATATCTGGCATGCGGCGTTGGCGGCAAGATGAAGAACTATGACGAGCGCAAGGCTTTCAGCTCGTTCTCCGACGATGCCTTCCAGCGCTTTGACGGAGGTCTGCGCGTAGGATGCGGCGTGGCTTACGACCTGTTCTACTTCGACATAACATACGACATCGGTCTGTCTAACATCTGTCACGACACGTTCGACACATCGCACAACGGATGCCTGTCGCTCAACTTCGGCGTAAACTTCTAAGTCTGCCGATGCCATTTAAAAGCGTGTACCCGGACGCATGCCGCAAGGCATGACGACAACATATCACAATTTATTTTAGATTTTCATCGGTTAGACTTAACCGATTGAGGAATAAACTTTTAGCGAATTATTTGAAAAGTGGCGGTAACGAGTTAGCAACCGTGCGAATTTCAGCGTTTTGCGTTGCTATGCTGTCAAATAACTCTTTCATTTGCAAATATAGCATCTTTTTTCGAAAGTACGAACTATCGGCGGCAGTTTTATAAAATCGACTGGCGAAAAAACAAATAGAATTTTCCAAAATAGCTTGGGATAAGCCATTAACGAAATACTTTCTTTTAAGAGCACAGTGGTTTACCCAATAAAATTATATACCTTTGTAACAAGTTAAAGAAGATGTCGCAATGAATCGGATAAAAGAAGCATTGATTGAGGCGGGGATTAGTCAAACTGAATTGGCTAAACGACTTGGCAAAGGTTTTAATATGGTCAATCTATACGCCACGAACAAAGTGCAACCTCCTATACCCGTACTATACAGGATAGCGGAAATACTGAATGTGGATGTGCGTACACTTCTTGTACCTAACGAAATAAAAAAATAGACATATGGCAAATACTAATCTAAAAGAAGCTAAGGCGGCTAAGAATGATGAGTTCTATACGCAATTTCATGACATAGAGATTGAAATGAATGCCTATCTTGAATATGACCCGGACGTGTTTAGGGGAAAGACTGTATTGCTTCCTTGTGATGACCCCGAATGGAGTAACTTTACCCGATACTTTGCTGCCAAGTTCGATGAGTTAGGCTTGAAAAAACTGATTTCTACGAGTTATGCTCCGGATAGCAAAAAATACAAAACACCTTATCAGCCCTCTTTGTTTGAGCAAGAAGCGCCTCAATTCGACCCGTCCAAGGCACAGGTAAAAGGTAAGATATTCATCTTGGAACGAGACAAAAGCGGGGACGGGCGTATCAATATTGATGACCTCGAATGGAAGTATATGGATGGTGACGGGGATTTCCGAAGCAAAGAAGTTACCGAACTTCGTAATGAAGCGGATTTTATTATCACCAATCCGCCGTTCTCCCTCTTTCGTGAGTTCTTGGCTTGGATTGTGGAAGCTGGGAAGAAGTTTGCTGTAATAGGTAACATGAACGCAATCACTTATAAAGAGGTCTTTCCCTTGATAAAAGATAACAAAGTTTGGTTAGGTGCTACAGGAAATGGAAATGATATGGTTTTTGGCGTTCCTGACGGAGCTAAAGTAGATGAGAAAGACAAGGCTAAAGCTGCAAGATTGGGATATGTCGGTAATTATACCCGATTAGGTAATTCATGTTGGTTTACCAGCATAGAGCATGGCCGTCGTCATGAACCATTGCCACTGATGAGCATGGCAGACAACCTCCGCTTTTCCAAACATAAGGAACTGAAAGGCAAAGCTGCCTATGACCGCTACGATAATTATGATGCCATTGAAGTACCTTTTACGGATGCCATTCCTTCAGATTATGATGGAGTGATGGGAGTTCCTATATCCTTTTTGATTAAGTATTGTCCGGAGCAATTTGAAATCTTAGGTCAGACACAAGGTGATTCAGGAAAAGAACTTGGTTTGCGTCCATACCCCCGTGAATTAAAGAAACTAAATCCCAGTTTACGAGATGGTCAGCTTTACTATTTAGAGAACGGAATACCTCAAAAACCATATGCACGAGTACTAATTAGAAAAATTGCGAGTGATGAAGTACTTTGAAATCTTAGGGATAACCGATAGGGGCAATCAATGGGGATTAAAAACCAAGGAATACACCATTTCCGACACACCTAACTTTGCGGATTTGAACCGTAGGGGAGCTATTGGGAGCAATGGCTCTTTGGTTTCAACATATGCCCGATTACTCATACGCAAATTATGATCTGATATGTTTAATAAGAACTCTTGCATAAACTTGGGTATAATATTTCCCGTCAACCATATAATATGTTTCATTCTGAGGAACTTCGGAATGAAGCAAGACTGCCCCGTCATTGAGTTTCGTCACTTTCGTCTCTTTGCCATGACGGTCTACTTGAATCTGTTCTGGATAGACCTTGGAAGCACTACCATACCAAGTTTTAGTTATCCCTAAGATTTCAAAGTACTTCATCACTCGCAATTTTTCTAATTAGTACTCGTGCATATGGTTTTTGAGGTATTCCGTTCTCTAAATAGTAAAGCTGACCATCTCGTAAACTGGGATTTAGTTTCTTTAATTCACGGGGGTATGGACGCAAACCAAGTTCTTTTCCTGAATCACCTTGTGTCTGACCTAAGATTTCAACTTAAAAACAAAAACAATAAATTATGACACAACATAATACCATCAAGC
>ERZ780013.101-NODE-101-length-44300-cov-8.00854_pt1 | contig 44300 bp, 46 predicted proteins | sample MGYA00511178_ERZ780013 | MGnify/ENA primary metagenome ERZ780013 (study PRJEB29588, sample SAMEA2149568) | human gut metagenome | biome: human gut; feature: human-associated habitat; material: faeces | place: Denmark | collected 2008/2010 ... | reverse complement strand
CAACTTTGCCGTAACGGCCACGCGCAGCACAGCCAGCATAGGGCATCTGCCTGCCACGGTTACGGTGGTAGGCCGCGAGACTCTCACAGAGACTCAGCGCACAAGCGTGCTGCCCACCCTTGCCGAATATGTGCCCGGACTGTTTGTCACCTCGCGCGGAATGCTCGGCTATGGCGTAAGCGACGGTGCTGCCGGCACTATCTCTATGCGCGGACTCAGCAGCTCGCAGGGCCGATTCATGGTGCTCATCGACGGTCATCCGCAATATCAGGGCATCTTCGGCCACTCCATAAGCGACTCTTATCAGACCATGCTGGCCGACCATGTCGAAGTGATGCGCGGCCCGGCCTCAACGCTCTACGGCTCCAACGCCATGGGCGGAGTTATCAACATCGTAACCAGAAAGATGAAGTCAGACGGCGTAAAGACCGACGTACATCTCGGCGGAGGCTCTTACGGCACATTCCAGGGCGAGCTGACCAACCGCATAAGGAGCGGCAGGTTTTACAGCGTTGTGTCGGGACAATATGCCCGCACCGACAACAACAGACCGCGCATGGGCTTCGAGCAGTATGGCGGATACGTCAAGCTGGGCTACGACATGTCGCAACATTGGTCGGCATACGCAGACATCAACCTCACCCACTTCAACGCCTCTTATCCCGGAAGCGTGCAGGTGCCCGTCTATGACGCACGCCAATGGATTACGCGCGGCGTGGCATCTGTAGTTGTGAGCAACGATTACGGCAGCACATCGGGAGCCGTCAGCGCCTATTACAACTTCGGACGGCATAAGATCAACGACGGATATGAGGACGGCGAGCAGCCCAAGGATTATTACTTCAGGTCGGACGACGCCCTTGCCGGACTGTCGGTATACCAGAACATCAGGCTGCTGCGGGGCAACCTGACCACCATAGGACTCGACTATCAGCACATCTACGGCAAGGCATGGAACCGCGACAGGGCTTCGGGCGAAACCACTTCAGTCATAGGTCATGAGAATGAGAACGAGATAGCAGGCTACGTTGACATAAGCCAAGACCTGCTTTCGTGGTTCACACTGAGCGCCGGAATACGCCTCGACCACCACTCGCAGTCGGGCACTGAGTGGATTCCGCGCGGCGGCATTGTGTCGAGAGTGATAAGAAACGGCGAGATAAAGGCCATGGTGAGCAAGGGTTTCCGCAATCCGTCGATACGCGAGATGTATTTCTGGAAGCCCGCCAACGACGAGTTGCGCCCCGAACGCATAATGAACTACGAGCTTTCGTGGTCTCACAAGTTGCCGTCGGCAGGCCTAAGCTACGGCGTCAACCTCTATTACATGAAGGGCAGCAACATCATCCAGCAGCAGATGGTGGACGGACGGCCTATGAACGTGAACACGGGAGCCATTGAAAACAGCGGTGCCGAACTCGACCTTAGCTGGAGAATAAACAGCAGCTGGCAGGTGAACGGCAACTACAGTCTGCTGCACATGCACAATCCTGTTGTGGGAGCGCCCGAGTCTAAGCTGTGGCTCGGAGCTAACTATAAGTCGGGACGATGGAACGTAAACGGCGGACTGCAGTATATCAGCGGCCTTTACACCCAGACCGGCGCCGACGAAGTGAAGGAGAACGTTGCCCTGCTCAACGCCACCGTAAGCTACAGAGCTTGCCGCATGATGCAACTGTGGGTAAAGGGCGAGAACCTTTTGGCACAGAAATATGAAATCAACTACGGCTACCCTATGCCAAAGGCAACGTTCATGGCAGGCGTAAACCTGTCTTTCTGAATGTAGCCGCCAGCCCGGACGATATCCCAAACATTCACTGCCGGCTAAAAGCGGATTACAGAATAATAAAAAAAACATAAACTTACACCGCCTAATGGGCGCAAAGAGAGAGAATAAAAAGAATTTATATTATTTTTGCATTGCGAACAAAACAAGAAAAACATTATGATTGGAACACCTGAACTTATTTTAATCGTGCTGGCGCTGGTGCTGCTCTTCGGCGCAAAGAAGATACCCGAACCGATGAAGGGTCTCGGACAAGGCGTCAAGAGCTTTAAGGACGGCATGAACGGCAAGATAGACGACACTGCTGAAGACAAGGAGAAGAAGAAGGACGAATGAGCAACGCTGAAAGCAACAGCGGCACGCCGCAGACGTTCTGGGATCATCTCGAGGAGCTAAGGGGGTGCATCCTGCGCATGCTTGCGGCGGCAGCAGCGGCAGCGGCCGCAGCCTTCGGCTTCAAGGAAGAGCTGTTCGGCATAGTGCTTGCTCCTGCCGACCCAGGCTTCATAACCTACAGGATACTGGGCGCGGAGCCGTTTAAGTTTCAACTAATAAACACCGGGCTGACAGAGCAGTTCATGATACATCTGAAGACGGCGCTGGCCGCAGGTCTGCTCATAGCCTCGCCCTACATTCTGTATCTGCTGTTCAGATTTGTGTCTCCGGCCCTGTATGACAACGAGCGGCGCTACTCTGTAAGCATCACCCTTTGGGCCTACGCCATGTTCCTTATGGGCGTTGCCGTCAACTATTTTGTAGTGTTTCCTCTCACCGTCCGTTTTCTCGGCACCTATCAGGTAAGCGCTGCAGTGATGAACATGCTCAGCATAAGCTCGTATATGGACACCCTCCTGGGCATGAGCCTCGTCATGGGCGCCGTGTTCGAGATACCGGTGATAAGCTGGCTTCTGGCCCGCTTCGGACTTCTCAAGGCCCGCTGGATGTCACACTATCGCCGCCACGCCATAATAGTGATACTCATCCTTGCCGCCGTGATAACGCCTACATCCGACATGTTCACCATGCTTATCGTCTCGCTGCCTATATGGCTGCTCTATGAGGCAAGCATAATGATAGTGAGAATTACCGAAAAGAAACAATAATAATCTGAAAACAATATCTATAAACCATGCTAAGGAAAATAAGAATCTTGCTGGCAGCAGTAACCTTCACTCTGATTACGCTGCTCTTTCTCGACCTGACAGGCTCGCTGCACGCATGGCTCGGATGGCTGGCCAAGATACAGTTCTGGCCTGCCGTGCTGGCTTTGAACGTGGCAGTAGTGGCCGGTCTTCTGATTTTAACACTGATATTCGGGCGCATCTACTGCTCCGTAATATGTCCGCTGGGCATAATGCAGGACCTCATATCTGCCCTGCACGGCAGACGAAAGCGCAACCGCTTCAGCTTCTCGCCCGAAAAGCGCTGGCTGCGCTACGGCGTGCTGGTGGTGTTTCTTGCGTCATGCGTTGCCGGAATCAATGTAATCGTGTCGCTGCTTGCGCCCTACAGTTCTTACGGCCGTATGGTCAACAGCATCTTGCGCCCCGTATGGACGGCAGGCAACAACGTGCTGGCATCGCTTGCCGAGCGCATGGACAGCTACGCTTTCTACAGCGTTGACGTGTGGATGCGCAGCCTGCCTACGCTCATAATTGCCGCCGTGACGTTCGTGATAATTGCCGTGCTGGCATGGCGCGGGGGCAGAACTTACTGCAATACGATATGCCCCGTGGGCACAATTCTGAGTTTCTTTGCACGTTTCTCGTGGTTCAAGGTCAGCATTGACGGCGACAAATGCGTAAGCTGCCGCCTCTGCGAGAAGAACTGCAAGGCTTCGGCCATCGACGTAAAGACAGGACGCATTGACTATAGCCGCTGCGTGGTGTGCGGCAACTGCATAGGCAAATGTAATAAGGATGCCATAAGATATGTTCACCCGGCTAAAGCTGAGGCACGCGAAGCCAAAGCCAAGCATGAAGGAGGAAACGAAAGCAGCAGCATTGACAGCGGCAGAAGATCGTTCCTGCTCGGTGCTGCAATAGCAACTACGGCTGCCGCGCTGGCTCAGGAGAAGAAGAAGGTGGACGGCGGACTGGCTGTCATTGAGGACAAGGTGCAGCCCGAACGCGCCACACCGATAACTCCTCCCGGCTCTATGTCTGCACGCCACATGGCCCAGCACTGCACGGCATGCCAGCTCTGCGTGTCGGCATGTCCCAACGACGTGCTGCGTCCGTCGTCTGACTTGTCAAAACTGATGCAGCCTACAATGTCGTATGAGCGCGGCTACTGCCATCCCGAATGCACCCGATGCAGCGATGTGTGCCCTACGGGTGCCATCAAGCCGATAACACGCGAGGACAAGTCGGCCACACAGATAGGCCATGCCGTGTGGATAAAGAAAAACTGCGTGAGCGTTACTGACGGCGTTGCCTGCGGCAACTGTGCCCGCCACTGCCCCGTGGGAGCCATAACGATGATACCGCTCCACCCCGGCACCGACTCAAAGCTGACCATTCCTGCCGTGAACGAGGCGAGATGCATCGGCTGCGGAGCGTGCGAAAACCTCTGTCCGGCACGTCCGTTCAGCGCCATCTATGTTGAGGGACACGAAGTTCACCGCACGGTATAGCTTCACCCCGATGTCTCTTTATCAACAACTAAAAAACAATTACCGTTATGAGTAAAGACATAAACAGAAGAAGTTTTCTGAAACTGCTCGGAGGCGGAGCCGTGGCCACATCGGCACTGCTCACCGCCTGCAAGGGCAACGACAATAAATCCACTGCCGCCAAGGAACCGCCCAAGGGCAAGATGACCTACCGCACCAACCCCAAAACCGGCGAGAAGGTGTCTATCCTGGGCTACGGCATGATGCGCCTGCCGGTGGTGGGAGGCAACGACGCCAAGAAGAAGGAAGGCGAGGTTACGCCCATAGACCAGGAAATGGTGAACCGCCAGATTGACTACGCGCTGGAGCACGGCGTCAACTACTTCGACACGTCACCAGCCTACTGCCAGGGACAGTCGGAGCGTGCCACGGGCATTGCCCTGAAGCGCCATCCGCGCAACAAATACTTCATTGCCACCAAGCTCTCCAACTTTAACCCCGAGACATGGACACGCAAGGCATCTATCGAGATGTTTGAAAACTCTCTGAAGGAGCTTCAGACCGACTATGTAGACTATCTGCTGCTGCACGCCATCGGACAGGGCAAAGACTCGCTTGCCACATTCAACGGCCGCTATATGGACAACGGCATACTCGACTGGCTCGTGGAGCAGCGCGAGAAGGGACGCATACGCAACCTCGGATTCTCTTACCACGGCGATGTCAAGATATTCGACCTGATGCTAAAATGGCACGACGAAGGCAAGTATCACTGGGACTTCGTGCAGATAGAGCTTAACTATCTCGACTGGAACTACGCCAACGAGATCAATCCCGTGAACACTGATGCCGTATATCTATACAACGAACTGAAGAAGCGCAACATACCGGCAATAATCATGGAGCCGCTGCTGGGCGGACGACTCGCCAACGTGCCCGACCCCATCGTGGCCAAGATGAAGGAGCGCGAGCCCGAGAACAGCGTGGCCAGCTGGGCATTCCGCTTTGCGGGAACTCCCGACGGCGTGCTCACCGTGCTGAGCGGCATGACGTATATGGAGCACCTGAAAGACAACCTCTGCACCTACTCGCCGCTGAAACCGCTCACAAAGGAGGAAGAGGCGTTCCTGATGGAGATTGCCAACGACATATACAACCTGAACACGATACCTTGCAACGAGTGCAACTACTGCATGCCCTGCCCCTACGGCATAGACATACCTGCGGTGCTGTCTCACTATAACCGCTGCATCAAGGAGGGCAACATGCCCAACAAGGGCAGTCAGGACCCCGACTACCGCCGTGCGCGCCGCGCCTTCCTCATAGGCTACGACCGCAGCGTGCCGCGCCTGCGCCAGGCATCCCACTGCATTGGCTGTGGCCAGTGTGTTGAACATTGTCCGCAGGGCATCAAGATTCCGGAAGAGATGCACCGTATTGACAAATTCGTGGAGGAGCTGAAGCAGAATGGATAAGCTCATCAGCATGCTCGGCCATGACGGCTGCCGCGGAGTGATGCGCTCACCGGGCGGCAAGACCATTGTGTTCAGACGCAGGGGAGTGGTAGACCTCTTCGATGCCGTAACCTCTCATCCCGACCTTACACAGGGCGCCTCGGTGGCCGACAAGGTTATCGGACTTGGTGCGGCTTTCCTGCTCGTCAAGGGCGGCGTGGCCGAAGTATATGCCGAAGTCATTAGCCGGCCGGCTGTCAGCAAACTGCAAGATGCCGGAATAAGCCTTAGCTACGGCAAGACTGTAGACCACATAATCAACCGCGAAGGCACCGGAATATGCCCCGTTGAACAACTGACATCTACAGCCCAATCGGCCGACGAGGCATGGAAACTGATTAAAGAATTCATAAAGCGTAATTCATAATTCACAATTCATAATTAATAATTCATAATTAATAATTCACAATTCATAATTAATGGAAACAACAATATCACAGATACAACAGCTCAGCTACCGCGAGGGCAAGACCTACGCCCTGGCTGCTGCGTTCGTGGCAGGCAACATCCTGCTGCCTCAACTGTGCCACATGCTGCCGCAGGGCGGACTGGTGTGGCTGCCTATCTACTTTTTCACGCTCATTGCAGCCTACCGCTACGGCATCACCGCCGGACTGCTCACGGCCATAGCCTCGCCGTTGGTAAACAATATGATGTTCGGCATGCCGCCGGCACACATGCTGCCGATAATATTAATAAAGTCGGGCCTGCTCGCCCTTGCCGCTGCAGCCGTTGCTTCGCGCTGCAAGAAGGTAAGCATAGTAGCCGTGGCAGCAGCTATTGTGATATACCAGGCCATAGGCACAATGGCCGAATGGGGCATGACTGGCTCGATGGCTGCCGCCCTTCAGGACCTGCGCCTCGGCTGGCCCGGTCTGCTCGTTCAGCTGTTCGGCGGATTTGCCCTGCTGAAACTCATGGCACGCAAGGCCCGTTGACAAGACAACGCACAGCATATCGCAGACAAAAAGACAAGATAATAGGACAAGAAGTCTTTTTAGATAAAAACCTGCCACTCGCCACATCTGCAAGTAACTCCCCAAAAAGTTGCTTAAAGATGTGGCGAGTTGTTTTTTACTCCATCACGAAACACTAAACCGACGCCTGCCAAAACAGCCTGTCATATAAAAGGACAAAAAATCATAAGGAAAACACACTATTTTCATTAATAAACGCTCAAAAGAAACGCAAATAAAACGCCGACCGTAAGCAAAACAAAGTGTATTTCTTTCAAATCATTAACCTATCGTTTACGGGTCGGAAACGGGCCACTTTTGATGTAAAAGTGGCCCGTTTTTTCATCAAAAACAAGTGCTTTATAACTCCCCAGACATACGTTCTCAAAATATGCCCAAGCTGCCTGCAATTAATACGCAATCTGCATATACCATTTTCTCACTGCATCCGCAATATTATCAGCACAAAACAGCTATACCGAAATCATTATTTTGTCTGTGAAGTTTATAAAAAAAATTAATTTGCTTTGCATTGTAAGGCTCATGCTATATATTTGCACAAAAAATTTTCATTAACGCAGCAAGGGCTGAAGCAACATCCCGGCTTGTTTAACACTGTCACATAACGCACAAAAGAAATGATGAAACGCCAAGGCAACATACTGATATGCATGCTGCTGTCACTGATGATGGTGGCCGGCGGAGCTGGTTTTGTGATTGTGAAATGCTGCTGCAAGGGCAACAAGGCGCAGACCGAATGCCGCAGCACATGCTGCCGGCAGTGCGACAGGCTGCACATGGAAGCCAAGTCGTGTGCCGAAACAGTGGTGATGAAGCTGTGGCCTACAACCACGGGGCAGCAAAAGCCGGCAAGCGTGCCTGACGCTCAGACCACGATGCTGCCGCCATACAGCATTGCCTCATACTTTCCTGCGCCCGCTTCAGCATATCTCATCAGCCGGTATGCACAAAGACTGCTGCACGCTCCGCCACGGCTATATCTGACCATGATAAGAGTGCTGATAATCTGATTTTATCCTGTTTTTTATCATAATATTTTTTACTTACCCTTAAGTCAGGCGCCCAAGCATGCGCGCCTGACCATATCATGCCTGGCTGAAGCCTCTGCTGCTACGAGGCAGCACCAAGGCACGACGGGGCGACAAAGACATAACGGCTGAGGCACAGACAGCACGCAGCCGAAAACTAAAGAACAATAAAAAACGGATAAAAGCAAGAATTACAGATGAACATAAGACTTACTGCTGCAGGAGCCGCACTGGCTGCCTGCACCACAATATGCGCCGGCAACGGCACGGCCTCACTGACCACAGACAGCATAAGCCATAACGACAGCATACACCGCGAAAGCTCGCTGGGCGAGGTGGCTGTGGTGGCGCGCCGCGCCGGAACGACACGCATGGGCGGAGCCGTAAACGGATTCAACCTGAACCGCGAGGAGCTGTTCCGCGCGGCATGCTGCAACCTTGGCGAGAGCTTCACAACCAACCCTGCCGTAGACGTGAGCTACAACGACGCCACGACGGGCGCAAGGCAGATAAAACTGCTGGGACTGGCCGGCACCTACGTGCAGATGATGACCGAGAACATGCCCAACTTCCGCGGTGCGGCGGCACCATATGCGCTGGGCTACGTGCCCGGCCCATGGATGAAGGGCATACAGGTGTCTAAGGGTGCGGCGTCGGTGAAGAACGGCTACGAGGCCATAACAGGACAGATAAACGTAGACTACAAGAAGCCCGAGGACGAGGAGGGCATAGAGGTAAACCTCTTCGGCGACACAAAGAGCCGCATAGAGGCCAACGCCGATGCCAACCTGCACATAAACAAGCAGCTGAGCACGGAGGTGCTGATGCACTACGAGAACAGCTTTGAGAATCACGACGACAACGGCGACGGCTTCTACGACAAGCCGAAAGTGGAACAGTATAACCTGCAGAACAGATGGCTCTGGGCAGGAGAAAAGTATATATTCCACGGAGGCATAGGCGCACTGAAGGAGCACCGCAACGGCGGACAGACAGGCCACCGCGGCAACGACGGCGCCGAACTGTTCAGGATAGGGCTCGACACGGAGCGGTATGAAGCCTACATGAAGCACGCCTTCATCATAGACCGCCACAAGGGCACCAACATAGCCCTCATGGCATCGGGCTCGATGCACATGCTCGACGCCGGATACGGACACAAGACGTATGACGTGAACGAGAAGAACGTCTATGCGTCGCTGGTGTTTGAGACCAACTTCACCAAGATGCACAACCTGTCGGCCGGACTGAGCCTCAACCACGACTATCTGGGACAGACCGTGCGCATGGAGAACGACAAGGAGGCATCGCCCGTAAGGATGAACGAGAAGGAGACCGTGCCCGGCATATATGCCCAATATACATTCAACCTCGACCACCGGCTGACAGCCATGGCGGGCATAAGAGCCGACCACAGTTCGGTGTACGGCACATTCGTAACGCCGCGCCTGCACCTGAAATACATGCCCAACGATATACTTACGCTGCGCCTCTCAGCTGGCAAGGGCTACCGCACGCCGCACGCTCTGGCCGAAAACAACTATCTGCTGGCGAGCGGACGCCGGCTCGTGATAGACGACCTTGAGCAGGAGGAGGCATGGAACTACGGGGCGAGTGCCGCACTGAACATTCCGCTGCTGGGCGAGACGCTGAAGCTCAACGCCGAATACTACTACACACGCTTCATGGCGCAGGCCGTAACCGACTATGACACCGATCCGGGCGTGATACACATAGGCAACCTGAACGGCAAGTCGTATTCGCACACGCTGCAGATAGACGCCACCTACCCCATATTCAAGGGCATGACGCTCACGGCTGCCTACCGTCTGAACGACGTGAAGGCCACCTACGGCGGCCGACTGCTCGAAAAACCGCTGACAAGCAAATATAAGGGACTTATCACGGCATCATACAAGACACCGCTCGGCCTGTGGCAGTTTGACGCCACGCTGCAGCTAAACGGCGGCGGACGGATGCCCGATCCTTACGAACTGCCGGACGGCACAATGTCGTGGAACAAGCGCTTCGGCTCATACGAGCAGCTCAGCGCACAGATAACGCGCTGGTTCCGCCACTGGTCGGTATACGTCGGAGGCGAAAACCTTACCGGCTTCACCCAGAAGACATCTATCTACGGTGCAGACAATCCATGGGGCACGGGCTTCGAGCCTACGCTTGTATGGGGCCCCGTGCACGGCCGCATGTTCTATGCCGGAGTGAGGATAAACATCGGAAGGATGTAGTAAGCCGAACAATGTACAGACAAATTATTATACAAAAAATAAAACCAAACAGATAAAACAGAAAGTTATGAAACGACATTTTTTATTATTGACATTGGCGCTGTGCGCCATCACAAGTTTTGCCAAAGACATCAAGACTATCATCGTAACCACAAATCCGCAGATGCACTGCGAGGCATGCGAGAACAAGATTAAGAGCAACATGCGCTTCGAGAAGGGCATAAAGGCAATTGAGACAAACATCAGTCGGCAGGAGGTTACACTGACATACGACGCCGACAAGACAACGCCCGAAAAACTGATGAAGGGCTTCGAGAAAATCGGATACACGGCCACCGTTAAGACCGGCTGCGACAAGAAGCAAACTTGCTGCGAGAAACAGCAGGCCAGTTGCGGACCAAAACAGAATTGCTGCGACAAGGCACAGGCGGGCTGCAGCAAACAACAGGCAAACTGTGAGAAGAAGCAGAACTGCTGCGACAAGCAACAGACAGAATGTAAACAAGACTGCAAAAATTGCAGCAAAACCGAATGCTGTAAGAAGAAGTAAAACGCAGACAGGCTGATACATAAATAACTCAATGGGAGATGCAACTGCCGGATTAAACATCGGCAGACGCATCCCCCGATTATTTTATATTTGCCTGATTGACCGTATAAGTTACACGGCGGTTTTCAACAAAAAAGCGCAACACAGCAGTATGTTCTGATTTTTATCCGTAACTTTGCATTTCGGAACATAGATAAAAATCTTACTTAAGGAAAGTAAAAATGAAGAAACTTCACCCCATAATGTTCGCAGGAACAGGCAGCGACGTAGGCAAGAGCGTTGTGGCGGCCGGTTTCTGCCGCATATTCAAACAGGACGGATACAGTCCGGCACCATTTAAGGCGCAAAACATGGCGCTCAACTCTTATGCCACGCCCGACGGACTGGAGATAGGAAGGGCGCAGGCCGTGCAGGCCGAGGCGGCAGGACTCAGTCCGCATACGGACATGAACCCGCTGCTGCTGAAACCGCAGACCGACAAGACGTGTCAGGTGGTGCTCAACGGACGGCCAATAGGCAACCGCGACGCCTACAGCTACTTCAACCCCAAGGGGCGCGACGTGCTGCGCAACGAGGTGAACGCCGCATTCGACAGACTCAACAGCCGCTACAATCCTGTTGTCATGGAGGGTGCCGGAAGCATATCGGAGATTAACCTGCGCGAGACTGACCTCGTGAACATGCCGATGGCGATGTATGCAGGAGCCGACGTGATACTCGTTGCCGACATCGACCGCGGCGGAGTGTTCGCCAGTGCCTACGGCTCGGTGATGCTTCAGCGCCCCGAAGAGCGCAAGCGCATAAAGGGCATACTGATAAACAAGTTCAGAGGCGACATCAGACTGTTTGAACCGGGCGTCAAGATGATTGAGGAACTGTGCGGAGTGCCCGTCATAGGTGTGCTGCCCTACTTCAAGGACATCTTCGTAGAGGAGGAAGACAACCTGCAGCTGGCGTCGAAGGCACGCCATGCATCCGGCAACGGCAAGGTGAGTGTAGCTGTGGTGCTGCTGCGCCACATAAGCAACTTCACCGACTTCAACATGCTTGAGCGCGACAGTCGTGTAAATCTTTATTATGCCGACAGCGCCGAAGACATAAGCAAGGCCGACATCATAATAATTCCGGGCAGCAAGAGCACCCTGGCCGACCTCAGCCTTCTGCGCAAGAGCGGCATGGCACAGGCCATAATCAAGGCTGCCGAAAGCGGAAAGACCGTTGTGGGCATCTGCGGCGGCTACCAGATGATGGGCACGATGATAAGCGACCCCGAAGGCATTGAGGGCAGCATAAGCGGCATGCCCGGACTGGGACTGCTGCCCATGCACACCGTGATGAACCGCGAGAAGACGACAAAACAGGTAAGATTCGGCCTCAACGGCAGCGGCAGCTGCGACATGGAGGGCTACGAGATACACAACGGGCGCACCGAGGCCGACAGCGGCAGCAGCATAAGGCCGCTTTGCACACGGCAGGACGGCACGCACGACGGATGCATCGCAGGCGAAAGGTGCATGGGAACTTATATCCACGGCATATTGGACAACAGCGGATTTGTTGACTTTCTGCTGAGTCCCTACACACAGGAGGAACACTCAAAGAGCGAAACGGACAACTGGAAGGAGTTTAAAGACGAACAATACGACAAACTGGCTGACCTGATACGCCGCAACGTGGACATGAAACTGGTTTACGAAATTCTGCAAAACGACAACGATGATTAACGGACACGGAGACGATCTGTATAAATATAATGTGGAGGTGAAGTCGAACTTCAGCTCTAACATCTACTCGCACGCCGACCTGAGCGGTCTGAAAAAGTATCTGGCCGGCCGCATGGACGTAATAGGCAGCTATCCCGAGCCTGAACCTTACTCGCTCGAAAAGGCTCTGGCTGAAGAATGTGGCATAGAGGCGAACGAGATTATGGTTACCAACGGAGCAACCGAAGCCATCTACCTGGCGGCAAGGCTCACTAACGAGAAACTTGCCGGCAGCGGCATCAATCTGATCAGCATGCCGACATTCAGCGAATATGCCGACGCATGCAGGATGGCCGGAGGCAAGACCATGAGCAGCGAAAGCGGATACAGAGGCGAGGCAACTCACTGGATGTGCAACCCTAACAACCCTACGGGCACCGTTATCGGCGGAAAAGAACTGCTGAACATAGCCGCAGAAAGCAAGAACGACATCTTCGTGATAGACCAGAGCTATGAACACTACACCACCCTCAAGCTGATTTCTGACCGCGAGGCTGCCGACGCTGGCAACATCATCCTGATACACTCCATGACAAAGCAGTTCTGCATACCCGGACTGCGGCTCGGATACGTAACGGCAGCGCCGCAGCTAATCAGCCGGCTGAAGGCCCTGCGCCATCCGTGGAGCGTAAACGCACTGGCCATCGAGGCGGGACTTTACCTCATACAGAACAAAGAGAAGGCGATATCTGATGTCGGCGGCCTGCTCGACGAGGCGCAGAGACTGAGAAACGAGCTGAACAAGATTGACGGAGTGAGTGTCAGACCGACGATGACAAACTTTATGCTCGCAAGCCTTAAGGGGCGCAAGGCTGCCGACCTGAAGGAGTTTTTGGTGAACAGCTACGGCATACTGATACGCGATGCGTCTAACTTCGAAGGACTCGACAGCTCGTATTTCAGGGTGGCGGCACAGACACGCACCGAAAACGACATGCTCGTAATGGCGATAAAAGACTTTATGAGTCACAACTGTTACAGACAACAAGACAAATAACGCAACTGCATAAGAAACAAAATGACACCTATAATATCAATAATAGCCGGATGGACAGCCGACCGTCTGCTTGGCGACCCAGAGCGTCTGCCCCACCCCGTCGTGTGGTTTGGCAAGGCCATAGCAGCAGGCGAACGCCGGCTAAACAAAGGCAACCACCGCAAAGCAAAGGGAGCCGCAATGTCTGTCTCGCTCACGATAATCACCTTTGCCGTTACGGCGGCGATAATCATGCTCGCCGAGATGCTGTCGCACACGGTAGCCATCATCATCCAGGCCTTGCTGATATTCTATTGTCTTGCCGGACAGACGCTGATAAAAGAAGTGAAGGGCGTGTTCGAGGCACTCGACAGGTCGCTCGACTGCGGACGCAAGCAAGTGTCGAGGATTGTCGGACGCGACACATCACAGCTTACCGACAACGAGGTAAGAAAAGCAGCACTCGAAACTCTTGCCGAAAATCTCAGCGACGGAGTAATCGCTCCGGTGTTCTGGCTCATAGTTCTCGGCGTGCCGGGCATGATGGCGTATAAGATGATAAATACGCTCGACTCGATGATAGGCTACCGCACCGAGCGCTATAAAGACTTCGGTATGGTGGCGGCGCGCACCGACGACGCAGCCAACTTTCTGCCGGCACGGCTCACGGCGCTACTCATGGTGCTCATGTCCGGAAGGCCTTCGCTGCTCAAGTTTGTTGCAACAAACGGACGTAAACATGCAAGTCCGAACAGCGGCTATCCCGAAGCAGCCCTGGCAGGAATATTAAACTGCCGCTTCGGCGGAGGCCACACCTACTTCAACGAATATTTCTACAAGCCCTACATTGGCGACAACGAACGGCAACTTACAACTGAAGACATGAGAAAAGCCGTAAAGATAAGCCGCAGGACAGAGCTGGCCATGCTGCTGATAACACTCGCGGCGGAAACCGCACTTGTGGCAATAATATAAAGACATAGGCCCCTCAATCCGGATAATTGCAACCGACAAAACATAGGTAAAACGGCAACATACATAAGAAAAGGAACACCTGAAGAATAAAAAATAGTCAAAAACCCATAAATATCCTTGGTTTTTACACAAAAAGGATGTACCTTTGCAAAAGTTTTTGCGAAAAGCTCAAAACATGACGTAAACGCTCATGCATTATGCCGCAGCAAAACATAAAAGTCTGCGCCTGTGGCGGAATTGGTAGACGCGCTAGACTTAGGATCTAGTGTCCCGCGACGTGTAGGTTCGAGTCCTATCAGGCGCACAGGAAAAGAGGCAAACCGTCTAATTCTCAATGAGTTACGGAAATGCCTCTTTTTTATTGTCAACAATTTGTCAACCTAAACTTTTACGAAAATTTAACATCATCTATGAACGCAAGAAACGAATTTTATGGACTTATTAGAACTTCTTTTACCGACGAAGAAATAGACCAAATTAAAATAAGGTGTGATAAGCTAGAAGAACTATTCGGTCCTGATTTAAATAAAATAACCGCTTTATATTATAATCTATGTGGACTATTTTATTATAGTGCTAAAGATTTCAATCATTTTTACAAAAATTTCGCCGAAAAGAAAGCGGCTCTAAATAGCTATACGGTAATATCATTAAATTATAAAGCTAAGAAAGAGACAGAACTTCAATCTGCATTTTTCTCATTACATGAAAAAATAACATTTTTTAAAGACAAAAATAATGATTTCGAAAAATTACTCAACTCAAATAAGAATAAAAGCGATGATATTATAATGGCACTTTGCAATGCTCTCTTTAAAGAAATAGAGGATTATAAGAATATAGAAGAATATGACGCATGCACTGACTACTATACTTTATCAAAACTTATAGATTCAATCCAGAACCCTAAAAAACAATCCGAAAAAATTACATTAGACAGATTAAGCATTGAATATTCTATTCATGATAATAATAAATTAAAAGGAAATGAAAAAATAACTATCACGTCTAAGGATGTAATAGACAACCTTAAATATTCATTAATAAATTACATATCTTTCACAACTCCAGATCAATTAAACAAACAATATTTATATAAGAAAAAAGAAGACTTATACAAAATAAAGAAAAAACATATACATAGAATTATTCACAGAATATTGGTTATAATAAATCATTATAATTTAAATTTAAATGGCGAGCCTATAAAAGCATCAAACAAAGAAAACTCTTACACCAATAAATTCCTTAATTTAGTTTACGAGTTTATCAATTATATTGGTATAGATACAACTATAAGAGGCAATGATAAAAAAAGACCAATGGGAATAGATGAAACTCGAACGTATATTAAAAAAAGACTGGACATCAAAAATGATGATGATTTTGAAGAAAAAGATATAAATACTTTTTACCCAAAATTATATTAACTATCAAGATAAAAGATTGTAGCCTTCATTGAGGGCTACAATCCTTAAAATAAGATTCTTCTTTATTAGGGATACAAAGAATCTTCCTTTTATGCTAATATTGATAGCAAATGTTATTAAATTAATATATTAATCTAAACTTTCCTTCCATGCTGATATTTTCATCATATCGTCGATCATAAAGAATAAAAGAGAAGGTTCCTTCTGTTGCATAAAGTTCATTCTTTGTGGGTACGAATTTAGAATCAGCAGAAACTTTATAGACTTTGGTTATCTTCAAACTCCCTGATTTAACAGTGTAATCTTCTGGTCCATTTTTAACACCACCACCTCTAACCACCATTGCAAGATTATCAGAATAGTCAGAGATTATATATTCTCCTTCAGATGAAATTACATCATAAGTTCCAGGGGACTTCGGACGCGACTTTCCAAAAATATTATCTTCAACATAACCAACAAATACATCAAACTGATATGCCCTACCGTCTGAGGTGTTTATCATATCCGTGTTACTTCCATATGGATATAATATAATACCATTCTTTTCTTTACATTCCAGATTCAATAGAATACTTCCTCCCCAAGATGTATTAGATATTGTCTCACCATTTATTGTAATGATAAAATACTCATTACCGTCTGACGATAGATTATCATCTTCGTCATCACATGACACAAAACTCGTTAATGCAGATAATGCCAATGCAAGCATCACTAAAAATTGATAAACATTTTTCATATTAGATAAAATTTAAAGATAAAAATAGAAAGATTATGTTCTTAAATCTAGTAAAGATTATTTTTTACAAAAATAATAAATTTCTTTTCAAATCCAAAATAAAATATACATATTTAACAAATAGATCCACATCTATTCCATCGACTATATTAAGCATTCAAAAGAATATAGAATATTATATTCAACCAAAAGAAACAATCATGAAATCAATACCTAACGATACCCAAATTTCTACTTTTAAAGGACATAATAATTTTATTCATCAATAAAAATAGCTAATACCTCCCAATTTATTTAAGCAAGAAGATTTTGATTGAATAGAGTTTTATTCAAACAATTGATTATTAAATGGTTAACAATTCATTTTTCCGACAGTCATATTTTTATGCCGTCAACACCCTGCTTTTGACATAATGCATTCAAATTATGCGGCATAAGATAATAAAAATATCTGCCAATAACATTTTTAAACTACATTCTTTACTCTGCAACAATTTTTTCCACCCAAAATCCCCTCAAATCCTTATTAACGAAATAAACAAATAATAAAAATAATAATAATCAAATTATAAATCAAAACGAAAAACATCCTGGTTCGTCTAAAATTTCAGAAGATGGTTTAGATCGAATTGGAAGGATTAGACAGCAGCAAGTAAATATAATAGCTTCAGTCTATATAATGAAACCTGATTGTCAATCGAAAAACTGAGCCTGAGCGGGGAGCTTATGGTGACGGTTTTTTTCGTCTCATGGCTTTTAATATGTAAAATCAACATTATAAACCATATAAAAGACCTGTCAATCATTCATTTCGTAAATTGTTTCTTATTATCCTTATAATTACAAATTAGCAGAATACACAACAATAAGTATTCTGCTTTTTTATTCCGTCTGACAATCCTTAAAGCCCTTATATATAAGATAAATTACAGAGAATTAACGATTAAATTATAAGGAAAATGAAAGATTAAAAACAATTTAAAATTAGAGAAATGAACAAAGACATAATTGTCGTAGTCCTGGAGATTATAACCATAGTCACCAGAGAAATCAAAGATTGGATGTGTAAAGGAAAAAAAATAAAATTCCGAGACACAAGTCATTAACATTTTAAGGATAAAAAATGAAAACAGACACAACAAAGTATCAGGACGTGGAAGATGCTATTATTATCGACCAACCTGAACACCAAAAAGCATTTATCCTCGGAAACACCAGAGGAATAGAATTACAGAATTTACAGGACGATTATTTAGTTCCTGTCTTTAGTAGAGATAATGTCGAGACTATCAGTCATAACGACTTTATTAATACGGTATATGATGCAGCCCAGACTTTTTATCAAGGGCAGCAATTTTTAGAGCCTAACATAAGGGTCAGTCACGAAATGAAGCTAAGAACAAGAAAAGGTTCAGGAAAGCTTGTAGAAAATCTGACCGACGAAGATTCAGACTCATACTATCAGAGAATGATGTTTATTATAGAAATCCCAAGTATAACTTACAACATTGAAGAAAATGATCTTACATTACAAATTACAGGAGTAAGGTCTTACGGAGAAACAAACTTACTTGGAAATTCTAGTCAGAAACAACTTTTTAGGGTTGGTGTTGGATTTTTAAACCAGGTATGCACCAACATACTATTAAGTACAGACGGAGTTAAACTTGACATAAAAGTAACAAATACTGCTGACTTATACAAATACTGTATGGAGCTATTCAGCAAATACAATTATATAAAACATGTCGAGGAAATGAGAACTCTTAAAGATACATCTATTGATGTTAATACATTTGCACAATTTTTAGGTAAAGCGAGAATGTATCAAGCCTTACCTCAAAATGTAAAGACAAACCTTGAACTGCCAGAGCTTATATTAAACGAAGCACAAATAAACTCAGCAGTAAGAGACTACTTTTCTGATGAAAATTTTGCTTCATTCGGGAAAAAACTTTCCGGATGGAATTTTTATCAGTTACTCACTAATTATAAAAACAACTACATCGATACAATGATGGAGAGAACTATCAATGCTTATGATATATCTCTAGGTATTACGAAAGCAATAACTGGAGAAGATGATAAATGGAGATGGTTCATTGAATAATTACTTTTTAGTAATATACCAGAGGAGGTATAGGATATCAAAGTTTATTAAGAAGACTAAATTATAAACCGAGATAACCTATACCTCCTCTTTTTGTTTTACCATAAAAATAGCTGAAAAATGACAGACATAAATACAGAACTTTTTAGAAGAACTTCACCTGTGAAAAAAGTTGAAGTTATAAATAATCTGACGCAGGCTGAATTATCCAAAGTGTCGGAAGAAACGATACTAAGAATCGTGAAGGAAACAGGCCGAAAAACAGCCAAGAGCAGAAACTATGAATTCTATGTCAATCCAATCAGGCGAAAAGGCAACAGATGGAATTCTGAAGTAGAAGGAATATGGCTTTACAAAAGAAAACTGAGTGTTGTTGTATATATCCAATATGATGATACAGATTCCAGTTTATTAGTTCCGTTCAATGATTTTTTCAAGAAAGGAGATTTTAGAGGAACAATAAAAAGAGATGACCGTTATGGAAATCCCCAGACCCACTACTATGTGTACGATGAGAACGACAAGACAGAGGTTATGAGAAGCTTTTGCCTTGAATACATCAACACCAAGTATAAATCAAAACTGAATACTAACAATTAAAACAATAAATACTATGTGTAAATTTCAAAAACCAACAGTTCCACAAGGAGCTACAGCAGACGAAAGAAGAGCGATCTATTTTGAAACTCTTTATTCACTTGACATGAACGAAAAGGTTGAGAAAAGAGAAAATCTCAACTATCTGAGCTGGGCTAATGCCTGGTCTGAATTCAAAAGAGCCTATCCTAGTGCTACATATAGGATAATAAAGGATTCAATTACAAATTTGCCATATTTTGCAGATGAGAGGACAGGAATAATGGTATATACGGAGGTTACTGTAGATGATATAACTCATGAGATGTGGCTTCCGGTGATGAACACCTCCAACAAAGCAATGAAGCTTGAACCTTATACATATAAAGTATATGATAAATTCAAGAAAGAATATGTCGAAAAGACCGTAGAAGCAGCTTCCATGTTTGACATAAACAAGACTATAATGAGATGTCTTGTCAAGAACCTCGCAATGTTTGGTCTTGGACTTTACATATATGCCGGAGAAGATATTCCAGAAAAGACGGCTGATGATAATAGCCCCAAGCAGGAATATGTACCAGAACAACATAAGAGAACGAGAAAAAGCAGGAATGTTCTGCAGCCAACAACGGACAAATACGCAGGAATCCGAAACGCACTTCAAAAATGTACATCTCAAGAATCACTGATGGAACTTTACAAGCAACATCAATACGAGGTCACTGGTAACACTGAAATCAAGGCTTTATTTACAGAACGAAAATTACAACTTAATCAGGCAGTATAATCATGGCAACAAAAAGAATAGAACTTAAAGAAAGCAGTGTAGTCTTCAATGGAGAACTACATGAGTATTGGCTTGGAGACAAACAGCTAAGCGGAATTACAGGAATGTTACAAAGACAGTTGTTTCCTAATGAATTTGATGGTGTACCGGAAGGTATGATAATGGCGGCAGCTGAATACGGCACTCAAGTTCATGTATCAATAGAAGATTTTGACAGGAACTGGGTTAATGACGGAACCCAGGAAGTAGCAGATTATATTGAAATCTGTAAGAATCATGGGTTGGTTCATGAATGCTCAGAATATACTGTCACAGACGGCAAAAACTGGGCAAGCAACATTGACAAAGTTTACAGAGTTGATGATACCACGTTCGATATTGGAGATATAAAGACCTATGGAACAATGACATCTGAAAAGCTTGAAAAAGCCAGATGGCAACTCAGTATTTATGCCTACTTATTTGAACTTCAGAACAAGAAAGCAAAAGTAGGAAGACTCTTCATATTACACATTAGGAACAAGCCAAAGAAAGACGGTACATTCGACCACATAAGTGATTTAATTCCAATAAGCCGAATACCATCTGAAATCTGCAAAGAACTTTTGGATTGCGACATCTGGGGAGAAAAATTTGAAAACCCCTACAACATACCGGAAGAAATCAAGAATCAGGAATCTGAAATAAGAGGTTTAATCCAGACAAAAAACGAAGTTGAAGAAAGACTCAGTAACCTCAAATCAAAGATTCTTCTAGAAATGGAAATGATGGATGTCAAGTCTTGGTTTACGGATACGATGAGACTTACCAGAAAGCTACCGGGGTTCAGAACTTCTTTCGATCTACAGGCATTCAAGAGAGATCATCCTGAAATCGACTTTGACTCCTACATGAAGACCTCAAAAGTGGCAGGGTCATTAGTAATAGCCATTTAATAACTCGGAACATTGGCCGGGGAGACAATCATAGAATAATACAGAATGATGTCTCTCCGGCCTTTTCTTTTATGTAAAACTTAGTGAATATGAGAAAAGAACATCACTGCCCGATATGTGGCAGGAAACTTATAAAGTCAGAAATCGAAGGCTATAGCTTTCAATGCCTATACTGTGATGAAGACTTTACCGGATCAGAAGTAATAATTAAAAAACAAAATGACAATGAGAAAAAAAAGCAATAAAAAACAGAAAAGCATGGAATTCCTTTTTGGCAAGGAAAATTCCAGAAAACCAATGTATCAGACAATTTATGAAACACATCACGAGACAGTCAGAGAATGTGAATATTGTGGTAAACCGATGACGAGATCCGAGGTGAATGATTACGGAAGCCTGTGTGAGAGATGTTACATGAAGGAATATTACGGATGATGGATGAGATTATATACAAAGGGAATAAGATTGTATGTTTCTTATCCAACGATTTTCAGGCATTTATTATTAACGAAGACTGTGAAGTAGAGAGTAGGTACACTTCCTACTCTATCAGCTGCTCAAAAATGGATAGACAAATATGGGACACAGATTACATGTAGCGAAGAAATATGAAATCGAATATTCATCTTCTTTCGGATTTAACTATAAGGTGGTTGAATTTCACAACCTCCTGACGGCACTCGGAATCTATTACAACGGAGATAGCTGGAATGATGATGTAGAAGTCAATAGAGAGGACTTCATACATGGATTAGAGGAACTGAAATCCTATGATAGCCTTGATGCAGGAGAAAGAACGGAAATTGATAAAGCATTGCGTGAACTAGGTGAACCTGTAGAAGGAATCATTGAAATAATGGAAAGGATCTTAAATGAATCTGACCAGGAGAACGAATATATGTTGTTATCATTCTTTTGAGATTATGGATAAGGAAAGATATAATGAGCGGATTTGTCGTATAATATGGCATGATGCTTTACAACGATCTACCAAACCTTTTTTATGGGGTATTCAGTTCAGCAGCATTAAGGTTGTAGATAATGGAACGGAGTTTATGTTTCAGAATCACAAAATAACAGGCAAGGTGATAATCCTGTATTCAGAAAGTACTGAATTATTTGATGTTACTGTAATACCGGATAACTATGAAGGAAGTCCAATTATCATAGAAAATGTAAAAATAGGAATACTTGTTTCTGTGATAAATAAGCTGATCTTTGGCTGCCATGAACTTGTAGAGCATGGCGTGGCTGTATAAATAAGTAAATCTACAATAACGGAGGATATGTGATGTATAAGTCATGTGTCCTCCTTTTTTTATTAACAACAATTAAAAAATAAGGACAATATGCTATACTATAAATTTAAGAACTACGAAGAGTTCAAGGAGCTTTTCGGGATTGTAAAACATGGAAATGGAAACAAAAGCAGAAAGAATAAAATCCTGCTCAGTTTCATAAAGAACAATGAACTATTACATAATGCGGTTGTTTCAGGCGATTATACACTACTTCATATATCGGATATTACAACAATGAAGAATACGGTAACAGATGAAATTATGAAAAGTAGCAATGATAACAGGAATCTTATATATGTTGTTGACCTACTCGGGAAAAGATACTACAGTTCTATTTACTCTACCGATAGGAACAAGGGACTTTGTGAAGACGGAGATACTAAATCAGTAAGATATATCAACATGGAGAAAGGTGAAAGAATATTCAAGATGAGAGCAGGCAAATTCTATAGATCCATTGTACTTGAAACGGAATTCGGAATACATCTGCCAGAACAGGTCTTGAATTATATATGTGAGGAGTTTGCGTCAGAATGGCAGACATATACAATGGGAGAACTGCCTAAGAATAAACTTTTTGTGAATAAGGACTTTGAGAGAATATACTCTTCCGATTTTTGCGAGGGAGATTTCGAATCATGTATGGTTGACAAGGAACAACACAGTTTCTATGAAAATGCTGTTAATGCAAGTGCGGCCTATCTTGAGAATGAAAAGGGAAAAATTATTGCAAGATGTGTAATATTCAACGACGTAAAGGATAAGGACGGAAAAACCTGGAGACTTGCAGAAAGACAATATTCAAGTGATGGAAACGAAGTTTTGAAAAGGGCACTTATTTATGCTCTGATAAGAGGAAAGTACATCGATGGTTATAAGAAAGTAGGAGCTTCTTGTAATGAGCCTACCGCATTTGTTGACATAGACGGAAATTCACTGTCAAACAAAAGGTTTACTATAGACTGTGACTTGGGATGGGAAGATACCCTAAGCTATCAAGACACCTTCAAATGGTATGATATAAATAAAAGAGTTGCTGATAACTACGGTAATGGTGATCTGGATCTTGGAACTACTGATGATTGCCTCGATAATTCAGAAGAAGAATATGACGACTACCATGACTATTATTGCGAAAATACCACACGTGTTTATGTGGAAGGCAGAGAATATTACTGTGATTCCAATAACCTTGAAGACTTCATCTGGGTAGAAAAGGATGATGAATATCATCATAAAGACGATGTTGAAAAATGTCATGAATGTGGCGAACTATTTGTCAGATCAGATGGCAAATTCTCCGAAATAACTGAAGAATATTATTGTGATGACGATTGTTTGGATGATGCAGAACTAAGATATAAGCGAGAGAACTGGTATTATTCAGACTATGATGAAGATTATTATGAGTCAGAAGAGGACATTACTTGCTTCAATCAATGGAACAGTATTATTGGAGCGTATGAAAAGAAAACAATATCAGAAAAGACCGTAGATGAACTTCTTGAAAAAGGGGGACTCTATCGTTTCGATGATGAGCTGTTTGACGCCATAGACTTTAATTCAAATATACCTTACGGTTATCAACTAATTAAAATGGCAGTATGAATTTATTAAAAAAACTATACGAAATTCATAGCCCAAGCGGAAACGAAAGGGCTATGAAGAAATTTATCAAGGGATATGTGAAGAAGCATATACCCAAGGTAACATTTAAAAGCGACTATGTGGGAAATTTATATATAACAAGGGGATATTCAGAAACTTATCCCTGTATAGTTGCCCACTTGGATCAGGTACAGAGAGAACATTCGAAAGACTTCAAGGCAATAGAAACAGAAGACATTATATTCGGTTACAGTCCTATGAACAGAAGAAGAGAAGGATTAGGAGCTGATGATAAGAATGGAATATGGATAGCCTTGAAATGTCTGGAAAAGTACGAATGTATGAAAGTGGTATTTTTCGTATCAGAGGAAATTGGATGTGCAGGAAGCAGAAATGCAGACTTGGGTTTCTTTGAAGATACGAGATATGTTATAGAACCGGACAGAAGAGGATATGCAGACTTGATAACAGATATTTCATATACCTCATTATGCAGCAACGACTTTTTAAGGGACATCAATTTTGAGAAATTCGGATATAAAGAAGAATTTGGCATGATGACTGATGTACTTGAACTGAAGGAGAGAGGTATTGGCGTAAGTTGTATAAATCTTAGTTGTGGATATTATGAACCCCACACAGACGAAGAATTTACGGTGAAAAAAGACCTGCTCAATTGCCTGAGACTGGTAGAGCATATTATAGAGAATTGCCTGTCAGTCTATCCTCATGAAAATCTTGATACAGGATATTATGGAATCGATGCAGAAACTGAGATATGGGACATTCTGAATTGTGACCCGGAAATTTCAGCAGAAGACCTTTATGAAATGTACCATACAAATTATCCGTATCTGGAGAAGGAGGATTTTGAGAGAATATATAACGATTTTAATGAACTAATAGATGAAGAAGAATTATGGAGAAATATGAACTCGAACAAAGCCGGGAATACAAAGCGGCTATGGAACTGGAAAATGCACTGAATAATATGTGCTTTGATTATAAAATGTTTGCAGAGTCGGTGAAATATTATCATCCGACCTTACAACAAAACCTGTTCAGACTTATAAGAGAAATTATAAATGTACAGGCTGACGAGAACAGACACTATGACCAAAGAAATAAGGCTTCACATGAGATTGCAAAAAAACTGAAGGCCGTGGTGGAAAATGAGTGTTTACCCTATATATAATTAATGTGTATGGAAAATAACGATTATAACCTGGCATTGGCTAAGTATATCTGGTCAATCCTAAAAGCTCAGATTACTATATTCATGTCTTGGGGTGTCGAACCTAAGAGTATGAAAGTTATAGAAAAAGGACTTGAATTTGGATGCAACGGATTCAAGCATAAAGGAAAAGTGCAGATTTTCCTTAATGAAGGAAAGGATCTGTTTGAAGTACACCTAATCTCAGAAAATGGAGAAGAAGTAAAAACTATAGAAGACGTCTTTCTTGATAGTCTCGTTTCTGTGATAGATGAAAATGTGGAATACTGCGAAAATTATAAGGAAAGGATATATAAGGAATATGGACTTACTGAAAATAATACAGCAGTATAATATCTCAAGAAAATAGAAATTGGAGAATATGTGAAAAGTAAGAATATTACAGAATCATGTATTCTCCTTTTTTATTGCTAAGTTCCAAATGCAAGACGGACATCTAACTTATGGAACCAATGTTAAAATTATGGTTAAGGAACAGAAGTATGTGGCTTATCTCAGGGTAAGTACAAAGAAACAGGGGTATTCAGGTCTAGGACTTGAAGCTCATAAGGAAATTATCCTGAGACACCTTCAGGATAAAATACCCATTACAGAATTTGTGGAGGTTGAATCGGGAAGAAAAGCCGAAAGGCCAAAATTGAAGGAAGCTCTAAAAGAATGCAGAAAAACCGGAGCAACTCTTATTGTGGCAAAACTTGACCGGCTGGCAAGAAATGTATCTTTCTTATCCAGTCTCCTTGAAAGTGACGTGGAAATTGTATTTTGTGACTTTCCTCAGGCAAACAAAATGGTATTGCATATTCTATCAGCAATCAGTCAATATGAGGCAGAACTGACAGCATCCAGAACAAGGCAGGCACTGAAGGCAAAGAAACAAAGAGGATTTAAGCTTGGCAATCCGGAACACTTGTTGGACAAGCATGAACAGGCAATCCGGAACAGTACAAGAACGATTAAAGAAAAAGCTGTTAACAACCCTAACAATAAAAGGGCTGTTGCTATGCTAAGAACATTAACTGGAAAAAATGCAACTTATCAGGAAATGGCAGAAATTCTGAACGAACAGGGATTTACGACTTCAAGAGGATGCAGTTTTTCCAAGTCCACAGTTTACAAGTTAGTAATACGCTATAAGTTATGAATTACTATTACAGATACCACTTCAGCGTTGTTGAGGATGGTAAGAAAATAAATTTGTTTGTATGTGCCAATAATGCATACTCAGCACATTCCAGGATAAAAAAATTATATCCGAGAGCAGATAAGATACAAGTGACACATACAGAAAGAATGTGATTGAACAAAAAACTATTGTCACTCCAGTTTTTCTTCATGGTGATGTTTAGAAAGTGACACATTGATTATATATATGGAACCAAAATATGTATTAATACTAGATTATTGTTCTGGAACTTTGAACATTATAGAGCTAACGGACAAAGAATTGAGAGAATCAGAACACTACGAGAATTTTGAATCATACCTTGTAACCTTAGAAGACAAGTATGGATTCAGGCTGTCTGACAGTAATTGGATGGCAACAGAGACTTTAAACATTTACAGATACAAAGACGGGAAGGAGATTAAAAATGCCTAATTGGAGTACAACAGATTATTTTGTTATTGGATCCCCAAAAGAAATTATGGATCTGAACAAGAAGATGGAAAAGCTGGAGAACAGGAAAAAATCAATGGTAAAGAACGGTTTTGGAAATACATGGCTTGGAAATCTTGTACAGTATCTTGGCGGAGACTGGGAGAAAGTATATTGCAGAGGTGAATGGATGTGTAGGAATTATGACAAGGAAAGAAATGCCCTGACCTTTACCACAGAAACAGCCTGGCAAGAAATGAATGAATGGAGGAGGTTTATTGAATCATGCTATAAGACAATCAAAATTCTATATGTAACAGAAGAGCCAGGATGCGGAATCTATCAGACAAATGACAAAGAAGGAATATTCTTTAAATCCAAGTATATTCTGGATTATGGCGAGGATGTTGAATACTTTGAGAACATGGATCAAGCTGTATCGTTCATTAAAAATCTTATAAGTGTAAAGATTGAAGAGAAAACTGTAAATGGCATTCAGAAAGAACTTGATGCTTATGCTGAAGAGAATGATGCTGAAGATTTGTACTATTCATTCCATGAGTTTGAGAAAGTTGATAATTGATACAAGATTAGAAAAGGAGAAACTATCTGTAAAAGGATGGTTTCTCTTTTTCTTTTTTGTGTTAGAGGTTAGTGGTCTTACATAACATTGAGAATGGACTAAAAAATGGCACAAAGATTCCTAGTTTCTATTTTCAGGTTCACCGCATTTCCAGCAACTGCACATAAGGTATAATATTTTCCATACGAATTGTCACCCAAACCATCAATTTACGGTATTTTCTTGCCACAGCCTTTTCCATAGGTTCTTCATTTATTATGATGTCTCCTATCTGTTTTTAGCTTGACCTATAAACTTTTCTTCAAATACAAATCAGACTATAACCTAAACTCAGTCGTTTGCATCGGCTATCGGATAAGATTGAATATTCCTATTCCATACATTCTTATTAAAGGTTTCTAACCTTATCGTATATAATTATGACAGAGATTGAAAACTATGAATATTGTAAAAGGTATCGAATCGAATTGTAAAAAGTGGCATATTGAACGATGAAAGGTCACATATTGGTAAATTGTTCATGGCTTTTTACATAGTCCGTAATAATCTACTGACATTCAATAAATTAACATTAAATAGTCCTAAAACATATAGAAACTATCCTACGACTCCTTCTCATTACCGACTGACGAGAATGTCCGAAAGTGTTGCTCCTGATATAAACGGAAAAAAGCAAAACACAGTAATCATTCCTGTCAAATTCAAGAATGACATTAAGGCATTGGAGGATTATATAGGAAAGGAACTCGAAAGCGGACTCTGCATCAAGGTAGAACTGTTGGAAGCCGTACCGAGAGAGAGAAGGAGAACTGACGCTTACAATGCCCTTGTACAGTTCATGAAAAAAGAGCTTGGAGTTAAATTAGTTATTAGTTCAAGCAGAAAGAAAGGAGGTATTTATGAAAAATAATGAAATCAGAAATGGTGTAAGAATCCGCAAACATTTCAAAACTTCTACGAAAATCAGTGAGGACGGGCTGATTGTAGAGAAGGAGTTTATGGACAAAAATGATGGAGGAAAGCTGAAAAAATACAATCCAAAGATATATGTTGACAGTGAAGGGCTTAAATATATAGTCAACAAGCAACATGGAAACGTCCGTATTCAGAATTTGGTAGCCGATTGTTTCTGCCCACCCAAGCCGAATGACGGTAAAGATTATGTTTTAGTCCATAAAGACGGAAACTTGCTGAACGACCATTACAGGAACTTGGAGTGGATAGAAAGGGAGCTAGCGTATCCTTATAAGCAGGCAACCCAAGACATGGAAGTGAAAATGACACATGAGATTAAAGTAAGGAAGGACGGGAAGATTTATCAAAAGGGAAAACTGTTGAATGTTGGCTATACAATCAGCGACAGGGATATGGACATGGTTACCCCCATTGAGCCTTTTGTCATGTATGAAGTCCATCACAAGCAATGGAAAAGATATGAATGTAAAACTATTGGTGTTGATGTCCTTATGGAAAGGGCAGGATATGTAAACGGAAACAAAAAGAAGTTCAAGGATCCGGTAATACTTAATAAGGACAATGACTGGATGAACTTCGACTCGGACAATCTCGAATGGACAGACAAAAGTAATCCGAGGTACAAGGTATATCACAACTGCAAGGTGGATGCCAAGAACGCATTGGGCCGCAAATTGAACGGAAATGAAAAATGGAGTTATATGGAAAAACAATCAAGATTCCAACATATCTAATCATGCATTAAAACTATTTAAAAGAAATAAGACTTGACTACCCTTTTCTATCACATCAATACGTAATTGATTCAAAGGGTATCATGTCTTACTCCCTAATATTGGAACTACAAATAAAAATACATAACGCAATGAAAGAGAATAAAGAAAAAATAATTATAATGAACAACAGTTATAAGATGGAGGCAAAATACAAATCGAAGTTGTTGAAACAGATAAGACTAGATTTCAGAACAATGGAAGATGAACAGAAGAACATAGTCACCATATTTTTCACCGAGGAGGATGTATGGTCACTTTATGATTTTCTTTTATTGAGACAAAGCGGTCAATGGAAGGTGATTGACGATGTTGAAGGTAATGACGGAAGACAAGAATTATGAAAGAGCTGTTCAACATTGTTCCTCACACCACTGGAGATGGGTTTACTATGAGATTGATGACAGGTGAGATAGACGTGCCCGACAAATATGGTGGTTATTTGGTTTCAAGTGGACAAGGCTCTGGAAAGACGGAATCGATAAAAAGTCTAATAAGACAAAAGTACGATAACGGAATACTTTACTGTGTCGATACGAACGAGGAACTGGGCAAAATGTATGACTGGATTATCAGGGAACTTGTCTATGATGAATTATGTAGCCTTAGATATGACGACGTTATGATTGTCTCAAGTGATTCAAGGTGGTCGTACTTCTTCGACAAATACAAGAACGACCCTGGAATACTATTAAACAAGAAAATAATCCTTATAACCCATGTACGCTTTTGGACTGACATGATTAATTACTTTCTTCTTTTCAAACCTAAAAAAGATATAGAACCATTTGACGGTGATTTTGCGTCTTTGATGTCGAGGGATGATTTGAGGAAGTATGTTGTTTTTGACGAGACCCCTACATTCATCACCCCCTTTATAGAATTTGACAGGACGTTGTTGGGGATTTTTAGCAAGACAGATGGCAATGGCAAGATAGTATGCATGGACAAGAATGAATTGGACTTGTTCTATAACACTTTTATTAGAGGTACGAATAATGATTTCTTCAAACGGAACTGCAAGATAGACAGAATAAAGAAGAACGTTGTGCTGAACCTCATACCCAAATGTTTTGATACTTGGATGCTTTTAGACAAGTGTACAAACAAGGTTGGCTTCACATTCAATCCTGTAGACCTTTGTCCCGAAAATATCATAATGAAGAGTTATATATTGATCTTCGAGGGTGCAGCCGATATATTACTAAAAAGTTCGTCATGCTTTAAATTGTTGGATGTCAAGAAGAAATACAACACCGTTACTGATTTTGTAAAGTTGGATTTTAAGATAAAGAGAAAAGCTGTGGATAATGTAAAGCTTAGTTTCTTCCTTGACAACATTGCAAAGTTAATAACAAAGACCACATTGGTTGTATGCTGGAAAGATATAAACGGTAATGAGGAAAGTCCGGGTGTCTCATCATACGCCAATATGATAAAGGAAGAACTGTTAATGAGGCATGTGAATCCAAGCCTTTTTCATGTCACATATTATGGAGCAACGGACAACAAAAGCACAAACCGATACAAAGACATGGAGCAGATTATATTGGCCGGTGACTGGAATTTACCTAGTACAGAGGCAGCAAAAATAAGGAAGGCATATGGTACTAAAACAGATTTATATGCCCAAAAGGATTGGTTTTTCTCCCAATTGATAACTAGGATAGGAATAAGGAAACACATCAAAGGAGAGAGATACACTGTCTTTTACACCGACGACTTCAACCCGGATTTCATTTCAAGGATGGATTCTTACTTCAACAGGAATAAAATCGATGCAAGAAATCCTATTAGGCATGATGACTGGAAGATAAGACTTGAAAGTCTGAATATAAGAAAGAACATCAAAGAAGAAATTATAGCATTGGCCGGGAATGACGACAAGATGCAGAAGGCAATAATACAGGGGAATGAATATAAGAAGAAAGTCACCTTCTCATTCCTTGACATGTTGGGCATTAAAAGGTATGACAGAAAGAGGCAGAGATACAAACCTTTAATTGAAAACCTTGGAAAACTCGGAATTACTCTTGACATCATTTCCGAACAAGACAAAGACAATACAAAAGTTGCTTGATATGGGTAAATAATAAAAAACCTTCATTTCACACATAATCAGGCAAGGTACTTTTTTTCGATAGACATATTACCATTTATAGAGGAGTAAAAATAGTACCTTGTTTTTCAATTGTAAAATAAAGGAAATACAAGGAAGAGATAAAGGTAGACAATATGAAAATAAAGGGATTTACAATAACATCTGCTTCGCGATGAATGAGAGTGGAGAGAAAAAATGGAATATGAAACAAACTCTCCCCTCCCACTGTTATTTCTGCGAAGCGGATTTCTTTGTTTTTACTTTGTCATTCTACGGGAAACATCAATGGAATAGTCTCAACACGTCCATTAAAAAGTAGTTTTGTAATTTTGAAGGATATAATACAATAACAGGTTAAAATATGCTTCATATTATCATAACTTGTTCAGTATAAAAGGATTACTGATGAATACAAAAAATGAACCACAAAAACTATAAAGGTTATTAATTTGTTTTACTATATCGGTAAATGATTAGGAAAAGAAGAAACGAACAAAACAAAAACACAAATCACTTTCTTCTATCATTTATCATTGTACAAAGGACAAAGTATCTATAATTATCTTTTCAATTACATCAAAATATAATAGAATTGAATAGGAACCAAACAATAATAAAAACACAATTAGAACAAAATATGAAAAAACTCTATTTTACTTTTTTGTAAGTAAGTAGGGTTATAAACAATTGGAACTTAAATAAACAGACCTATGGAATACTATAACAAAATAAAAAGTACCGTCAGTTTCTATAACAACTCGGAAGACTCAAAAAGCAAAAGATACCTAAGCCTTGATTACATACTCTTTGAAATAATACCGAAAGACGAAGAACTAAGGAAACAAACGGAAATAACGAGGATGCAGACAACAGAAGAAAATTTCAAGAAGGAGAAAAAGAAACTGCCTATGATTGCGCCTTCAGGAATTTTCTCTTACAGAAATGATAGTATAGACAACTTGCTGGAATACTCAAATATCCTCATTCTTGATTTTGACAAATTTCCAAATCATGAAGTGGCGGTAAGATTCAAGGAGAAATTAATCAAATATGCTGACCGTCTTTATATTTATGCAATTTGGTTCTCAGCAAGCAACAAAGGACTTAAAGTTGCGATGCTCCATGAAAACACCAATCCTGAATACCATAATAACTTATTCTGGCAGGTAAAATTCAAATTATATCCCAAAACCGAGGAATTTGACAAGAAGTGCTGTAATTTGAGTAGAACATGTTTTTTGAGCTACGATTCTGATATATGGGTCAATCCGAATAGAAACAATCTTGCATTCTACCATTTCGTTTATGACCCAAGCATTCCAAACCAACCGAAGAAAGACTACAACAAGGGATATTCAAGCAAGGAGTTCAAGCATACCGCAAATGAAATCAAACTCAACTCCATTTTTCAAGTAAAATGGAAGGACAGACAACTCACGAACTATATAGACAAATGCTGGAGGAAAGAATACCCAAACTCATACAAAGACGGGAACAGGCACAAGTCAATCCTTTCAAGGGCGAAATGGTTGTGTCTTTACGGTGTTCTTTTCGACCATGCTGTGGACTATCTCAAGGCGACTTTTGGAAAGCACGGGATAGAAGAAAGAGACATCGAGGAAATGACAATCAACAACTACAATTCAAACCGCAGAAAGTTCGGGAGCAAGAGAGACGAGTTGTTCCAAAGAAAAGAGAACGGAAAGATGTACAGGATTTGCCAATTGAATTCTGAAAGGCAATAATATGGAATAAAACAAAAATACAAAAAAGCCTCTTCAAACCATATCACATCAAGATAAAGGGTATGGGGTGAAGGGGCTTATTTTTCTTTATTAGTGAATTATGATATATCTTTATCCTGTTATAAGGATATAAAAATTATATTAAAATCAATAATTATCAAATTTGTCATTCTACAGTCTCATTCTCCTGTGGAATAAACTCTTCGCTTTCAGGTGTCATATCACCTTCCTCGTTTTCTGGAACAAATTCCTCTTCTTTTTCTTCGGGTATATTAGGTATTTCTTCTTGTTCTTCGAATGTATCAGGCTTTTCTTCTTCTTGTTCTACAGCAGGTTCTTCATATGAATCACTTGGGCTTGAAGAAGGACTTGAACTTTCATCAGAACCTCCTGCCAAAAAGAGAAAGAATGCAAAACATGCCACAGAAATAGCAATTTTAAATAGATTCTTTGTTTTGATAGTCATTATTTTCATAATCATTATTTTTATTAAGTTTTTTAATATAAAAAAAACCGATTACACTTCCTGCTATATAAGATAGCAAATCAATTACATCAAACGTTCCACGTACAATGTGCAGGAGTTGTAATAATTCTGAGCCAATGGCAATCACAATCAAAGGAACAGAACATAATAAACTTTTACGCATATCAAACGCCCATATTGCTCCCATCAATATGATGTAAGAAAAAAGCCACAGCCCATCAGGTAAAGAATAAAACCACCAACTGTCAAAGTCCCCTTGTGGGCGAAGCTGTTTTATAAATGGATAAATACCTATAGCTTTACACCAATCGAACATGACCAAACTTTCACTTCGGCACATGAGATAAAGTCCACCACCAATAAACAGTGTGATGAAACTCAATATTATGGCGTCAATTCTTTTTTTATACATTATTCGTTTGATAAACTATTTTTTTTATTTGTCCAATAAGAGACCATAGATTGATTGCGTTTAAACTTATAATAGTTAATTAAGTTGTTAATTGCCGCTTTAACATTCGCATTACCAGCTTTAGTCCATAGCATTATAGCTTTTTCCCTATCTTTGGCTAATCCACCTAAACCTTGATAATACATAGTACCTAAGTATGCTGCTGCTCTTGGAGAGCCTTTCTCATCAGCTATTGTATATAATCTAACGGCTTCATTCAAGTTTTTCACAACACCATATCCTTTTTCATAACATAGTCCCAGCATACAGTAGCCTTCCTTATCACCTTGTTCACTTGATTTTTTATAACATGAATATGCCAAAGAGACGTTTTTTGTAATACCTTGCCCCAATCTGTATGCATCTCCTAATTTATTGAATACGTTGATATTTGAGCCTCCTATTTTTTCATGCAACCGATAATAGAACACGGCGGCACCATAATCTTTTTTCCCAAAAAATGAATTGCCAAGCTGTTCAAAAACTTCTCTAGCATTTCCTGTATAAGGTACTTCGCTTATATTGTCCACACTTAGTTTTGACAGATAAAAGTGTGCATAGTCAATGTTTTGAATATCATAATAATACATTCCAACCTTATAATTGCCATCATCGGAAAGCTGTTCCAGTTGCAGATAATCAGATATGGCCTTTTTAGGGTCTGTTTTATGTCCGTCAAGTCCCAAGTAAGTATAATCTATTATTCTTTCCTTTGCGACAGTATGTCCTTGAGAAGCAGCATTCGCAAAATATTTGTACGCCCTTGAAAAATTCTGTACCAATCCTCTGTCACCACGATAATAGAGTTCACCCATTTCATAATAAGCATCAGCAGAGGGGGCATCCAAAGCAAAGACCTCGTCTAACCAACGTTTAACTTCCTTCCACTCTTTGTGTTCTTTGTAGTGCTTAACCAGCTGCATTATAGAGTTTTTATCACCTTTTGATGCAGCTTGTGCCAGCCACACCAATTTTCCAGGCATGGAATGTTCGCTGTCACACAGATATTGATAAGCCTGCATATTACCTCGTGCGGCAGCTTTACGCCAACAAGATATTGCCTGTTTGCGGTTTGCAGGAACACCCTTTCCGTCCATATAGCAACTTCCCAACCGCAGCAAAGCCAAGTCATCATTACTTTTAGCTAATTTGTTATACTCTTTAAATGCCTTTTTATAATTACCTGACTTGAAATATAGGTCGGCTTCCAATGTCGGATTTAAACCAGTGTTTACAACCTGTCCCTGTTTTACTGTCACACTTATAGTCTCAGATACATATTTTTTCTTTTTGAAACTTACCTGATAATCCCCGTTCAAAGCCAACGCTTCACCAGTTAAAACCTTCTTCTTTGCAGGTTTCGAGGAAGCATCGGATGTAGCCTCTATGGTAAACTCTGCATTCAAAGGATATGTAACTATAAGCAATCCTTTGTCTTTCAATCTGCTGTCTGTCTGCAAAGTAATATTTTTAATGACTGGCAACCTGTCAATTATCAAAGTATCATAAATGGTTACGTAATTTTCTTTCTCCACGACATAAGAATATTTACCATTTACAAGTGGCAAATCCAAGTCGCCCATTTCATCAGTTGTGTACGTTTTACCTTCGACTGTAATTGCCACATTTGGAATGCCTATATGGAAACTGACACCCGGAGCTTTTTCTGACCATATAATTTTCAGTACGTACGTACTTTCTCCTTTCAGTTCTTCAATGCCATAATCAGAGAACTCAATCTCCAACGGTAATGCTTTTTGAGACATTACCTTTAAACGTTGGGTACCATTAATGAGAAAAACGTAATACTCATTCTTCTGCTGTTCGCTCTGACCGATAATGTCTCCCTCAAACTTCACTTCCTTATCCACCATTTGTACTTTCACCAAAGCGCAGATATCTCCATTCCCATCTTTGACGTTACGTTGTTGGGCTGTCAGATCTGTAGGGTCAAGTTCAAAGCTCTTTACCGTGAGTGAATCTTGTGCCGACAAGGTTATGACACAAAACAACGTTGCAACTATTGCTATGATTTTCTTCATAATAAATTCTTTTTCTACGACTATGCTGTTTTTACTATATTTCAACACAAATGTCTCCATATTGTGATATGTGGCATATTGATCTGAAAAGGGCACACTCTGCTTCTTCATTTGCCCCTTTTACACTGTGAAAAGCCACATGTTACAATTTATCAAGGCAACTTAAAGTCGCCCATCTTAAATGCCTCTTCAGTAGTAGGCTGCCAAGTGCGTACCAAGATGCGGGGGGCATCTTCACTAGTGAAATCCCATATTAGGAAAACAATGCCCTCGTCACTATATCTCGCTGTGTGCCATTTCTGGCGAAGCGTGACGCCATAATAATTTGGCTTTGCACCATGTCTTACCACTGTATAATCATCAAACTTAACATTTATATAGCTATTAGACCTAAACACTTTGGCTAGATTTGATAAATATTGCCCCTTTGTCTGCTGGACATATTTCACCTTGGCTTGATTTTTCATGCCCATATCGGTCTTTACACGTTGCATCGTCATTTTTCCAGTAATAATGATTGCATCGTCACTGAATACTGTTTGCATGAAATTCATGTTTTTGTCGCAATAAGCTTTGGCGAAATGCTCACACCAGTCAATAATTTGCATCCTTCGGTCTAAGTCGCCAAGTTCTTCACCTTTTTTCAGAATTTCAGTGTACATGTTCATGCCCAACGTGAAGTTGAAGTCAACAATTTTTCCTTGTGCGTCAAAGTCAACATATATCTCACGTCGCTTCTCTCCATCGTAGCCAGACTCGGGCTTTGGGTTCATTATCACTCCAATGTTGCGTACTCTAAAACCTCCAAACTTGCCAGGCAAACTTACGCAATGATCAACAATGTCATTGTCTTCTGTAAAGAAATGCACTTGTTCCCATGTCATGGTAAGGCTTCCAGACGCATCATCGGTAATGTCAATGCCAGAGAAATTTATGTCTCCATTGGCAGCATTTGCTGTATTTATGGCGGTAAGCAAAGCTGACATTTGTCCCTCCATCTTCGCCTTAAGCTGACCTTCATCTATGCCATCTGAAAATTCAAAAATCACTTGTTGCGCGCAAACGGAAACAGTTGTCAACAACATTATTATAATAATTTGTATTTTCTTCATAACCATTCATTATTTAGACAGTTGAAACCATATAACTTTCATACCTTTGGCTTTATAAGAATTCAAATCCACTTTGCGACCAGACAAGAATTCATAACGATTGTTCGCACCAGGACCGAACAAGGCTACCACAATCTTGTTCGAGTCATACAGCGCAAAGAAACTATTTGCCTCATCCTTGCAGTCTTCTTGTATTCCGAAACGCTTTACCTTATACTGGTTCTGCAAGTCTATCAGTTTATGCACAAATTCTTCAGCATTTGAAATCTTGCAAAGCGCAGCTATGGCATCTTGTTGCCATTTGGTCAAAGACATTGAAGCCGTATCTTTCAATAATGCAGCTGCTTCAGGAGAAGGCACATTGCGTTCAGAAATGTTTATCTCGACAGTAGTTTCCTTTGCAACTGTTTCAGGCATGCTTTCATTGTTAGTGCTTACAGCAGGTTGTTTGCCTGTTTCGGATGAAATGTCCTCTTTTACATAATCGTTTTTCTTAACATACGCCAATACTCTAACCATGCCATAAGTATTCCTTTGCAGAAAGGATACATTCCGCAAATTGTCAGCCGTCACTTTCTCCGTCTTGATGCCTTTGCCTTCACAATAGTCGTTAATCAGTTGTGCCAAATTAACTTTTGCCGCACTTTTGGCTGCATCCTCTTTATCCATTGTCACATCATAATAGAAATATTCAGCAGAACGTTTGATAGCATTGAAATCCTTTGACGTAGCGTTTTGTGCCGAACAAGGAATTACGACAACCATCATACAAAGAAGCAAGATATAAAGTTGTTTCATGATTACTTTTACTTTTTCTTTTCCTCAAACAAAAACTTAATTTTCGATATTGGCACATAACAATTCATGCGTCCTGAAATTGTACCACTGCGAGTGGTGACATTAGCAGTACTGAAATTCAGTTTCAAGGTATGACAATATCCCTCATCCCTGTTCAACAACAACAATTCTGCCGTATGTTGTTCTTGATCGCTACGGATTACACCGAAATAAGCCTTGCAGCCTTTAGTTTTGAAGTAGTTGAGCATATTCACCAACGGGACATTGATTATTTCACTTTTGAAATCATACAACATCAACTTTATCGAGGCTTGGATATTGTTGCAAATGCTGTTTGTTGTCAGCAAGTTTGCAAAACTCTCAACAGGATGCTTGTCTGAAAACAGCAAACTATATTCGTCGTTTTTCCCCGCGATGTAATACTTATCGCTGTTCAAAGAAGCTACATACATGCTGTCTCCCTTCAAGAGAAAATAATTCGGTTCAAGTATTTTGGCCAACTTTTCTTTTGTAACAGGTTCATCTTCATTTGTTGAAGTTACTGATGCCCGTTTCAAATCTTCAATCAACCTCCTTTGATTCTCAACTAAATCAGTGCCATGATAAAGATTGTAGCTTACAGGAAAGCTGACCGAACATAATGTTTTCCCTCTTTGGCTCCATGTTGCCCTACATATTCGATGTTGTAGATTTTCCAAAGAGAATTCCACATTCTCCTTGCCCCACAACGTCAATAATGTGGCAATGTTACCTTTGGTAAAAGTCACTTCATCTTCATACATTTGACGTACCACAGTCTTTACCCTATTTAATGGTAATGATGCTTGCAAGGCATACCTTTCCAAAAAGTTATATACGGGTGACGGTGAACTCTCTCTCATATCCTTTGGAAAAATAGCATAACCGATGTGCTCCACCTCCTTGTCTTTCACTATTACACAAAGTGGCTTGTCTTTATATGCCATTTGGGCGATATAAACACCATCACCAAGAGTATCTAAAACAGTTCGCATCTGTAATGCTTCAGCCATACTTACCAACAAATCTGCTTGAAAGCGATTTTGTTGCGCCATCAACGACCACGGAACAGCTAAAAATAAAGCCAAGCTAAAATAAAGCTTGCAATATGCCGGTTTCATTGTCATACGATATTAAAGTCGTTCAGAAAGTCCTGATAAGAATTTGCGTTCACCATTACTGCGAATTAGTTGACCTTGTTGAAGCACTCCGTTCTTAAACTTAGTGTTCGAGATACGGTCTCCGGCTTCTAACGTGACTTTCCCTCCATTTCCATCTTTCAAGTCAATGGTATATGAACTTGTCACATTAATTGTTCCACCTATGCCATTAGGTTTTCCACCAGACATCGGACCTTCGTACTTACCACATTTTAATCTTGCACTGTTACTTGAAGCGATTTCCGTCTTAGACTTAGATGAAATGCTTTTTGTCGTAGTTTTTTGTTCAGGCTGTGAAGGCGTAACATCATTAGTATTAGTTGATTGTGTTTCTTCCAAAGATGCTGTTACATCCGTTTGTTCAGTAGTATCTGTTGTGTCAATTTGGTTTACAACAACACTGTCTGTTGTAGCCTTTACCTGTGAAACGGGATTTTCTTCTGAATTAGAGAACCATGCAATCCCCACACCAAATACTATTACAGCACCAACAGCCATTATGACAACTTTTCGATTTTTGTCAAACCAAGAACGTTGCGGTTGTACCTCTAATAGGGGCTTGCCACATTCCTCACAAATAAATTCCTTACGCATGGGAATTTGTTGTATTTCCTTATTTTTAGCCTTTTCACAATTGTCACTCAAGCACTGTCCATATCTAACGAGTTGACGTTCTTTTCGATTTCTTTCTGACATATATCTTAGTTATTTTACTTGTTTGTTATTGAATTAATTTTTCGTTTTATTATATCATCGGTGGAGGCGTTGGGCCACCTGTTATTGGCGGAATTGGTGGCATTCCAGGAATTGCAGGAGGAGCAAACAAGTCTTGCAATTCTTTTACTTGACTCGCTGGAGCCCAATTACTCATACCGTCCATCCAAACAACACTTTGCTGAGTTAATTGTCCGCCTTTCACCAATTGTTTGCATTGGTCATATGTATAAGGCCCATATTGTTGTCCGGCTACAGCCATATAGAGTTTAATGTCTGGTTGTTGAATTATTGGTGGTGGCATATGATTTTCACTGTTTGGCATTGGAGGCGGTACACTTCCTTGCTGTGTTCCTGATGCGATAGGATGTTGAATTGTTTGAAACACTTGCGCCTGTTCTGCCGCAATTTCCTCTGCATTGTCTACTGCAAAAAACGGCGGAAACTGCGTACCATCCCCCTCACTATGAAGAAGAATGGCATTTCCTGCATCCGTAGCCAGATTGCCTGTATGTAGAAAATCCTCATAGCGGACTTTATAAGATGAAAGCCAATCAATAGCTCTCATGGGGAAGCAATATCCTACCGTCAATATCGAAAGTTCATCTTTGCGTGGACTCTTACGATTCACGGTAATTGTTGTACGGGCTATACTTTGGTTTATAGAGTTTTTAAACGCATCTTCCAACTTGTCAGCAAAACCTTTCAAGCCTGAATTGTCGTCAGGTGATGGTATTGAAATAAGAATAGCTTTTTTATTGATGCTGGCAGGGTTAGTCGGGCTTAAGTTTCCTTCATTATTACGCAAATGAAGTTGTATTTGGTCGTTGTTTAATTTCAGATACACTCCGCTTTGCCCGATAATTTTTGTAGCAAACGCTTTTATATCATCATCAGTTTTCAGTTTCTGTCTAAGCTGAGTTAAGATGTTTAATCCAAGGACTTTCTTTTCACTGTCAGCTTTTTCATCATGTTTAATTCTAACAATTTCCGACAATTTTATATCAAAAGCATCCTTGATTTCATCCACGCTTATTTCTTCTGCCAAGCGTCCGAAATTATAAAAATCACCTTCAGGAAGGATTTGTTCACGGATAGTGCGAGCGATATTAGGCATATCTACTTTGTCTGTTTTCAAATCAACTTCAAAAGTTTCCATTGTTTCATCTTCGCTCACTTCGATAATGGCTCCCTTCATATCTTCAAGCCCTTTATTGACTTTGCGCTGAGCCACTATAAGCTTTTCTGTTTCAGCAATAGCATCATTAATTTTCTGTCCAAAAGAAGATATGTCTATATCCATTTTACCCATCTCAATGAACAATTTTGCCGCAAGTTTTTTTGCAAACTCTAAAGCAACAATCTCTGTCTTGGATATATAAAGGTCTTCCAATGTCATTTTATGGCGGTTGAAAAGATCATTGCCTTTCAATATCTTTTGGAACATCCCTTGGTGATTCTTGTCATAGATATTTCCACTACGTTCTTCATCTATGGCATCATAATTTTCTTTTTCTTCGTTGCTGGAAGTCTCAAGATCCTTTCGGATTTCATCAATCTTTTCCAATATCAGCTTTGAAACCTTTTGCAATTCAACGATTGAAACATCTCCCTGTTTCCATTTCTCATAAAGTTCAGACTCGATATTGGACCTTATTTCACGAGCCATTTCAGGTATCACACGCTCCTTGCCTTGGAAATACTTTTCTACACCTTCCTCCCTGAAATGATCAGAATAAAATGCAGCTAAAATATCATCCAACTCATTTAGTGAATCTTTGGAATTTTTAGCATCTTCGGCATATCCAAGTATTTTTTCATGCCAATATTCTTTGAAAGTCTTTTCATCCTTGTCAGACTCTAATATTTTGGTGTTAAGTGTCAAATGGTCTTTATCCAACATCCAAGCGGACAATTTCTCTTTGTTCAAATATTCTTTGCGATAATCCTTATTCTTCTCCTCGTCTACAAACCCTTGGTTCTCACGCCAGTTATTATACTTGAACTGATAAAGTACACTTTCTCCAACCGTATAGGTGATGTGCTTCAATACACGTAACTCAGGATATACAACACGTTTTATACCGAATGAATTGATTTTTTTGTACGGGCAACAGGTATTCGTCCATCAAATCCTGGATTGGCTGTTTCATCATACTCTAATGCAAAATCATCCATATTTTCAAAGTTCCAGGCACGTATTATGTCACTATTAACCTGGTCATCTTCTTTAATGAAGAAAATTCGAGCAAACAGGAAGTCACTCACTATTTTTGGCAACTCTTGCAATGAGTTTATTGTAAGACCATTCTCATTGACATTACTATAAACGGTCAATCCATCTGCAACACCTTTCACACGGTCGTTATAAAGATTCAGCCTACCTCTACCAGTAACATCCTGCGGAGTCCAACGGCCAGTTTGCAAAGCATTCAACTCATTCATTGCAGCATAACCATTCTGATAATACCGTCCTTGATCCATATCGGCTTTGGGTAGGTTCATTTCTGGAATCATTGCATATACAGATATTTTAGCATCAGGGAAAGCCTTTCTTGATTGCAGCACAACATCAATAATAGATCCAGATCCAGTACCACCGGCCAAACCTGCGAAAATATGGATGTTGTTGGTACTAGAGTTGCCAGAAATCCTTTCACAACGTGCATAGGCATCACGAAGACTGTTTACAAAACCAACCGCATTTGCCGCAAAAAGCAAACGGCCAGCCCTACGTTTTTGACCTGCCGCTTGCCCAAGTGAACCTATTGCACTCTTTACAGCAGACACATTGTCAACAATTCCTTTTACTGACGGATAGTTATTGATATGGTCTAGTATGTACTCTACATCAACAGCCTTTATGTTTAAGAACTCATTGTTTGTGAATGAAGCATCCTGCCCCATTACACGAAAATCAGCACGGGCTTTGCCATCTTTTGACATCATCTCGTCCGTAGAGTCAACGTACAAAAGAGCTACTGGTTGTTTATCCCTATCTTCCTTTGACTGGAATTCCTCAAAAAAGCGCATTTTAAACGCACGAAGGATTTTTCCTCCTGTTCCGCCCAATCCTACAAGGATATGGTTGCTTGTGCAATAACTGATAGTTTTCATATGTAATTTTTTAGATTATTCAGTTTATGTTATAAGTTTAACGTCTGTATCTATTTATTCGAGAACGTTCGTTACGTTTGACACGCTTTCTGTCCCTCAAAATGTTTTCATGCATCCTGTCTTGTTGGTGAGTTATATTTTTTATGACTAATATTGCTGCAATTATTGAAAATCCCACACACCATAAAATTCTTCTTACAATAAACCATCTCATCTTTCCTTTCACTTGCGAAACTACAGCGGATGGTAATTCACTCGCTCTACAGTCTTTAAAATCAGAAGTGTCAACATAACGGGCAACCAATGGATTGTCACTAACAAGATTTCTCAACACCTCGTCTGTTTTTTCTTTGGATAATATTTTTTCAGTATCTGAAACGTATTTGTTTACATAAGAAGCAATAATTGGCTCGCAATCATCGACCATGTTAGTTATAACAACACCACCACACAACAAAATACATTGGTAAATCAAAATCAATCCTAATACGCAACCTGTAAGATAGAACTTAAATGTATAGTGGACATCTTTCCACCAGCCTTTAATTATTAAAAAGAAAAGGCCAAGGCAGAATACTCCTAACAGAAGCCCCCACATTAAACTTGTAGAAGTATATTTTATAATTTCAATCATATTAGTCAATTTACTTATAGAAATTAATTTAGCAAACAACAATCCATAGGAGCGATCATAAAAAGCGTGGAACTGCCTGTTGTCCAGTCCACTGATAGATGTATTCGTATTGACTAATACTGTTGAGCAAACAATCTAGACCCCACGCAAAACACACCCAAAGGGAGAACTCATACTTATAAGTACAAGCCCCATTGGTTGTGACATAATCACACACATGGACATCTATCATTGCTTGATTCATGACAGTATCTGAAATTTGCGAAGTTTCTATCAGTCAAGAACAAGTGTCTAGTAAACACATTTAATATGTCGTGCCTTTACCCGCCATTTACCCCATCTATCGAACAGATTGGGATGGTATGGCGTGTACTGAGACTTGGATTTTCATGGAAAAGTATACACTCCTCCAAATTATCCATCGCAAAGATATGGCTTTTATTTTGGAAAAAGGAAGAAAACAAGCAAAAAATCACTTCTTATTAACGTAATGGCATTTTAACGTCTCATTAAATAGCTTATTTTTGCAAAAAAATAAATCTAAGCTTGAAAGACGACAATTTACAACATAAAAGCAGTGAATTAAAGCCCATTAAACATTAAGGATACAGAATGAGATTTGATGAGAGTTAAAAAATTAAATTGTCACGTTTCACATGTCATATTTGAACGGTGCCAACTCTTTCCAAAATCAAAATTTAAGTGAAGGAGTCTATGGGCGAAACCATTATTGGTCGACACTGTCCAAAATTTTGTGTAAATGTAAACAGGATTCAGTTGTAAGTTACTTCTTATATCTGGATTCTGTTTTCAAAAATGAGTATAAACTGATTCATAATCA
>ERZ780013.97-NODE-97-length-45382-cov-9.26212_pt1 | contig 45382 bp, 41 predicted proteins | sample MGYA00511178_ERZ780013 | MGnify/ENA primary metagenome ERZ780013 (study PRJEB29588, sample SAMEA2149568) | human gut metagenome | biome: human gut; feature: human-associated habitat; material: faeces | place: Denmark | collected 2008/2010 ... | reverse complement strand
CATCCGGTTGAAGGCAAGAATTCCGTAAAACGGATTTTAGCCATTGCAACATAACATGAATAAAATAATCTTTCGAACACTAGTGATTGAAAATCCTGATACTATATTCCGGCAGATTACAAATCAGCCGGAACATTAGCTTTGTTGGTATATGCCGTTTGTTTTTAAGCCACAAGACATTTGACTTTAACTTCTTTAACTACTCTAACTCCTTTAACTACTAAAATAAACTTTTAACCTCTCCAGAATTGCCATGCTCATCACGAAATCGTGGTTTGGTGCGAAAAATTGCACAAAATTGACATTTCCGGTAAAGTGTTGATATATTGCCTTTTAGTAAGATTACGAAGCAAATAGGCAATAGTTAAAAAACATTACTCGGCCACTTTTCACCCGTAAACGATAGGTTTAGCATCACAAAAGCATACGTTTACGACATTAAAAGCAGGCATTTGTGAACGAAAAAGGGCTGATTTTGATGTTGAAAACAGGCATAAAAACAAACGTATGTTAAAGAAACGTGGTATCAAGGCTATTATCTTTAACATTCGTTATAAGTTGATTTTCTAGAATGAAAAATATTTTTGTCCTGAGTTTTTACCTATTTCATGCTGTGTTTTAACAATTAGCAATGCAATAAGAACAATGTCAGAATTACGGAAAAATAGCTCCGATATGTTATCCACCGACTTAAACTTTAGGAGCATACAGACCGTTGTCGCTGATATAGCGGGCCACGCTGTCGGGCACAAGACCGTTTATCGGACGGCCGGCGGCAATGAACTGCCTTACCTGCGTGCTGCTGATGTCTATCAGACGGGTGTCTACAAGGCTGACTCCTTCGGGCAGCGACGCTGCGTCTACGGCAGAACCGCCGCGGGGATATATCACTATGCGATAATGGCTGAGAATGTCGCGCCAGGCATACCACTCGCTGAAGCGCTCCCAGTTGTCGGCGCCTATGAGCAGGACGAACCGGCGGTCGGGATAGTCGCGGCTCATCGACTGAAGGGTGTGCCACATATACGACGGACGGGGCATGCGAAACTCATAGTCGGAGGCATGCATGCGCGGCTCGCCTTCGAGCGCAAGCTCTACCATCTTTAGGCGCAGGTCGTCGTCAAGCAGGTCGGCAGCACGCTTAAACGGGTTCTGCGGCGACACGACAAACCATATTTCATCGAGCCCTGCACTCGCTAACAGCTGGCGCGCAAGCTCTACATGTCCGTTGTGTATGGGGTTGAAAGAGCCCCCGAAGATGCCGGTGGAGATCATTTTATTTTTTAGGAGTTAAAGGAGTTAAAGGAGTTAGAGTAGTTAAAGTCAAATGCTTTGTGGCTTATTGTCAAACATCAATCTTTAGGTTTTCAAAACTATGGTATGTAACAGCAAGACTAATGTGCCGGCTGATTTATAATCTGCCGGAATTAAGTATAAGGATTTTCAATCCGATTACTTCCTATTTTTTGATTAAAAGGTATGAATTTCGGATCACAGATCCTGATACTTAATGCTGTCGGATAGCATATCCGACAGAACAATAGCATTGTTGCTTCTTGTGGCTTATTGTCAAACATCAATCTTTAGGTTTTCAAAACTATGGTATGTAACAGCAAGACTAATGTGCCGGCTGATTTATAATCTGCCGGAATTGAGTATAAGGATTTTCAATCCGATTACTTCCTATTTTTTGATTAAAAGGTATGAGTATCGGATTAAAAATCCTGATATTCAATGCTGTCGAATTTTTCGCTGCGCTCAACAACACGTGCATATCCGACAGAACATTAGCTTTGTTGATTCTCTACAACAATTCCCTACAAAATTTTGTATCACCACAAGGCATTTGGATTTTTCACTGTTCACTCTTCACTTTTTTATTCACTTAACCGAGCAGAAAGTCTTTAACTATCTTCAGCGCCTCGGCCTTGGCTTTGTCCAGGTCGTCGTTGATAACCACCTTGTCGAACTTCGGGGCGAAGGTAAGCTCGAACGACGCACGGGCTATGCGGTCTTCTATCACTTCCGGGGCGTCGGTGCCGCGTCCTGTCAGACGGTTGCGCAGTTCCTCTATCGACGGCGGCTGTATGAACACGCTGAGAGCACGGTCGCCATAATAGTTCTTTATGTTGCATCCGCCCTTCACGTCCACGTCAAAGACAACGTTCTCGCCTTTTTCGAGCTGTGCCTCAACCTGCTGCTTCAGCGTGCCGTAGTAGCGGTCTTTATATACTTCCTCATACTCGAGGAACTCGTCGTTGTCTATCCGGCGTCTGAACTCTTCGGGCGTAACGAAGAAATATTCAACGCCGTTGCGCTCTGTGCCTCTCGGGGCGCGGCTTGTGCATGATATACTGAAGGCCATGCGCAGCTCTTCGTGCGACATCAGCCAGTTGATTATTGTGCTCTTTCCGCTTCCGCTAGGAGCAGAGAAGATAATGAGTTTTCCGGGCATGGTTTTAAAAAGTAGTTAAAGGAGTTAGAGTAGTTAAAGAAGTTAAAGTCATTTGCGTTTCTCATCGGGAGTTAAAAGAGTCAGAAGTAGTTAAAGGAGTTAGAGCCATATGCTTTTATGCTTGCAGCTTAAAGTCATATGTTTTTGACTTTCTCTATATTTTAAGCATCATACCCAAAAGCTTTCTTTATGAAAAGAACGTGCAATGGTAATGACTTTAACTACTATAACTACTTCTAACTACTTTAACTCCTAAAATTTAAAGTACATTAAGCACCTGCTCTTTTATCTGTTCCAGTTCGTCCTTCATCTTCACCACGATGTTCTGCATCTCGGCCTGGTTGCTCTTGCTGCCGGTGGTGTTTATTTCGCGTCCCATTTCCTGAGCTATGAAGCCGAGCTTCTTGCCCTGGCCTATGCCGTCGTTCATGGTCTCGCGGAAATATTTAAGATGGTTTGCAAGGCGCTGTTTCTCTTCGTTGATGTCGAGTTTCTCTATGTAATAGATAAGTTCCTGCTCAAGGCGATTCTTGTCGTATTCTATTTCGGGTATGCTCTTCAGGCCTTCAACGATGCGGCTGCGTATCTTCTCCACACGCGACTTCTCGTATGGCTCAATAGATGCCAGCAGACTGCCGATGTTGTCGAGCTTCTCGCTGAACTTGTTATAAAGGGCGGCACCCTCCTGCTTGCGGAACTCCACAAGCGCCTGCAGAGCCTGCTCGACGCCGCCGCGGGCAACGGCCCACTCCTCGTCGGTCAGCACCTCTGCCTCGGTCTTGCTCATAACGTCGGGCATGCGCACAAGTATGCTGAACCAGTCTTGCGGCTCAGGCATGCCGGTCTTGGCGGCAATATCCTTTATCTGATGATAATAGTTCTCCACCAGCGCGCTGTTGATAGGCGTGGCATCGAGAGACGCGTCTTTCTCTATCCAGATTGAAAAGTCAACCTTTCCTCTTACGAGCGCCTTCGAAATCATCTGGCGCATCTCCATTTCCTTCTCACGGTATAGCGGCGCAATGCGCGTAGACAGGTCTAAGGCCTTACTGTTTAAAGATTTTATTTCTACATTAATCTTCTTCTCATTGAAGGTTACGACCGACTTGCCATAACCCGTCATAGATTGTATCATAACACTTTTGTAGTTAAATTTATGCAAAAGTACATATTTCTTCGGAAAAAAGCGTATTTTTGCACTTTATTTAAGAAGATATTTTTAATTATGTCGTGTATTTTGAATATTGAGACGAGCACCAACGTGTGTTCGGTAGCAGTAAGCCAGGACGGCGCCTGCATATTCAGCAAAGAAGACCACAGCGGCCCGAACCATGCAGTAAGACTTGGAACATTTATTGACGAAGCCATTTCGTTCGCCGACAGCCACGCAATTCCGCTCGATGCCGTAGCCGTTAGCTGCGGCCCCGGCTCATACACCGGCCTGCGCATAGGCGTTTCGATGGCCAAGGGCATATGCTATGGCCGCGACATCAAGCTGATAGCCGTGCCCACGCTCGAGCTGCTCACAGTGCCCGTACTGCTCACACATGAGCCCGAACCCGGAGCGCTGCTCTGCTCTATGCTCGACGCACGCCGCATGGAGGTCTACTCGGGCATATACGACCGCTCGCTCAAAGAGGTGAGAGGCGTGCAGGCCGACGTGGTGGACGCCGACACGTATAAGGAATTCCTCGACAAAGGCAAGGTGTATTTCTTCGGCAACGGCGCATGCAAGTGCATCGAGGCCATCAACCACCCCAACGCCGTGCTGATAAAAGGCATTGAGCCGCTGGCTAAGAACATGTTCCCGCTGGCAGAGAAGCGCATGGCCGAGGAGAAATTTGAAGACGTGGCCTACTTCGTGCCCTTCTATCTGAAAGACTTCGTGGCAAAGACACCGAAGAAACTGCTGTAAGCCACGGCGCAAAAGCGCACACGGGGCAAGGACAACAGAGACACATATCACACTACATTTAAACGGAATTTAAACAAAGAAGAAATGGAAATCGATGGATTAGACTACAATACACAGCGCAAGAAGCTCACGCTGCCCGAATACGGACGCGAGGTGCAGAAGATGGTAGACTACGCCATGACGCTCAGCGACAGAGAAGAGCGTCAGAAATGCGCAGAGACCATAATATGCATCATGGAGCGCATGTTCCCGCAGAACAGAGAGAACATTGACTACAAGCAGAAGCTGTGGGACCATCTGGCCATAATGAGCGACTTCAAGCTCGACATCGACTATCCGGTAGACATCAACGAGGCAAAGAGCATAACCACAAAGCCTCAGCCCATGGAATATCCAAAACAGAAGAACCCCATAAAGCACTACGGCGGAATGGTGTTCGAGCTGTTTGAACAACTGATGAACATGGAGCCCGGACCCGAGCGCGACGAGCTGACGAGGCTGACGGCCAACCAGATGAAACGCAACCTGATACAATGGAGCCACGGCTCGAGCGACGACGAGAAAATAGCCTCTGACCTGGCACGCTTCACCAACGGGAAGATACAACTCGACCTCGACACATTCAAGTTTAATGTGGGAAGTCTGAAGGAGCCCGGAGAAAGGAGAAGGAAAAGAAGATAACGCTAACAGCAACGTTAACCAAATCAAGACCCGAACATGGAATCTTTCATCATAGAAGGCGGACATTCGCTCAGCGGAACCATAACACCGCAAGGCGCCAAGAACGAGGCGCTCGAGGTGATATGCGCATCACTGCTTACGCCCGAAGAAGTAAGAATAAAGAACATACCTGACATTCTTGACGTAAAGAATCTCATTCTGCTGCTCACAGACATAGGCGTGGATGTAACCCGCATAAGCAGGAACGAATATTCGTTCAAGGCAGAGAACATCAACCTCGATTATCTGGAGAGCGACGAATTTATACGCAAATGCGCTTCGCTCAGGGGCAGCGTACTGATGATAGGACCGCTGCTGGCACGCTTCGGCAAGGCCGTAGTGACCAAGCCGGGCGGAGACAAGATAGGACGGCGACGCCTGGACACCCACTTCCTGGGATTCAAATATCTGGGCGCAAAGTTTCTGCACAACGACGAAAGAAACACATTCGAGATAAACGGCAAAGAACTTAAGGGCTGCTACATGCTGCTCGACGAGGCATCTGTAACCGGTACGGCAAACATCATAATGGCAGCCGTGCTGGCAAAAGGAACAACGACCATATACAACGCGGCATGCGAGCCCTACATACAGCAGCTGTGCCACATGCTCAACCAAATGGGCGCACGCATCAGCGGCATTGCATCAAACCTGCTGACGATAGTGGGCGTCGACTCGCTGCACGGAACCGAGCACAAGATACTGCCCGACATGATTGAGGTGGGCTCGTTCATAGGCATGGCAGCCATGGTGGGCGACGGCATACGCATAAAGAACGTGTCGCTGCGCAACCTCGGCATCATACCCGACGCATTCCGCCGCCTCGGCGTAAAGATAGACACTGAGGACGACGACCTAATCATACCGCACATGGACCACTATGAAATCGACTCGTTCATTGACGGATCGATAATGACTCTGGCCGACGCCCCATGGCCCGGACTCACGCCCGACCTGCTGTCGGTGCTGCTCGTCGTGGCCACTCAGGCAAGAGGCAGCGTGCTGTTCCACCAAAAGATGTTCGAGAGCCGCCTGTTCTTTGTAGACAAACTGATAGACATGGGCGCACAGATAATACTCTGCGACCCGCACAGAGCCGTGGTGGTAGGCCACGACCATAACGTAAGGCTGCGTGCCGGACGCATGACAAGCCCCGACATACGAGCCGGAATAGCGCTGCTCATTGCAGCCATGAGCGCCAACGGCACAAGCCGCATAGACAACATTGCGCAGATTGACCGCGGCTACGAGGACATTGAGGCGCGACTGAACAACCTCGGAGCCAAGATTGAGCGCATAAGCTAAGCATAAAAGCGAAACAACAACAGCGATGATAAGACAAGAGGAAGTTTTCAAAATCGGCAAGATAGGCAAGCCCCACGGTGTGAAGGGCGAGGTGTCGCTAATGTTTGAGGACGACGTGTTCGACAGAGTTGACGCCGACTATCTCGTGCTGCTCATCGACGGCATACTCGTGCCTTTCTTTTTCGAAGAATACAGGTTCAAGAGCGGCGAGACAGCCCTTGTGAAGTTTTGCGACATCGACACCAAGGAGCAGGCGCAGGAACTCACCGGATGCGACGTCTACTTCAGCCGCAAGCTGGCGGAAGATAGCCAGGACGCCATGTCGCTCAACGAGGCCGAAAACTTCAGCCTGCTCGACGCCAACAACGACAACCGCCTGATAGGCACGGTCAAGTCGGTTGACTATTCAACTGTAAACACTCTCTTTAACGTAGAGACACCTGACGGCAAGGAAATAATGATACCGGCATCGGAAGACTTCATCATTGACGTCGACACCGAGAGGCACATCATTTTGGTAGACCTGCCCGAAGGACTTCTCGACCTTGAATAAGCAGACGCCACGGCCCCACGGCCGCAAAGCGCGCCAAAGACGATACGGAACGACGAAAGACAAGAGAAACAAATTTAGAAGTTGGGAGAATTTAAGATTTTATGAAGAAACAGATAGCCATTCTCGGTTCAACAGGCTCGATAGGCACACAGGCACTGCAGGTGATTGACGAGCATCCTGACCTGTTTGAGGCTTACTGCCTCACGGCCAACAACAGAGTGAAAGAACTGGCCGAACAGGCACGCCGCTACAATCCAGCAGCAGTGGTGATTGCCAACGAAGACAAGTATGAAGAACTGAAAAGCCTGCTCGCCGACCTGCCCGACATTAAGGTGTATGCAGGCAAACAGGCCATAGACGAGATAGTGGAGGCCGGCCCGATAGACATGGTGCTTACGGCAATGGTGGGCTTTGCCGGACTTAATCCGACAATTCATGCCATCAAGGCACACAAAAAGATATGCCTTGCCAACAAGGAGACTCTGGTTGTTGCCGGAGAACTGATATGCGAGCTGGCGCAGAAATACCACGCACCGATAATACCCGTTGACAGCGAGCACTCAGCCATATTCCAAAGTCTGGCCGGAGAAGGCGACAACGAGATTGAAAAGATATTGCTCACGGCATCAGGCGGCCCGTTCCGCAACTTCACCAAGGAACAGCTTGCCACCGTAACCAAGGCCGACGCGCTGAAGCATCCCACATGGAGCATGGGCGCAAAGATAACCATAGACAGCGCCACGATGATGAACAAGGGCTTCGAGGTTATCGAGGCTAAATGGCTCTTCGGCGTTCCGGCCGACAAGATTCAGGTGCTTATCCATCCGCAGAGCATCGTGCACAGCGCCGTACAGTTTGCCGACGGAGCCGTGAAGGCACAGCTCGGAGTGCCCGACATGCGCCTGCCCATACAGTATGCACTGACTTACCCCGACCGTATTCACCTTAACGAAGACCGTCTCGACCTGTTCAAGCAGCCGCTGGAGTTCTTCGAGCCCGACTTAGACAAGTTCCGCTGCCTTGCCCTTGCCTTCGAAGCGATAAAGAAAGGCGGCAACATGCCGTGCATTGTCAACGCAGCCAACGAGATTGTCAACCGCGGATTCCTTGAGGACAAGTGCGGATTCACACAGATGAGCGACATCATAGAGAAGACCATGAGCCGCGTAAGCTTCAGCAGCGCACCCGACTATGACACCTACGTAAGCACCGACGCCGAGGCAAGGCGCGTGGCTACCGAACTGCTCGGGGCACACTGATAAAGAAAGAATAAATAAAACAAGTAACATATTTTTATCCAAAAGCAAAACAATCCGACGGCGGCGACCGGCCGCAGAAAGAAAAATTAAGAAAACAGAGACATGGAAATATTTTTGATAAGACTGCTCCAGTTTATGCTGGCAATCTCTATTCTCGTGCTGCTGCATGAAGGCGGCCACTTCTTCTTTGCAAAACTTTTCGGCGTAAGGGTTGAAAAGTTTTACTTGTTCTTCGACCCATGGTTCCACCTCTTTGAATTTAAGCCCAAGAAAAGCGACACGACATACGGCGTGGGATGGCTTCCGCTCGGCGGCTACTGCAAGATTTCGGGCATGATAGACGAGTCGTTCGACACCGAACAGATGAAGCAGCCGGCGCAGCCGTGGGAGTTCCGCTCCAAGCCGGCATGGCAGCGACTGCTGATAATGGTGGGCGGAGTGCTCGTAAACTTCCTGCTTGCGCTGTTTATCTATTCGATGGTGCTCTACACATGGGGCGACTCTTACTACCGTCTGGACAAGATGACGATGGGTATGAAGTTTAACGACGCTGCCAAGAAGATAGGCTTTAAGGACGGCGACGTGCTGCTGCGAACCAACGAGAACACGCTGACAAAGTTTGACGTCGACATGTACCGCGACATAGCCAACGCGCAGACCGTAACCGTGATGCGCCAGGGCAAGGAGATACAGCTCACCATGCCCGAAGACATGAGCCTGCTGACCATGCTCAAGGAGCAGCCCGTGTTCGTAAAGCCGTTCATCCCGGCCGACATAGACAGCGTGATGCCAAACTCTCCGGCAGCAAAGGCAGGCATGATGAAGGGCGACAAGCTGCTGGCGATAGGCGGCAAGAGCATTGACTCATGGAACGAATTTGACGACCAGATGGCCGTAATGGGCGACATGCTTAGCGTGGCAAAGACCACAAAAGACAGCATGAAGGTGCGCACAACCACGGTGGTGTTCTGCCATAAGGCCTCGCCCGAGAAGCGCGACACGGTGAAAATGGTGCTCAACCCTGACCTTACGTTAGGCATAGGCCGCACATATCTGGCTACATACTACAAGCCCGAAACCGTAGAATACGGCTTCTTTGAGAGCTTCCCTGCCGGAATAAAATACGGCATCGGCGTGCTCCGCGGATATGTAGACGACATGAAATATGTGTTTACAGCCGACGGTGCCAAGTCGTTGGGCGGCTTCGGATCTATCGGCAGCCTGTTCCCGCCGACATGGGACTGGATGATGTTCTGGCGCATGACGGCATTCCTCAGCATCATTCTTGCGTTTATGAACATCCTGCCTATCCCTGCCCTCGACGGCGGCCACGTGCTCTTCCTGCTCTACGAGATGATTACGCGCCGCAAACCGAGCGAGAACTTCCTTATAAGGGCTGAATATGTAGGCTTCGGCATACTGATTCTGCTGATGGTTGTGGCCAACCTGAACGACATTCTCAGATGGCTGGGATACATGTAATAATATTGATTAGGAGTTAAAGGAGTCAGAGCAGTTAAAGGAGTTAAAGCCATATGCCTTGTGGACTATTATAAACCACTTTGCACATATCTTTCCACTCCTGTATCTTAATCAGCTGACGCAGAACTTCGCCTGCGCTCTGCACATGATCTTAACTTTATTCTGACGCGAATTAAAATAAAACTCCTTGAATATAACGAAACAAGAAAAGATGCCAAGTGGTTGATAATAAACCGCCTGGCATTTTTCTTTTTTATCTGCATACACACAGACATGCTTAATGAATCTGCCACAGCCGAATGCTTCGGCCCATAACTATATACCATAAATAACGGCAGAATAAAACCAAATCCATGTTTTTTTATATATTACGCCCATACGGCACGGACACATAAAATGCCGGAAAGGCACAGCCTACAAACGGCATCGGCTTCTGACAGCATGTAAGCTGCCTGCTGCTTTCATGCGGCAATGTGTCATCACAAAAATGTCAGGATTTTCTGCTGAAATAGAAAAAGCAGAAGCGGGAAACAGGCAGCAGCGGTAAAGTATATTTACATTTACATGCAAAAGGTATGCTTTTGAAAAATTAACCTACAACTTTTTACTCAAAACCGGGCCACTTTTGCACCTCAAACAACCCTGTTTTTTCATTGAAATAATAGCTTTTTTGTCCCAATCAGGACAAAAATCTTTGCACACATCTACGCATAACGATGTAACACGCTATGCATCTGACACTTGCGCTTGCACACGAAAACGGCACGTTTTTACGGCCAAATGATTTTAATTTTCAAATATCTCAGTATGAGAGCGTCAGGCAAAATCAATGTGAAAGCAAAACCGCGGAAACTGTTACATATAAAAATGGCCGAGAAAAAGAATGTACCCGACCGGGATTAACAAAAAAGACACGATAAACCATCCCGTCAGGCACATTCATATACAAGCATCTTAATAATCAGAAGTCAAGGCCGCCACGGCATAATGCCTCTGCATGGCGGCTGTAAGGCATGCGTGCTTAGCGCTTTCTGCCGGCCTTCCGGCTGTTCATCTCGCTGAAAGTCTTTTTCTGGCTGTCGTCAAGCAGATTGCTTATCTTCGTGTTAAGCTCCTCCATCTTGCTCCTGCGCTCCTCGCGGCTTATGTCCTGACTGAAGAAGTCGGTGTAGAGCGACTTTATGTTCTGCTTCTGCTCGTCGCTTAGCTTCAGCTTGCTGTCGAGCTGTTCCATGCGTTTCTCCACTTTCTGTTCAGGCGTAAGCTTCTGTCCGCCCCTTTTCTGTGCGTCGGCGCTGATGCCGAACATGGCCGTCAGGGCCATCAGTAATAATAGTTTCTTCATGAGTTCTCGTTTTTTTTAGATGTTTAATTTAATCTCAAACAGCCCTTTGGCCGTAAGAGTTTTGTCATATTGCGTTATAGGTTTTGCTCCTTATGTCTGCATTTCTCTGCCGCCGTATGTCAGTCTGCCCCGCCCTGCCGCATCATGCTGCGCCTTAGGAAAGGCAGGCCGACAGCCGCCCGGCTTTGATTTACAAACAACTAAAACCTAATTTAATGTCTTCTTACGACGGCATACGCTGATGTCATAGCGGCCTCAGACGGCCTATCTTATCGTATAGACAAAGCTCACCATGGCATAGGGCTGCAGCACGTTGGCCGTGAGATAGTCGTAGTAGTTGCTGCCTACCGACTGTCTGAACGACTGGCTCTGTCCCAGTATGTCATACACATCGAGCCTTATCTCGGCAGCATTGTTCTTCAGGAACTTCTTGCCGAGCGACGCGTTCCACAGGAAATAGTCTTCCGTGTCGGCGCTCAGGCCGCTGTAGCCCGTATAGGTCAGCGTGCTGCGCAGAGTCAGTCCGGCCCAGAAGGTCCAGCCCACGCGGGCCTGTGCTATGTGCGTAACATAGTTGCTCGTGTTCAGGTCGGCAACAGAGCTGAGGGCCTTGTTTATCGAGGCTGAATACGACAGCGTGAAGTCGAGCTTGTCGCTGATGTTGCTGCCTATCACCACCTTTGGCACAAACGTCAGTTCGCGCGTATTGCTCTTCACGCCGTTGAATATCGTAGGCACGTTGGCATAGTTGCCGGCAAGGCTCAGGTTGACGTTGCTGCGTATCAGGTCGAGCGGAAATCCGTATGTCAGCATGGCCTGCAGACTGTAGTATCCGTCGAGGTTCACAGGGCGTGTAAGCTGTGCGCCCTTGTCCATCTCTATTCCGCCGGGCAGCGTGATGTCTTCTGTTGCCACGAAGGTGCTGTCTGCCACATATCCGTTGCGCAGCGTGGCGCCGAGCATGGCTATGAAGGTCTGTCCCGACATTGTTGTGAGCGTATATCTCAGGTTGAGCGTATGGTTAATCTGCTGGTCGAGCAGCGGGTTTCCGGTAGAGAGGAACAGCGGATTGGTGTTGTCGACAACCGACTGCAGCTGCTGCAGCGTGGGAGATGTAGAACTGCTGCGGTAGCGCAGCATGAACGAGTTGTTGCGATTGAGCGAGTAGCGTATCATGGCCGACGGCAGCACAGAGAAATAGTTGTGCGATATGTTGTCGGCAACGGGATACGACTGTTCGCCGTCGAGCGAAGCCCACTGGAAGTCGGCACCGAGCGTGAAGCGCCATTTGTCGAGATTCCATCTCAGACCCAGTCCGGCAGCATGCGTAAGATAGTCGGTCTGATACACGCTCGACATCTGGTCAATGAGCTGTTCGCCCAGGTCGGTCATGCCGTCGCTCTCAAACGTCTTCTTGTCGGCGTCGCTGTTGCTGTAAGAGAACTTATAGTTGGCGCTCAGCTGCACGTTGTCCACTATCGGCTCCGTATACATCAGGTTGGTGCGCAGCGATGTCTGTTTCTCGTCGTTGTCCTTGCGCTGCGAATATTCTGTGGCCGTTGTCGTGCCTTCCTCGGTCTTGCTTTCCTTATAGTCGGTGTAGGTGTCGCTGCGCTTGTCAGTTATCTGTCCGTTCACAGAGAGCGACAGCGTGCGTCCCTGCTTGTTGAAGCGGTGGCGGTAGGTGGCGTTAAGTCCGGCGCTGTACGATTTCACGTCGCTCTCCGAGCTGCTGCCTATGCTGCTCTGCTGCTCGCCGTACAGGAGGTTTTCGCCCAGATAGCTGCTCAGCGTGTTGCTGCTCTGATAGCTGAACTTAGGGCGCAGCTGCAGGGTGTTGTCGGCATCTATCTTATATTCGAGGTTCATGTTCACGCGGTGGTTCCAGTTGGTCATGTCCGACTCGCTGTCCTGCATGTACGACATGCCCGGCAGTGCCGACTCGAAATACTCGCGTTGCAGTTTTTCCTGATAGTCGTTAGACGACTGGTTGAAGAAGTAGCTCGACGTAAGCTTCAGCTTGTCGTTCCATTCGTTCACATAGTTCAGGCCTATGCCGTTGGTCTTGGTCACACCGCCGAGCGAGCCCACCATGAAGTTGTCCGTGCTGCCGCGTCGGCCTCCGCCGCGCCTGCCCCCGCGCTTTGAGCTTTGCGCCGACATAACTCCCGACAGGTCTTCCTGCGAGAAGTTCTGCTGGTTGACGTTGTTGCTCATTCCGAGTATAGACAGCCTCTGCGACTCGTCAAATATGTTGATGTTTCCGCCGGCATTATAGCGGTTGTCCGTGCCGTATCCGCCGTACACCTTGCCGAACACTCCTTCCTTGTAGCCGCTTTTTGTAACGATGTTTATCGTCTTTATCTCCTCTCCGTCGTCAAATCCGGTAAACTCGGCCTGGTCGCTCTTCTTGTCGAACACCTCTATGCTGGCTATTATGTCGGCCGGAAGATTCTTCAGCGCAAGGTTTACGTCGCCGTCGAAAAACTCCTTGCCGTCCACCATCACCTTGCTTACGCTCTCGCCCTGGGCCTGCACCTCGCCGCCTTCTACCACAATGCCGGGCATCTTTGCCAGCAGCTCTTCGGCGGTGCTTCCGTCTAACACTTTAAATGCCGACGCGTTATACGACAGCGTGTCGCCTGCCTGCTGCGCACGTGTTGCCCTTCCCTCTACCGAAAGGTTTTCGAGCATGGTGGCGTCCTCGGTCAGACTTATGTTCATCACCTTGTTGTCACTGCTGCCCAGACTGACGCTCTTCTCATACGTCTTGTAGCCCATGTAGCTCACCTTTATGCGGTATTGTCCTGCCGCAAGATTGTCTATTCTGTATTTTCCGTCCATGTCCGACACCCCAAGACGGGTCTTTCCGCCATTGGGTGTTATCGACACCGTTGCTCCAGGCAGCGGGTCAGACGTCGACTTGTCAGTAATCTTTCCGCTGACAACGGTCTGTGCCATTGCACCGGCCGCCGCCGAGCAGCATATCATCAGAAGCATCAGCAGTCTGACTATAAATCCAGGGTTTCTTTTCTCGTTCATTTTCATATCATTTTAGCGGTTTATGTTGCAAAGATATTGTTAAAACGGGGTTTTCTGCAACACAAATTCGCCGTGTAAGGGTAAACGACATATAAGTGAGGGTAAACGGCATGGCTCATTTTTCACGTTACAGAATATTTACACTATCTTTGCAACGGGAAAGATTTAGTAACGCAATAACGATAATTTATGCTAAGAAAGATACCTCTGATAACCGACCTTCTCTTTGCCTGCGTGCTGTTGCCGGCATTGTGCTTCCTGCTTCCCATAGAGCGATGGATAGCCAACAACCTGACGTTTGTCTGCATACTGGCGTGCTGGCTCTATGCCGTTTATTTCTTCAACCGCTATATCACGGTGCCCATGTTCTTCCAGACGCGCCGCAAGGTGATTATAGCCCTTATCCTGATTCTTGCCACAATATTGATTACATGGCTCATATCGCAGTATCAGATGGACTTTCCGCACAGGCCGGTGCGTCCACGCCGCGTAAGGACTGTGGCCAGGGCAAGGCTTCATCAGCAGGCAGTGTGGTTCCTGTATGTCGCAACCATCACCTTCAGCACGGCCGTAGGCCTGCTCACCGAACTTATCAGGCAGATTGTGCGCAGCCACGACCTCGAGACGGAGAAGAAGAAAGCGGAGCTTGCCCTATACAAGGCACAGATCAACCCTCACTTTCTTTTCAACACGCTCAACACTCTCTACGGCATGATTGTGATGAAGTCGCAGCAGGTGGAGACAGCCTTCATGCAGTTTATCTGCCTGATGAAATACATGTACACCAACCCTACGAAGGAGGCCATACCCGTTGAAGAGGAGATCGACTACATACGACAGTATATCGAGATACAGAAATACCGCACCGAAAACAAGGACAGCATACAGCTGTCTTACTATAACGACAACAAGCGGCAGGGACTGCAGATAGTGCCCATGCTGCTTATAACCTTCGTAGAGAACGCCATAAAATACGGTCTGTCGTCTACTGACGACCGCCAGGTGTATATCGTCATAAGGATTGAAGACGGCACGCTGTTCTTCTCTACGCAGAACCAGAAGCCGACAGACCGGCGCGGCCATTCTGCCGGCATAGGCATAAGCAACTGCCGCAAGCGGCTCGAACTGGCCTATCCCAAGCGCCACAAGCTCGAGATAAACGACACTGACGGACTCTACACCGTGCTGCTGAGCATAACCTTAATAAACTAACCACATACAACAACGACAGGAACAATGAGATGTATTGCCATTGACGACGAGCCGATAGCTCTCAACATAATCAGCGAGTTTGCCCGGAGAATGGGAAACATAAGCGTTGAAACATTCACCAATCCCCTCAAGGCGCTCGAAGAGATAAGGCGCAGCAAGCCCGACATAGTGTTCATCGACATAGAGATGAAGGGCATGAACGGACTCGAACTTGCACGTATCATTTCGTCGGACGTGATGTTCATATTCACCACGGCATACGCCCAGTTTGCCCTCGACGGCTTTGAACTCAACGCCATCGACTTTCTTCACAAGCCGTTCTCGTTCAACAGATTCGAGGTTGCGGTGTCAAAGGCCATAAGGCAAAAGGACCTGCAGGAAAGGGCGCGCCATGCAGAGGAAGACTTCTTCATAGTGAAGTCTGAATATAAGAACATCAAGATAAGCTATGCCGACATCTCGTTCATCGAGGCGCTGAACAACTACATCAAGATTCATCTTAACCACGAGCGCCCCGTAATGACGCAGATGAGCATGAAAAACATTGAGGAGATTCTGCCTGAAAGCACCTTCATAAGGGTTCATAAGTCGTTTATCGTCAACAAGACGGCAATAATAAGCTTCACCAAAAACGACATAACGCTGGCCGGCAATCACACCATTCCTATCGGAAGGGCATACTCTGCCAACTTCGCCTGCTGCATGAACGGCACAGGCAACGCAGATAAGCAACAGCCGAATGAAAACAATTAGGTTCCGACTTGCCAAAAGCCGGAACCCAAACTAAAAACAGATTGATTTTCAGATACATGCGTCTGCGGCTGTAACAGCCGCCTTATATTTCAGTGTCTTTTATATTTAATTCTGCCTAATCGCCGTTTTCATTCTGCAGCACCAATTTCAAGCCTTACCGACTGCGGCTCGCTTTCGGTTACAAAGACTTTCTTAACCGGCGTAACGGCATCATAAGAGCCGACTCCACCCTTCATGCAGCCAATGTAAATCATGTTTGAGTCGTTGAGCGCACACGGTACCCTGAACGTCTGTTCCCTGTCTGACGTCATCGTTATGGGATAGTCCATCAGCACACGGCCGTCGCGATAATAGGAGTTGAAGGGTAGCTCGTCGCCTCCGTAGTTTATCAGATTAGACACGACAAACTTGTCATTGGCGTCTATCTTGCCGTCGCTGACAACGGTTACGTCTATCCAGCGCTTTAGCGGAACGTAAAGGTTATGGCTGTAGAACTTGCCTCTCTCAAAGTGAAGATTGTCATAATAGAAGCGTAACTTCTGATCTTTGTTGTCGGCCTTTATGTCTTTCGGCATGATGTATTTTTCTTCTGAGAGCGAAGAAAGGTCGAAAATTAGGTAGAAGTTTCGCGACGCCGACGCATCGTTGCCGTTGTCCTGCAACTCGTCGTCACGCAACTCGAAATACAGCCGATAGTTGCCGTCCTTGTCGGTAATGCCTTCTGCCTTGTGGCGTGTAGTCTGCTGACCGAGCCACACCGACTCATTATAATCCACACTCACCTTAACTCCGGCAAGCGGCGTCCCGTCGGCAGTGCGTGCCACACCGCTTATCATAGTGCTGCTCGCGGTAGGTCCTGAGATAAAGTCGTTCTCCTCATCGCACGACACGAGGCAAAGCACACATGCCATCAGCCAAAAGAAATTAATAAAGCTGCAAGTTTTCATATCCGCAACATTTAAGATTTTGTCTACATATTAAACGTTTTTATTTACAAAACCTTGCATCGGCGAATAAAAAAACTTGCAGCTTTGACTATACTTTCACATTATACCGCACACAGAACGGCGTCGGCGGCACGCAAGCCCACTACTGTCCAGACACACGGGCAAAGGCTTTCAGCATGTCGCAGCGCGTGGTATAACCGTCGACATACTGCGGATGCTGCCTTGCAAAGCTATACAGCGCGCTCATGGCCTTATACTGACTTGAGGCAGGACGCGGGATGTAAACAGGGTTATAGTCGCGGTCGTACTTGACGTCAAACCACGGATCCTTGTCGACAAAGGCCAGCGCATAGAGCGCCTTGTAGCGCATGTTGAGGTCGGAAGACACAACACACTCGTTGAGATACTCAACGGTCTTGCGCGCAAAGTCGAATTCGCCGTTGCGGGTGCTGTCGTAAATGCTGTGGCCGTAATGCGTAAGGAACCAGCAGTCGCCGTAGCACGAAGCCTGATAATGCATCACGGCAAGCTCATAGGCACGCATATCCTTCTGCTCTCCCTCGCGTGCAAGGTCGTAATTGGCCTGCAGCTGCAGCATGTCCTTGCAATATTTTAGCTTCATATTCTCTTTAGGCTCACCCTTTCCGGGGCCGTCGGTGTCGGGCATGTTAGGCAACTGGCGGTTGAACCAGCGCGGAAGTCTGTATTTTCGGTTGGCCATATACCAGCTGATGTTCTGCTGCGACAGGAAGCCGAGCGACACTTTCTCGAGATAAGGCAGGGCGTCGGCAAAGCGGCCTTCGGCCATATACCTTGTGCCGATGAGGTCGTTGTAATAGTTTTTGTTGGGATATACTTGCGAAACGACATACTGCTCAAACGGGTCTGACTGCTCCATGCTGATATACTTGAGGTAACCGGCCAGGACGTCGGCACTGATTGTGTCCATGACAGCAAAATACTCGTTCCACGGCGAATAGTCAGAGTTCCACGCATAATCGCCCTCAATCACATAATCAGGCTGCGAGTGGCGTCCCTTCGTATAGAAATCCTGCTCATTCTCTTCCATCATTCCGAGCAGAGCCAGAGCCATGTTCACGCGGCCAGTGGCCATGCATTTGGGCACAAGTGCATTGTAGACCACGCGCTCCTTTACGTCGGTGTAATGGTTCGGATATATGTCCGACGTGCCGCGCTCATCCCTGATAAGCTCGTCGAGCCGCTGCATCTCCTTCAGCAGATATGCCGAATAAGACGGACTGAACATGTTGCAGCCCGTTGAAGCCAGCAGGCGTATGCAGCGTGCGTTGTCCTTCATGCGGGGCGTGCCGTCCATAGCCATGGCCTCGTCGAGCTCGGCAACGGCCTCTTCCGACATTCCGAAGAGATAATATATCATGCCTATGGCCGACTTCCACAGGCAGGGATACTCGTTTTTGCCGCTTCTCACCACGTTTTTGGCAAAGTCTACGAAGCGCATTGCGTCTGCCTTATACACCACGCGGGCGTCGATGGTCTTAATCCAGTCTTCGTCCGTGCCGGTGCCTGTGGCCTGGTCGAGCGTCTCCTGCACGTTGTTTACAAAGTCCTGAACAAGATATATCAGCGTGGGCGAGTTTGGGTCGTCGAGATATATCTTCTGTATTCCTGCCAGATTGCGGTAGTTGCGCATGCTCCACTTGATGCTCTGCATGTCGCCCTGCTCGGCGTATATGTTGCATGCCTCGATGCGCTTGCCCGTGTTGAGCAGCGCGCGGGCATATATGTTGCGTGCAACCTCGCGCCATACTCCCTTCGGCAGGTTCTGTGCCGTTGAGTTCCAGAAGGATATGTTGGCCTGGTCGTAGCCCAGCATCATGTTTGCTCGCATCACCATCAGCGCGTTTAGCTCACGCAGTCCGGTCTTCATGGCCATCGTGGCGCTGTTGCGTATCGAGTTCAAGGTAGACTTTCGCTTTGTCAGCTGCTCCTTGGTGGGATAGTCCCACGAGTCGTAGCTAACCTCGTCGCACACCTGCAGATAGCTGTCGAGCAGCTTCATGTAGCGCTGCATCAGCACATCGCCGCGGCTGCGTGCCGCCGCATCAATCTTGTCGCGGTTCCACCTGTAATAGTCCGTACTTGTATCAGACATGTCGCCGGCATATTTTTTCCAGTAGGCATTGATGTCTTCGCGGAACGGCGAATCCATACTCTCGCGCCTGAACACGCTGAACATGTAATTGTTGTGCGTGGGAGCCTCGCTTATGCAGGCCCATGCGTCGGCACACAACGCGAGGGCAAAGAGGCTAACGAAGATAAATTTTTTCATAATCTTCCGGTTTAAATCGGGTTATATTCTGGTTACTCATGTCGAAAAGCAGTATCTCGCCGTTGGCGTCGGCGCGCTTGCGGCTCACGGCGTCCTTGGCTCTCATTATGTCGTCAAGCTCAACGCGGCGCTCTACTATGCTGTCGCCGGCCAGCACGGGCAGGTCGTCGTCGGCATGCATTATGACAACGTAGCGGCTGCCGCGGAACAGTATGCGCCAGCTGAACAGCGGATAGGCCGACGCGAGCGGCAGATTGTATGAGGCAAGACTCGACATATAGGGCGCAGCGTCGTCCATGTCGAGTATGGGCTTGCTACACTCAAGGTCGGTAAAGTCGCCCGTGTTATACATCATCAGCACGCCGCGGTCAACGGGCGGAGCCGGCTGCGAGAGCTGGTGAAGGCGTATTGTGGCCGACAGCCGTATGCCGTCCTTGCCGGCCATGTCGCGCAGCTGCTTCAGAAATCTGTAATAGGCCGTGCGCGTGCGCATGGTCCAGTCGCAGTCTATCTGTATCTCCTTCACGCCGGCCACGTCGTTGGTCTCGTTCATCTGGCGCACGCGCCTGTATATCTTCTCTGCCAGACCGCTTATGTCGCGGCGCATGCAGCTGTTCACGATATATACCACGGGCACCACCTCGATGCCTTTAGGCACAGCCGTAACGAAGCGCAGCGTGGCGTTGGGCACGGGGCGGCCGCTCTCGTCCTCAACGACATCGAAGTATCTGATGTACATGCGACTGACGTTATGCTCGCGCATAAACTGCTCCTTAACGCTGTCCATGCGCAGAGTGGTGCTCCAGTAGTAGACCGAGCGCACCGCATCGCCGCCACGCCTGCCGCCGCACGACAGCAGGGCCACGGCCACAAGGGCCATTGCCATTATTTTGATTATTGTTCCTTTCATTGCGGCAAATATACAGAAAAATAAATAATACGTATATAATAAGCGCAAATTTATATAAAAAAGGCCGGAAATTATTATCCTGCCGGCACCGGGCGCACCGCCTTACGGCATATTTCGGCAGCAAGGAGAACGGCGGGCAGCCCAAGGGCGGAGCAGCACTGAAAAGACGCACGGAATGCATGCGGAAATCAGGGCAAGACTGACGGCCGTGCAAAAGGCCACGTTTCGCATTGCAAAAGGTGCCCTTTTACAGCCTAAAAGACGGCCTTTTGCAAGCTAAAAGGGCATCTTTTGGAAGAGTGTTGCTAAACCATTGATTATCAAGATATTACAAAACAAGCAAAAATCAGCACAACCATAGCGCCCGACAGCATAAAAAAGCGAGGGCCGGAGCAACATCTGCCCCGACCCTTCACAGAAAAAAGGAATGTAAAAAATGTTAGTGGAAAAATTTATCTACTTTCTCGGCAGCGTCGCGTCCGCTTGCCATCGCCCTTACAACGAGCGACGGACCGCTGACGACGTCGCCCGCAACAAACACATTTGGAGCAAGCTGCGGCAACTCGGGCTTCAGGAATCCCATCGCCAGCAGCACCATGTCGGCCTTAATAACCTCCGGACCGCCCACGGCCTCCATTATCGGGCGTCCGCCTTCGGGATTGGGTTTCCATGTTATTTCCTGCACCTCAACACCCGTCAGTTTGCCGTCCTTGCCGATGAATCTCAGCGAATTGATGTTCCAGCGCCTTGTGCAGCCTTCCTCGTGCGAGGTGGTTGTCTTCAGCGTGCGCGGCCAGTTGGGCCATGGGTTGGCAGGGTCGTCGGGACCTTCCGCGGGCTTCGGCATAATCTCTATCTGCGTTACGCTCTTGCATCCCTGGCGGTGAGCCGTGCCTATGCAGTCGCTTCCCGTGTCGCCGCCGCCTATCACAAGCACGTCTTTGCCCTTGGCGCTTACCAGTTGGTCTTTCGTATACTCGCATCCGGCGAGCACACGATTCTGCAGTGCAAGCATGTCGAGCGCGAAATACACGCCTTTAAGCTCTCGGCCCGGTATGGCAAGGTCGCGCGCCGTGGGCGTTCCCGTGGCTATCACGTAGGCATCGAAGCCTTCGGGCAGCTTGCTAACGTCAATGTTCTGATTATATTTAAAGGTTATTCCCTCCTGCATCAGCACGTCTATGCGGCGGTCTATCACGGCCTTGTTGAGCTTAAAGTTAGGTATGCCGTAGCGCAGCAGTCCGCCGGCGTCCTCGTTCTTGTCGAACACCGTAACCATATAGCCCTTCAGGTTAAGGCGGTTGGCAGCCACAAGTCCGGCAGGTCCGGCCCCTATTACAGCCACCTTCTTGCCATTGCGCTCCGGATGATGTATGCGAACATAGTTCTCCTCAAAGGCGTGTTCGGTTATGGCAGCCTCATTCTCGCGGTTGGTTGTAGGCTCATGCTCCACAAGATTGAGCACGCAGGCCTTCTCGCAGAGAGCCGGACAGATGCGCCCTGTGAACTCAGGAAAGTCATTTGTAGAGTTGAGCAGCCTGTAAGCCAGCTCCCAGTCGCCTTTATACAGAGCGTCGTTCCACTCCGGCGGTTTGTTGCCCAGCGGACAAGCCCAGTGGCAGAAAGGTACTCCGCAGTCCATGCATCGCGATGCCTGCATGCGGCGGTCGTTAGAGTTGAGCGTCTGCTCCACCTCTCCAAAGTCATGTATACGGTCGTGCACCGGCCTGTGTCCCGCTTCCTTGCGGTGTATAGTCAAAAATGCTTTTGGATTTCCCATGTCTGTTATATTATAAATTCTTTTGAAATTATTTTGTAGGAGGCAAGAAGTTAAGGAGAAATATCCTTGGGCGCAGCGAAAAAGACAAATGCATTATTCTTTAGTAGTTAAAGGAGTTAGAGTAGTTAAAAGAGTTAAAGTCAATAGCCTTGCTGCTTCTTATCACCACTCTGCATTTGGATTTTTCACTCTGGTTCTTCACTCTTCACTTAATCAACATTTGGATTTTTCACTTTTCATTTTTAATTTTTCATTGCGCCCTGCGCCTGTTCTTCACTTAGAATTAATAGTCTCTCTGCATGTCGGCAATCTTCTGCTGGAGCTTTCTTACCTGCTCTTCCTGCAACACGCGCTTGTATTCGATTGGCACCACCTGCACGAAGTCTTCAACATAGCGGTTCCAATCGTCAAGCATGGTGCGTGCCAGCTTAGAGCCGGTGTAGAGATAATGCTGGCGTATCAGTTCGTGCAGTTCCTTGCGGTAGTTGCTTTCGTCAACAAGGTTGATTTCCACCATGTCCATATTACAGAAGTAATCGAAGTTGTGGTGCTTGTCCCACACGTATGCCACTCCGCCGCTCATACCGGCAGCAAAGTTGCGTCCGGTTTCGCCCAACACTACCACGCGACCGCCCGTCATATACTCGCAGCAGTGGTCGCCGGCACCCTCGATAACGGCTATCGCACCCGAGTTTCTCACTGCGAAGCGCTCTCCCACCTTTCCGTTTATATATAATTCGCCGCTTGTTGCACCATATAATCCCGTATTGCCGGCAATTATGTTGTCCTCAGCCTCAAAGTTACTGCGCACAGGCGGCAGTATGGCTATGCGCCCGCCGCTGAGTCCCTTGGCAAAATAGTCGTTGGTTTCGCCCTCGAGCTTGAAGCTTACGCCACTTACGAGGAATGCTCCGAAGCTCTGTCCGGCGCTGCCCTTAAACTTTATGTTGATGGTTGAGTCGGGCAGTCCGTCGTATCCGTACTTTCCGGCAATCATTCCGCTGAGCATCGTTCCTACAGCGCGGTCGGTGTTCTTTATGGCGTAATCGAGGTTAACCTCTTCTTTTTCCTCTATGGCTTTCTGCGCCGAACGTATTATCTGACGGTCGAGTATGTTACCGAGGTCGTGGATCTGGGCCGTAGTGTGATACAGCGAGCAATTGCCGCTCTCACGGTTGAGCAGACGTGTGAAGTCGAGCATAGACGGCTTGCTGCCCTTCTCGGTTTCTTTCCTGACAATCAGTTCGGTGTGTCCGACGATGTCGTCGAGCCTTGTGTATCCCATTTCAGCCAGATACTCGCGCACCTCACGGGCAAGGAAGGTGAAATAGTTTACAAGATATTCATATTTTCCGATGAAGTTCTTGCGCAGTTCGGGGTTCTGTGTGGTTACGCCGAGCGGACATGTGTTGAGGTTGCACTTGCGCATCATGACGCATCCGAGCACGATGAGTGCCAGCGTTCCGAAGCCGAACTCCTCGGCACCGAGCAGCGCCATGAGCACAACGTCGCGTCCGGTCTTAAGCTGTCCGTCCACCTGCAGGCGCACCTGACCGCGCAGTCCGTTCTTTACGAGCGTCTGCTGCGTCTCGCTTATGCCTATCTCGGGCGATATCCCGGCAAAGCGCATGCTCGATGCAGGCGATGCTCCCGTGCCTCCCTCGGCACCGGAGATGACTATCAGATCGGCCTTTGCCTTGGCTACGCCGGCTGCAATGGTGCCAACGCCGCTCTCGGCAACGAGCTTCACGCTTATGGCTGCCTTGGGATTGACGTTCTTGAGGTCGAATATCAGTTGGGCAAGGTCCTCAATAGAATAGATGTCGTGGTGAGGCGGAGGCGAGATAAGAGATATGCCTGGTATAGAGTGGCGTGTCTTGGCTATAATCTCGTTCACCTTAAATCCGGGCAACTGGCCGCCTTCGCCGGGCTTTGCGCCTTGTGCCACCTTAATCTGAAGTTCTTCTGCGTTGACAAGATATTCGGTGGTTACGCCGAAACGGCCTGAAGCTATCTGCTTGGTCTTGCTCGACAGCGAAATCCCGTCGTATTTTGAGTGGAAGCGCTCGTTGTCCTCGCCGCCCTCGCCCGTGTTAGAACGTGCGCCGAGCTTGTTCATAGCAAGAGCTATGGCCTCGTGTGCCTCGCGGCTCAACGCACCGAAACTCATGGCACCTACGACAAAATGCTTGACGATGCTCTCAACAGGCTCCACCTTGCTGATGTCTATCGGATTGCGTTTGAAGTCGAGGAAGTCGCGTATGAATATAGGCGCATCTTTCTCATCTACAAGACGCGTAAACTCTTTATATTTCTTATAGCTGCCCATGCGCGTGGCAAGCTGTAGGGTTGATATGGTCTCAGGGTTCCACGCATGCTTTATTCCGTCCTTGCGGTAGTGGAAAAGTCCCTGGTTGGGCAGGAAGTCGATGCATACCGTCTTTGCGAATCCGGCGTCGTGCATGGCAATGGCGTCGCGTGCGATGGTCTCAAGTCCGATGCCGCCTATGGTCGATGTCTCCGTGCCGAAATATGTCTTCAGCAGACTCTCCGACAGTCCGATGCTCTCAAATATCTTTGCTCCGCGGTATGAACGGATGGTTGATATGCCCATCTTAGCCATTATCTTTAGCAGGGCTTTCTTCACAGCCTTGATATAGTTGGCCTCGGCTGTCTCATAGTTTTCCTGCACCTTGCCGCGCTTAACGAGATCGTCGAGTATGGCGAACGTCATGTACGGGCACAGAGCAGAGGCTCCGTAGCCGAGCAGCAGGGCTGCGTGCATGGTCTCGCGTATCTCGCCGCTCTCAACGATAAGTGCCGTCTGAACGCGCTTGCCCACTGATATCAGATAGTGGTGAACGGCACTCACGGCCAACAGCGACGGTATGGCAGCATGAGTCTCGTCGATGTCGCGGTCGGTAAGTATGATGTAGTTGTAGCCGTCGTCAACGCTGCGCTCTGCCTGCTTGCACAGGTTGTCGAGGGCCTCGCGCAGTCCGTCTTCTCCCTTTGCGCACTCGAAGAGTATCGGCAGCTTCACGGTGTTGAAGCCTTTATAGCGTATGTTGCACAGAATGTCGAGCTGGGTGTTGTTAAGTATCGGGTGAGGCAGGCGCACCATCTTGCAGTTTGTCTCGTCAGGAATAAGTATTCCGGTGCCCACACGGCCGATATACTCTGTCAGCGACATTACGAGATTCTCGCGTATAGAGTCGATGGCGGGGTTGGTAACCTGTGCAAACTGCTGTCGGAAGTAGTCGAAGAACACCTGCGGACGGTCGCTCAGCACCGCAAGAGGCGTGTCGTTGCCCATTGACGCGGTGGGCTCCTGACCGTTGACACACATTGGTATTATGGTGTTTTCGATGTCTTCCTCGCCGAAACCGAACATCAGTTCGCGGCGCACAAGATTGTCAACGGCGTTGCTCACCTTACGTCCGCTCTTCAGCTTTTCGAGCTGTATGCGGTTGGTCGACAGCCACTGGCGGTACGGATGTTCTGCTGCCAGACGCTCCTTTATTTCTCCGTCATAATATATTTTGCCCTCCTGCGTGTCAATGAGCAGTATCTTGCCCGGCTGCAGGCGGCCTTTCTCGGCTATCTCAGACGGTTCGAAGTCCATGACGCCCACCTCTGACGCCACAACCATCATGTCGTTGCGGGTTATTGTGTAACGTGCCGGACGCAAACCGTTGCGGTCGAGCATTCCGCCGGCATAGCGGCCGTCGCTGAAGAGCAGCGCCGCCGGACCGTCCCACGGCTCCATCAGTATTGAGTGATACTCGTAGAAGGCTTTCAGGTCTTCTGATATAGGGTTCTTGTCGTTGAAGCTCTCGGGCACCATAAGCGCCATGGCATGTGGCAACGACAGACCGCTCATGACGAAAAACTCAAACACGTTGTCGAGACTTGCCGAGTCGCTCATGCCCGGCTGTATTATCGGTGATATGTCTTTTATGCTTCCCAGCGCCTCAGAGCTAAGCACACTCTCGCGCGCCTGCATCCATCCGCGGTTTCCGCGTATGGTGTTTATCTCGCCGTTGTGGCACAACAGGCGGAACGGCTGCGCCAGGCTCCATGTAGGAAATGTGTTAGTAGAAAAGCGAGAATGGACAAGAGCCAGTCCGCTGGTAAAGTAGTTGTTTGTCAGGTCGGGAAAATACTGGCGCAGCTGGAGGCTCGACAGCATACCCTTATATATAATGTTCTTGCTCGACAGCGAGCAGATGTAGAAGTCTTTGTTCTTAACACGAAGCTCTATGCGCTTGCGGATAAGATACAGCGTGCGCTCGAAATAAGGCACACGGTTGTCTGTAACGCCGGTAACAAACAGCTGCTTTATGTCAGGCTCGCTAGCCAGCGCCGTCTCGCCGAGGCAGTCGGGATTTGTCGGAACGTTGCGCAGGTGCATAAGCGACAGCCCCTCGCGCTCTATCTCCTCAATCATTATGCTCAGTATGTCCTGCTGCTGAGCCTCATCCTTAGGCAGGAAGACGAGTCCCGTTCCGTATTTTCCCTTTTCCGGAACCGGTATTCCCTGCAAGAGAATAAACTCATGAGGTATCTGCAACATTATTCCGGCTCCGTCGCCTGTCTTGTTGTCGGCACCCTCGGCACCGCGGTGTCGCATGTTCTCGAGCACCTTCAGGGCGTTGTCAACAAGTTCATGGCTCTTGTTTCCATGTATGTTGACAACCATGCCCACGCCGCATGCGTCATGCTCGTATTCCGCATTATACAATCCTTTTCCCATAATTAATTGCCTTTAAGTTAATCTAAAAACTAAATACTTAGCAAAGTGTTTGCAAAAATACAAAAATACTTTCTTTCTGAGAACATTTATTCAAAATAAATTCGACATTTTTTCATCAATAAATTTACAACACTTACAATTAGGCGAAATAGCACCCGTAAATCAAGCATCTGTTAAGCAAAATTCAGAATCTTCATTACAAGTTGGAATAAAACATCAAAAAGTACATTTATGCAAAATGCTTTCAATAAAGAAAGCACGGCAACCTGATGATAAATGAAAAATAAAATTGATGCTGCTATAAGCAATTTGTAATAAAAATAAGGAAACAAAATTGGTTCATTTTGGTTCAAATCATTCTTTGCATCAATTTTTTTATAAAAAAATTAATATTTTTGCAGACACTAAACGTCAATAAGACAAACTAAATGGATACAAAATATACCGAAATAGAGTGCCTTAAACTTGAAATTGAAAAGAGGATGGGTAAGCCGTTGAAATCGCCGACCGACTTCAATCAACTTTCGCTGAGACTACAAAAGGAACTGAAAGAAGAGATAAGCATCTCTACAATAAAGCGAATATGGGGATACGTAGAGGCAAAGCACAACACACGATACACCACCTTATCAATACTCAGCCGCTTTATAGGATACATCGACTGGTATGACTTCTGTTTGTCGCTAAGACGTAGAAACATCATGGAACGCGACGCCATGCCATGCCGGAAAAACAGATCCGCACAGCAAGCCTTAAGACGGGCGACAAAATAGAACTGGGATGGGCTCCCGACTGCACTTGCGAGATAGAATACATAGGCGACAGCTGCTTCCGCGTGGAGGAATCGTCAAACAACAAACTCTGCAAAGGCGACACTTTTAAGACACTTATATTCAATCTGAACAAACCGCTGTACGTGTCGGAACTAGAACACGGCGACAGCAAGCAGTGTACTTACATAACAGGAAAGGACAACGGACTGACAACTCTGCAACTTACAATCGGACAGTCAGACGCCAAGGCAAAATAACAACCTGTAAGACAAAACCGCGCAAAAGCAGCGACTGCATAACACGGACATACAAACGATTAATACGTTCTGAACCGTTATGAACCAAACTGCATGCGCATTATCTTTATATTTATTTATATTTTTGCAGAACAAGAGACGAATAAATGTCAAATACAGAACAAAAAACAACACATGAACGTAAAAAAGATATAGAGGTTAATAAATTTAGGAAATGTTTTTTAATAGTTTAGTAAGACTTGTTTTAACCGATGTTCTTTAGACCGTGAGGCCTGAGGAACATCTTTTTTTATGTACCTACGCAACGGCTAAACAACAACGGCGCACATAATAACCAGGGTCTTGCCTATCGTCTTGTAACATTATTATATAATAATAGGTGCCGCTGCAGTGCACAAAGGCAAGCCTGAGTAAACATAAAGCAGGCAAAAGCCCGCTTGAAGTTAACCAAATTGGTTCTTCCGCAATTTAGTTGAAGCCTGGTTCACTAAACACCATCTTATAACATTTACAACATAACGCAAAGAGACTATTTCAACTAAATTGCGGAAGAACCACCAAATTCAGGAAAGGTCAACGACAAAACAACGCAAAAAGATTTTCGGAAGAAACTCGTCACTCGTCACACAGGCGCATAACATTCTGATGGACAAGCTGTTACGGTGTGACGAGTTGAAACTGCAACTCGTCACACCAACGGCAGAAAAACCCGAATGTGACGAGTCCGGCAGGCAACTCATCACCCCATAACGCATTGACAATCAGCGCAATAGATAGGAATGTGACGAGTGATGAGTTTTTGCCGAAACATTTTCGGCATTCTTCACCTGCTTATCCGTGTGCATTTCGACCTGGCACAAACTACAGACGACAATAGCTGTACAGATGACTGGAAAACATAATACGGACGAGAACGGCTATGCTTATACGGAATCAAGACAGCATATACGGCACAACGGGCAATTTTACGTCAAGCGGTTAATTTATAAAAGCTGCCCTTTCGCACAACAAAAGGACACATTTCGGCATGCAAAAGCTGGCATTTTGAAACATGAAAGGACACATACCGCAATGCGGCATACATAGCTCACTGCAAATAAAAACTGATAAACGGGGACTAAAAAGGCACGGAACAAAACGCATCAGCAGACGTAAGGGCATAAAAAAAGGACTCCGCTGAGTCCCTGTCTTTTGTTAACCTTAAATCTAATACTATGAAAAACACAGTGCAAAGATATGAAAGTTTTAACCAAATTGATATCTAAATATGATAAAATATTTACAAATAGGCAGTTTTATTGATATAAATCAACGAAACTGCCTATTAAAATCAATTATTTCTTATAGTTTTTCAAACCAGTGTTGAGGAAGTCGGTGTAATGGCCGATATTCTCGTCATAGCTGTAAGAACCTGCAACAGGCATACCCTTGTTGTCGAGAATAACATAGAACGGCTGTGCATTTGCACCGAACTTGCTGCGCTGCAGATAGCTCCACTTGTCACCCACGGTGCGGAGCTTGCGCTTACGTCCGTTCTCAACCACCTCGATAGGCTTGTCAAGCGGCTGCTTGTCGTCAACATAAAGTGAGATGAGGATGAAGTCGTTGTTGAGCTTGTCGGCTACCTGAGGATCGGTCCATACGGCTGCCTCCATCTTACGGCAGTTGACACATCCGAATCCTGTGAAGTCAACAACAACAGGCTTGCCCTCAGCTGCAGCTGCTGCCATGCCCTGCTCGTAGTCCTTATACTTAGGCTCAACTTCGTTGTGATAGAGGTTGAAGTCCTGAGTGTTGATAGGAGGAGCAAATGCGCTGACTGCCTTACAGGGAGCACCCCAGAGGCCCGGGATAAGATATACTGTGAACGCAAGCGAAATCATACCGAGCACGATGCACGGAACAGGCATTGCGTCTGTGTTGCCCTGGTCGCTCGGGAACTTGAGCTTGCCGATAAGGTAGAGGCCGAGCATGCCGAAGATGATGATCCAGAGAGCGAGGAACACTTCGCGGTCGAGCAGTCCCCAACCGTAAGCGAGGTCGGCTACAGAGAAGAACTTGAGGGCGAAAGCCAGCTCAATGAATCCGAGCACGATCTTGATGGTGTTCATCCAGCTGCCTGACTTAGGAGCCTGCTTGAGCCATGTGGGGAACAGGGCGAAGAGTGTGAACGGCAGAGCCAGTGCGATGGCGAAGCCGAGCATACCGATGGCAGGACCTGCGATGCTGCCAGATGTGCTGACCTCAACGAGCAGGAAGCCGATGATAGGACCTGTACATGAGAACGAAACGAGTGTAAGCGTGAACGCCATAAGGAAGATGCTCAGCATACCGCTCGTTGACGATGCCTTGTTGTCAACCTTGTTTGTCCATGATGAAGGCAGAGTGAGCTCGAACCAGCCGAAGAACGACAGGGCAAACACTACCAGCAACAGGCAGAAGAATATGTTGAACACGGCGTTGGTGGCCAGCGCGTTGAGCGAGCTTGCACCGAAGATGGCCGTGATGGCAAGTCCGAGGGCAAGGTAGATAACGATGATAGAGATACCATAGGTTATGGCGTCGCGTATACCCTTCTTCTTATCCTTTGTACGCTTCAGGAAGAAGCTTACGGTCATAGGTATGATAGGCCATACGCAAGGAGTGAACAGAGCCACGAAACCTCCGACAAGTCCCATCAGGAAGATATATATCCAAGAGCGGCTTGAACCTGTGTCGCCGCCGTTGAAGTTCTGCAGTTCGTCGATAACAGGCTTCCAGAGGTCGCCCTGTGCGTTTACAGCGGCTGTGTCAGTCTGCAGCGAGTCGGCTCCTGCCATTGCTGCTGCGGCTGTTGTGTCTGTAGCCTCAGCCTCGGTAGTTTCCTCTGCTTCAGGAGCGTCGGCAGGTCCTTCGCCGTTGAATGCGAACTCAACCTGTGTGGGCGGGATACAGTTTTCGTCGTTGCATGCGCCATACTCAAGATATCCGCTTACTTTGTATGTCTTGCCGACAATCTTGAATTTCTGCACGAAAGTAACGCTGTTTTCGAAGTAGCGCAGGTTCATGCCGAACATTTTGTCAAACTGGCTTATCTCCTTTCCTCTGTGTGAGAGTTTGCCGGCAGCCTTAACGCCTTCGGCCTTCTCTGTGTGCAGAGTGGCAGAAATAGGACCGTCAGCAGGCAGTCCGGTTGAATACACGTGCCATCCTTTGTCTATCCGCCCTGTAAAAATAACTTCAAGCTCTGTGGGCGACACTTTTTTCTGGCTCACCTTAAAGTGAACCGGGTCTTGCATCTGTGCTGCAACGGCCAGTGTGAACATGGCGAGCAGCGCTGTCAGGAATGTTGTTTTTAAAAGTTTCATTATTTTTTCTGGGTTTTATGTGTCATTATATCAAGCACGAAGCGGTCTGTCTCGTCCATGCCTCTCTTGCCTATTTCTGTAAGGTTGCGTATGCTCTGGTCTACGTCGTCGTCGATGATGCCCTCTACCGAGGTTACATGCTTGTTCTGTATGGCGAGCATGGCGCTCATCACTGCCGTGCTCACACCTGTAGTAAGCTTTAGCGCGCAGCTTGGCTTAGCGCCGTCGCATATCATGCCCGTGAGGTTGGCTATCATGTTCTTCACGGCATACGACAGCTGCTCATAGCTGCCTCCCATAAGGTAAGTTATACCGCAGCTGCTGCCCGTGCTGGCAACCACGCATCCGCAGAGGGCTGAAAGTGAGCCCAGATGCTGCTTGATGTATATGGCAGTAAGGTTGCTTATGATGAGGGCGCGTATTGTTTCTTCTTCAGTGTTATGGTTTTCGGCTGCAAACACTACCACCGGCATGGTGGTGCAGATGCCCTGGTTGCCGCTGCCGCTGTTGCTCATCACGGGCACCATGGCGCCGGCCATACGTGCGTCGCAGGCGCAGCTTGTGGCCGAAAGTATCTTTGAGAATATGCTGTCGCCCATTATGCCCTTGCCCAGCGGGCTGCACATGGTCTTGCCCAGCGTGTGGCCGTAGTTCTCGCGCAGGCCTGCTGCTGCGGCAGTCTCGTCCATGCGCTTGGCGTCGAGGATAAACTTCAGCTCCTCGATGTCGGTCTCGGTGGCAAACTCGTAGACCTTGCGCAGAGTGAGCTCCACTTCAACCTGCTTTGCCTCTTCTTCTCTCGGGGCCATATTGTCGAGCATAACGTCGGCATCCTTGCGCAGGTAAACGAAGTTGGTGTGCATGTGCATGATTCTTGCCTCGGCCTCATGACCGCCGGCGCTGCACTTCACGGCTATATAAAGCTTGTCGGGCGCATCCTCCTTCAGGCTTATGTGTATTCTGTCTTCGGCGATATACGCCTTGCCGCGCTCAACGGCCTCCTTGTTGCTGTCCTGCAGCACTTCGAGCTCAAGCTCCGGACGGCCTACTATGGCACCAAGAGCCACGGCTATGGGCAGGCCGATCATGCCAGTTCCCGGTATGCCCACTCCCATTGCGTTTTTCAAGATGTTGGCACTAAGCTCTATGTCTATGCTCTCAGGAAGAGTCCCGAGCAGCTCTCTGGCCTTTGCCACACAAAGAGCTACGGCTATAGGCTCTGTGCAACCTATTGCCGGCAAAACCTGACTGTGAATCAGGGCTATAATAGATTTTCTTTCTTCTGTTGACAACATTGCTAAGATTTTTAGGTTATACTTACAAGCTGCGAAGTTACAAATTTAAGTGGAAAAAATTTATTTTTAACAAGGAAAATTACGCAAATGTTACAAAAAAGTTGGGCCGCAACACGTCTGCGCCACTAAAACTGCTTACATTTTGTAAACTTTAAGCATAAAAATACATTTTCTGACGGAATGTTCACGCCAACCGTAAGCCGGCAACACCCGGCACAGACACCGGCAAGGCGTTTTGCAAAAGGCCACGTTTCGGACTCTGAAAGGTGGTCTTTCATCATGCAAAAGACCATGTTTTGCAAGGCAAAAGGGCACGTTTTGCAACACGTCTGCTAACGCGCTGACAATCAGAAGGATAACAATATGTAAGCCATCCGCCCGTACCACAGCATCTGACGGTCTTTACAGCACGACTAGATACAGACCGGCATGATAAAAACATGACAGGAGCGGCGCGCCCCGAGCCACGCCCGAAACACGCCGACGAGACGGCACAGAGAACAAAATTTAGCACGGCTGGAGGCAAGAACTAACTATTTTTAGCACTAAAAAGTTGTTGATTTGAAAAATAAAGCCTACCTTTGCCAACAAGAATAAAATGAATTAACATAAGGAAAGGCAAGATCAAGGATTCCGACATTGAGAAACATGCCGGAATCTTTTGTTTTGTCTGTCCCAAAAATAATAATAATCTTTAAAACCAATAAATTATGGCTTACATGTCACAAGAAGGCTACGACAAGTTAGTGGCCGAACTAAAACATTTGGAAAGTGTCGAACGTCCCAAGGCGTCAGCGGCAATTGCAGAGGCCAGAGACAAAGGCGACCTGAGCGAAAATTCAGAATATGATGCAGCTAAGGAGGCACAGGCACATCTTGAAGACAAGATCAACAGGATTAAGCTTGCTATCTCTGAGGCCAAAATTGTTGACACATCGCGCCTGAGCACAGACTGCGTGCAGATTCTGTCAAAAGTGGAAATGACCAACCTGGCAAACAACGCCAAGATGAGCTACACAATCGTGAGCGAGAGCGAGGCAAACCTGCGCGAAGGCAAAATCTCGATAAAGACACCTATTGCACAGGGACTGCTCAACAAGAAGGTAGGCGACGAGGTTGAAATAAAGATACCACGCGGAACCATAAAGCTGCGCATAGAAAAGATTACCGTAGAATAAAGCTCATGAGATACAGCTGTCATGAGGCTTTAAGGCAGGCAAGCCGAAGACTCCTGACACTGAAGCCTCATCACACACGACATCCATAAGCCCTAAGGACCTTACATACAATAATATAAAAACATAACATCATGGATATTTTCTCAAAAATAGCTGCAGGCGAAATACCCAGCTACAAATGCGCCGAAAACGACAAGTTCTACGCATTTCTCGACATCAACCCGCTTGCAAAGGGACATACGCTGGTGATACCGCGCCGCGAGGTTGACTACTTCTTCGACCTCAACGACGACGAGATAGCCGAAATGATGGTGTTTGCAAAGAAAGTGGCCGTGGCTATAAAGAAGGCCTTCCCGTGCCGCAAGGTGGGCATGGCCGTGCTCGGACTCGAAGTGGCACACGCACACATACACCTCGTGCCCATGCAGACAGAGAAAGACATGCTCTTCTCTAACCCCAAGCTGAAACTTACAGAGCAGGAGTTTAAAGAAGCTGCAGACAAGATATATGCCGCTTTCTGCGAGTAATACGGCAGAAACATGAAGCCACGAAGGCGGCACAAGAAAAAAAGAGTGAGGAGCGTCAGGCACAAACAAAGCCGGGCGCTCCTCACTCTTTTTATACATAATAGGCGGCAGAACTAAATAAACTCGTCGCCATACTTTACCTGCACCTCATTGATATACTTGCGTATAAGCGCCGACGAATCCTCCTTCTTGCATATAAGCAGCACGTTGCCCTTCTCGGCCACGATATATCCGTCGAGCCCGTTTATTATGCCCATGTGGTCGTCAGGCAGCTTAATGATGTTGTTGCGGCTGTCGTCGGCTATAACTCGCGAGCCGATAACCACGTTGTCGCCCTCGCCCTTGCTCATGCTCTCATATATAGAGTGCCACATGCCAAGGTCGGCCCAGCCGAAGTCGCATATCATCACATACACATTCTCGTTGTGCTCAAGTATGCCGTAGTCTATCGACAGATTTGGATACGATGGAAAGTTCTCCCTGACAAACTCAAGCTCGCGCTCCATGCTGTATTCAGCCCCCGAAGCCTCAAGCTTCCTCAGCACAGGAGGGAATATACGCTTAAGACACTCGCAGAGATAATTAACGTTAGAAAGAAACAGCCCTGTGTTCCAGTAGAACTCGCCGCTCTCCATGAACATTCGCGCAAAGTCGCGGTCGGGCTTCTCCGTAAACGACTTAACCTTAAACACATCGTCGCGTTCAGAAGGCTCGCCCGTCTGTATGTAGCCATAGCCGGGCTCAGGTCTCGTAGGCCTTACGCCCATTGTCAGCAGGCAGTCGTGGCTGCCGACAAAGTCGAGACCGTTGATAACGTCAGTCTTGAACACATCCTCCTTGAACACAGCCTGGTCCGACGGCACCACCACGAGACGCGCGTCGCGGTCGGCCCTATGCAGGATGCGGTATGTTGCCCAGGCCACGCTCGGAGCCGTATTCCTGAAGATAGGCTCACTGAGGATATGCTCCTCGGGCAGCTCGGGCAGCTGCTCCCTCACCAGGTCGTGATAGATGTGGTTTGTACTGATATAAATATTTTCAGAAGGAATAAATCCGGCCATGCGGTCGTAAGTCTGCTGAAGAAGCGTGCGTCCTGTCGAAAAGAAATCCAAGAACTGCTTAGGACGGTCTTCGCGGCTGCAAGGCCACAGGCGGCGTCCTTTGCCGCCGGCCAAAATAAGACAATAATTGTTTTTATTCACACTCATTGTATTTACAGATTGTTTTACGAATACGAAGATAAGCATTATTGTCTGTATAACCAATTATTTTAAGTTTTTTCAATTAAAAATTTGTCAATTCAGAATTTATATTTATCTTTGCAGCCGAAAAGAAGCCCAGATGGCGGAATCGGTAGACGCGCTGGTCTCAAACACCAGTGGGGCAACCCGTGCCGGTTCGACCCCGGCTCTGGGTACATAAAACGGCTGTTAATCATCTGATTATCAGCCGTTTTTATTTTTACAGGTAGCCAAAGGGTAGCCAAAAACGACAACACCCCATTCTATTATGTTTAAATACACTTAACATTACTCAGTTTTTTTAGGGCCTTGCTCAATCGTTTTTATTTGCCCTTGTTTTATTTTATTTGCCTCTTTTGATTCTTTGAATTTTAGAAAATCATACTCGAGACCACGATCAATCAGATATTCATGAATGACATTCATGGTATTCATAAGCTTTATATTTTCGCATTGGTAAAATACACTTTCCACATAATTTGCTGAATAGACAGAGAACAGGTTATTGATATTCTGTTCTAAACTCATACCTTTGCTACTTATTGTACAACTCAATCCGCCTACATAATAAGCCGGATCCAATCCGTATTCTTTCATTTTACGATTTATACAACCAAGAAGCCTCTTTTTTATATCCTGTGCTTTTTCTACAAATTTGTTTGTTATCTCTCTTTCATCAATAAGAATCGTTTCCATAACTTATTAATTTAAAATTGTTTTGGGGATGTCTTTATATCTCGTCAAAGTCTCGGTATCCAATATTTTCGGATATACTTTTAATAATGTACCTATCAGCAATTTTATTGAGTTTTGAAACAGCTCTGCAGAATTCAATACGAGTTTTGTCATCCATAGTCCCATAAAATAATTCGTGGAGAGAATAAAGTGTTGATAGAACATCTTGAATCATACACTTAAGATATAACGTAGCTTGCGTACTACAACTTATATGCGCGTTTTTTACACGTTGCGCATCGTTCCAACCATACAAATCTTTTAATATCTCGTTTCTCTTTTGTTCGTATTCTTTTGAATGTTTCATACCTATTTTTATTATGGTGGGATGGGTTAAAGCCACCCCACCTGGTTAATTATCCTATCTTTATCAAATTTGCCACTTTAAACGATCTGTAAGCCTGTTTCTCTGCATACTCCCACACATAACCTCCTACATGCTTATATTTATCATATCCTTTGCAACAGTAAGATATAGAACGAGCACATAAGTTATTGATTAATGCTGCTGCTTTGATGTTAACATAGGTCGCTATGTGATATTTATACCCTTCTTCTGAAATATAAAATTGAGATACGGGCTTACTAAGATTATTTTTATCAAATTTATAGCTATTCATCGGATGTTTATTAAGTACATGATACATGTGCAAATTATTCTCAAGAACTGTTGCCCATTCAAGGTTGTCCACATTGTTGTTATGTTTATTACCGTCTTTATGGTTTACACATGGCTTATTATCCAGATTTGGTATAAAAGCTTCAGCAACAAGTCTATGCACATTAAATGATTTGACCTTACCACCTTTACATAAACCAACACGAGGATAACCTTTCTTTGGTTTGCCAGAAATAAGCTCTTTACTCTTACCGCTTCCATGATAGTTTAATGACATAATTTTACCTGTGTTAGATACTTTATATGCCCCCTCATAACCCTGAATATCTTTCCATTCTTCTTTCATAATTGTGTGAATTTAAGTTCACCAATAGAAAGTAAATTAGCACGTTTGAAAGAACGGTATTCGCCACGCTCTGTATCAAAGTAAGTAAATAGAGTATCATTAGTCTTTCTACCTGTACCTTTTGTCTCGGGTAATAGGTTTTCTTGCAAGCTGCCAAATGCTTCTCTGATTTCGCCTGAAACTTTACGATAATAAAAGCGTACAATCTTTTGCTTCATTTGCATTTTCAGCTTCATGTTCAGCCAGGCACACTTTAGAGCTTCTGACATAGTGTAACCATTTCTTTTAACCATTTGCCAAGCCAAATTCATGATTTCGCTTAACTGATTTCTTTTCTGTGTACTCATATCGCTATTGTTTAGTTACTCTTTCGTTACTTCTAAATTTTGATGTTGCAAATTTAGCTAATTCTAAATAATATACAAAATAAGACAAAGGAAAAATTTTGCTAAACCGTAATTTTTAACATTTAAGTTACGTTTTATCGAAAATAATAGCTACATTTGCACAAACAAATCTTTAACCATAACTAAATTATGAGAGTAAAAGAAGTATTAAAACAAAAAGGAATGACCGCAAAAGAACTTGCAGCGAAAATTGGTATCAGTGAGGGGGCTTTATCGCAATCAATAAAAGAGGGTGCAAATCCAAACTTGCAAACTATTACGAAAATCGCCTCTGCCCTCAATGTCCCCATATCAGCATTGTTTGAAGCGGAGCGTGATTTTATAGCATTTGTTCGTAGGAACGGGGAAACATTTACATTTGAGAGTGAAAAGGCGTTGAAAGAATACGCTGCAACGTTGCCGGCAGGGGATTGATATAATACTTTTCCGCTGCGGGAAAAATAAATGTCAAGGTAGAATAATTTCTAATTAAAAATAAAAATACAATTTTATGAACAAGACATTTAATATATATTGTGACGAAAGTACACATTTAATTAATGATAAACATCCATACATGCTTTTGGGATATGTAAGTATTGCATATCCACAAATAAAAATGGCGAAAGAGCAAATTAAGGCAATCAAAGCAAAGTATAATTATAGCGGTGAATTAAAATGGACAAATGTACATGATGCAACCTACTCAATGTATAGTGAACTTATTGATTATTTTTTTATGACAGATATGAAGTTTAGAGTTGTCATTGTAAATAAAAATCAAATAGATGAAGAACGTCCAGAATATACTTTTAATGATTTTTATTTTCGTATGTATTATCAACTTTTGCATCATCTAACAGATATGGAAAATCAGTATAATGTCTATTTTGACATAAAAGATACATGTAGCCATGATAAATTACATACTCTGCAAGAAATCTTAAAATGGAATACATCTATTAGACACTTTCAATTCATAAGATCTCATGAGAGCTGCTTTGTGCAACTTGCTGATATATTAATGGGGGCAATAAATTACAATTTACGAATAGAAAAAGGAGAAATCGAAGGAAAAGTAATTGCAAAAAGGAAAATTATAGAGAAAATTCAAGAGCATACTAATATTTCATTAAATAGAACAACTCCGTTATCTAAGAAAAAGTTTAATTTATTTTTCATCTCTTTAAAATAACAAACATGCCGTTTAATTTATTAAAAAAATATCCTCAATTACTTGAAATCTTACATTTAGAAGAACCTCAGAGGAAAAAATCTCTTATGAGTATATACAAAAGAGACATAGAAGATAATCCTAATTTTAAATTTAGAGGTAAACAGATTTACCCTATTAAATCTGATGGGACAGCTGATATGGGTCGGCAATTTATACATCTTACTTGTGAAGAAATACAAGAAACAGACGATAATGGAAAATCATTTTATCCTAAACGTGTTTTCGAAAAAGACCGTTCACAACGTTTACATTGGATCAAACATCATATAGATGAAAGTTCTCCTGAGAATATCAAGGTTTTTAGTGTAAAAGAACGTAATCAGAAAAAGCGATGTGATGTCATAAAAACATATATTTATGATGAAAAAGAGAAATATATAATAGTTCTTGAATGCCAAAAAAAGAACTCATATTATTTATTAACAGCTTATTATTTAAACAAGCCTTACGCAGAAAAGAGTTTAAAGAAAAAGATAAAGAAATGTTTACCAGATATTATATAAAAACGCAGGGCTCAGATTTATATCAAGATAAACCGAGCCCCGAAACTCCTTCTATTTATAGATGAGCAGGTGCAAAGGTATAATATTATTTTTAGATATGCAAATATTAATATTTTATATGTATTAAATTAACTAATATTTACAATATAATATGCGACAATGCCATTCTTAAGTAATATACAAGTATTACCTAAGTGGTTCCTAAAACAGAAATCCTTACATGATGTCTATTTGACGGACACCCTGTAAGGGGGGTACTTTTTAGGTACACCCTCAAATTGTGTCAAGCAGATTTACACCATACGCCAGGTTTTGGGCCTGTAATTCGGCTGGAATTGGCCTAATATGATTTTAGGGCGTATAAATCAGCTTATAAGCCTTTTTCTATCTCCAGCCAGAGAGCTATCATTTCTTTCGTGGGAGCCTCATCCTTGCCAAAAAATTTGAAATCATTTCTTTTGTATGTGGTACCGTCAAAGCAAATATTGTCGAGAAGGCTGTTTTTAGCCTCTACAGGGCGCAAATAGCACTGTTTCCGATATTCTCTATACTGCAACTCTGAAAGTGGCTGAAAAAGGATTATTTCTTGATATGAGAATACTGCCTCATACACTCCATGCCCGGAATAAATGACACGGAGAGTAAAAGGCTTATTTGTTTTAAAAGTAGATTGAGATTTTTTGCTCATTATTATGCGCTAAAACTATACAAATGTTACACATACGCGCACGTGGACACATCAGATAATTCAGATTTTAGAAACCGGGTAGATTCTCCTCCATGGAAAACCTACCCGGAATGAATTAACTTCCTTTCATAAAACGCTCATGCTCGATTGCTTGGTATTCTCCAATGTCTGGATGCTTTAAAATCGCTTTAGTGCCTGTGTTAATCATATCAGCAATATGACTACATTCGTCTCCAGTTGCCGGAGCACTTTTCCTATAACAACCACCACTTGTTTGTATAATCCCATCATCATACAGATTATCTCTATAATCCGGGGAAAAATGAGCGTTATACCCTAAAATGCCATCAGCTATCTTTTCGGATTCCGTTCTGTTATCCCATTGATCAGGGTTATCAATAGCGTGCTTTGCTGCTTCAATGCCCAATTTTTCATCTGCAGCAATGTTGGCAATACGCATAGCCCAATATCTATCTACATCTATTTCTTTGTCCCATTTTTCGATAGCTTCCTTAGCTTTTTTGTATCCCTGTTTACTTGCCAAGTTTGCAATAGCGTGTAATAAATCATTTCTCATACTCTATTTTTTAAAAGTTAAATAATTGTTTCTGCTCGTTCACCTCCAGAAGAGCAAACTCTATCCGGGGGTGGTATTTGTCTATTTTCTTTTCTGCTTCAATCTGGAAGCATAAATTGTCGTCCGTTATAGCGCCTACCATCTGCAAACAATCTAAAAGCGTTTTTAAGCTGTTATCAAGGTCGAAACGTACAGAACTATGATAGACCTTCACAAACATCCGGAAACGGCTAGAAATACCCTTATTACGGTATATTCGGCATTGCTGCATGAAGCTATTTTCATAGGCTCGTATCTTGTCATCTTTAATAATTCGTTTTGTACCGAACTTACACGGAACAGCTTTATAATGGTTGGCTTTCGCAAGAATCTGACCGTATATTACTTCTATCTCCATTATGTTCACCAGCCTTTAACATATTTTTCGGATGAATTGTCTTTTAAAACCATGCCTACATCAGCAGAGCTTGTCTTTGTTGTTTTGTGGAAATTTGTCTCTTTCCGGCTCCAGCTGCGAGCAGCAGCTTTCCAGTCTTTCATTGGATTACTAGCCCCCACCTTCCATCCATTAGCCTGATAGTGGTCATGAAATGCAGAATAATCACCTTTAAGATTGTTTCCTTCAAAATATAATTTTATATCTTTGAGTGAGGGGATGACAAATCTTTCTGATTTGTCCCCACTCTCTATGTTATATTCCTTATCCTTATTTACATCCTTATCCTTATTAGCTTGTTTTTTGGTTGTTTTTTGGTTGTTTTTCGGTTGTTTCTTGGTTGTTTTCTTTGCATTTAGATTACCAATAGGAGCACCACCTTTACGACCATTTTTCCAACGTTGGATATTAGCATCTAATATCGGACGAATAAGGGAGAATAAAGCTTTGGGAAATCCTGTTAACTCCGGTTCAACCATATCCAAACTATAGTCTGATATAGCTTCATACATTATGAGTTTGTCTTTTTCAGATAGTTCGCTCATACTATCCTTAAATGAACGATAGAAAATAAAAGTATCTCTCATTTCACATTCTCTTTATATTTCTCCCATACCATTATTTTTTCATGCAATATGCCTGTGCTTTCTGTTCTATCTCGGTGGCAGTCGACACCCTGTTGTTCTGTAGCCATTGCTCCAATTCCTGACGGTTGAAATAGCACATTTTCCCCATTGGTTTAAAATGTGGTATCTGCTGTCTCATGGTAAGTTTGTAAAGGTAGCTTTTAGAAACGCCCATATATTTTGCAGCTTCATCACTTGTCAGCACTTCTTTAGTGCAAAAGATTGTGTTTGCCGTTATAAGGTCGGCAACCTTTTTTAGTTCCTCTGCCATAACTTATATTTAAAGGCCAGGGCTTCTGGGTTGAGGTGCAAGACTAACCCGTCTTTACCCTGTAACCGTCTGGAGTAATAGGCTTGCACTCGCTATCTCCAGCTGATTACAAAAGCAAAGTTAAGCTATAAAACAAAACAAAGGAAATAATAAGAATAGCCTTTAATTGCCATTATATATTAGACAATTAAAAGCTATTAATGTCAACTTGGAAATACTTGCTAATTGTTTATTAATGCTTGTTTTGCTCCTGCAAACTCATCATCTGAGTACAAATTTGCACTTAAGTATTTATTGAAGATCTGTTTGCTTACAATATTGCCAAATTCATTTATAAATTGTGTGTGTGTTGGTTTTAGCATCATACCTAATTGTATGGCTGCTTTAATGTATATTACAGCTTTGCTATCTTCTTTACCATCAATCAAATCATGTAATTTCCTTTTTGTGGCTTCCTTATCTTTAACAAGTATATCGTTAAAAGGCTTACTTGGCCTGCCTTTTTTCTTTTTTGTATTTACAATATGTAGTTCTGGTCTTACTGTAATACTTTGTTTGTTTTTTATTTCATTCTTTATGAATTCTACTTCTTCATGGTAATATTTACAAATAAAAAACATTGATTCCAAAATCCTACCTAATTCATTAACTTGCATAAACCCATACCAATCCTTATTAAATTTATTGTAATCTTCTATTATAACTTGTTCATAATCCTTAATCTCTTCATAAGCAGTTTCCAATAAGTGATAATATTTTATTTTATCGTCAATACTTCTTGTTTGGCAATATTCATCACCACCTATACATACATCTGTCCCATAATCAAGAGCCTCGATCAACTTCCATAACTGTTCGTATCGTTTTATGTTCAAATCTTTATAATGAGATAAAACATTATTTCTTTTCTCTTCCATTTCTATTCTTATAATTTAATCTCTGGCAAGCTATTTATAGCCTCCTGTTTTAAACTATCTATTGCCCTTGTGTATTTCTCTGTATGCTTCAGCCCGCTATGTCCCAATAGACTTGCGACGGTCTTTATATTAGCGCCATTGTTGAGGATATTAACAGCAAATGAATGCCGGGCACAATGCCAACTAATATGCTTTGTAATACCAGCTCTTTTAACCCATCGCCCTAAAGCCTTCAGACACATTTCATAAGAGGGCAAAGGAAATATAAGTTCACTTCTATTATCTGGATGTTGAGGCTCACCGATAAGCGACAATATACCATCGTTGAGAGGGATTATTACACCACTGCTTGCACTATGCCCTTTTGTCTTATTCTGTTCAAATTTCAATAACTTGTTTGAAAAATCCACATTAGCAAATGTAAGGTCTTTCACATCACAAAACCTTAAACCACAATAAAGGCAAAAGATAAATGCCCTTCTTATATTAGGATTTTCATGTTCATAATGTGTTGCTATAAGCTGTTGCATCTCTTCTTGTGATAGGACCTCTTTTCTCAACTGTTGATCATCAATCCTTATGGATATCCCAGTACAAGGATTTTTGTACATTACATCATGTTCCACGGCATACTTAATCACTTTTTTAAATCGTGCATAAATACTTTTTGCACCCTCGCCCACACTCCGGCCTTGCAAATACTCCGTAAAAGCCTCAACCATATCTTTTGTTATTTGCTCCGGCTTTATTCTTTTGGCATACTTATTATATTCTGGTGTGTCGTTCAGAAAGTCAATGAAACGCTTGAGGGCTATTTTCACCATCCTTATATCTTTCTTTGTATACTTGTCTATGTATGTTTGAAAATAGTCTAAAAAGTTAATATCACGTTTTTTCTTTAGTCTGTAACCCTCTACGCTCTCTAACAACTCCTGCCCACGCTCAAACCTTATCTTTTTAGCTAACTCTAATGTTTCTTTATTTTGCTGTCGTTCTATTGGGGTTCTGGGAGCTTGCCAAAGGTACAGACTTAAAAATTCCCTTTTTCTATTCTTTTTAGCTACTTGTCTATCCAACTTTTCACTATATACCATTTGATAACCAAAATAGTAATCAAGAAAAAGGCTCTCCCTACCATCAGATAGGATTTTTGCACCTAATTTAGGATTGTCTGTTGTATCTTGACTAATAATGTATGTATTATCACTCCTTATCTCCTTTTTCTGTGCCATATTCTTTGCTATTAATTTCCCTTGTTTGCAAAGATAGGTATTTTTATTTTTACAGGTAGCCAAAGGGTAGCCAAAAACGGTTAAATATAGTCTTTTTTATGAAGCCAAAGGTTAATGTACCACTTTGGCAACCCTTGGTTTCATTGCACTTAGTTTCTTTTGGGTACATAATCACTACTGGGTACAATATCGGCTCTGGGTACGAGGAAAAGAGTTAAGTATTTGTAAAACAAATATTTGGCTCTTTTTTTTGTAAGAGCGTTCCCGCTCAGTTTCTAATTAAGTATACTTCTTGTTCGTTTTAATCTAAGAATAGTAAAGATATTGTTATAATTCTATATCTCCTTTCAACTCTCTTCTTTTTAAGCCTTCGTTATATCCAGCTTTATAAGCAGATAAAGACATATCTCTATTGCCACCTATTAATTCCACTCTTACACTATCTATATGTCTTTTAGCTGGCGCTTCCCAATTATGTTCTAATAGTTCTTGTGTTGAACATAATCCTGGAATACACTTTCCTACTCCATCAATATACCCTTGAATAAACCAATTTTTCCAAGCATTATTTTGATAGTATTCAAAATAGACTTTATTCTGCAGTCCTAAGCTAAGTATATGTTTGGCTTCTTCTCTTAGGATATACTCCCTATTCTTATACTTTTTATTAAATTTATAATCATCTATTTTATTTCTTATAATCAATGGTACAAAAAGTATAAGTAGTAAAACAAATATAATAAGGCCTATGATAGATAAGAATGAATTACCATCATTTCGACAACCTGCATCTTCAGCGACTTCATTCATATAATAAGACTGCGCATAAAAACTTCCCACGTATACGCAAAATACAAAAATAGAGCAAAAACAACGTTTCATATTTATTGGGATTTTAATTCTGATTCAGCTAAAATATCAAAAGGATTAATACTTCCAGTATAATTAGGACTGATTACCCATGGAAGGAATCCTTCTTTTTCAAAAACACGAAAAAAATTTGGTAGTAAAAGCCTATATTTATTATAAACATAATCATATTTTTCTATTACATGATCATTATTTATGTGCTTTCGATAATAATCAATTTCTCTAAAAAATCTTATATCTTCATCAATTCTATAGTAGTCATCTGTTTCAGTCAGAAGACTTTCAATTACAGGTAGTTTTCCTTTTGTTTTCTTGTATAATTTAATTAATGATTGACACAATAATATATAATCGTATTTTTTGTTAAAATCTATTTTTTCAAATATAAAAGCATCATTAGATATAGATTTATCAATATACAATCCAAAACCCTTTAACTCTTTTTCATCTTGGTATGTAGAAATCAATGCTTCACCATAATATGCATTCACATTCTTCAACTCTAGATAAGTGAAAGGTTTTAATGTTATGATACCTTTGAAATACACATTTATCATTGATAGTCTATAAAATAGT
>ERZ780013.80-NODE-80-length-51808-cov-5.38357_pt1 | contig 51808 bp, 39 predicted proteins | sample MGYA00511178_ERZ780013 | MGnify/ENA primary metagenome ERZ780013 (study PRJEB29588, sample SAMEA2149568) | human gut metagenome | biome: human gut; feature: human-associated habitat; material: faeces | place: Denmark | collected 2008/2010 ... | reverse complement strand
CCGCCGACCCTCTGCTTGTAAGGCAGATGCTCTGAACCAGCTGAGCTAAACGCCCCAAAGGGGGAAAATTTGACCATTTATGCTTTTGGGAAGTGGGCGTTGACGGATTCGAACCGCCGACCCTCTGCTTGTAAGGCAGATGCTCTGAACCAGCTGAGCTAAACGCCCTTAGCTCTCGTTCTCAATTGCGGTTGCAAAGGTACGGCTTTATTTTGAATATGCAAATATTTGCTCTGTTTTTTTCACAAAAACCATCGTGAAGCCAGCAAAAAAGTACATTTTTCACCTTCCAAACCTCTGCAACCGACTCTATAAATCAGTTCCCTCGGTAGGTAGAATAACCGTAAGGTGATAAAGTGATAGGCACATGATAATGTTTTTTCCCCTTTATTTCGAAGGCAACCTCGACAAAAGGATAAAATGTATCCTCTCCCATCAGGTCAAAATAAGTTTTCACGTGATAAATAAGTTTATACACGCCATCGTGCTCTGTACCATCTTCCTTCAAGAAATCCTTGACACGACCGTTTTCATCGGTGAGTTTCTCTTCTATCATTTTCCATTTCCCGTCAGCCTGCTGTTTATACAGACTTATCTTCACATTAGGAGCGGGCTTTCCCTGAGTAATATCCAAAATATGGCTTGACAACTGATAGGAATTTTCCTGAGCCAAGGCGAAGCTCAAAGAAAGAAACATAAGTATGCAACTTAACGCAATCTTTTTCATAAGTACCATTTTTTAAGATAAACAAATAATCATATATAATAAGGAACAGCCCATTTTCCTTTTTTGTTCACTGATACAAACAAAAATCGCTATCCGGCAAATACAAGGTACTTGTATTTATCCGAATAGCGATTTATCTTAATTATGCTTATCGTAAAATCTGAACGTTATTCTTGTGCAAAACGCTTTGCCTGTTCAGCTATCAGTGCAGCATCATCAAAGTAATTGATTTTCATGGCACGACGTACTTCATCCATGGTCTGTGCGGCTGTTTCACGAGCTACTTCACAACCTTTCTTCAGCATATCGTATACTGCCGGAATATCTTTTTCGAACATTTTACGACGGTCACGTATCGGTGCAAGTTCTTCCTGCATAATGGCTGCCAGGAATTTCTTCACCTTCATATCTCCCAGTCCACCACGAGTATAGTGAGCCTTCAACTCATCCAGACTTGCATAGTCGGGCAAATAACGTTCGAAATGTTCCGGACGACAGAAAGCATCCAAGTACGTGAAGACACAGTTTCCTTCCAACTTACCCGGATCGCTGACCTTAATATGAGTCGGGTCAGTATACATGCTCTTTACCTTCTTTTCAACTTCATCAGCCGAATCGGCCAGATAGATACAGTTACCCAGCGACTTACTCATCTTGGCCTTACCATCGGTACCCGGCAGACGCATACAAGCGGCATTGTCCGGCAAAAGAATTTCCGGTTCAACCAGCGTTTCACCATAAATATAATTGAAACGACGAACAATCTCTCTGGTCTGCTCAATCATCGGTTCCTGATCTTCCCCCACCGGAACTGTCGTAGCCTTGAAAGCAGCAATATCGGCAGCCTGGCTGATAGGATAAGTAAAGAATCCTACAGGAATACTTGCTTCAAAGTTACGCATCTGAATCTCTGTCTTTACCGTAGGATTACGCTGCAAACGAGAAACCGTTACCAAGTCCATGAAATAAAAGCTCAACTCATAAAGTTCCGGTATCTGCGACTGGATGAAGATTGTAGATTTCGCTGGGTCTAGTCCGGCAGCCAGATAATCGAGAGCCACCTCAATCACGTTCTGACGAACTTTTTCCGGATTATCTATATTGTCGGTCAAAGCCTGTCCATCGGCCTCGAAAACAAAGATTTTATCGTAAAGTCCTGAGTTCTGAAGTTCCACACGACGACGCAGCGAACCAACATAATGTCCGATATGCAGTTTCCCGGTTGGACGATCGCCGGTAAGTATAATTTTTTCCTTTTTCATCATTATATCTTTGAGATTTATTAATTAGCAGCAAAGATAAGCAAATCCTTTGTTTTCTTCAAAATTAATTGTTTCTTTGCATGTATAAGACTATGAACGACAACCATAAATCTAATTAATAAAACACCATGAAGAAAGAATTGAAGAAAGTCCTGGTGCTTGGCTCAGGCGCACTTAAAATCGGTCAAGCCGGAGAATTCGATTATTCAGGCTCACAGGCTCTGAAAGCCTTGCGTGAAGAAGGTATCAGTTCTGTATTAGTAAATCCTAATATCGCTACTATCCAAACATCGGAAGGTATTGCCGACCGAGTATATTTCCTGCCGGTTACTCCTTATTTTGTAACCGAAATCATCAAGAAAGAACGTCCAGACGGTATCTTACTGGCATTTGGAGGACAGACTGCCCTGAACTGCGGTACAGAATTATACCAGACTGGAGTGCTGAAGGAATATGGTGTAAAAGTTCTGGGAACGTCGGTCGAAGCCATAATGTACACCGAAGACCGTGACCTATTTGTCAAGAAGTTGAATGAAATCGAACTGAAAACACCCATCAGCCAGGCAGTAGAAAACATGTCGGATGCCCTGACTGCTGCACGCCGCATCGGCTATCCGGTCATGATCCGTTCGGCATATGCTCTTGGCGGACTGGGAAGTGGTATCTGTCCCAACGAGGAAAAATTCATTGAACTGGCTGAAAGCGCTTTTACCTTCTCTCCGCAGATACTGGTAGAAGAATCGCTCAAGGGATGGAAAGAAATAGAATTTGAAGTAATCCGCGATGCAAACGATCATTGCTTTACGGTTGCCAGCATGGAAAATTTCGATCCGCTAGGCATTCATACGGGTGAATCGATTGTGGTAGCCCCAACTTGTTCTCTGACTCAGGATCAGGTTGTCATGCTCCAGGAATTATCGAAACAATGTATCCGCCATTTAGGCATCGTGGGAGAATGTAACATACAATATGCCTTTAATGCCGATTCGAACGACTATCGTATCATTGAAGTAAATGCACGCCTTAGCCGTTCCTCTGCTTTGGCATCCAAAGCTACGGGTTATCCGCTGGCTTTCGTAGCTGCTAAAATCGCTTTAGGCTATACGCTCGATGAAATCGGTGAAATGGGCACTCCAAATTCGGCTTATGTAGCTCCTTCACTGGATTACTTAATCTGCAAAATTCCACGCTGGGACCTGACCAAGTTTGTCGGTGTATCACGCCGTATCGGCTCCAGCATGAAATCGGTCGGCGAAATCATGTCCATCGGACGTTCATTCGAAGAAATTATCCAGAAGGGACTTCGTATGATTGGCCAAGGCATGCATGGTTTCGTAGGCAATGACCATACACGCTTCGATAATTTGGACGATGAGCTTGCCAACCCGACCGACTTGAGAATCTTCGCAATTGCTCAGGCACTGGAAGAGGGATACGATATTCAACGTATCTACGACCTGACCAAAATAGACCCGTGGTTCATCGGCAAGCTGAAAAACATCGTCGACTACAAAGCCAAGCTGCAATCGTACAATTCGCTGGAAGAACTTCCTGCCGAGGTTTTGCGCGAAGCAAAGGTATTAGGTTTCTCCGACTTCCAGATTGCCCGCTTCATACTGAAGCCTAAAGGTGGAAACATGGAAAAGGAAAATCTGATGGTACGTGCTTACCGTAAGAAACTGGGTATCCTTCCGGCTGTAAAACGCATCAATACGGTTGCTTCCGAGCATCCGGAACTGACGAACTATCTATACATGACATACGGTGCCGAAGGATACGACATCAATTACTATAAGAATGAGAAATCGGTAGTCGTACTCGGCTCAGGTGCTTATCGCATTGGTTCGTCTGTAGAATTCGACTGGTGTTCTGTCAATGCTATTCAGACAGCACGCAAACTGGGATATAAGTCAATCATGATTAACTATAATCCGGAAACGGTATCAACCGACTACGATATGTGCGACCGTCTGTATTTCGATGAACTGTCATTCGAACGTGTACTCGATGTCATCGATTTGGAACAGCCTCGTGGTGTCATCGTATCCGTAGGCGGACAAATTCCGAATAACCTCGCCATGAAACTTTATCGCCAGGCGGTTCCTATTTTAGGAACATCTCCCATATCTATCGACCGTGCCGAAAACCGCAACAAATTCTCGGCCATGCTCGACCAGTTAGGAATCGACCAACCCGCATGGCAGGAACTGACAAGTCTGGATGATGTTAAAGCCTTTGTGGCAAAGGTAGGCTATCCGGTACTGGTTCGTCCATCGTATGTATTGAGCGGTGCCGCCATGAACGTATGTTACGACGAAGAAGAACTTACCCGCTTCTTGCAGATGGCAAGTGAAGTATCGAAAGAATATCCGGTAGTTGTCTCTCAGTTCATGCAAGAAACCAAAGAAATAGAATTCGATGCGGTAGCCCAAAATGGCGAAATCGTAGAATATGCCATTTCCGAACACATTGAATATGCTGGCGTACATTCGGGAGATGCCACACTTGTATTCCCGGCACAACAAATTTATTTCTCTACAGCCCGCCAGATCAAAAAGATCAGTCGCCGCATTGCACAGGAACTGAATATTTCCGGTCCGTTCAATATTCAGTATCTTGCCCGTAAAAATGAAGTTAAGGTAATAGAATGTAATTTGCGTGCTTCACGCAGCTTCCCGTTTGTTTCTAAAGTTTTGAAACGTAACTTCATCGAAACAGCAACGCGTATCATGCTCGACGCTCCATATACCCGTCCGGACAAGTCGGCATTCGACATCGACCGCATCGGCGTAAAGGCATCCCAGTTCTCGTTTGCCCGCCTCCAGAATGCCGATCCTGTTTTGGGAGTCGACATGTCGTCTACAGGAGAAGTCGGCTGTCTGGGCGACGACTTCAACGAAGCGCTGCTCAACGCACTGATTGCAACAGGCTATAAGATTCCGAAACAGTCGGTACTGCTCTCTTCAGGAGCAACCAAGTCGAAAGTAGACTTGCTGGATGCCAGTCACATGCTGAGTAAGAACGGTTACCACATTTATGCAACCGCCGGTACAGCGACCTTCCTCAATTCGCACGGCATACCGACCACACCTGTATTCTGGCCCGACGAACGCCCACATGCCGAAAACAATGTGATGAAGATGATAGCCGAGCATAAGTTTGATTTGATAGTCAACATTCCCAAAAATCACTCCAAACGTGAGTTGACAAACGGTTATCGTATCCGGCGCGGAGCAATAGACCATAACATTCCGCTGATGACCAACGCCCGACTAGCAAAAGCTTTCATTGAAGCTTTCTGCCAGATGAAACAGGAAGATATACAAATAAAGAGCTGGCAAGAATATAAATAGCCATATCAATCTTCACAAAATAATATTCCCTGCTTTCAAACTTCAGATGTGTCCTACAGTCTGAATTTGGAAGCAGGGATTTTTTATCTACATATCAAAACATTCAAGCAACTGAGTTTGTTATAACCAGATAAAAAGTTATTGTTTCACATTCTACTTAACGATACCATACTTTATGAGACTATTGATTCCAACCGCATTCGTATTATTTTTATGTTTATCTACGACCGGATGTAAAAAAGAAAAACTAGAAGAAAAAATAGAAGAGACAACAGAAGAAACCAATAGTACCTCGACCGACTCCGACAAAGATTCAAATGAAGTGAATGAAAATAAGGACGAAAAAGAAAATATCCCCATCAATGAATCGGATTTATTCAATAAGCTGACCAATGGAGTCTTACAAGGAGCCCAAGAAATAAACGTCAGAGAATTTAATATACCATCCAATAAAGCAGATAGTCTATATAGTGCTTTTCTGGAAAAAGATCCGTTGCTGTTTCATCTTAAAGTAAATGGAAATATCGGCTACAAAGTCGATTTAGAGAATCCGACATACTTATCAGCCTTCTTGCCGCAATATGCCATACAGCCTGTTCATATTCCAGAAATTTATCCCTTACTGGAGAAACGTATCGAAGAATTCTATTCACTTTTGGACTACCGTATGACATCTGCCGAAATTGCCTATACGCTTTATCAAAAACTATGTAAGGATGTTATTTATGGAGAAAGAAACGATGAATATCCTTATTTGGCATACAGTTCATTCTCTGCTTTAGGAGCCTTTCTGACTCGCAAAGTCGTGTGCCAGGGATATAGCCTTTCTTATTCACTCCTACTGAATGGACTAGGTATCCCAACCAATTATGTCACAGGAGCCATAGCTGGTACTTCCGGACATGCGTGGAACAGAATTTACATTGACGGTAATTGGTATAATGTCGATGCTACTTTTGATGATGCCAGCACCTATAAACTAACAGGAATGGGCAGCATCAACAAATATTTTCTCAGCTCCGATAATTGGTTCTATACCATATTCAATCATCCTCAGCCACATTTAAATTTAAAAGCAGAGATCTATACAGCATCCGGCAACAAATTTGACGATGATAAATGTGTGGTGAGAAGATACAATCCAAAGAATGATGAAATTAAAACAGAGGCTGTATATGCCGACGGATACTGGTATTATCTGTCGATGAAAGATGAGCATATGAAGATTATCAAGAGTGACTTTAACGGACTTCATGCAAAAGAGCTCCGACAGTTAAACGTTTCTTCCAAGGTTAGCAACTTAGATAAAGTCCAATGTACAAAAGATAGAATTTACTTTATCGATCTTATAAACAACAAATATCACATTTGTTCTATCGATTACAACGGCAACGATTTCAGACAAGGGAAACAAATTTCATATATCGAAATTGCAAGCAAGAATTTTAAATTATCTCCAGATGACAGCCAGCCGGCTCCTGTATATAAAGGGAAAGTAGCCTTAAAAGCCGAATTGATGTTAGCCCGTTTAAAGTTGCTTTATTTCCACGGCGATGAAGATTATTTCCATTTGTCACACCCCCAGGCGAAAGAGCTGGAAACATTTATTTTACAGACAGAGTCGGATCTAAAAAATAAGCAGATGGATGATACACAAGCCGATATACTTGCCCAACAACTAAGGAACATACGAAAAGCATATAACCAGCCAAGTTCCATACGTCCTTGACATCAACTTCGGAACTTAACTATTTTGCCATCTATTCTAAAAGAGCCTTTTCAATTCTCCAGCATTGCACTTTTTTCAAATGGAGTTTTGATAAGGCTCTTTTGTATGTATCTTTTCAACCTTGACTTGTTTGTTCACCGGACGGATTACTTATCATCAACATTCAACTTACGCTTGACTACAGCCGGATTACCGACTGCCAGACTATCAGAAGGGATATCTTTCGTCACCACGCTACCGGCCCCGATAATACAACGGTCGCCAATCGTTACTCCTGGAAGAATAATCGCTCCTCCCCCAATCCAACAATCCCGACCAATGGTTACCGGATATGAATACTCTTTGGAGGCACGACGCTCTCGGTAATCAATAGGATGATGTGGAGTATAAATCTGAACATTGGGAGCAATCAGGGTATAATCGCCTATCGTAATGTAAGCCCCGTCAAGAAACGTACATCCGGCATTGACAAACACATGCTCCCCCATACGTATGCCATGTCCGTGATCACAGAAAAAAGGAGGTTGAATGACCGATGTTGCAGGTATTCCCGGTACCAAGTCTTCCAAGACCTTACGGTAATCGTCATCGTAAAGAGTCATTGCCCGAAACTTAGCCAAGAGTTTCTTGCAATGATAAAAACTGCTCTGTATTTCAGGCGAAGTGAAATCAGCAAGCAGCCCACTTCTCATTTTTTCAATTTCATTCATAGCAACTCACTCAATACAATCCATTATTTCAAAGCCTCTTCAATCGAATCCATCAACTTCTGAAATTCTTCGGGAGTGTATCCGATAGAAGTATATATTAATTTTCCTTCCTTATTGAATAAATAGGCGCGAGGAATACTTTGGTCGGCAAACAATGAAAAAACTTCACGCTTCGGATCCGGATAAAGCGGGAAAGTAAACTTCTTGCGGGTGTTGTATTTTGTCAGTTCAGCATCAGTATGCTCACGACCAATCACCAGCAAACGGAAATTCTCATTATCTTTATATTTCGGATAAAGTGTAGTCTGCACTTCGGCAAGCTCCTTTTGGCAGGGTCCGCACCATGTAGCGAACAGACTTACCAAAACAACTTTACCCTTTAAGTCGGCAGGAGTAACAGTTCCATACACTTCCGAATTCAGTGTAAACTGAGGCATTGTATCACCTATTTTTACCTTTTCTGCACCGGTTTGGGCATTCGCTCTCACAAAGAGCAACATCAAAGCCATTACGACCAAGCTACCGATTTTCAACGATTTCATCATATACGATTAAAATTAAATAAAACAATTCATTCTATCACCAACAAATATAGGTCTTTTCTGAACAAAAGTCCCTGCCAGAGCGTATCTTTGTAATGAGATTTAACAAAAACAGTTACTGCTTATGATGATTTATATGTCGTGTGCCAAGACAATGGCTGCACGCAACCGCCAAGAGGTTCCCTTTACAACTACTCCCTATTTCGAAAAGGAGGCACACGAAAATGCCCTGCACATGGCACAATTCAGTTCCGAAGAGTTGGCTCGCCTGCTGCACATAAACAATAAACTGGCAGCCGAGAACGTTCTTCGTTATCATGAGTTCCTCTCTCCCGAAAGTCTTTCCCTTCCGGCTTTACTCGCTTACACCGGCATTGTATTCAAGCGCCTCAACCCGAAAGACTTTACTCACGAAGACTGGCAGTATGCACAGCAGCATCTGTTCATCACGTCCTTTCTTTATGGATTACTGAGACCGCTGGACCTGATAAAGCCTTACCGGCTTGAGGGCGATGTACGCTTGGCCGAACATGGAAATAGAACAATGTTTGAATACTGGCGTCCTTTATTAACCGACTACTTTATTGCTGAAATACAGAAACAAGGGGGACTCTTGATCAACTTAGCAAGTGCCGAGATGAAAGACCTGTTTCAATGGAAAGAAGTAACCCAAGCGGTACAAGTCGTAACACCCGAATTTATGGTATACAAGAATGGTAAACCCACAACAGTTGTTGTCTATGCCAAAATGTGCAGAGGAGAAATGACACGTTTCATTCTGAAAAACCGCATCGAAGATGTAGAAGCACTGAAAAGTTTTGAATGGGAAGGGTTCACATTCGACGAAGCACTAAGCCGTGAAGGGCATATGTTTTTTACATTGAGATAAAGCATAAAAAAACGTGCGCACATTTTCTATAAAACATGCGCACGTTCTGACTAAGACGTCCCGACGTTTCTATCGATTGAATACGTACTACTATTATTTGAAAAGCTTTTCCAAATCTTCTTCTTTCAATACCGAAAGAACGACCTTCCCATCAGGAGTATAATTGGGAGTAGCAACAGCAAAAAGCTCATCCACCAGATTATTCATTTCTTCATTCGTCAGTACCTGTCCCGGTACAATGGCTGCTGCTTTGGCCAACGAAAGAGCCAGCATACTCTGTACCTCTTCCTTCACCTTACACCCTTTTTCGATAGCAGTCTGTACCATATTTGTGACCAGTGTTTCCGGATTTAGTCCTTCAATACCGGCAGGCACCCCATTGATGGCATAAGAACCTCCTCCCAGATTACTGAGTTCAAAGCCCAATGCCGTCAGGTCATCCATGATTTCTTCCAGAACAGGGATTTCAGCCGGAGAGAAATGTACCATATCAGGAAACAGCATACGCTGCGAAACATTCTTGCGGTTGGCTATCTGATTCATGTACTGATCGTACAAGATACGTACATGGGCACGCTGCTGGTCGATTATCATCAGCCCTGACTTGACAGAAGTCAGAATATAACTTCCTTTATATTGATAATGCTGCGCCGATTTTTCAGCCACATTCACATCTGGATGCTCATCGTAAAGTGTCGGTTCTGCAGGCTGAGACTCTGGCTCTGGTTCACTCCATGTTTCCTCTGGTACAGGAGAAGAAGGCATATCCCATGAAGCCGTATTTTTCCTTTCCAGTCCCTGAAACAACGGCTCCCATTCCGTATGCTGCTTCTTATTGTACGAAGAAGGAGAATACTGTGAAGGAGGTACCGACGACACATTAAACGGGTTATACGAAGGATCGTACGATGTAGAAGGAGGACGAACCCCTGAAGCAGGAACCGCATCGAAAGCCGGGATATCAGGCATACCTTCCGTATCAAAGTCAATGGAAGGTACCGCATTGAAGCGTCCCAGCGTCTCTTTCACAGCAGCCGACAGAATCTGCCAGATAGGCTGCTCGTTCTCAAATTTTATCTCTGTTTTCGTAGGATGGATATTCACATCAATATTTGCCGGATCAACATCAAAATAAATGAAGTAAGACACTTGCTCGCCTGCCGGAATGAGGTTTTCGTAAGCATCGACTACTGCCTTATGGAAATACGGATGCCGCATGTAACGCCCGTTGACAAAAAAGAACTGACGTGCCCCTTTTTTACGTGCAGTTTCGGGCTTCCCGATAAAACCATGTATTTTTACCATACTGGTTTCAATATCGAGCGACAGCAAATCTTGGTTCAGTTTCTTTCCGAATACTCCCATAATACGCTGACGCAACTGGATAGCCGGAAGATTCAGCATTTCCGTATCATTGTGATGAAGCGTGAACGAAACCTCAGGGTTGACCAAAGCGATACGCTCAAATTCAGTCAGAATATTACTCAGCTCCGTCTGATTCGATTTCAGGAACTTACGTCGTGCAGGTATATTGAAGAATAAATTCTTTACCGAAAAATTGCTTCCTTGCGGACAAGCTATCGCCTCCTGACTTTCCACCTTGGAGCCCGAAATACAAATATGAGTTCCAAGCTGTTCTCCTTCCTGACAGGTACGCAGGTCTACCTGAGCCACCGCAGCAATCGAAGCAAGTGCCTCGCCACGGAAGCCCATTGTGTGAAGTGCAAACAAATCGGAAGCCTGACGGATTTTCGACGTGGCATGACGCTCGAAAGCCAGGCGTGCATCGGTTTCCGACATGCCTTTTCCATCGTCTATCACCTGAATGCAAGTCTTTCCTGCATCGGTCACCAAAACGTCTATGTGATGTGCTCCGGCGTCGATGGCATTTTCTACCAACTCCTTAACCACAGAAGCCGGACGCTGTATTACTTCGCCCGCCGCAATCTGGTTGGCTACGGAATCGGGCAACAAACGGATTACATCGCTCATAGCATGAAAAAATTTAAAAAGTAAATTCTCCTGTTACCAGATAGTGTAAGATATATGCAAGTACAGCTATGGCAACGAATATAGCAGCGTAACTCAGAGGCTTGCGTCCGCTCTCTTTACGCCGTTTCAGATAAGTAGTACCCTCAATGAACTTTCCCCGGATGTCTTCGGGAGAAAATTCCTTAGGAGGAAGCATGCCAAGATCACGCTTTGCGTTCTCTTCTATCTTCTCCAACTTTTCTTTTCGTTCGTCCACGTAAATATACTCATGGTGATACGCACGTGGCTTCTTCATCGTAAACATTCCCATACTTTTACTCCTTTTTAGTTTCAAACAAATGCTGGTTCGGCAATTCTACCGGACCGCGTACATTCTTCTTCAACTGGTCTTCAACCTTCTTGCTTCGCCAGTTGAATATATCTTGCTTGTTCAGCGGACGTATATAGTCGAACCATACGAAATTCTGCAATTTACTTGTGCCGGGTGGAATCTGCGTCATCGGGTAAAGTGTACCGTTCGATTTCGGACTCATCACCATCTTCTCCAGTTTCTGGTTTTCCAAATAAATATCCAGCTTACTGGTTTCCGACACGTTCATTCCTATCAGCGTACTATCAGAGTCCATCGGATAATAAACCAAACGTACCGAACCGATAACTTCCGTCTTGTACATCTGCTTGTTACGGAAATAGGCTTTCATTTCCTTTCCCGTCACCTGATTATACATGGTAGTATCTATCTGCTCTATCGATAATGCCTGATTGATGATATGTGCCCAGTCGATAGTACTGTCGTTCATATACATACAAATCTTTTCACCTACCAGCTGCTGATTTTTGTTCCACAATATCGGATCATGATACATGGTCAGGCAACTATCCTTTGTCGAAAAGACCAACGAATCGGCTACCCCTTGCACATCCGTCCGATAGAAACGGACCTTATGAAAGGCACGCATCTCACGAAACATCGAATCTGTATCCAGATGGAAAGTTTCCATCAGCAATGTATCTCCGTGCAAGAACAGACTATCACCCTGAGAGTAATCAACAGCGACGGCCTTATCGGTGGCAAATGCATATTTCTTCTTCTCATTATAGTAACCATATTCTCCCGTCATCATATTTTTATTGACGGTATCGGTCAACACCATATTACGGAATGCCTCACCCAGTCCTTCGTTGCGGTCATAGAATAAAGAATCTCCCGTCAACTGTTTTCCTTCGTTAGTCAGAACAGAACGGTCCAGCAAGTATGCCTTACCAGTCACGGTGTTGTAGGTACCTTTTTCCGAATATATATGATTGTTATCGCTCAAAATATCCGAAGGACCGACAATATTGGCTATCTTGCTTGCCGTATTATACTCCAGCGTATCGGAAGTCAACGTAAACTGCGGATTCACCAGCTTCACGTTATAATTGAATACCGACTGTTTGGTACCGGGATTGTATTGTCCCCATTCCGAGGTCAAGACATTCTGTTCATCCATCAATGTTCCGCCATCGAAGAAATAACCCAGATTATATACACGGTCGTAGTTCAAGCTATCTGTCAGCAACGTAGTATTACGGTTTTCCATACGTACATTCATACGTACCTCGGCTATCTGCGTATTGCCATCGTAATACAAGCGGTCACCATACAAGAAGAGTGTATCTCCTTGATTCATCTTGACATTACTGAAAGCCTCGAACGAACTAATCTTATCGTAATAATATGCACTGTCGCAGTACATATACACACTATCATGACGGAAAACCACATTTCCCACCACAACCTGAGCATCCGGATGACGCGAATCCTTACGCAACAAATCGGAATGAATCAGATATACCTTACTTTTAGCCGGCTGTTTCTGGGGTGCAGTTGCCGGAGCCTTCTGTACCTTTGTCGTATCCGTCTGAACCTTTTGTTTCCGGTTTTGGATCGGTTTCTGTGCCAGCAAACAAAAGCCGAACAGGCATAGGACGCCTGCCAACAGCATCCTATGCCCGCCAAATATATTTTTCTTGTTTTTCTGTTTCTGCATATATGGTTTTAAGTATCAGTTCTTAATCCATCCCGGATATTTGAAATCACAGTTTCTCCAGTCGGGATTAATACGTACGTATGTATTCTTCTGCTTTTCGACAATCCACTTCTGAAGTTTTTCCTCGCTTCGTTTGGCTGTTACCATAGCCTTCAGACGCTGATAGTCTTCGGTAATGGTCGCCTTGTGTCCGTCGATTCGGTTCTTCAGTTTTACAATCGCGCAGACTTGCTTTCCTTTGGAGTTAATCATGGTAAAAGGTTTCGAGATTTCACCAATCTGCATGTTCTCTACGACCTTTGCCACATCTTGCGATATCAAACCAGCCAATTGCTGCATCTCGAAACGAGATGTACTGGTTTGAGGGTTGGCCAGCAATCCGTGATTATTACGTGTATCCTTATCCTGCGAAATCCAGGTAGCAGCATCGTCGAAAGTAAATTTATTCTTTCGGATATCGTCTGCTATAGAATCCAAGCGTGCCAATGCAGCATCAATGTCTTTCTGGTCTACTTTCGGACGCAAAAGAATATGGCGGTAGTTTACTCGGTCACCTCGTTTTTCAATCAGCTGAGCAATGTGATAACCAAACTCCGTTTCAAAAACTTTCGAAACTTTTTTCGTATCAGTCAAGTTGAAGACTACATTCGCAAATTCAGGAACCAGCTCACCTCTTCCGGTAAATCCACCTTCACCACCACGTCGTGCAGTACCCGGATCCTCCGAATAGAAACGAGCCAATGTAGAGAATGAAGTTTCACCCTTGTTCACACGGTCGGCATACTCACGCAGCTGAGCCTTTACACGTTCTATCTCCTGTTCCGAAACTTTCGGCTCCTGAGTAATGATCTGCACCTCTACCTGAGTCGGAATAAACGGAATACTATCTTGCGGCAATTTGCTGAAATAATTACGTACTTCGGCAGGGGTCAGCTTGATATCACCTACGATTTTCTGCTGCATCTGCTGCACTGTTTTCTGGCTCTTTACGTTTTCACGCAACATTTCGCGAATCTGGGTATACGATTTGTTATAATATTCCTCCATTTTCTCTTTCGAACCGATCTGATCGGCAAGCCAGGCAATACGCTGTTCCACTTCCTGAATTACCTCCTGATCCGAAACGATCACACTATCTATTTCTGCCTGATGCAAGAAAAGTTTCTGTATAGCAAGTTCTTCCGGAATCACACAATACGGGTCGCCGTCGAAATGCCGGTTTTCATACTGGGCGTTCAGACGTTCATTCTCTACGTCCGACTTTAAAATAGCCTCATCACCTACGACCCAGACTACTTCGTCTATCACATTATTTTGCGCATAAGCCGACACTCCGGCAAGCAGCAAAAGCATACAAGCATAAGCCTTGATGAACTTAATCTTATTCATTGTTCGGGTTCTAATAATAAATAATGTCCTTATCCTCTGAAGCTTTTTTATACAAATCATCCTTCATACGATTTATGAACTCCACACGCTTCAGATTGATTAATATTTCTTTTATTTCACTCTTGGCATATTCCAACGGCAACTGTTGTCCGGCAGGCAGAAAGTTTTCTACATGAAGGAAATAACAATAAGCCGTATCACGTACTTCTACGTTACGGTTACGATTTAGATAATCGGCATCCGTATCGATGGCTTTCAACGGAAGCTTAGCCGCAACAGCAGATACGGGAATCCAGCGATCATAAAAATAATCATAACTCACTGCATTTCCAATACTGAATTTTTCCAGCTTATCAATCGCTTCCTGCGTATTTTTTTTATACCATGCACGCACATTATTCAAATGGCGAGCGCCCACCGGCACTTTCATAAACAACCCCTGAATATAGGGTTGGTTGGCATGAAACATTCCGGTATTCTGACTGTAATATTGTTCGATTTCGGTATCCGATATTTCACTGCCCAGCTTCTGGTTGACCAGTTCTTCCTGATAAGTATGCATAATCAATGCACGGCGATACGAAGCAACCAGTTCATCGATCTTTACATTATCGGGAATATTTCCTTCCGCTTTTTTATACAACAACACGTCTTGTACCCAGTTGCGGATATATTCCTCAGCAAATCGGACGCTATCTTGCCCCCGCATCCCCATCGGCATAGCAGCTTGCAGATCTTCCTTATACAGAAATTCATGGTCGACCTCCACCAAGGGAGTTTTTCCCTTATGGTCTACCGTCTTGCCACATCCTGACAAAACTATCAGTCCTGCAATGAAGATACTAAACTTGCTCATTCGCCTTATTACTCTGAATCAGTGAACGAAGATACAGTATTAATTAATTACTTCCGCAACAATTAACGGTTTTTAAAACGTCTTGTTTAATTTCTACGCCAAAATGTTGCATTAGCGAAGCAAGCAACCTTTTTTCCTGCTCCCTTCGATAGTCGTTTCTTAACACTTCGTACACATCGGTATAATCCTCTGGACCTTTCTTCAGTTTCTTTCCCATCAAAAAAGCATAAGGGAGTTTATCATTTTCTGGCAGCTTTCCGCACTTGAAGGCCAGTCTATCGACACAGGCATTTTTACCAATCTGAAAAAGTCCTACCTCGATGGAAGCATTTACGGTAGAGTCTGCCGCCATCAGTTTATGCAGGCCTTCCTTCCATTGACCGACAGGAAGTTTCTTCAGGTATTTCTTGATGCGAGATGCCATCTTTTTATTGACACACCGGACAACCGCCCCTTTGAAATGTGGAAGTTCCCAAGCATACTGATTCTTATTCTGCTTGAAATAACGTTCCAATTCTTCCGGTGTGGCCTCACGAGGCGATGCTTCCCGATGCTGCTGATCCCAAAAAGAGGCGAGCAACGCATCTTCTTCTGTTTCCAGACGCATCTGTACTCCATTATCATTAAGCACTCCCTCGGTCCAACGGGCAAAGACATCTCGTTTCAGCGCCGGATGTTCGGCCCCCAGACGGTCCAGATAAGCCATAAGATAAGGCCGTGCCTCCTCATAGCTGATGCAAGGCTTGGTATCAGTCAGCTTCACAATATGAATTCCCAGCGGAGAAAAAAACGGCTCCGAAAACGCTCCTTTCGATAGAGAAGTTATCCGGTCTGTAAACTCTTGCAGCAGTTCCACGACCGGCACCCATGTATCTTCCTTCTTCTGAGAAGAGAATGCAGCAAACGGAGTTCCCTGCTTCAGTGCCGTATAAATAGAATCCATGCGGTTACGAGCTGCATATTCTTCCTGCTTCGTTGCGTTTTGGGCAAGACGTATTGTAATCTGTTCTATTTTTACCCACCCGCTTTTTGAAAGTCGTTCTACACTCTGACGGTATAAATCCTGACAGATATGTTCTTCTTGTTCCTTATCCAGCATGACATTTTTCAACAGTTCTCCCTGCATCACTTTGCAATACTGACGAAAAGTAGGCAATGTATCACAACCCGTCCTCCTCATATCAGCCGATTTTAGCTTTTGAAACAAGAAATCATCAAATACATTCTGGACTGATTCTGTACGGCAATTTCCTGCTACGTAATGCTTACAATAATATTCAAACTCTTGCTTCGTAAAGTCTTTTCCACCAATACGCAACAACACTTCAGGGCTTTCGGCTGCAAGCAAACTGCCGGAAAGATAAAAACAAGAGAAAAAAAAGAGTAGTGTTATAAACCTTATCATTTTCGATGAGAGTTGGAAGAAGTAGTGAAACATGATAACAAAAATTCACCACAGACTCCAATCGCCAGAACTTAAACAAAGTATCCCGACACTGAAAACAGAAGTCTGTGGTGAAAACAATATCCTTATGTGAGAGGAATCATCCGTTCTTACTGTGGACGGCTGTAGTTAGGAGCCTCACTGGTAATAGCTACATCGTGCGGATGGCTTTCCAATACACCGGCATTGGTGATACGGGTGAACTTGGCATTATGCAGTTCTGTAATATTGTGTGCACCACAATAACCCATACCGGCACGCAGACCACCAACCAACTGGTAGATCACTTCATACAATGTACCTTTGTAAGGAACACGACCAGAAATACCTTCCGGAACCAGTTTCTTCACATCGGTTGTACCCGACTGGAAGTAACGGTCTTTCGAACCGTTTTCCATGGCTTCCAATGAACCCATACCACGATATGACTTAAACTTACGGCCGTTGAAGATGATAGTATCACCCGGTGATTCTTCCGTTCCGGCAACCAGTGAACCAATCATCACGCTGTAACCTCCGGCAGCCAATGCTTTCACAACATCACCTGAATAACGCAAGCCACCATCAGCAATCAAAGGAACACCTGTACCTTCCAGTGCCTTTGCAACATCGTATACGGCTGTCAACTGTGGAACACCAACTCCGGCTACCACACGTGTGGTACAAATAGAACCCGGACCGATACCGACTTTTACTGCATCAGCTCCAGCCTCAACCAATGTTCTGGCAGCTTCGCCTGTAGCAATATTTCCGACTACAATATCAATATTCGGGAAAGCTTTCTTCGCTTCTTTCAGCTTTTCGATAACCGACAAAGAATGTCCATGTGCCGTATCAATAACGATAGCGTCAGCACCAGCATTTACCAAGGCTTCCATACGCTGCAACGTATCGTTTGTAACGCCTACTCCGGCTGCAACACGTAAACGTCCTTTGGCGTCCTTACAAGCCATCGGTTTGTCTTTTGCCTTTGTAATGTCTTTATAAGTAATCAGACCAATCAGTTTGCCATCTTTATCAACAACCGGCAATTTTTCAATTTTATTCTCTTGCAGAATTCTGGAAGCAGTTTCCATATCTGTTCCCGGTTCTGTAGTGACAATATTTTCCTTCGTCATCACTTCATCGATACGTTTTGTCATATCTTTTTCAAAACGAAGGTCACGGTTTGTAACAATACCTACCAAATATTTTTCATCATCTACCACCGGAATACCACCAATCTTATATTCAGCCATCAAATCAAGAGCATCCTTTACGGTAGAGCCTCTCTTGATAGTTACTGGATCATAAATCATACCGTTTTCGGCACGTTTTACAATAGCAACCTGACGGGCTTGTTCCTCGATAGACATGTTCTTATGGATAACACCGATACCTCCTTCACGAGCAATGGCAATAGCCATCTGTGCTTCGGTAACTGTATCCATAGCAGCAGTTACAAACGGAATCTTTAATTCAATGTTACGTGAGAACTTTGTCGTGAGTTCGACAGTTTTGGGTAATACCTCAGAATAGGCCGGGATTAACAATACATCATCGTAAGTCAATCCGTCCATTACAACTTTATCTGCAATAAATGACATAGGGCTTTATGCTTTAGATTTTATTGCGTGCAAATATACAAATTTTATTCCAATCAAGAAGTATGCTTAACATCTTTTTTTATTTGCTAATTGTTTCCCAGCTTTCAAAAAAACATGCGGAGGCAGTCAAAATAATTTATACAAAAATGTTTGGAATTTGTACAAAAAATAAAAAAACATCGAGAAAAGTTGCCCTGCACACCACGACTTTCTACAATCTGCCTCCTCTGATCTTTTATCTTTTTTCAGCCGTTAGATAGTAAAAGAAATAAGAATGATTTTAGCCACTTCTTTTTTGCATAATTAATAAGATGTTAGTTATCTTTGTGCGCTGTTGAATAAAGATCTTTTATAACGCAAGAAAAAACAACTATGAACACACAAAGCACTTATCTGGCTTCGAAACCGCACTACGAAATTCTTGACGGACTTCGCGGAGTTGCAGCACTAATGGTTATTATCTTTCACCTGTTCGAAACACATTCTCAGGGAAACCATCTCATTCAAATCATCAACCACGGCTATCTTGCCGTCGATTTCTTTTTCATGCTTTCGGGATTCGTAATAGGCTATGCTTACGACGACCGCTGGAACAAGATGACATTGGGAACCTTCTTCAAACGACGCATCATTCGCCTGCACCCGATGGTCATTATGGGAAGTATCGTAGGAGCCGCCCTTTTCTATTTCCAGAAATCGTCTTGCTTTCCACAAATAGAGCACACCTCCGTAGGAACCTTGTTGCTCATCATGCTGCTGGGATGCACGCTGCTACCGCTTCCGCTGAAATGGGATGTGCGGGGATGGACGGAAATGCATCCGCTGAACGGTCCGGCATGGTCGCTGTACTATGAATACATTGCCAATATCCTCTATGCACTTTTCATACGCCGGTTCAGTAAAAAAGCCCTGGCTGTTCTGGTTGCCGCAGCAGCTTGTCTTACGATCTATCGCAGTCAAACTGCACCGATGGGCGACATGGTAGGTGGATGGGCCCTGAACTGGGAACAGCAGTATGTAGGCTTCGTACGACTCTTGTTTCCCTTTTTCGGGGGATTACTGCTCTCACGTCTTGGCTGGCTGATACGACTCAAGAAAAGAGCCTTCTGGTATTGCGCCCTGATTATTGTCGTCATATTATCTGTTCCCCGACTGGGAGGTGAGGAACATTATTGGCTGAACGGGCTTTACGAATCGTTCTGCATCATTTTTATTTTTCCTGTTATTGTTTCCATGGGAGCCGGAGGCAAGGTTACAGGCAAATATTCCAGTCGTATCTGCAAGTTTCTGGGAGATATTTCGTATCCCATTTACATTACTCACTATCCGCTGATATATATTTACACCGCCTGGGTATGCAATAACAATGCAACGATATCCGAAGGCATTCCTTATATGATATTGGTTCTGGCAGGAGCCATCGTTCTGGCTTATGCTTCTCTGAAGCTGTATGATGAACCTGTCCGTCGCCGACTGACTGAGCGTTTTCTAAAAAGAAACAAATAAAAAGAAAGTTATAAAAAAATTGTGGCAGCAGGCAAACGGTATAAACCGGAAACCTGCTGCCACAAAACTTATTAATGTACCGACCTTATCAGTTAGCCATTTCTGAAATAAACTTGATACGAACCAAACGAATTTCTTCTTCGGTGTAATCTGCACCCAGTTCATCCATCGCATCGTCAATCTTATCGGTCGTAGATTCCTTAAAGTAATCATAGATGTCGAGCATGTGATCTTCATCCATCACATCATTCAGGAAATAGTCGATATTCAGCTTGGTACCCGAATATACAATTGCTTCTATTTCATCGAGCAATTCATTGAAATCGATACCCTTTGCTACGGCAATATCGTCTAAAGCTACCTTACGGTCAATACTCTGAATGATCGAAACTTTCAGCTTCGACTTGTTGGCAACCGTACGTACGCGCAAATCTTCCGGGCGGTCGATCTCATTTTCATCACAATGCTTCTTGATCAGTTCGCAGAACTCCTGACCATAGCGTTTAGCTTTACCAGCACCTACACCCGGAATATTTTGCAACTCTTCCAGTGTTACCGGATAAATAGTTGCCATGGCCTCCAGTGAAGGATCCTGGAAGATGACGTAAGGAGGAACATCCAGTTTCTTCGACATCTTCTTGCGCAAATCTTTCAACATGGAGAAAAGTACCGGATCTACCGCACACGATGCCCCACTTCGCATCGGAACTTCTTCTACTTCTTCCTCATCAAAATCTACATCTTCAACAATCTTGAATGATTTCGGTTTCTTCAAGAATTTATGTCCTTCAGGAGTAACCTTAAGCAAACCGTAATTTTCTACGTCCTTACTTAGGTAGCCGGCTATCAAGGCCTGACGAATAACAGCATTCCACAAACGTTCATCTTCTCCCATTCCTGAGCCAAAGACTTCCAAATCTTCGTGCTTGTGCGCCAAGACTTCCGATGTTTCTTTTCCTAAAAGGATATCAACTATATAATCTTGTTTAAAATTTTCTTTTACCGCAATGATTGTTTCAATCACTGCACATAACGAATCCTGAGCCTCCACTTGTTTTTTCGGATTTAAACAGTTATCACAATTACCACAATTATCTTCTGTATATTCTTCTCCGAAATAATGTAACAGAATCTTTCTACGACATAAAGACGACTCAGCATATGCTGCTGTTTCCAGCAACAATTGCTTTCCGATTTCCTGTTCCGAAACAGGTTTACCTTGCATGAACTTCTCCAGCTTCTGCAAATCCTTATTCGAATAGAAAGTTATGCACAAACCTTCTCCTCCATCACGTCCGGCACGTCCTGTTTCCTGATAATACCCTTCCAGACTCTTCGGTATGTCATAATGAATAACAAAACGCACGTCTGGCTTATCAATACCCATACCAAATGCTATTGTCGCCACAATCACATCGATGTCTTCTTTTAGGAAAGCATCCTGATTGGCATTTCGTGTAGCCGAATCCATTCCAGCATGATAAGGACGCGCCTTAATGCCGTTTGCTTGAAGGATTTCAGCCAACTCTTCCACCTTTTTGCGGCTCAGACAATAAATAATACCCGATTTTTCCGGATTCTGTTTAATGAAGCGGATAATATCTTTGTCTACATTATTGGTTTTGGGTCGTACTTCATAATACAGATTCGGACGATTGAATGACGACTTAAACTCCGTAGCCCCTACCATCCCCAAGTTCTTCTGGATATCCATTTTTACCTTAGGAGTAGCCGTAGCCGTCAATGCTATGACCGGTGCCTTACCGATCTCATTGATGATAGGACGGATACGACGGTATTCCGGACGAAAGTCATGTCCCCACTCTGAAATACAGTGTGCTTCGTCGACTGCATAGAAAGAAATCTTCACATGTTTCAGAAAATCAACATTTTCTTCTTTTGTCAGCGATTCGGGAGCTACATACAGCAGCTTTGTCTTCCCGGCCAGGATATCAGATTTAACCTGTTCTATCGCTGACTTTGTAAGTGATGAGTTGATGAAATGTGCCACTCCGTCTTCTTCACTGAAGTTTCGCATGGCGTCCACCTGATTTTTCATTAGGGCAATGAGTGGAGATATAACGATAGCCGTTCCTTCCATTAGCAATGAAGGCAACTGATAACACAACGATTTACCTCCACCGGTAGGCATCAAAACAAAAGTATCCTTCCCGGCCAGTAAGTTACTAATTATAGCTTCTTGGTTTCCCTTAAAAGTGTCGAAACCAAAATACTTTTTCAACTGTTCCGCCAAATTAATCTTTTCCGCCATTGTCCTTTTATTTTAGTGATTTTAATTCTTCAAGATATAAGTCTCGCTTTATGCGTATGTAACAAAGTTATAAACAACTTTTGATATTATGCAAATAATCGAGCAATTATTTTACCGAAGAACTTTATTTCCTCATCACTTTTTTAGTTTTTCAGGCCATTTGTAAACGGGACAAATTGGCTTTATTCATCTGCTCTTTCGCATAATCAAGCGTAATAACAAAAGAATCTACCTTATGCGACGGGATCTCAAACATAGCATCCATAACAATCGTTTCCACAATCGATCTTAGCCCACGAGCACCCAACTTGTATTCGATAGCCTTGTCGACTATATAATCGAATACCTCTGGCTGAAACTCCAACTTCACCCCATCCATCTCAAATAACTTGATATATTGTTTGATGATTGAATTCTTAGGCTCGGTCAGAATATTGCGTAATGCAGTACGATCCAACGGGTTCAAATAAGTCAATATAGGCAGACGCCCGATGATTTCCGGTATAAGTCCAAAAGATTTCAAATCTTGAGGAGCAATATATTGCATCAAATTTGCACGGTCGATTTTAACCTTTTCCTTGGCAGCACCGTAACCTACTACGTTTGTATTCAGACGCTGGGCAATCTTGCGCTCGATACCGTCGAACGCTCCTCCGCAAATAAACAAAATATTCTTGGTATTGACAGGAATCAGTTTCTGCTCTGGATGCTTACGACCTCCTTGAGGAGGGACATTAACAATAGAGCCTTCCAACAATTTCAACAGTCCCTGTTGAACACCCTCCCCGCTCACATCACGCGTGATAGAAGGATTGTCTCCCTTACGGGCGATCTTATCAATCTCATCAATAAAGACAATGCCACGTTCAGCCTCGGCTACATTATAATCAGCGACTTGCAGCAGACGAGTCAGAATACTTTCGATATCTTCGCCTACATAACCAGCCTCCGTCAGTACTGTAGCATCAACAATGGTAAAGGGAACATGTAATAACTTGGCAATGGTACGCGCAAGTAATGTCTTTCCCGTACCTGTACTTCCTACCATGATGATATTGGATTTTTCAATTTCCACATCATCTTTCGACGAAGGCTGCAACAAACGCTTGTAATGGTTGTAAACAGCCACAGAAAGATAACGCTTCGCATCGTCTTGCCCAATCACATACTGATCGAGGAAGTCTTTTATATCTTTCGGCTTCGGAAGCTCTGCCAGATTCAAGTCGGTATTGCTCCCTTTCTGACGCATAGCCTCCTGAACGATTTCATGTGCCTGCTCCGAACAGCTGTCACAGATACAACCGTTGACACCTGTTATCAGGAAACCGACCTCATCTTCCGAACGTCCACAAAAGCTACAGCGTCTTTTGCTCTTCTTAGTTGATTTATCTTCCAAAGTAAATAGCTTTTTATTAAATTAAATAGTTACACAGTCGGCTTACGAGAAAGCACTTCATCAATCATACCATATTCCTTAGCTTCCTGAGCCGTCATCCAATAATCACGGTCAGAATCAGCCCATACCTTGTCAAAATCAGTATGAGAATGGTCGGCTATAATCGTATACAGTTCTTTTTTCAACTTCTGAATTTCACGAGCTGTAATCTCAATATCAGAAGCCTGACCCTGTGCTCCGCCCATCGGCTGATGAATCATGACACGCGAATGAGTCAGAGCCGAACGCTTTCCTTCCGTACCGGCAACCAGCAATACAGCAGCCATAGAAGCAGCCATACCTGTACAGATTGTGGCAACATCGCTGGAGATGAACTGCATTGTATCGTAAATGCCCAGTCCGGCATAAACCGATCCGCCCGGAGAGTTGATGTAAATAGAGATATCTTTTCCAGAGTCTACAGAATCCAGATACAACAACTGAGCTTGCAGTGTATTGGCTGTATAATCATCTATCTGAGTTCCGAGGAAAATGATACGATCCATCATCAGACGAGAGAACACGTCCAGTTGTGTAACATTGACGCTCTTCCAAGATATAAGGATTAAGATATCCTGCCTGCGATTTGATTACGTCGTCAAGCACCATACTACTCATACCCAAATGCTTGGTAGCATATTTTCTAAAATCGTCCATTAGTCAAATCTATAAATGTGAATAATAAAATAATAAAAGAGAAGCTTCTGATCGCTTCTTCCCATATAGAACAAAAGTACAAAAACTGCTGTTCAATCGGACGAAAGCCAGACCAAAAGCCCCTCTTTTAGCAAGTTTTAGCAATTCGCCTCAGCTTACCGCGGGGAAATTACTGAAACATTTTATTGAATTCTTCTGCTGAAACTGCTTTGTGGTTCAATGTAACCTGACCTTTCAGGATTTCTGACAACTTCGTTTCAATAACACGGTTGATCAGTGCTTCCACGCTTTCACGCTTCTTCAACATTTCCTTAGAGTAGTTTTCCAACAGTTCATCAGGTACATTAATCATACCATACTGAGCAAACTGAGCACGTGTTGCTTCTTTTGCCATGTTGGTAATGTCAGCCTGTTCAACTTTAATATTGTTTGCTGCAACCAGTTTTTCCTTGATCAGGTGCCATGTCAGTTCTTCAATGCTCTTTTCATAATGTTCTGCAACGAACTCTTCACCTTTTTCCTTGTTGTTTTCCAACATGATACGTTTCATCAGTTCGTCTGCGAATTCCAGTTTACCGATCTTGTTAACAACATAGTTACGAACATCGATCAAGAACTTGTAGTCGCTGTCAGCTTCAAACTGTTTAGCGATTGTTTCTTTAATCTGTGCGCGGAATTCTTCTTCGCTGTGAGCCTTACCTTCACCCAGAACCTGGTCGAACAGTTCCTGATTCAAGTCACCCGGAATCATACGAGTGATTTCTTCGATCTGGAAGCTGAAGTTACCTTTGTAATTTGCAACTTCTTCTTTCTTGATTTTCAGCAATGAAGCCAGCTCAGCTTCGTTGTTGTCGAATGCTGTTGCAGGGTTGAAAACCAATACAGTATTTGTCTTTGCACCATTGAAGATAGCTTTCTGGTCGTCGTTCTTCATGTAAGTAGGCATCATGACAGCACCTTCTACCTGAAGACCACCTTCTTTTGTATTACCGTTTTCATCCAGTTCAGCCAACAGACCTTTCAGCATGTCATTGTCCTGATATTCCTCAACTTTATCGTATTTTGCAGTACGCTGAGTATACATCTTAACCTGCTGGTCAACCATTTCGTCTGTTACATTGATATCATAGTAATCAATAGTATCATTGTTAGACAATTCTACAGTGAATTCAGGAGCCAAAGCGATATCGAAAGAGAACTCAAAGTTTTCATCAGTTTCGAAATTTACGTTGTTTTCTTTCGGCAGCGGAGTACCCAGCATGTTTACATTATTTTCACGAATGTATTCGCCAACTTTTTCCTGCATCAGCTTGTCAACTTCTTCTACTAATACAGAAGTACCGTACTGCTTCTTGATCAAAGCCATAGGAACCATACCTTTACGGAATCCGGGCATATTTACTCTCTGACGGAGAGTTTTCAACGATTTTTCAACTTTTTCCTGATAGTCAGCCTTTTCAATCTGAACAGTAAGCACAGCGCTTACCTTGTCTACGTTTTGCAATGAAATATTCATTTCCGACTTATTTATTTAATTATTACTATATTCCAAATATATTCAAAGAGTGTGCAAAAATAGTGTTTAATATTGCAAAAACCAAAATGTCGAAGTAAAAATTACAAAAAACACAAAGAGTGTTTCACTATTTAAGTCTTTACACAAACACTGGCAACTTATTCCCGTACATCCTTTACCTGAAAATCCTTTCTGCGGAGTACGAAGCTGTTACTCAAATATTTTTCACGTACAATCTTGTTTTCGGCAAGTTCTTCAGGAGTACCCTGAAAAAGAATCTTCCCTTCAAACAGCAGATAAGCACGGTCGGTAATACTCAATGTTTCCTGCACATTATGGTCGGTTATCAAAATACCGATATTTTTATCTTTCAATTTCCATACAATATGCTGGATGTCTTCTACCGCAATCGGGTCGACTCCGGCAAAGGGCTCATCAAGCATTATAAATTTCGGGTCTATGGCCAGACAGCGCGCAATCTCCGTACGACGGCGTTCACCACCCGACAACTGGTCGCCTAAATTCTTACGCACCTTCTGCAAACGGAACTCTGCAATCAGACTCTCCAGTTTTTCCTTCTGATACTCCTTCGAGGTTTTGGTCAGCTCCAAGACGGAAGCAATATTATCTTCCACACTCATCTTACGGAATACCGAAGCCTCCTGTGCCAAGTATCCGATACCATTCTGTGCACGTTTGTATACCGGATAGTCAGTAATATCCTGATTGTTCAGGTAAATATGCCCCTCATTGGGAACGATCAATCCCGTCGTCATATAAAAGGACGTTGTCTTTCCAGCTCCGTTCGGACCCAGCAGTCCGACAATCTCTCCCTGTTTCACATTAATGGAAACATGACTTACAACCGTACGCTTACCATATTTCTTTACCAGATTCTCCGTACGAAGAACCATGCGTCCGTCCGCTGGAAGTTCAAACGCTTCTTCTGCATTATGTTGTTGATTTTCCTGTTCTGCCATAAAGCTGTTTAATAAAGAATTAAGCATGAAGAATCAAGACCTTCATAGCAGCAGCAAAAGTAGTAAAAATCTTGGGTTCTGTGGTAATTCCACCCATTTTCGTCTATGCTTTTATTATAATATAGCTAAAAAACAGTACTTTTGCATAAAATTAGACTCAATTTAATATGGTAAGACCAATTACGACTTTAGGCAAATACCTCATGCTGATGGGACGAGTATTTGCTCGTCCAGAGCGATTCCGGATGTATCTCAAACAATATCGCAACGAAATGGCACAGTTGGGAATCAATTCTATCGGTATTGTGTTGCTGATTTCATTCTTCATAGGTGCCGTTATCTGTATACAAATAAAGCTGAATATTGAAAGCCCGTGGATGCCCCGTTTTGTAGTGGGATATACCACACGTGAAATCTTGCTGCTGGAGTTCTCATCTTCTATCATGTGTTTGATTCTGGCAGGTAAAGTAGGCTCTAACATTGCTTCCGAAATTGGAACGATGCGTGTGACTCAACAGATTGATGCACTTGAAATAATGGGTGTAAACTCAGCCTCATACCTGATTCTCCCTAAAATATTGGGACTGATGACCATGATTCCACTGTTGGTGATATTCAGTATTTTTGCGGGAATCATAGGTGCCTTTTGTACGGCATGGTTTGCTGGTATCACCAATGCAACCGATTTGGAATATGGTTTTCAGTACAGTTTCGTCGAATGGTATGTGTGGTGCAGTTTTATCAAGTCACTGGTGTTCGCATTTATCATAGCCAGTGTATCTGCTTATTTCGGATATACCGTAGAAGGAGGTTCCATTGCAGTCGGCAAAGCGAGTACAGACTCTGTAGTATGCAGTAGTGTGCTGATTTTGTTTTCCGACTTAATACTCACTCAAATACTCAGCTAACAATGATACAGATCAAATCACTTTATAAATCATTCGAAGACCGCACTGTATTGAACGATATCAATTTTATCTTCGAAAACGGCAAGACCAACCTGATTATCGGGCAAAGTGGTTCCGGTAAAACAGTTCTCATGAAATGTCTGGTGGGGTTGCTTACCCCCGAAAAAGGAGAAGTGTTATACGACGGGCGTAACCTGATCACCATGGGGAAGAAAGAGAAAAAAGCCTTACGCCGGGAAATGGGTATGATATTCCAAAGTGCAGCCTTATTCGATTCTTTGTCGGTACTGGAAAATGTCATGTTCCCACTTGACATGTTCTCCAACATGACTTATCGTGAACGTGTCAAACGGGCTGAATTCTGTCTGGATCGTGTCAACCTGATAGATGCAAAAAACAAATATCCGGGAGAAATAAGTGGCGGTATGCAGAAACGTGTGGCCATCGCACGTGCCATTGCCCTCCAGCCTCAATACCTATTCTGCGATGAACCTAATTCCGGACTGGACCCCAAGACTTCACTGGTCATCGATGAATTGATTCACGACATCACAACCGAATACAACATGACCACCGTAATCAATACCCACGATATGAATTCGGTATTGGGGATAGGTGACAGCATATTATATATTTATCAGGGACATAAAGAATGGGAAGGAACAAAGAATGAAGTATTCAGTGCAACCAACCAACGTTTGAACGACTTTATCTTCGCATCCGACTTGCTTAAAAAAGTAAAGACGGAAGGAGAAAAAGAAATACGATAATCGCCTCTCTATTCTTAAACGAAAAAACGGATACTCTTTCATGGTTAAATGGAAAGAGTATCCGTTTTTTCGTTAAGTCACTTCAGAACAAAGGCTACTCCGCTATTTTCGTTAGTGTTTTTACCATCTTCTGCCCAAGTTTCCGACTCTTTTCTTCATGTTTCACCAGCCCTACACCTTTGGCGTACCATTCGGTAATCTGACTTTCATCGGAAAACATGAAAAACTTCATCTTCATGGAATAAGTCACTTTTACGCAATCAAACTGACCTGCCGGTGTAGAAATAGTTTCTGTACCCTCATATTCACCTTTTATCGAAACAGTCATCGTTACTGGCTTTATCCGGATACTCATTTCATTAGCCTTAATTTTATCTCCTTTTTTCTGCTTTTCATTTAAAAGCAAACAAATCTGCCCGTTTACCTCAAACTTCTCCTTTGCCGCAGTCATATCGTTTTTATTCAAGGCTGCTGCCATCAAGCTAAACATATTATTCTTCATAGATTCTTCATCCTGTAGATAAACCAGCGTATTGCCATTTGCATAAGCCACTTTGTGGTAAAACAAGGTATCCTTCATCTTTTCATTCATCTTTGGAGCAAAATCTCCCAAAGTAATAAAAGTAGAATCATTCTTAGTTTCCACACCCACTACTGAAGTATAGGTTTCGATTTTCTTTTCACCTGTAAGAACTTCATAATAAAGTTTCTGTCCTTTCTGAAGACTACAATATTGGGCAAATGCAGTCGTCGAACATAGCATACAAGCAATTATTAAAACATAGATTTTCATAAAATATTAGATTTAATTGTAGTTCTCTCGCCTTTCCAAAAATGTAGTAATGATAAGTAAAGATATATATTTTTTAGACAACTAACAATTATGCATAAGATAATTAGGTACGAATGCACTATCTACTTATAAAAAAATCTTCCTCCCAGTTTTAAACAACTGGAAAGAAGATTTTCCACAAACGCCCAGAAATGCCCAATTATTTCTGACGAATGAAAATATTTATAGGAGTACCCGAAAGTTTCCAACGTTCACGTATCTGATTTTCAAGAAAACGCTTGTATGGTTCTTTCACATACTGAGGTAAGTTTGCAAAGAACACGAACGAAGGAACCTGTGTATTCGGCAATTGGGTAATATATTTGATTTTGATATATTTCCCCTTGTTCGAAGGTGGCGGATAAGCCTCTATCAGAGGAAGCAACTCTTCGTTCAGGCGAGCAGTCGGTATTCTAGTAGTACGTGCATGATAAACTTCCTTTGCAGCTTCCAGAACCTTAAAAATTCGCTGTTTGGTCAATGCGGAAGCAAAGATAATCGGGAAATCAGTAAACGGAGCGAAACGATTACGAATGGCTTCTTCATAATTTTTCATTACCTTCGTAGTCTTTTCTTCCACCAAATCCCATTTATTTACAACAACAACCAGTCCTTTCTGGTTCCGCCGTATCAGCGAAAAGATATTCAAATCTTGTCCTTCTATACCTCTTGTTGCATCCAGCATCAGAATACATACATCCGAATTCTCAATGGAACGAATAGAACGGACAACCGAATAATATTCCAAATCTTCACTGACCTTATTCTTTTTACGGATACCTGCCGTATCTACCAGATAAAAATCAAATCCGAATTTATCGTAACGCGTATAAATAGAATCACGGGTTGTTCCGGCAATTTCTGTCACGATATTACGTTCCTCGCCGATGAAAGCATTGATGATAGAAGACTTTCCGGCATTAGGACGTCCTACCACAGCAAAACGAGGGATCTCTTCATCCAGTATCTCATCGGAGTCCTTCTTGAACTTACTTACAATCAAATCCAGCAAATCACCTGTTCCGCTTCCACTCAATGCAGAAATACAATAAGGATCACCCAAGCCTAAAGAATAAAACTCGGCTGCATTGTATTGCAAATCATTATTATCCGTCTTATTTGCGACCATAATAACCGGAGTTTTGGAACGACGTAAGATAGAAGCTACCTCCATATCCAGGTCGGTCACCCCGTTGGTAACATCAACCACAAACAAAATAACATCCGCTTCATCCATAGCCAGAACAACCTGCTTACGGATCTCGCCTTCAAAAATATCATCCGAATTAACTACCCAGCCTCCGGTATCCACTACCGAAAATTCTTTTCCCAGCCATTCCGACTTACCGTACTGGCGGTCGCGGGTTGTTCCGGCCTGTTCATTGACAATAGCCTGACGCGTTTTGGTCAGACGATTAAACAGTGTCGACTTTCCCACATTGGGACGTCCTACGATTGCTACTAAATTTCCCATATTTGTCTTATTGATTTACGGCTGGGACAGCCGACACAGTAATCTAATTTTGTTGTTTTTCTGGCTCCCCCAGCCGATACGTTAATCTAATTGATAGCCAAAATTCTTTAGTTCTTTATCCGAGCTTCTCCAGTCTTTATCTACCTTTACAAATGTTTCCAAGTAAATTGATTTCTGGAAGAAGTGCTCCAATGTTTTGCGTGCTTCGGTAGCAACTTTTTTCAAAGCCTTTCCCTGATGACCGATAATAATGCCTTTTTGCGATTCACGTTCTACATAAATCACAGCATTGATATGAATGCTCTTCGCCTCTTCCTTGAACTGCTCTACTACAACTTCCACCGCATAAGGTATTTCCTTATCATAGTATAAAAGAATCTTTTCACGGATAATTTCAGTCACAAAGAAACGGGCAGGCTTATCAGTCAGTTGGTCTTTGCCGAAATAAGGAGGAGAATCAGGAATCAGTTCCTTGATACGTTTCATCACCACATCCACATTAAACTTCGCCTTTGCCGATACAGGTATAATTTCAGCATCAGGCAACATTTCATGCCATTCTTCGACCAGCTTTACCAAATCCTCCTGATTGGTCAAATCTATTTTGTTGATCAACAGCAAAACCGGAACCTTTACGCGACGCACTTTCTCCATAAAGTCGGCATTCTTATCCGGCTTCTCGATAGTATCCGTCACATAAAGCAAGACATCCGCGTCTACCAATGCCGATTCAGAGAAGTTCAACATAGACTCCTGAAGTTTATAATTAGGCTTCAAGACTCCCGGAGTATCAGAGAAGACAATCTGCATGTCATCCGTATTCAAGATACCCATGATACGGTGACGAGTTGTCTGTGCCTTAAACGTGGCAATAGAGATACGCTCCCCTACCAGCAAGTTCATCAAGGTAGACTTTCCGACATTCGGATTACCTACAATATTTACAAATCCGGCTTTGTGCATAATCAGTTTTTAGTAACATACAAAAAAACGCATCGGATTGGGATGCGTTCTTTTGTATGTGTTCATATTGAATTCTATTTCTTATTTGTTACCATCATAACCCCACTTCACATACGTAGCTCCCCAGGTAAATCCGGCGCCGAATGCAGTGAAAATGATATTGTCGCCTTTCTTCAATTGTTTTTCGTAATCCCATAAACAAAGTGGCAATGTTCCGGCACTGGTATTACCATAACGCTGGATATTAATCATCACTTTATCCAAAGGTACTTCCAGACGAGAAGCAACGGCATCAATGATACGCAGGTTAGCTTGATGAGGAACAATCCAGTCGATATTATCCTTATTCAAACCATTTCTTTCCGCAATCAGAGCTGTAACATCCGACATATTAGAAACAGCATATTTAAATACCGTTCTTCCTTCCTGATACAAATAATGCATTTTATTGTCTACCGTAAAATAAGAAGGAGGACATACTGATCCACCAGCTTTCATGTGCAAGAAAGGCAGTCCTTTACCATCTGTTCTCAAAATAGAGTCCATGATACCATAATCTTCAGTAGTAGCTTCTACCATGCAAGCAGCTGCACCATCACCGAAAATAGGACAAGTTGCACGATCTGAATAATTCACCATCGATGACATCTTATCAGCACCCACGATGATCACTTTTTTATGTCTGCCAGACTGAATCATGCTAGCCGCAGTTTCCATTGCATAAAGGAAGCCACTGCATGCAGCCTGCAAATCAAAGGCATAAGCATTCTTCAAGCCCAATTTATCACACAAAATTGAAGCTGTAGAAGGGAAATGATAGTCAGGAGTAGTTGTTGCAACTATTACGCAATCAATCGAATCCGGGTCTGAATTAGTTTTTTGCATCAGCTGCTTTGCAGCCTTACGTGCCATATAAGAAGTACCCAATCCTTCTTCATTCAGGATACGTCTTTCTTTTACTCCGATACGGGTCATAATCCACTCATCGTTGGTATCGACCATTCTTGACAATTCTTCGTTGGTCAAAACATAGTCAGGTACATAGCCACCGACTCCTGTAATTACAGCATTTATTTTTTCCATCATTTCAGTTTTTAGTTTGCATATTCCTATAAAAAAACAGCCGGAAGAGCCGAAAGCTCTCCGGCTTTATTCTTTCAGTGAATCACACAAACGTGTTCTACAAAGCGTTTATTAAAGAGCAGCTTCTTTTTCGATAGCTAACTTACCTCTGTAATAACCGCAAGCGCCACATACAGTGTGATAAACATGCCATGCACCGCAGTTCGGGCAGATGGCCAAAGTAGGAGCAACTGCTTTGTCATGAGTTCTTCTCTTAGCAGTTCTCGTTTTTGATTGTCTTCTTTTAGGATGTGCCATTTTTCTAAAACTTTATTTAATTATTATCTAATATTTTCTTTAAATCATTCCAACGTGGATCTATTTCCTGCTCCACATCGGTATCGGCATCATTTTCTTCCATCTCATCCATATAATCCTCATCATCTGCCGATGTACGTAAATGCTTGCTCAAAGCTCCCATCATAGCCTTATTGCATTTGCCCGGAGCATGTACATGTTTCATTGGCAAGCTCAATGCTATAAACTCGTACATAAACCATGCTACATTAATATAGCCATCTTCCTCAGGAACCACTACGATATCATCTTCATCGGAAAATGCAGCTCCCATTTTTACTTTCAGCTCATCATCCGTAGTGACAGGAATCTCCATATCATCCAGACAACGGTCGCATGGAACGACTACAGCTCCCTCTGTATGGAAAGTCAACACAAAAACTCCCATACTCTTTTTTACAGTCAGATCAACATGCAGTTTTCCTTTCTGTACTTCCGGAGCATCGATACTAATGAAAAAATCATTGTCGAGGACATATTCGTAACGACACACATCCTCTGACATATTTTTCAATTCTACCTTGTATGTACTAAGCTTTCCCAATTCGCAATACTATATAAATCGGGCGACAAAGATACAAATAATAATTCATTTTATCTAGTCTTTCCATTTTTTTATTCAATAAAAATGATAACTTAACGTTTTTAGTCTTTTTCAAATCATCTATTCACTCATCTTAAATAAAAGGATCTCATGCAATTTTCAAAATGATGAAAATTATATATCCCATACTTGTCTTATCTAAGAAAATAGACTCACTTTTAAAATAATTAACCCTATAATTATAAATAAATATAATATCTATCGTACAATTAATTAATTTTGCAAAAGATATAATAGAAACAAAACCTTATTCCTATGTTAACTCAAATAATTAATGCACGTATTTTAACTCCTCAAGGGTGGTTAAAAGACGGTTCCGTCCTGATCAGGGACAACAAAATACTGGAAGTAACCAACTGTGACCTGGCAATCGTCGGTGCAACACTCATCGATGCAAAAGGAATGTACATTGTGCCTGGTGGAGTTGAAATCCATGTACATGGCGGGGGAGGACGAGATTTCATGGAAGGATGCGAGGATGCTTTTCGGACCGCAATCAAAGCTCACATGCAGCATGGTACCACAAGTATCTTCCCGACACTTTCCTCTTCTACTATTCCAATGATTCGAGCAGCAGCAGAAACCACTGAAAAATTAATGAGTGAACCTGATAGTCCAGTACTCGGACTACATCTGGAAGGACATTATTTCAACATGAAAATGGCCGGTGGACAAATGCCCGAAAACATTAAGAACCCTGACCCTGAAGAATATATACCTCTGCTGGAAGAAACTCACTGCATCAAACGATGGGATGCAGCACCAGAACTTCCGGGAGCAATGCAATTCGGTAAATACATCACATCCAAAGGTGTTCTGGCAGCAGTAGGACATACGCAAGCTGAATTTGAAGATATTTATACTGCATTCCAAGTAGGATATACCCATGCAACCCACTTCTACAACGCAATGCCTGGCTTCCACAAACGCCGGGAATATAAATATGAAGGTACGGTAGAAAGCATTTATCTGATGGACGACATGACAGTAGAGGTAGTCGCCGATGGTATTCATGTACCTCCAACAATCCTTCGTCTGGTACATAAGATAAAAGGAGTAGAAAAGACTGCCTTGATTACTGATGCACTGGCTTGTGCAGCAAGCGACAGCAAAGAAGCATTCGATCCACGTGTCATCATCGAAGACGGAGTATGTAAGCTGGCTGACCGTTCTGCACTGGCAGGAAGTATTGCTACCATGGACCGCCTGATCCGTACAATGGTACAAAAAGCTGAAATACCACTGGAAGATGCCGTACGAATGGCTTCAGAAACTCCGGCACGTATCATGGGAGTACTCGACCGAAAAGGTACATTGGAGAAAGGAAAGGATGCGGATATCATTGCTCTCGACCGTGACTTAAATGTACGTGCTGTATGGGCAATGGGTAAACTGGTAGAAGGCACCAATAAATTATTTTAACCAACCTTAAATACTCGGCTTTTATGTTGACACAAATTATAAATGGACATATCCTCACTCCACAGGGATGGATGAAAGATGGTTCTGTCCTCATCAGCGACGGCAAAATATTAGAAGTAACCAATAGCGACCTGGCTGTTATCGGCGCAAAGATCATCGATGCCAAAGGAATGTTTATCGTACCGGGATTCATCAGCATGCATGCACACGGAGGAGGCGGACATGATTTCACCGAAAGTACACCCGAAGCATTCCAACAAGCTGTTCAGGCACATCTGAAACATGGAGCAACCTCTATTTTCCCCACACTCTCTTCCACCAGCTTCGATAATATCAGAAAAGCTGTTCACACATGCGAAGAATTGATGAAAGAATCGGGAAGTACGATACAGGGATTACACATCGAAGGACCTTACCTGAACAAAAAAATGGCAGGACCACAATGGGAAGAATTTCTAAAAGATCCCGATCCGGACGAATATATTCCACTTTTGGAAAGTACAAAGTGCATCAAGCGCTGGGACATTAGTCCTGAACTACCGGGAGCACATGATTTTGCCCGATATACACATTCAAAAGGTATCCTGACTGCCATTACCCATACTGAAGCAGAATATCCTGAAATTAAGGCAGCATTTGAGGCTGGCTTTACACATGCAGCTCACTTTTATAATGCCATGCCAGGGTTCCACAAGCGTCGGGAATACAAATATGAAGGTACAGTGGAAAGTGTATACCTGACAGATGGAATGAGTGTAGAAGTGATTGCAGACGGAATCCATTTGCCTGCAACTATTCTGAAGCTTGTGTATAAATTGAAAGGTGTTGAGCAGACCTGTCTGGTAACCGATGCCTTGAAGTATGCTGCATACGACGGCGAACCGATTGTTGACCCGAGATTCATCATCGAAAACGGTGTATGCAAACTAGCCGATCATTCGGCACTGGTCGGAAGTCTGGCTACCATGGATACGCTAGTACAGACAATGGTCAAGAAAGCTGCTATACCGTTGGCAGACGCTGTTCGTATGGCTTCAGAAACTCCGGCAAGACTTATTGGAATTGATGACCATAAAGGTACTCTTCAGAAAGGAAAAGATGCAGACATTGTTATCATGGATAAAGATATCAATGTAAGATGTGTATTCTCCAATGGGAATATCGTGGAAGGCATAAATACGCTGATTCATTAACCATAACTAACAAACAGATTAACAAATTAGGAGTGTTTAAAGTTTAAATAGCCATCTCCCAAAGTTACAGATTGCAACTATAATATAAAAAAAGGGTCGTATCAAACTCTGTATTGAGTAGTGATACGACCTTCCTTAGTTTTTAAAAGAATACTCAAATTTCAATTTGTGAGAAAGCCAACTAGACTCTTATCGTACCAGCGTGATTTTCTGTTTTAGGAATAGGTTATCAGACAAATTACCTACATATACCACGGCTGGTTCTGTTTCCGGCAACCTTCCACCTCCAAAGTGTAATCCATGACTAGTACACTGTTTAATAGTAGGTTTTCATTAAGATATTCGCAAGTATGTCCTCTAGTCAAAGGCATTGGATGTTAAGGCAAATCCAGAATCCTATCTTTACCATGAGGTAAGACTTAACAACCATCTCCTCACCTTATCGATAAATGTTTTTAGGATGTGGAATAATAACATACTGCAGTTTTCACATTGCGAATAGAGTCATTATTCCTTTAACATCTGTTGTACGGCCAATACTAAGAACATATAATGTGAAGAACCACCTCCCAAAACGTACTCTTTCTGTTGCCACAAGAAGGGGAAATGAAGCAGTTCTGGGAAATCGGGACGTATCAATGCCGTACCAGAAATCACGCCGCCAGGAATGTACGACCAGTCAGCACGATTCAACCCGTAGCCGATAGTGGCAGAAGCTGCTCCCACACCCGAGGCAAAAGATTCCTGATTGCTGCCCGGGTGGCATCCTAACACAAAATTAAGTGCATTGAAGATAGGCTCTTTATCGAAGATATCTGGATAGGCTGATGCCAGAAAATAATGACGGAAACCGAAGCCTTGGATATCCCAGCCTGCTCCCCAGATGTGTGGACGATAGGGTACGCCATAAGGAGTGGAAACGACTTCCTTGTCCAACTGTTCCTTGTAAGCCACCAAAGCCTTACGAAAGTCCTTAGAAAAAGCTTGTGCCTTCACATTCTTCATTTGGGCAAAACGTTGCTCCACGCGGGCGGTGTACCAACCAGTTTGTCCGATTTTTTTCACGATAAGTTCCTTGTTATCAAGTAGAAAATCTTTATATAAGTCTTCATTGGTAGCCAGATAAAGCTCTACGGCTGCTTGTATCTTGGATGATGCTATGCGCGAGTTATCGCCTTCGGTACGTTGAAATATCTCACGGGCAATGTTCAGACAATGTACACTTAATGTATCATTGAAACCTTTCAACACTCGCGAAGCAGCAGCAAGATTAGCAGCGGTGGAGAGTTCACGGTTCGGGTTCTCCTCAGTGAAAATCCAGCGGTCATCCTCGTTACCAAGTTTACCATCAGTCATAGCCGCAGCATCACCCAACAACACGTATTGGCGAAGTCCTCCGCAGATGATACCACGATACAGCCGTCCCAATGCCAGATAAGAGTTAACTACAGATAAAGCACCATTTTCCACTTGTTGCAAAAGATCATTCTTTCCATCAGCTTGATGAATTTCCGTTACACGGTTAATATAATCAATGGACGTTACATCTATTTCCGGATGGAAGGCCTCGTAAGCTAACGAAAGGATGTATGCTTCGCCTGCCTGCGATTCTACACGTAAGTCAAAGTCGCCTGCATCATGCCACCCACCGATATTCACGCCCGGCACTAAATCACCTGCGCTATACTTTGACAATCCCGGTTTTTGGTCATAGCCGTCAATATGATTATGGGCAGGTGCCATGCGCGCATCGTCCATATGACAAGTGCCATGCCATACACGGTATTTCTCATTTACCCGCATATGACACATCTGTACGGGCAAGAAGTATTCTAATACAGGTTGCCAAACACCACGATCGTACACATTTTCATCTATACGGAAAATAGGTGATACAGAATCACCATATTTTATCTGGTATAATCCCGGTTCCTTTACCTCACTAAAGTCTACTTTCAAGTAATTGTAACGTAGGAATTTTCCCCAATTGGCAGGAACCACGGTTTTCACTATCTCTTCCTTATCCGATCCGATGCGTACCACCTGTGCCATAGCCTGACGGTTATCACGAGTATCCATTTCAATGATGGCTTCTTTAGGCTGGTTGGGATGATAACCTATTTGTGAAGTCTGAATGACAGGCCGATATATCCAGTCTGGCATCACGGCGGGAGTAATAATCCACTTCACGGCATTCTTGGTAACACCCGGTGCAATCTCGCTACGCAGTACAGACCAGCCGTTATTATGGTTCATGCGACCATCATATAGTTTTAAATCTCCGGACAAGGACTCAATAGTAACCTTATTATAGGGATCATCGGGACGAGAAGTGAACTTCTTACCCATAGCATACGGCTTACTAATAATGTCATCTGCAACAATAGGGCTATAGCCTTTGCCAATCAAGTTAGCCATGTCTGCCAACGGCTGGCCTTCTGGGTGGTAATTACCCGTGTGCAAGTAATTAGGACTGGTAGTAACCAGCGGTGAGTTAGGCTGTTGTGGAAAAATGCCAGTCTGGTTGTCCATAATCCATGGTTTGCCAAACAGCGCTCCAGGAAAAAACTCCATGTTGAAGCCCACCTTACCCAGAAATTCTTGTGGTACGGGACGGTCCAAATCTACAGTAACTTCCACATGATCTCCTTTCCCTTCTACTTTCACTGTATAGTTGAATTGAAAGTCCGGGTAAATCATCGGATTGAATCCCGTCAGATGACGCGACGAGTCAGGATAACACAATGTGGCGGTAATACTATTTTCTCCCAACTTGCGGTTCAGCTGCTTGGGTACAGGCTGCCACTGCCCCGGTGTGGCTTCAAAGCGAATGTCACCGTTGGTTGCCACACGATTACCATTCATAATGATACACACACCTCCTTGATGCCCTTCGGGATAGATATCGTCGAAAGCCATAATATCCACTCCGTAATTCTTAAAATAACCTGAAGGCGTTAGCTTAAACTCTTGCGCTTGTACCAGGCAACCAAAGGAAGCTAAGGCAAAAGCTGCTGCAATGGAGAAAAGTTTCTTTTTCATGACATATTAAATTGGGGTTGTTAATTTCTGCCCTAAAATACAGATTTAAATATATACAGACAGCCCTCTTTTGTATCCATTAACGTCATTGTATGTGTATTCCCATTCGTTTTCCTTTTCCAGACGAATATTTGGTAATCTATTTCTCCTAATAATATACCACCACTTCAATTCTTATCTACTTCTTTTACCCATTTAAGATTTATTGTCTGGCTTTACCTGCCTTCTCTCCGATTTGTTGGCGAATAAATTCAGATGGAGTCATACCAAACTTTTCCTTAAAATGTTTGGTGAAAACCTTGGGTGAGTTATACCCCAATTTATAGGCAATCTCTGCTATTTGGAGCTGACTTTCTGTCAAAAATTGCTGAGCACGTTTCATGCGGATGAGCCGAATGAATTCGAGAGCGTTTTTACCTGTGATCTTGACGATCTTCTTGTAAAGGTATCCCCGCGAAATATTTAATTTCTCAGCTAATTCTTCTACGGAAAAATCGGCGTTATTGATATTGTCTTCAACAATTTGGATGGCTTTCTCTACAAACTGGCGGTCAAGAGGTGTGATGGCAATATGACTTGGTTCTATTTTCAGTTGTTCGTCAAACAGTTCATGCTTTTTTAAACTTCTTTCAATGAGCTTGCTGATGCGCAGTTTCAATATCTCCATATTGAAAGGTTTAGTAATGTAGTCGTCTGCACCGTTATTCAGCCCTTCCAGCTGGTATTCTTCACTGGCCCGGGCTGTGAGTAAGATGACAGGAATGTGCGAAGTAAGGATATCGTTTTTGATAGTGGAACACAATTCCAATCCGTTCATGTCCGGCATCATGATATCACTGACAACAATGTCTACGTTTTCCGTTTTCAGTATTTCCAACGCATCTTTTCCGTTAGTTGCTTTCAGTACATTATAGCTAGTAGAAAGGCAAGCACTCAGGAAGTCAAGAAAATCACTATTGTCATCTACCAACAGAATAGTATAGTTGTATTCAGTTTCCCCCGTAGATGGCGTCTGAAGATTTTTATTTTCATTGCTAGTGATCTCTTGTGGCATGGATTGTGTCCCGGCATGCATAGGTAGGGTGACAGTAAAGATGCTTCCTTTGGGAATGTTGGTGGAAACCTGAATGTTTCCCTTGTGCATTTTTACGTATTCGGCTACGAGGTATAATCCTATTCCGCTTCCACCTAAATGGTTTTCCCGACGTTCTGCCTGATAAAAACATTGGAAAATCTTTTCCTGTTGACCGGCATCGATACCACATCCGGTATCGCAGAATTGCATCACAACATTACCTGCCACAATATTAATTCTGATTTCAATGCTGCCACCATCTTCGATAAATTTAAAGGCATTAGACAACAGATTCATGACTATTTTTCGTACTTTGTCATAGTCAAAATCCATAGGAATACTAGGTTGCTGACTGGTAAACTTATAACTGATCCCCCTCTTTTGGGCTATGCTTTCGAACGACTGGAACTGGTCTTTTACCAAACGAACGATATCACTATGAATATATTGGATGGTCTCTCCGTGAGCGTCTAGCTTACGGAAATTAAGCAATTGGTTTATCAGTTCTAACAGATAACGAGCGTTATTCTGCACTGTGTAAAGCAAGCTGTTTTTGTACTGTGGGTATTTGTTTAAAAACTCCTCAAGCGGATTGATGATGAGCGAAAGGGGAGTCCGCAATTCATGGCTGACATTAGCAAAGAATTGCATTTTCAAATCTGTCAGTCTCTGTTGGCGTTCGTTTTCCTGTTCAATAGCTTTCAGAGCTTCAATTCTTTTGCGTTTGACATGAAAATGGACGATGAATCCCCATACAACCGCCAGAATGGCGACCGTGAAGAGACAATAAGCCCACCATGTCCGATACCAAGGTGGCAAGATGTGTATTGTGAGGGTCTTAACATCAGGTGACCACATGCATTCGGAATTACATGCTCTGACTTGTAGTTCATATTTACCCGGTGGGAGCAAGGAAAGTTCTATCTGATTGTCAGCGGTGTAGTTCCATTGGCTTGATTGTCCCTTAAAACGATAGGCATAGCGTGTTTTGCGCGATTCAATAAAGTTTAGGGTCGAAAAATAGAGCCGTAAAGAAGGGATTTCTCTCTCTAAAATGATTTCGGAGGCACATTCGGGAGATTTGCCGTTAAGCATTTGCGACAAGGAGTAATACTGTGGTTCGATATCTGTAAGGTAGACTTTCGCTTTATAGGTATCGTGAACTATCTCTTGTGGAATGATGGTAGTATAACCATTAGGGGTGCCCACAAGAATGTTACCATTACGCAGTTTATATAAAGCTCGTTCGCTGACATCGTTTGAGATAATTCCGTCCTCCACGTCATAGTTGGTGATATTGAACGTTCCTTGTGACAGGTTAATGCGGGCAATTCCATTGCAGGTCCCTACCCATATCTGCCGATTATTGTCTTCGACAATGGCAGTTACCATGTTGGCAGACAAACCGTTGTTATGATTTATATATCCTATGCTATCAGTATGGAGATTCCACCAGGCAAGACCTTGACTTCCACCCATCCAAAGGATACCTCGACTATCTTTATAAATGGTATAAAGGGACTGTTTTTCCAATATTTGGCTGTTCCTTTTGTTTTTGTTTATAAAATGGAACTGCTTGGTATTTGTATTAAGATACATGAGTCCTACCGAAGTGGCAGCAAACAAGGTGTCGTTGCCGATGTATAGTAGTTCCCCGATGCCATATTTGCCTTGCTTGCTGAAAAGGGTTTCTATTTTTTGTGTCCGGATATCCAGTTTTTGAATATTACCGTTCAGGAGTCCTACCAATATGTTTCCCTCCTTGTCCTCCTGTATGCCGTAGACATCATTGCTCAGCAGTCCGCTATTCCGACTGGTGTACTGGGTTATTTTACCGTGATCGTAGCAAAGTAGCCCGTTTTGAAAACTGCCTAACCATAGTCTGTCCCGACTATCTTTCTTGATGGTAATAATGACGTTTGCAGGTGTGGTTATTTGCTGGGGCATCGGATCGTTATGCATTTGGCGCATCAGTCCTCCGCCATCCGTTCCATACCAAATGGAAACAGAGTCTTCACAAAATGAAATGATTTCATTATACTGATATAGTTTCTGGTTCAAGAATACTTGCGACTGGGGTACATAATAAGATACTCCATGCCTGAAATTACCTATCCAAACAATACCTTCCCTATCTATGTGTATGGCGCTGAGATTATTACTGGCAAGAGTATGAGATTTTAACGAATTATGTGTAAATTGAGTAAGGTCACCCGATTGCAATTGATAAATAAATGCACCAAGGTGGCTAGTGATGAGCCACATATTTCCATTGGAATCTTCTGCAATGGTACGAATCCGGTTGAACTGTTCGTTGTGGGTGGGCAATTTAATCTCTTGCCATTCCGTCTGGAGATTTTTTTATATAAGAGCAGGCTATTCTGAAAAGTGTGTACCCAGATGCCGTCGTTACGGTCTACATAAATTTTGGGATAGTGCTTTCTCAGCAGGTCCCCATATTCGTACGGAATATGGATTTCCTGATTGAGTGACGAGTTAATATCAGTAAGATATAGTTTTCCATCATTGTAAATAGAATAAATATATTTGCCTGTGACAAAAAGGTCGGAAATAGAAGTGTCCATCAGTGGATATATTTTTGTCATTTTCTGCCGAGGATAATACAAGTAGATTTTATGATCGTCATGTACCCATAGATATTTCATTTCACGGTCCATTCCTGCCATGGAGATAGTGTCGCAAAATATATTAATATTATGAATCCGGTCTTTACAATTAGGATCGAATTTGCCTGTTGGGTAGTCATAAATAGCATAACCTTGTTCAGTACCAATCCAAATATTACCGTCCCAATCCTCAAAGATGTTGTTGATGCGGTTATCGGGTAGATTGTCGGTGTCCTGGTAATATTGTTGGAAATTATAGGAATCATAACGATTTAAGCCAGAATTAGTACCTATCCACAAGAATCCCCGGCTGTCTCGGTACAGACAGTTGATATTGTTATTGGAGAGACCTTCCGAGGTGGTGATTTGCCTAAACATAACCTGCTCGATAACATTGGCTTGTAAACGAATAGATATAAATATGGTATTTATGCATAGTACCAGAATACAAATGGAAAAGGGAGTTGATTTATTCATAATATATTTCGTTTAAACAGATTACAAATCTATTCAAAAAAAGTAAGCTGTAAAAGAGACGATAGGTGTCATATTTATAGTATGACGTACTTATTTGTATCATAACCGAGGTATGGATTCAAATATATACTTTTTTGGAAACATTTATGTCATTAAAATTGAAGCAGGCTTAACATAATAGGATAATAAAAAAACATAAATTTGCCATATACAAAGTTGAGAAGTATAGCTATTACCACTATGAAAAACAGATTTCTCATTTTCATTTGCACCGCAGTATTATTGTGGATAACAGATTTTTCTGCGAAAGCACAATCCATACCTATTGATGTTTTACGCAGTGAAATCGTATCGGACCTAAAAAACAACATTCTTCCCTTCTGGGAGAAACATATCGTCGACCCTGCGGGAGGTTTCTATGGAATGGTAGGGAGAGATGGAACTCCGGTAATGGATGCTCCAAAAGGTAGCGTACTGAATGCTCGTATCCTATGGACTTTTTCAACGGCCTACCGCCTGTATGGCAATGAAGCTTATAAAAAGTTGGCAGACCGCGCGCAACATTATTTCATTAATCAATTCATTGATCCTCAGTATGGCGGTGTATATTGGTCTGTTAAAGCAGATAGCACACCGTTAGAAACGGATAAACAAACCTGCGCATGTGCGTATGCCATTTATGGCTTGTCTGAACATTTCAGGGCAACCGGTAATCTGGAAAGCCTGCAAAAATCCATTGATATTTATAGAATCATGGAAGAAAAAATAAAAGACCCCACAAAGGACGGGTACATAGAATCGTTCACCCGTAAGTGGGGAATTCCTAAGAGACAAGGTTTCGACGGCAACCCAAATGCAACCAAGACATTGACCCATATCCATGTATTGGAGGCTTATACTTCTTTATATAAGGTATGGAGAGACAATGGCTTACGCAGACGATTAAGTAAATTGATTGACATATTGACTACCTATTTGTATGATTCCCATACACACCACCTAATTCCATCTTGCGATTCAAACTGGAATAATCTGGATGACATAGATTCTTACGGTCATGATATTGAAGCCTCCTGGCTGCTAATAGAGGCCGCAAAGACATTAGGTGATCCGCAAGTTTTTGACAAATGCAAAGAAATAGCTTTGAAACTTGTGGATACTTCCTTGAAAGAAGGCATTGACACGGCAACAGGAGCTATGATGTATGAAAGACGTGGCAACAGTATCAGAAACTATTTTTCATGGTGGTGTCAAGCGGAGACTGTGGTAGGCTGCATCAATGCCTGGCAACTAACAGGTAATATATCTTACCTGAACAGTGCCATACATACGTGGAACTTCATCAAAGAAAAGATGATAGACCGAGAATGCGGTGAATGGTTCCGCACGGTTTCTGCTGATGGAATTCCCCGTTACAATGAGCCTAAAGCCAGCCTGTGGAATTGTCCGTATCACAACAGTCGGATGGGATTTATGGCAGATGAATGGATCAGTGAATAACATTCTTAACCTATAATTGTTAATTTAAATCAAGTAAAATTATGAAAAACTATTTGAGCCAAAAACTGGTATGTTTGACCTTGTTATCCCTCTTGGGAACAGGACAAATGGCAAGTGCAAATGCTACCTTTAGGACGGAAAAACCACATCTACAAACAACTCAGCAGTCGTTTACGGTTACGGGTACAATTGTAGATTCTGCGGGAGAAGCTATTATTGGAGCGAGTATTCTTTTGAAAGGTACAACGATTGGTGTTGTTTCCGATTTTGATGGTAACTTTAGCTTAAATATACCGAAACCTGGAACTTTGGAGATTTCGTATATGGGTTATAAAACTCAGGAAATCGCGGTTACTGCGACCACTCCTGCTCTCCGTATTGTCCTGAAGGATGATACTGAAATGTTAGATGATGTGGTAGTCATTGGTTACGGTGTTGTAAAGAAATCAGACCTTACGGGTTCCGTAACCTCTGTGAAATCTGAGGACTTAATGAAACGTAATCCTATCGACGTCGGCCAAGGTCTTCAAGGTGCGGCAGCTGGTGTACAGGTATTACGTAACTCAGGTGATCCACGTGGTGGAACAACCATCAGAATCCGTGGTGTAGCTACGGTAAACGGTTCGGCTGATCCTCTGTATGTAGTAGATGGTGTACAAGCGGGGACAAGTATCGATTTTCTGAATCCCAGCGATATTGAGAGCATTGAAATTTTAAAAGATGCCTCGGCTACCGCCATTTATGGTTCTCAGGGTGCCAACGGTGTAATTATGATTACCACGAAGCAGGGTCAAAAAGGAAAAGCGCGTCTGGACATTACAGCCAACTGGGGTATTAGTCAAAGCACCAACAGCTTGAATGTAGGAACCATCCAAGACTTTGTGAAGGCTGTCCGCATAGCCAAGCAGCACGATGGAACACCTTTTACCGAACAGGCTTGGGCAAACCCATCATTGGACAGCCGCTTGCATAACATCGATTGGCAGGATGTAATGACACGTGCAGCTTTGCAGCAAAATTATAACTTGTCTGTTTCGGGCGGTACGGAGAATACACAAGCACGTATATCTTTCGGTTACCTTGATAATGAAGGAATTGTCGTTCAGTCACAATTCCAACGTTTCACCACACGATTAAATGTGACACATACAGTGAAGGACTTCATCCATTTGGGTGCAAGTGTAGCTTTTGTGTATGGCCATTATCAAGGCAGTGGTAATGCTTACGATTTTGCGGCGGCTATCCCGTCGATGGATACGGTTGATGAAACCGGAACTTTAATTAATGTGCCTATCCAATGGCCGGACGGTACATGGGGACACTATAAGAAAGAAACCGCCGGTGATATCGAAAAAAACACAGATAATCTGTATGCCGCAGCAATGGAACGTGATAGTCGGAACCGCTACCACCAAGTGCTGACTAATGCAAACTTGGATATCGATATTATAGACGGCCTGAAATTTCATACGGTATTCAGTTATAATAATAATGAGCGAGAATCTGATACATATTCACCAGTAAATCCGAGAACTGCTTATGCGGAAAATCTTCCGGATAACTTTTCTATGAGTCATAACAGTTACAATACAGTGGGGATCGAATCTTATTTCACGTATGATTTGACCAAGAATATCCATCGTTTAGGCTTAATGGCTGGTTATTCTGCCAATAGTACTCGTAGCAAGGATTTATATGGCATCGGTTACAATATGCCAGCTCCTAACATTCGTCGGATTGAGTTGACTACCGAACCTTCTTCCAAAAATGTGACGGGCGGTTACGGATTACCGGTACGGTTTGTGTCTTGGTATGGTAGGTTAAACTATACGTTGAAAGACCGTTATCTGCTTACGGCAACAGTACGTCGGGACGGTTCGTCAAACTTCGGAGCCGGAAACCGATGGGGTACATTTCCTTCGGCATCATTGGCATGGCGCTTGTCTGAAGAAGAATTCATCAAAAACCTTGGACTATTCAATAATTTGAAACTCCGTTTCGGCTGGGGACAAACTGGTAATGCAGGTAATGCAACCAATTTGTCGGTTGAACAAATAACTTCCCAATACATGATGTATTATTGGTGGAAGAACGGGGCAACCGTTACAGCTCCGGGACTTGCCAAGGAAGTAGAAGTCGATACGAACCTGAAATGGGAAACCAATGAGCAATTCAATGTTGGTCTAGATTTAGGTTTCTTCAACAATAAGCTGAATATTACGATGGATTACTTTATTCGTTCAGCCAAAGACCTGTTACTTTACAAGGCTGTCCGTCCTTCTACCGGATTTGAGAGCGTATATACTAATGCCGGAGAAATCCGTAACAGAGGCTTTGAATTTTCAATTAACTACAATACGCAAATTGGAAAAGACTGGAGCATTAACGCTACATTAACTGGCTCAACTTTAAAGAACGAAGCTGTAAATGTTGGTGACGATATCTTTGAATCAAGTAACGTCGATACTGGTTACTATTGGGACAATTACAGCATTACCCGCAACGGATATCCAGTAGGCTCTTTCTATGGTTGGGTAGTAGAAGGCATCTTCCAGAACCAAGCAGAAATTGATGCAGCCAATGCCGCTGCGGCCGCTGCTACAAATGGTAGTACCCAATATTATCAGTTTGGCAATAATGCTGTCAAACCGGGAGATTACAAATACAAAGACATAAATGGCGACGGTTATGTAAATGATGATGACCGTACAATTCTTGGCAATGGCTATCCGACCTTCAACTTCGGTCTGACCCTTGGAGTAAACTACAAAGCTTTTGATTTCTCTGCCAACATTTACGGTGTATTCGGACAAGACATCTTGTCTTATTCCGCAGCTCGCCTGAATACTATCTACAATGCTCGTTCCGGTTATCAGAACTGCTTAGTTGACTATATGGAGAATGCTTGGAGCGAACAGAATCCTACAGGTATCTATTCCCGCCTTACTCGCGACGACCAGAATCATAACGTACGTGTATCTAATATTTACGTGAAGAATGGCAACTTTGTGAAGATTGGTAACGTGCAATTAGGATACACTTTGCCGAAAAATTGGGTGAAAGCTGCACGTATGGAAAATGTACGCGTTTATTTAGGTATAGACAATTTAGCAACAATTTCCGGATACAATAAATACGGTAATCCTGAAATCGGTAATTCGAGTGTATTACAAACTGGTTTTGACTATGGCCGTTATCCTTTCCCGCGAACTTACAATATTGGCTTGAGTGTTCAATTTTAAGTAACGTAATAAAAAATTATACTTATGAAAAAGATATATTTGACAACCGTATTTGCTGCAGCATTGCTAATGACAACATCTTGTGGTGAAGATTTTTTGGAGGTTCCCCGTTATGAGATCTTGGAACCCGAATTACTGATCTCCTCTGAGGAATATGTAAATCAGGGATTAAATGCGTTGTATGATACGTTCCTACCGGATAAGCATGCTGATGCATTCGACCTAGATATTGCACAAAGCTGGAACATGAAACCCCAGCATGCATTGGCCAATTTCCCAGCCATGGATGTAGGTGGCGGTGGCTGGGACAAGGAATTCTGGGCTCACTCCTGGGTGGCCGGAAAGGACATGTTCCAAGTTGCTTGGAAGATTTGTTACCGCGCTATCAGCCGTTGCAATACTTTTTTGTCGGAAGTAGAAAAGGCCGACCCTTCCATCTTCAAAGATGGTGAAACAGCCAAGAATAAAATTTTGGCACAGGCACATGCCATCCGTGGGTATTATTACTTATATTTATCACAGAATTTTGGCCGCGTACCCATGTTGGAAACAGGTGAAACTTATTCTACCACTCCGTCAAAACCAAGACCCGAAACGATGGACGAAACTTATCAATTGATTCTTGACGACTTTGATTTTGCCGCAACGTATCTGGACTGGGCTCCTGAGAACGGAGAATATGGACGATTCACTAAAGGAGCTGCTTTGGCATACGCAGCATGGACATACATGTACATGAAAGATTTTGAAACAGCCAAGAGCTTATATAAACAGATTATTGAGAGCGGTACGTACGAACTTCTTCCTAGTTTTGGAGAATTATACCAGATGGATCACTATTGGGAGAAAGAAAGTATATGGGAAGTTTCCTTCTACCATTGGGCTGATTTGGGTTGGGGTGCTACCAGTTCTACAGAAGATGTATGGTGGGGCTTTTACCTGACAGCTCCAGCGGAATATGGCGGTTGGGGCGGAACTTTTGTTTCCCATGAATTCTGCCGCTCTTTTGAACCGGGAGACAAACGCCGACAATATTCAGTGGTGTCAGTCGGTGAAACCAACCCCTATACGGGGCAGACGGTAGGAGCAAATCCTGATTATGCCGGAGATTGGGAGTCTTCCAATCACTTGCCGAACAATTATTGCTTGAAGTTATGGAAACACACGGCAGATAATCCGGTATATACGCCAATTTCTGCCATTCACATGCGTTATGCATCTGTGTTGTTGAATTATGCGGAATGTTGTTTTGAGACGAATGATCCTGTAACAGGCTGGAAGTACATCGGCATGATCCGTAACCGTGCGTGGGGTAATCTGGAAGTTGGGAAAAGCCCATCAGAACAGTATGCAAGTTCTACTTTGAAATATAATACGGAACTTGTAGACGTACCAGATGCACAGACTTATTATACACAGTATAAAACAGAGAAAGGTTATACCTCCGATGTGTGGAAAGTGGCATTAACCATTGAACGCCGTCATGAGTTCTTGCTGGAGTATGAATTCTGGTACGACCTATGCCGCACAAACATGGTAAAAGACTTTCTAGATGCGGAATATCCGAAGAATGACGGATCGTACTATACGAAAGATGGTCTGCCCCGTACCCCCCGTACGTTTGATTATGACTCAAACAGAGAATTATATCCAATTCCTGCACTTGAAATTCTAACGAATTCAGAAATTGGCCCGGAAGACCAGAATCCAGGTTATTGATATAGAGTCTTGTTTTAACTAAAAAATAATTGCATGAATGGGGGCAATATCTAGTTTTCAATAGGGTAAGTATAAGTAATAGTATGGATATTTCCTTCATTCATGTGATTTTATTTGATTTATAACTAATTATACAAGAATAAACATGAAATCTTTAGCTAAATTTTTAATGTTCATTGTCTATTTTTTGATGCTGTGTACACCGTGTACACATGCCAAGAAACAGACGGAATTTAAAATCCAAAAAGGCGTGAATATCGGTATTTGGCTCTCGCAGTCAACTATCATGGATGAGCGTCGTGAGAAAATATTTACTGAGGATGATATCAAGTTGTTGGTAAACAATGGTTTTGACCATATACGTCTGCCTGTTGACGAGGTACAACTTTTTAATGAAGACATGACATTAAATGAAAGCACAGTCAAAATTCTGCATAACACAATCAAGACTTGCCTAAAGTATAATCTAAAAGTGATTTTCGATTTGCATATCATCCGTGCCCACCATTTTCTAGATACACATGCTGCTTTATGGAGCAACCCTGCTGAGCAAGACAAGTTAGTAGAGATGTGGAAAGTAATTCAGAATCTGTTACGCCAATATCCGGTAACAGACGTGGCCTATGAACTACTGAATGAAGCAGTAGCTCCTACCGATGAGCAATGGGCGAATTTGATGCTACGGATTGTGAAAATGATACGTCAGACAGAAAAAGATCGTGTCATAGTATTGGGAGCCAATATGCAAAACAACGTAGCTCACGTAAAAAACATTAAAGTCCCGGAAGGGGATAAGAATATCATACTTTCTTTCCACTTCTATGAACCATTATTAATTACCCATTACCAGGCTTCTTGGACTCCTTTGCGTATTTTGAACTTCGATGGCCCTATGAAATATCCCGGACAATTAATTCCGGACGACGTTTATAATAAATTATCTGACGAGGAGAAAACCGTAGTAGAACCTTATCACCATTCTTATGATCAGGAATGGATGCGGCAGACTTGGTCAGAAGCTATAGCTTACGCCAAGTCCAAAGGATTGATGCTCTATTTGGGTGAATTTGGCTGTTTGGTGAACTGTGGAGAAAATATCAGATTGGCATGGCTAAAAGACGTGGTCGATTTGGCACGGCAGAACAATATCCCGTATGCGGTGTGGGAATATAGTGCGCAGTTCGGATTTGCTGACCGCTGGAATAAGGGAAAAATAACCAACCAAGCATTAATGGACATATTGATTAAATAGACTTAAAATATCAGCAAGGTTTGCCCCTTATCTACTTCACCCTCTATTGCAGGGTGAAACAGAGAGGGGCAATTTTGTATAAAAGATATAATTGGCACTACTCTACGGACTTTCAATGTCCGCATCTAAACGGGGATAGAATAACTAACTATACTCATCAAAATGCCATGAATTTGATGCCCTCTTGCGGTGAGGGTCCACGATGTGAGTATTCTCAAAATCTGTATTGCCAGATGGGTTATACACCTACTTGAAAAGATTTCAATGGATACTCCATTGAACAAACAAATTGTGACTACAATATTCAGCTGTTTACCCATCAAGTACAACTATGCCTCTAATACAAATTGGAGTTCCCCGTCGCGTCCGGGCATAAAAAAAGGTCCCGCAGCGTCGTTGCTGCAGGACCTC
>ERZ780013.77-NODE-77-length-52654-cov-10.4235_pt1 | contig 52654 bp, 45 predicted proteins | sample MGYA00511178_ERZ780013 | MGnify/ENA primary metagenome ERZ780013 (study PRJEB29588, sample SAMEA2149568) | human gut metagenome | biome: human gut; feature: human-associated habitat; material: faeces | place: Denmark | collected 2008/2010 ... | reverse complement strand
AATGAATGAATAACGTTTCTGCATTACTTTCTACTTTTACTATTGTAAAACGAGATAATATATTGGATGGCAGCATGAAGCTTACCAAAGACTCTAACATTGAATTTTCCATGATGCAAAGATAAGATTTTTTTTCTTTCTTTCCCCACTATTTATCGGGTGAGCCCTAATTTAATTTTGCTGTATATAATAAGGTGTGGGGTATATAAAAGAAAAACCCTGACGCTTAAACGTACAGGGCTAATGAAAGGAGGAGTGGTACCACCAGGAATCGAACCGGGGACACAAGGATTTTCAGTCCTTTGCTCTACCAACTGAGCTATGGCACCATCGTTGTTCTTTTTTGCGATGCAAAGGTACGCAAAAGTTTTAAAATAAAAGATTCATTACGTGATAAAAGTACTCTTTTTAACTTATTTTTGGAAATTAGCTTATAAAAACGAATAAAACATGCATAATTGTGCAGAATACACCTTTATGCATGTTATATTTTGTGTATTTATTGCATTAAAGCAGTTGTGCGCTGTGTGATGATTTTATTTGTTTAGCTGCACTTTTTCTGTATTATAAAGTGAAACCATAGCCTACTGTCAGCGAGAAACTGCGGTTGCGTATGTTATCGACGTAATATTTATATGGGTTTTTCAGGCCGAACAAGTATCTCAGGTCGATGCTGATATTGTTGTATTCGTAAGCAACTCCTACTGGGATGCCGATGTCGAAGCGTTTGAATATTCCGGTTGTGGTGTTGCTTGCCTCTCCTGATTGTTCCGTGTCAGGTATGTATTGGCCGTTTTCAATAGTTCCGTTCTCGTAGTCGTTGCTTCCTTTTGCCGACAGAAGATATCCCGCCTGCACTCCGGCTTTTATCGAGAAGCCGCTGTTGCCGAAATAGCAGATGGCCATTACGGGTATTGTGAGATAGTGGAGCGTCTGTTTTGAGTTTGTTACCTTGCCGTAGCTTTGTTCGTTTATATAGGTATGGTCTGAATATTTTGTGCCGTACATCGCGTAGAGCAGACCTGCGCTGAAGCCAAAGTCGTTGTTTTTAAATCTGTGTCTTACCTCGGCTCCTGCCGTTATGCCAAATTTATATTTTGGCTTAAGCTCATCGCCCTGTCCGTTTCCTGCGTCAGTGAGGATTATGTCGTTGTTCATCTTAGATAAGGTGAGTCCGACCATAGGGAAAATCTTTGTTTCGCCTCCTGCTGTTTGTGCTGTTGAGTTTTGTGTCATCGTCAACAGCACGAGCATTATTATTACCAGTTTTTTCATGTTATTATGTTTTTTCTGATATAACGTTTTTTGCATTTTTTTATTGTTACTTTCCGTTCATATTTAACCCCAATCCGTCATTATACTGCACATAGCTTTATCAATTTTTCAGCCAATCTTTTTTGTCTTTATTGGCTGAAAAAGTTTTTTGTAGAAACTCATCACTCGTCACATTCGTATGTAATTTGTTGATATTCAGTTGCTTGCGGTGTGATGAGTTGTCGTGTGAACTCATCACACAAAGACCTTGCCGCCCTTTTTTTGTCCTGATTTTGGCTGATTTATGCCTGATGTGATGAGTTTGCACGACAACTCGTCACGCCATAATGCTTTGATTTGCAGTGCTTTATGCCGTGTTGTGACGAGTGATGAGTTTCTTCGAAAAACTTTTTTTGTTCATTCATTCCGTGGTGGATTTCTTTTCATCTTTCTTTTTGCTTTGTATCGGATGCGTGTCTATATCCGTCTGAAAGCATATCTTTTGCATCATGAAAGGCCTTGTTTTATCATGCAAAAGCATGCCTTTCGTAAAGCAACTTGATGCCTTCTGCTTGGGCTTAACGTGATGAGGTATGCTGGTTATGTGATTTGATGCCATCACTGATCTCAGCTTTTGTGTTAGTCTTCAGTAGTAACTGTTTTAACAAAAAATGTTCAGACTGCCGGCAGCCTGAACATTCCTGTATGGTGAATAGTTTATTGTCTTAGTCTTTTAAGGGATTCCAGCCCTGAGCTTTCAGCTCAAACTCGTTGTTGTCGCGGCTTACGAGCATGTGGCCCAGTTCTTTCTTTGTGATATGCCCTATGAGCTTCACGTCTTTCATGTCCTCAATCTTCTCATGGTCGCCTATGGGCACGGTGAACAGCAGCTCGTAGTCTTCGCCGCCGTTGAGCGCACACGTAGTTACGTTCATGTTCATCTCCTCTGCCATCACAGCCGTCTGATAGTCAATGGGGATGTTCTTTTCGTAAATTCGGCACCCGCAGTTGCTCTGGTTACAGATGTGCAGCAGTTCGCTGCTCAGTCCGTCGCTTATGTCCATCATGGCCGTGGGGTGTATGTTGCGCTCGCGCAGTGCTTGCAGAATGTCGCCCCTTGCCTCCGGCTTTAGCTGGCGCTGCAGCAGATATTCCTTTCCGGCAAAGTCAGGCTGGAAGTGGGCAAGCTCTTCGAGCGCACGCTTGTCGTTCTTCTTCCTTGCCTCGTTCACCTGCTGATAGTAGACGCTCTTTTCGCGCTCTAGCAGTTGCAGTCCCATGTATGCCGCGCCGAGGTCGCCGCTGACGCATATCAGGTCGGTGTCCTTAGCGCCGTTTCTGTATACGATGTCCTCCTTTGCACATTCGCCGATGCACGTTATGCTTATGGCCAGTCCGGTGTACGACGACGTTGTGTCGCCGCCCACAATGTCTACGTTCCATTTTTCGCAGGCCATGCGCAGGCCGCTGTAGAACATCTCCATGTCCTCAACTGTGAAGCGTTTGCTCAGCGCAATGCTTACAATGAGCTGGCGCGGTGTGCCGTTCATGGCGAATATGTCGCTTATGTTCACCATTGCCGACTTGTAGCCAAGGTGCTGCAGGTCGATGTATGTAAGGTCGAAGTGGACGCCTTCCATAAGCATGTCTGTCGTAACGAGCACTTCCTTGTCGGGATAGTGCATCACGGCGCAGTCGTCGCCTACGCCGTATATTGTCGATTCGTTTTTGGGGGCATGTCCGTCTGTGAGGTGACGGATAAGTCCGAATTCGCCAAGTTTCGCAATGTCTGTCATTCTGCTTTTAGTTTTTTTCTTTGTTATATTTCGATTTAAGGAGCTAAGAATACGCCTTGCGGCAACATTCTTAACTCCTTGTATCCTATAATCCGGCCGGCACAGGTTATGCACGGTTGATCATCTCTCTCATTATTTCGGTCATCAGCGGCTGAGCCTTGTTGGCTGCAATCTGCACCTCCTCATGGCTTACCTCAACCGGTGTGTCCTCGAGTCCGAGGTCGGTGATGATGCTTATGCCGAATGTCTTTATGCCGCAGTGATGTGCCACGATAACCTCAGGCACCGTGCTCATGCCTACGGCGTCTCCGCCAAGGCGGTGATACATCTTGTATTCTGCCGGAGTCTCAAACGTAGGACCCTGCACGCCCACATAAACGCCGTGAACCACGCGTATGCCCTTTTCGGCGGCAATAGCGTCGGCCTCTGCTATGAGCTTCTTGTCGTAAGTCTCGTGCATGTCCGGGAAGCGCGGGCCTGTGGGGAAGTTCTTTCCGCGCAGCGGATGCTCCGGGAAGAAGTTGATGTGGTCTGTGATTATCATCAGGTCGCCGATCTTGAACTCAGGGTTCATGCCTCCCGAAGCGTTGCTTACGAAGAGAGTCTTTATGCCGAGTTCGTACATTATGCGTATCGGGAACGTAACTTCCTTCATGTCGTAGCCTTCATAATAGTGGAAACGTCCTTCCATTGCCATTATGTCAACGTTGCCGAGCTTGCCGAAAATCAGTTTGCCGGCGTGTCCCTCTACCGTAGAAACGGGGAAGTTAGGTATTTCAGAGTAAGGAAACTCGTAGCTGTCAGTGATTTCTGAAGCTAATTGTCCTAGGCCTGTTCCCAGAATTATTGCCGTTTTGGGGCTTGTTGTCATCCTTTGCTTTAGCCAGGATGCTGTTTCTTGAATTTTTTCGTACATAACCAATTATTTTTTCGTTAAATTCCTCTTCCTGACCGAGCATGAACTTTATTCTTATGGGCAGCATGTATAGATTTTGCCTTACCTCTTCAGAAAGTCCGTCCATTCCGGCCAGTCTCGAGTTGTCTTTTTCTGTAGTGATTATTATTTTGGGCGACGGCATCTTGTCGAACGCCTCGTTTATCCGTTCAATGTCCCTTCCGGTAAACTGATGGTGGTCGCCGAATGTCAGCGGCACAACGTTGCCGGCGTAAGGCTTCAGGTCGTAAATCATCTGTTTTGGCGACGCTATGCCTGTGAGCAGCAACACGTTCTCCTTATTCTTTCTGATGCTGTCGAGCGTCTTTGTCCTGCTGCCGAACACGGCCTTAAGGTCCTCATACTCGAGAGTGGAGAAGAACAGCTGCTGATATGGAAACAAGTTCATTGCCTTTATTATCACGCGATACTCCATGGGCTTTAGGTCCTTGGGGCATTTTGTTATAATAACGATGTCGGCCCTTGCCTTTCCGCTTAGCGGTTCGCGCAGTCGGCCGGCAGGCAGCAGCTTGTCGTAGATGATGAGCCTGTGATAGTCAACGAGCAGAATGTTGATACCCGGTTTGACATATCTGTGCTGAAAGGCGTCGTCGAGCAGTATCACGTCGGTGTCTTTCGTCTCTTCGTCGCCGGTTATGCGGTCAATGCCGTGACATCTGTTTTTGTCTACAGCCACGTATATGTCCTTGAATTTCTGCTTCATCTGGTAGGGCTCGTCGCCAATCTTTCTCATCTCAGTGTCGTCCTTGGCCAGCACGTAGCCCTTGCTCTTGCGCTTGTATCCGCGGCTCAGCACGGCCACCTTGCCCTTGTCTTTGAGCAGGCGGATGAGATATTCCACGTGGGGCGTCTTGCCCGAGCCGCCCACGGTGATGTTTCCTACCGATATTACCGGAATGTCGAAGCTGCGGCTTTTAAGAATGCCGAGCTCAAAAAGCTGGTTGCGCAGCCTTACGCCCAGGCCGTAGAGCCAGCTCAGCGGAAGCATCCATTCGTTTATCTTTATAAAGTCGCCTTCCATTCCTTTACTGAATTCATTATATTGTTTGTCGTTATATGCAGCAGGCGCGCCGGCAGCTGTGCCTATGGGCACCTGCTTTGTTTATCTGATGTTAAGTATGAACGGCACGCGTGCCTGCACGGCGTTCTGCCTGTTCATGCTTCTTATGAGCATGAACGGCTCGTAGTATTCGCCAAGGGTGAGGCGCAGCTGATTGTCGATGTAGCTGCCCTGCGATGCCTTGTTGAGCAGTTGCTCCATCCAGTCGCTCTTTCCGGGATAAGGAGCCGTGTGATATTCCTTCAGGTTTGCCAGACTTGCAGCCTTTGCCACAGCCTCGTTGAGGCCTCCGAGCTGGTCTACCAGTTTATGCTTGTATGCATCCTGTCCGAGCCATACATGGCCCTGAGCCACTTTCTCTACCTGTGCTATGCTCAGCTTGCGGCCTTCTGCCACACGTGATCGGAACAGCTTGTAGCCGCGGTCGATATAGTTCTCGATGTATGCCATCTCCTCTTCGTTGAAAGGACGTGCAGGTGTGCCCAGACCGCTGTTCTTGTTGGTCTTCACCTCGTCGAACTTCACGCCGAGTTTCTGCGTGAGCAGTCCGCTGAAGTCGGGGAACATGCCGAATATGCCGATGCTGCCGGTCAGCGTTGTGGGCTCAGCCACAATCCAGTTGGCGCCGCTGCTGATATAGTAGCCGCCCGATGCAGCCATGCCGCCCATAGACACAACTACGGGTTTCTTCTTTTTCAGCATTTCAACATAGTGCCATATCTGTTCTGAGGCATAAGCGCTTCCGCCTCCCGAGTTGATGCGCAGCACCACGGCCTTTACGTTATCGTCGTCGGCCAGAGCCTGCAGATCTTCGCAAACCTTCTTGCCCACGATGTTGTGGCCTTGGCTCATCATGCCTGTCTCCTCGCTGTCAACAATGTTTCCGTAAGCATAGTATACAGCAATCTCGTCTCCTTTGCTGCTGTTGTCAGTCAGAAGCTTCATCTCTGCCAGTCCTGCCGTGTTGATGTTGTCGTCGGCATCCTTTTTCATGAGCTTGTTTATTTCGGCCTTTATGCCGTCAGTGTATATAAGCTTGTCCACCATCTTGCGCTTGACAAACTCTTTCGGATCGTCGAAGGTTATCAGTCTGTCGGCATAGGCGTTAAGCGAGTCGACGCTGATCTTTCTGCTTTCAGACACATCCTTGCAGATGGTCTGCCATATTCCGCTAATATAAGCCGTAACCTGTTCGCGGTTGGCGTCGCTCATCTTGTCGGCAGTGAACATTTCGGGAGCGCTCTTGTATGTGCCCACTTTAGCCAGCTGCATCTTCACGCCAAACTTTGCCAGCATGTCTTTCAGGAATATCGGCTGCGAAGCCAGACCGTGCCAGTCTATCTGTCCGCTTGGATTCAGGAATATTTTGTCGGCAACCGATGCGATATAGTAGGTGCCCTGTGTGTATACGTCGCCGTAAGCCACAATCCATTTTCCGCTCTTCTTGAAGTCTTTCAGCGCGTTGCGTATGGCCTGCATCGACGCGTAAGAGTCGGCACCAAACATTCCTGCCTCAATATATATACCTTTAATCTTGTCGTTGTCCTTGGCTTTTTTAATGGCATCGAGTATGTCGTCGAGTCCCATGTTTCCAACCGTACTTCCGCTCAGCTGGTCCATGATGCTTTCTTCAGAGCGTTCGTTGAGCACTCCCGACAGGTTGAGCACCATTACCGTGTTGTCGCTCACGTCCTTTGCTGAACTTTCAGAGGCAATCATGCCTGCGATACACATCACTCCGAGCACGCCTGTTAGCAGGGTGAAAACTATCAAGCCGACAACCGTGGCGGCCATGTATTTAAAAAAGTCCTTCATAAAATATGCTTTACGTTTAAAAATTTCAGAAAAATGTTTTTATTCAATGTCGTGAGGCATGCTCCATGGCGGAATATGTTGCGCCGTGTGCCGCATTGCCACTTACCAACTGCAAATATAAGCAATTTTATTTTATTTTGTCTGAAAACGTATGCAAAGTTTGACAGAATCGTCAAATATTATTATTTTCGCACTGATGAAACGAGCTGTTATTATAGGTGCTTCTTCGGGCATAGGGCGCGAAGTTAGCAAGATATTGCTGGCAGAAGGCTGGATTATCGGCATTGCCGCAAGGCGTGAAGACAAGTTGCTCGAGATTAAAGAGCTTAATCCTGCCATGGTGGAGGTGTGCGCCATGGACGTTACCGACAAGGAAGCGCCGCGCAGGCTGCTCGACCTTGTGGGGCGCATGGGCGGAGTGAATCTTTTTGTCTACTGCTCAGGCGTAGGGCATCAGAATCCGCGGCTTGACGCAGACACCGAGCTTGACACGGTAGGCGTCAACGTGTTCGGATTTACGCAGATGGTCGACACGATGTTTAACTATATGGCCGACAATCTGGGTGGCGACATAGCCGTGGTGTCTTCAATAGCCGGCACAAAGGGACTTGGCGCGGCGCCGTCGTACAGCGCGTCGAAGGCATATCAGAACACTTATATCCAGGCGCTCGAACAGTTGTCCAACATGCGCCGTCTGCATATAAGATTTACTGACATCAGACCGGGATTTGTCGACACCCCGCTGCTGTCGGGCAGCGGCAGCTATCCTATGCTGATGGACAAGACGTACGTTGCACGTGAGATAGTGAAGGCCGTAACGGCCCACAGGCATGTTAAGATTATCGACTGGCGCTACAGCATTCTCGTGTTCTTCTGGCGGCTGATACCGCGCAGGCTGTGGCGTAGGATGAATGTAACCAACAAAAAATTATAATTAGTCATGAAGTTTTTTCAGCAGATATTGACTGTAGTGCTTGTCCTTATGGCCTTTACGGTCAGCGCAGGAGCCTCGGGCGGCAGCTTTCCCGACGGAACGGACATTCCGGCATGGTTTAACGATACGTCGTGTATAGACATTGATACACTCGGACGCAAGTATGTCATCACGTCCTATGGCGTGAAAAACGACTCGACTCAGTTGCAGACAGAGGCAATACAGCGCGTCATCGATCTTGCTGCTGCAGAGGGCGGGGGAGTGATAGTGGTGCCCGAAGGCACGTTTCTCAGTGGTTCGCTGTTTTTCAAGCAGGGCACTCATTTGCATATTTGCCGTGGCGGAGTGATTAAAGGCATTGATGCAATAAAATATTATCCGCTAGTCAAGACTCGAATGGAGGGGCAGACGCTCAACTATTTTGCAGCTCTGATAAACGCCGATGGGTTAAACGGCTTCACCATCACTGGCCCGGGAACGATAAACGGCAACGGACTGCGCTTCTGGGAGGAGTTTTGGATCAGGCGGAAGTTTAATCCCGACTGCACTAATCTTGAGGCTCTGCGTCCGCGTCTTGTATATCTGTCGCATTGCGCCAACGTTCAGGTGCAGGACGTAAGACTGATAAACAGTGCTTTCTGGACAAATCATCTTTACCGCTGTCACCATGTTAAATACATCGGATGCTATATCTTTGCACCAACTTCGGGCGTAAAGGCGCCAAGCAGCGACGCCGTTGACATAGACAACTGTCATGACATACTGATAAGCGGATGCTATATGAGCGTCAACGACGATGCCGTAGTGCTGAAGGGAGGCAAGGGGACGTTTGCCGATAAAGACCCTGACAATGGTCCTAACTATAACGTCATCGTGCAGGACTGCACTTATGGCAAGGTGCACGGCTGCCTGACGCTCGGAAGCGAGAGTCTGCACAACCGCAACATCGTTATGCGACGCTGCACATTCAATGATGCCAACCGTGTGCTTTGGCTGAAGATGCGCCCCGACACGCCGCAACATTATGAGTATGTAAGCCTTGAAACGTTGAGCGGACGTTGCGGAAGTTTCCTTGTCGTTCGTCCTTGGACACAATTCTATAAGCCCGAACAGCGCGACGACATGCCGATGTCTGTTTGCAACAATATATCAGTAAGCAATGTTGACGCTACGTGTGATAACTTCTTCGACGTAGGAATGTCAGACAAATACCGGCTGACAGACTTCTCGTTTGTCAACTGCAATATCACTGACAGCGCCAATTCTTTTGATAAAAGCGTGATAGAAAATACCAGGATAAAGAATCTTGTTATAAACGGAAAAAAGCAGAAATGACGTCTGGCTTATTTCGTTATGTTGAAATACAACATGTAAGTAGTTAACCGAAATTGCTTACATGTTGATTTTGTATAATCTCACAGAATCGCGTTGTTCAAAAAGATAAAATATTTTCGGCTGAAAATTACGGCTTTTTGTGTGCATTCGTAATGTCTTGAATAGCTTTGTGTTATGAGAGATTTCCGATAAATGTGCATCGCTTTTGTCTTAAAACTGCCGTAATTTAAGGCTTTTCGGCCTTATGGATAAGTGTGTTTTGTATTGTAAAAGCATAGCTTTGGCAATGTAAAAGACTAGCTTTTGAAATACAAGTGCATGTCTTTTGCTGTGAAATCCTTGTTTTGTTGCCGTTTTGATGCCTGTATGTGCCGCCTGAATTTCTATTTCATTAAATTTTACTGACATTTTCTTTATGTCATAATGTCGCCTGTTAGACTATAATTCAAGCATTCTGAATATTCGTCAGACGGCATGTCTTGTAGCTGGATATAAGTCAGAAACGGTATAAGTTGAAAATATCGTGTGCATAAAGATGTATTCAGAGATTATCACTGTGGTATTGACGGCAAAATACCTTTGTCTTTTTTCTAACGGCTGCGCCTTCCGTGTAGCGTCATTTTAAAGCACGTTATACATATTTATATATAATGACATATGGGATTGTCTCTTTTTTTGTGACTATCTTGGCAGTGTGTCATCAATGTGTTATGACTGACACGTTTGTCATACACTGACAACCAATGACTGACATTTTGGCTTTTGGCACGCTTTTCGCTATTGTGTTTGCGGATGCTCAAAGCATCGGTAATATAAAACGTATAAATAACAGTTTAAATATAAAGATTATGAACATTAAACCATTAGCAGACAGAGTGCTGGTACTTCCTGCACCGGCAGAAGAGAAAATCGGTGGTATCATTATTCCTGATACAGCAAAAGAAAAACCTTTGCACGGCACTATCGTTGCTGCTGGCACAGGCACTAAGGATGAGGAAATGATTCTTAAAGAAGGTGATGAGGTTCTTTACGGCAAATATTCAGGCACAGAGCTTGAGTATGACGGCGTTAAGTATCTTATGATGCGCCAGAGCGACGTTCTCGCTGTTATAGTAAAATAATATATTCAGATCAATAATTTAAAAACAACCCTATGAGGCCGCCGGCACGCAGGTAGGCATTATGACTACGGACAATGTGCCTTAAATGTGGCCTTCATATAAAAATAAAATCATCATGGCTAAAGAAATAAAATTCGATACAGACGCCCGCGAACTCTTGAAGAGAGGCGTTGACCAGTTGGCAAATGCAGTGAAAGTAACACTCGGTCCTAAAGGCCGCAACGTTGTTATTGAGAAAAAATTCGGTGCTCCGCAGATAACAAAAGACGGTGTAACCGTAGCAAAGGAAGTTGAGCTTGAGGACCGCTTTGAGAACACAGGCGCACAGCTTGTTAAGAGCGTTGCAAGCAAGACTGGCGACGATGCAGGTGACGGTACAACAACAGCAACTATCCTTACACAGGCTATTGTTACTGAAGGACTGAAGAACGTTACAGCAGGTGCAAACCCGATGGACCTGAAGCGTGGTATCGACAAGGCCGTTGCTGCCGTTGTTGAATATATCAAGAACAACGCTGAGAAGGTTGACGACAACTATGACAAGATTGAGCAGGTTGCTACTGTCAGCGCAAACAACGATCCTGAAATAGGTAAACTGTTGGCTGACGCTATGCGCAAGGTTTCTAAGGACGGCGTTATCACTATCGAGGAGAGCAAGAGCCGCGACACACACATCGGTGTTGTTGAGGGTATGCAGTTCGACCGTGGTTATCTGAGCGGATATTTCGTAACAGACGCTGACAAGATGGAGTGTGTAATGGAGAATCCTTACATCCTTATCTACGACAAGAAGATCAGCAACCTGAAAGATTTCTTGCCTATCCTGCAGCCTGCTGCCGAGAGCGGACGTCCGTTGCTCGTTATTGCAGAAGATGTTGACTCAGAGGCTCTTACAACATTGGTTGTAAACCGTCTGCGCAGCAACCTGAAGATTTGTGCTGTTAAGGCTCCTGGCTTTGGCGACCGCCGCAAGGCTATGCTCGAGGATATCGCCGTACTGACAGGCGGACTCGTAATCAGCGAGGACAAAGGCTTGAAGCTTGAGCAGGCTACTCTTGAGATGCTTGGTACTTGCGACAAGATCGTAGTTTCTAAGGACAACACAACTATCGTAAACGGTGCTGGCGAGAAGCAGCTCATAGCTGACCGCGTTGCTCAGATAAAGAACGAGATAGCAAACACAACAAGCAGCTACGACAAAGAGAAACTGCAGGAGCGTCTGGCTAAGTTGGCCGGTGGTGTGGCCGTGCTCTACGTTGGTGCAAACAGCGAGGTTGAGATGAAAGAGAAGAAAGACCGCGTTGACGATGCTCTCTGCGCTACACGTGCAGCTATCGAGGAAGGTGTTGTTGCCGGAGGTGGTACAACATACATCCGCGCTCTTGAAGGCCTGAAGAACCTGAAGGGTGACAATGCAGACGAGCAGACAGGTATCAACATCGTTGAGCGTGCAATCGAGGAGCCTCTCCGTCAGATTGTTGCCAACGCAGGCGGCGAAGGTGCTGTTGTTGTTCAGAAGGTTAAGGAAGGCGAAGGCGACTTCGGTTACAACGCACGTACAGATGTTTATGAGGATATGCGTAAGGCCGGTGTCATCGATCCTGCCAAGGTTGCCCGCGTAGCTCTTGAGAACGCAGCTTCAATAGCAGGCATGTTCCTCACAACAGAGTGCCTGATCGTTGACAAACCTGAGGATAAGCCTCAGATGCCTATGGGCGCTCCCGGAATGGGCGGAATGATGTAATTTGTAAACTACAAATAACAAAATAGGAGGCTGCTTAACGGGCAGCCTCTTTTTTTTGCGGTATAGATGTTTTTTTGCGCAATTTTTTTGAAAAATGTTTTGTCACGAATTATAAAATGTCTATATTTGCATGTCAACAGATAGATACGTTATGGATAAAGATCCTAAAGTAGATATTTTTTTGATTTGTTTTAGTAGATTAGTTTTTAAGTAGTTTGTTTTTTGAAAATCGCTTGTCGTGAGGACATGCGATTTTTTTTATGTCCTTACGTTTGTCAAAAATAAACACCATTATTTCATATTGTCTTTGATTTTGCTTATCTTTGCACCGAATGTTATTCGGCTATAGCATCTTAGCCCCGTTTGTTGAGGCTGCGTGATGGTTGTCGGGCAAGTTTTCGCCGTTGGGCGGACCGATGTCCTGATGCACTTTCAGCCCTGTAGATTAGTTTGGCATAAGCTGATGGCCGGGTTAGTTTCGAGTCAAGAAAAATACTTTATGGACATTAAGGATTTTAAAATAAAGAAGTCGCAGTGGCTTATTTTCATCGTACTTTCTGCCGGACTGATGTATATTACGGAGTCGTGGCTGATGTCTCTTGGCATAATACTGCTGCTCATGGTGCTGGATTTTGTCCTGGCCGAGTTTATCGGAAAGAAGCGGGGCAAGAAGGATGATAAAATGTTTTGACGTCATGCAGAAACTTATAGAACTATATAGACAATGGCACGGCTCTGAGCCGGTGAGCACAGAGAAGCTGCCGCAGGCCGGAAGCAACCGCGAATATTACAGAATGACAGGCGACGACGGCAGTTCGGTGATAGGTGCAATAGGCACAAGCCGCGACGAGAATCACGCTTTTATATATCTTTCGGGCCATTTCCGCAAGCGCCAGCTGCCCGTACCCCGTATATTGTCAGTGTCAGACGATGAGCTGAGATATCTGCAGGAAGACCTCGGGCGTGTGTCGCTGTTCAGTGCAATCAGCGGCGGACGCGAAGCCGGAGGACGATACAACCAAAAGGAGAAGCAGTTGCTGATAAACACGATAAAGGAACTGCCGAACATACAGATACGCGGCGCCCGCGGCCTCGACTGGTCTAACTGTTATCCGCAGCCGGAGTTTGACGAGAACAGCGTGCTCTTCGACCTCAATTATTTTAAGTATTGTTTCTTAAAGCCTGCCGAGCTCGATTTCCACGAGCTTAAGCTTGAAGCCAACTTCAGGCTTTTTGCAAAAGACCTTGTTGCAGAAAAGACAGACAGCTTCATGTATCGCGACTTTCAGGCGCGCAACATAATGCTCGATGCTTCAGGACATCCGTATTTTATCGACTATCAGGGCGGACGCAAGGGACCTTTTTATTACGATCTTGCCTCATTCCTTTGGCAGGCTTCGGCAAAATACCCTCATAAGCTGCGCCGCGAGCTGATATACGAATATTATAATTCTCTGAAAAATTATACCGAAGTGCCTTCTGTAAGACACTTTGCCGAGCGCCTTAGCCTGTTCGTGCTTTTCCGTACGCTTCAGGTGCTTGGTGCATACGGCTTCAGAGGATTCTTTGAGCGCAAGAAGCATTTCATTGACAGCATACCGCCAGCAATGCAGAACCTGCGCGAACTGCTTAAGCTTAACGTGTTTACATATCCTTATCTTATGGATGTGCTGAAGAGGCTCACGGAGCTTCCGCGTTTTGCAACTCTCGAAGAGCCGGCATTGAGCCGTGCAGACGGGTTTAAGATATCAGACAGCAAGGTGTTCGCGGCACATCCTTCAGACGGTCCGGCCACATTCTCTAAATATGACAACAAAGGTCCGCTTGTGGTTCGCGTCTACAGTTTCTCTTATCACAAGGGAATACCTGAAGACGAGTCGGGCACCGGCGGTGTTTTTTTGTTCGCCTGCCGCAGCACCCATAATCCCGGACGATATGAGCCGTACAAGAAACTTACGGGACTTGACGAACCTGTTATACGTTTCCTTGAGGACGACGGAGAGATACTGACATTCCTCGACAGCGTTTATAAACTTGCTGATGCTCATGTGCGCCGCTATATCCAGCGCGGATTCACAAGCTTGATGTTCTGTTTCGGATGTACAGGCGGACAGCACCGCAGCGTCTATTCGGCACAGCATCTGGCAGAACATATCAACAAGAAGTTTGGCATAGAGGTACACATCATTCACAGAGAACAAAACATAACACAGACGCTTGAGGCGTTGAAATGAAATAAAAACTCAAAAAATATGCTGAAGATGCAGGCTATGATATTTGCAGCCGGACTGGGCACAAGGCTCAAACCGCTTACCGACACAATGCCGAAAGCACTTGTAAAGGTAGGTGGCAAGCCGCTGATAGAGCGCGTTATTGAAAAGCTGAAAGATGCCGGAGCCGACCGCATTGTGGTCAACGTTCATCATTTTGCGTCGCAGATTGTCGGTTATCTTAAAGACAACGATAACTTCGGCACAGACATCAAGGTGTCTGACGAGACGGACAAGCTGCTCGACACGGGCGGAGGCATAAAGAAAGCCGCGCCGCTGTTCGACAGCGACAAACCTGTGCTGATACACAATGTAGACATATTGAGCAACGTTGACCTCGCACATCTGTACGCCATACACGGCGACAGCGCCGCGACGCTCGTGGTAAGCAGCCGCAAGACTAAGCGCTATCTGCTCTTTGACGACGACATGAGGCTGAAAGGATGGACAAACATTGAGACGGGCGAGGTAAGAAGTCCGTACCCTGACCTGAATGTTGCCGACTGCCGCATGCTTGCGTTCTCGGGCATACATGTCATCTCGCCGTCTATGTTCGGCCTTATGGACGAATTCCCCGACAAGTTCGGCATAATAGACTTTTATCTTAAAGTGTGCGACAAGGTGGTGATAAAAGGATACGACAAGACCGACCTGAGGCTTATGGACGTAGGAAAACTTGACACACTTGCAGAAGCAGAAAATTTTATAAACCAATTATAATAATATGCAACAGAAAATTATTATTCTCGATTTTGGTTCACAAACCACACAGCTGATAGGCCGTAGAGTGCGTGAGCTCGACACGTTTTGCGAAATCTTGCCTTACAACAAGTTTCCGAAAGACGACAGCGACGTTATCGGTGTGATTCTGAGCGGATCGCCTTATTCTGTTCATGATGAAGAGGCTTTCAAGGTAGACCTCAGTCAGTTTGTAGGCAAATATCCGGTGCTCGGCATCTGCTACGGAGCGCAGTTTATTGCCAACTCTAACGGCGGAAAGGTTGAAAAGACCGGCACACGCGAGTATGGACGTGCCAACTTGAGGACATTCGATGCCGACAATGCTCTCTTTAAGGGCTTTGAAGAGAACTCTCAGGTATGGATGAGCCACGGCGACACCATCACCGCAATACCGGCCGACTGCCATGTGATTGCTTCAACAGCCGACGTTAAGTATGCCGCTTATGCAAGCGACACCAATCCATTGTGGGCTGTTCAGTTCCACCCCGAGGTGTTCCACACATCACAGGGCAAGCTCTTGCTGAAGAACTTCGTTGTTGACATTTGCGGAAGCAAGCAGCAGTGGAGCCCCGCTTCGTTCGTTGACTCTACGGTGAGCGAGCTTAAGGAGCAGCTGGGCAACGACCGCGTAATTCTCGGTCTGAGCGGCGGCGTTGACTCTTCAGTTTGTGCTACATTGCTTAACCGTGCCATCGGAAAGAACCTTACATGTATCTTCGTTGACCACGGAATGTTGCGCAAGAACGAGTTCCAGAAGGTTATGAAGGCATATCAGGGACTCGGACTCAACGTTATCGGAGTTGATGCAAGCGAGAAGTTCTTCAAAGATCTTGAAGGCGTTACCGACCCTGAGCAGAAGCGCAAGATTATAGGCCGCGATTTTGTTGAGGTGTTCAATGCCGAGGCAAAGAAGATAACCGACGCAAAATGGCTCGCACAGGGCACAATCTATCCCGACCGCATTGAGAGTCTGAGCATAACAGGTATGGTTATCAAGAGCCATCACAACGTTGGCGGACTGCCGGAGGAGATGCATCTGCAGCTCTGCGAGCCGCTGAAGTGGCTGTTTAAGGACGAAGTGCGCCGCGTAGGTTATGAGCTTGGCATGCCCGAGCGACTCATCAAGCGTCATCCGTTCCCCGGACCGGGTCTTGCAGTTCGTATTCTCGGCGACATCACACGCGAGAAAGTGCGCATACTTCAGGATGCCGACGACATCTATATCGAGGCTATGCACAACTATATCTGTGAAGACGGCGAATGTCTGTACGACAAGGTTTGGCAGGCAGGAACGGTGCTTCTCTCTACGATACGCAGCGTGGGAGTCATGGGCGACGAGCGCACTTACGAGCATCCTGTGGCTTTGCGTGCCGTAACGAGCACAGACGCCATGACAGCCGACTGGGCACATCTGCCTTACGACTTTATGGCTAAGGTTTCTAACGAGATTATCAATAAGGTGAAAGGCGTCAATCGCGTTTGCTATGACATCTCGTCAAAGCCGCCTTCGACAATCGAGTGGGAGTAAGTCTGGCTGACAGAACAGGCTCTTTGCGCGGCATCGTCTGCGCATCATTATAGTTAACCTGCAAGGGCAAATGCGTCATATAGCATTTGCCCTTGTTGCGTAATATAGGCAGGCCTGTGATATTGGTGCTGACATGCATGGCTATTCGTTTTGTCTGGCAATGTCAAAAGTCTGTTTTTATTGTTATAGCCATATAATCTTTTTGCAAGAAACTCATCACTCGTCACATTGCGGTTTAACACGCTGACCATCAATGAGATATGGCGTGATGAGTTGACATTCTCACTCATCACGCTTGGCTGTTTTGGGCTGAATGTGCCTTTCCCTGATTTAGGTTGACCCTGAATGTGATGAGTTATAAATGTAACTCATCACAGCGTAAACGCCTTATTATCAGTAGCTTATGTGTAGATGTGACGAGTGATGAGTTTTTATGAAAAATATTTCCATTGCTTTTCCATGTTATGATAAATGCATTTGGCTTATGCCACGTCAGCTACAGGCTTTTCTCCTCATTCCATGCAAAAGCATACCTTTTGTGTGCCGAAATGCGTCCTTTTGATACCCGAAAGATGGCCTTTTATAAGGTAAGATGCCGTTAGCTGTTGATAAAAGATTATTGGTATCTTCATTTGTGTTTGACAAATCAGATTGAGAATACCGTTTCATGACAGCCAATAGACAGTTTTTTCTGTAGCCGCTATTTATGCTGTTCGAAGAGCCAGTCCTGCACGCCCTTTATTCCGTAAGCCACGAACCATGTCGCGCGGTGGTTGCCGCCTGTGAGATGTGTGAAGAGCAGATGGTTGCCTTCGGCCCTCATTTTGTCGGCTTCGTCAGAGAGCGCTTCTGGTGTCTGTGTCATGTCCCATGTAGCTTCAGACACTTTGCTTCCCTGGTTTCGCCATATCTCAACAGCCTGTCCTTGCAGTGAGTTGGACGAGCTGTCGCCCTCACATGATATAATCCATATATTCTGTTTGTCAAGGGGTGCCATGATAGACGGAAGCCATTTGCCGGCAACAAGCAGGGCTCCGGCAAACATGTCGGGTTCTTTGAGCATCATCACGATAGACGACATGCAGCCCATCGACTGCCCCGTGGTGTATATCCGGCTGCTGTCTACAGAATAGCGTGTCTGCAGGTCTTTCAGCAATGCTATTGTCGCGTCGAGATGGTGACTGTAGTTCCAGTTGTCGTCTACTGTTATATAAGGATATTCGGGTGCAACCACAATGCATCTGTGCCGTGCCTGCGCCTCAGGTTCAGCCCATGACGTGGCGCCGTTGCCCTGATACAGGGGCTGCTTTACCTGAGAGCTTGCCACTCCGGCATCGTGAATGAACAAGACAAGAGGATATTTTTTTGCGGGGTCGTAGTCTTCGGGCAAATATATGTTATATGGCAGCACCTGTCCTGTATACGGGCTGACGAATTCTTCTTGCCTGAAGTCGTCTGCTACAAGGCACTTCTCTTCAGTGCTGTTTATCTGTGTGTCGCTGGCCTTATAGGTTTTTCCTCCGGCAGTTTTTATATCCTTTATCTGCACCACGACAGCATTGCCGGGGTATTCGTCGTCTCCTCCAGTGCTCCATCCGGCCCTCAGTCCAGGGCCACCCTGCATCAGGTCGCGCTCTTTTTTCTTTTCCAGGTCAGCATTTGTGGGCTGTTTTGGCTGTGCGTATAAGTCAACTTCAGCTTTCACCTCAATGACGACATACTTTCCGTCTGTGCCTTTCTCTGTCTTTTCCGGCACATTATTGGCATATACGTCTGTCACCTCCTTGCCGACTACTGCATAGCAGCCGGCCGACAGGCTCTTGTTGCTTATAGGAGTGTCGTATTCCAGAATGACAGTTGACACCTTGCGTCCGTCACCAAGCACTTTGCTTACAGCTGTTACAGATTTTATATGCTCTAAAGATGTGGAGTTGTTTTGGGCTTGTGCCAAGCCAAGGAATCCTGCCAGAACCATTGTGAAAATTGCTTTTTTGTTCATAACAATACAAATTGAAATGATATTTGTCACATTGATTGGATTTTGCAAATATACATATATTTTGGTAAGAAAAGCTCTTGATATGTGTCATTGGTTTGTTTATTTTGTGATTTTTATCACTTTGTGTCGTATGCATTAACTTAAATTTGAATTATGAGAATGATGTTGCAATATAGTTTTATGGCCGAAGAGGCTTTATGACACTTTTATTGCCTTTGACCTCTGACTTGTCATATGATATATGTATTGGTCATTATGGCATATCTGCTACAGGCTTTTACTGCCATTCAATGTAGAAGCATTTGTTTTGATGCTCAGAAAGAATCTTCTATAAAATCAAATTGTCCATTATGTAATATTATTACTTGCCGGTTATCGGCAGAATTATGGCATTATCATCAAACATATGCTCTATGTTGGCATAACATTGCCCTATATTTGTTTGAAAAATAGAAAATGAAAGAGGACGGCACAAGTTTTCAGACAAAAGGTTTGAATGTTGATGAAAAATTAATATCTTTGCCTTTGACATATTGTGTGCAGAAAAATGCGCACAGACAGAAGTACTTGTGTACACGCACAGACAGTGACGTTCAGGGAGTAGAATCTGGCAGTTCAATCCTGATAGTAATGAATGATTGTCTGAGCGAGTTCACACCATGCTATTGGTGTGGATTCCTCTTTCATGTTTTCTTTATTATCGGGTTTTGCCAGAACCTTACTCTCAGAAAGCGTGGGGGAGTGAGTTCACACCGCTTTTTGTAAACAGAAAACGTAACTTGATGGTTGGTTGCATGGCATCTGATTATTTGTTGTAACGTGTTACATAATGCAAAAACACAAGAACACTCTTGGGTTAATAATTGTGAAGTGAACCATTGTGAACTTGATTGGCAGATTTAAATGCTCTATTTTTGTTAAATAAATATTGAAGGACACAAATTTGATAAGATAATAATGAAAAACAAAATACCGACTATATCTATAACCGCCATATGCCTTTTGGCATTAATCGTATTGTCATCCGGTATTCAGTCGGAGAAAGGAGGAAAAATGCAGCAGAAATATTATTATTGTGAGTATTGTGGTCATCGCTTTCCGTCAGTGCGCCTGCTGACTTCAGCCCCGTGTGTCCGCCATCCCGACGGCCCGAACAAAGGTCGCCACAAGCTGTATGAAGGCACGGAGAAGAGCGAATACACCTGCAAATATTGCGGTCGGAAGTTCCCGTCGATAATGCTGATGACAGCAGCACCGTGCGTAAATCATCCAAAAGGTCCGAATAAGGGCAACCACTCTCCGGCGCTGTGAAAATAACATGGCTCTTTAGTTTTACTGAAATTTCCGTTCAAGTTATTGACCTTATGCTTTAGTATGGCATATCATAGGCGTATCTTTGGAATTGAATATTAATGTATAACGTAAAAAATAAAGATTATGTTAAGAGGATTTATAAAATTTCATTGCACCGAGTGTGGTAATAACTTCATCGGTCCGGATATAGAATATGCTGCAACCGTATTTTCAATGCCACTGCGATGTCCAAAATGCCAAAGTATCAGGACTTTGCCAAAAGGTTATTTAACTCAGCCTAATAATCTTAAATTTTATAAGAGTATTTGGGAGAGATATGAGAATAAAAATTAGTAATGATAAAATTTAACGAACTCAAAACATGGAAAGCAAAACCTCAGATAATACTAAAAAAAGAATTGAAAATTTATATGCTGAATTTCTGTATATACTCCGTGATACCAAACAAGATGTTTCGGAACTGAAAGGAATAAATACTTCTTTCAAAACCATTAAACGAACCATTGGAGAAGCACTGAATACTCAGACTAAGTTGGCTGAGGGGGAGTTGTCTAAAGCCTTAAATGAGACAGTTTGGGATAATCTTGTAATCGCATTTTTTGGAGAAACGAATGCAGGTAAGAGCACTATTATAGAAACTTTCCGAATTTTGTTTGATTTGAACAGAAAAAAAGGAGACGGACTCATCGTAGGAGATGGCAGGCATGATTTCACTAAAACTTATGAGGAGTACAAGTTGTCTATTGGTGGCCATCAGTTTACACTGATAGATGTACCTGGCATAGAAGGTAATGAGGAAGAATTTAAAGATGTCATTCAAGTTGCACTCCACAAGGCTCATTGCGTATTCTATGTGCAAGGCCACAATAAAAAACCAGATGAAGCCACTGCTAAAAAAATAAAGAATTATCTTGGTGACTGGGTAAAAGTGTATTCTATTTATAATGTACGTGGCGGAGCCAGCAATTACGATGAAGAAGATGAGCGTGAAACACTTCTGACGGAAAGCGTTCTAAAGACGGAAAATTTAGTTAAGATAGAGTTTAAGAGAATATTAGGCGATGTATATGCCGGACATATCACTTTGCAGGCTCTTTTGGCAATGTGTGCTAAGGCTGTTTTTTCCGAACAGCGTGAAGACTTGATAAAAACTCAACAAAAGCTGTTTAGATATTTCGGTGACGCTGATCGAATTATGCAGTTTAGCCAGTTTAAAACTCTAATCAATCTTGTAGAACAAAAAGCATCCAACTTCCATTCAGAGATTTTGGAGGCCAACAAGCAGAAACTGATGTCACTGGCTGGTAAGATTTCCACTCAGATATCTCTTGCCATGAAAGAACAAAAGGACGGTTTGAAGAAATTAGGTGAAAATTTGAAGATTGTTGAACGAGAGGTTTGCAACAACTATCTTGATTCAACTCATAGGAATATCTTAAATAAACCAAAGAATACAATAGATAGTATATATGGTAGTTTAAAAGCTAAGGTCTTTGAACTTATAGATAATAAGGAAAAGGATATTAAGGAACGTATTGAACGTATACAAGAACATTTATTGAAAGAACTTGAAAGTCGTATTATAGCTATTGTTTGCGATGAACTTTCACGTGCGAGCAGTAACGCAAATCGAAAAATCAAAGAGCTTGATGGTATTCGTTTGCCATCCATCAATTTTTATGCCAATGTTGACCTTGGTGCGGAAATTAACTTCAGTGGGGCTTTGTCTGAATTGGATATTGATATAGATGATGTATTGGATTGGTTAGCCAAAACAGCGGGAACGGCTGCTGCGGGTGCCGCTCTCGGTTCTATAATTCCAGGTGCAGGAACTGTAATAGGTGCCGCAGTTGGTGCTGCCATAGGAGGAATATTTCATGCGGTCAGTGGCGATGGTGGAAAAGCAGATGCAAAGCACAGTGTTTCGGATGCTGTCGACAGAGCCAAGAGAGATGCAAAACAAAATTTAGACGAAGTACTATCTCCTGTTTTAAGAAAGATTGAGGATGAAAAGAAAAAACTAAAATCTTCAGTAAGGAGGGAGCTGAATAACATAGAAATGTTAAATGAATCAATAGATAGCTTTAATGAGAATATAGAAACTTTTGTGAAACGATTAAAAGACAATGGATATGGAAGAATTTAATATAATGAGTAAGCGTATCAACAAACTTACATCGTTAAAACGTTTGCTGGAGTCCGGACTTGGTAACATCCCGGAATTGCAAACCTACATTGACAAGGTAAACAGCATCATAAACAACATAAATGATGGTGAAATTAGTGTTGTGTTGTTAGGTAGTTTTTCGGATGGCAAAACGAGTGCGATTGCCGGACTGTTAGGCCGTTTAGAGGATAACATGAAAATTGACAATGATGAGTCATCGGATGAATTGACTGTTTATCGTCCAAACGATATAAAGAAAGGATTTAAGATTGTGGATACTCCGGGACTTTTTGGAACAAAGGAGAAAGAGATAAATGGGAAAGACGTCAAGTTCTCCCAAATAACCGAACGATATATTTCTGAAGCTCATATTATTATATATGTATGTGATGCTGTGGTCCCGTTAAAAGATAGCCATGTGGAGATAATCAGTCGCATCATGCGTGATTATCATAAGTTGGATAATACCATCTTTGTAATCAACAAGATGGACGAAGCAGGCTATGATCTGTTAGACGCTGATGATTTTAGCAGAGGTTGTGAGATTAAGAAGGCAAATCTCATTTCACGACTTCGTAACACTATAAATCTGACTCCTGATGAAGAGAAGCGTTTGCATATCGTTTGCATTGCCGCTGATCCTAAAGGTAAAGGATTGGCACATTGGTTCTCCAAAATGGATAGCTATTACGAACGTTCACACATAAAGGATTTGAGAAATTGTATCAATGCAGTCGTTGACAAAACTGATGCAGACTCGCTTTCGTCATCAACGTATGAAACATCTGTTGTTGATGTGGTAGATGGTTTAAATAAAGCCATTGATGGAACTACCAAACCGGTAAATAAAGCTCTTGCCAAGATAAAAGAATCAGCCTCAGACCTTTCCGAGGATCAAAAACAGTTAAAGAAAGATCTTTCTATATCAAAAAAAGACCTTAAAGATGCTTTAAACGAAGTGAAAAACGATACCTTGCGAGAGATCAAAAGTGCTTCTTTGGAAACTATAGGAGAAGTCATTTCAAATCATTTGGGCGAACAGGGTGAAGAAATTACATTTTATGTATTCCAAGAGAAAATAAACTCTCTTATAGAGCAGTGTTGTGATACAAATGCAACTGCTGTTCATACTGCGGTCGTGAAATTGGAGAGCAGTTACTCTATGCAAAATGAAATGCTCAATGAAGCGGTTAAGTATGGTATAAATGGGTTAAAGAACCTGACCGTAACAGGCGAACAAGTAAAAGCCGTTCGTGATATTATTGCCAGCAGTTACAAATTTAAGCCATGGGGAGCGATCAACTTAGGCAAGAACATCACTAAATGGGCAGGATGGATAGGTGCAGGCTTAGGAGTTGGGTTTGAAGTATATGGTTGGTACAAACAGTATAAAGATAAGGAGAAGTTGATAAAATTAAAGGATGTATTGAAAAAGGCTGTCAACGATTGTATAGCTGACATTTTCAACCTATTCAGTACTGATGACCTTTATTATAAAAACTTTGCCCCATCTTACATTGAATTATGCAAGAAGATGGATGAGCGGAACAAGGAGATTGAGAATTTACAACAGAAAGTAACCAAATTGGAACAATATAAGCAACGTATTGAACAGTGGAAAAAATCCGGAGAATATGTTGAATACAATGAAATCTAACTATTAAAGAATAATGTTATGAGTATTGAAACTAAGAAAAAAGAGAAAAAAACTAAAGGTAAACTTTTAACAGCCGGGGCTGCTATTATAGGTCTTATTATTACGATCATTGGTGGTAAGAAAAAAGGGTAAGAAAGTAATGAATAAGCGGCAAAACACTATTTAAATGTACCAACTGCGGTCATAAGTTTCTCGCAATAGACATTGAATATATGGTAACTGCGTTTTCTATATCGCAACCTTGTCCGAAATGCAAAAGTATTCGGACAAGGTTTTTGGGACCGTTTGGTTTAATGCCCCAGATTGTCTATAAGAAAATATGAAAAAAACTAGAGAAGTGAATGAAGTTCATGCATATACATAATGAAACTAAGACCGAATTGGCTTTTGAATTTTTGAAAAGATAAAATTTATAAAGTTAGGACACTAGTGAAAATGAACAAAGATTTAGTTGAAATAAAGTCATCCAGGTCCTACCAACTTGCAGAAAGGATTACGCGGTTGATGGATAAATATTATCTTGATGCAGTGTTGGGCTTTTTGCTTGAAGGATTTGGCGACTTGCTCACACAGTTGCTTACGCTGCCTTACATTTATGTCAGTGCTGTTAAAATACGGTCGGTGCCTCTGACATTGGCGGTGATTTATAATGCGCTGTGCGATATTGCGATGGGACTTATTCCATTTTATATTGGTGATGTCATTGACGTGTTCAACAAGTCGTTTGTCCGAAATTTTAAACTGATTGTCGGATTTGTTGAAGGCGACAAAAAGGTTATAAGTGAGATAAACCGCAAGGCGGTGAGGATGGCTGTTCTCATAGTTATGCTGTGCGTAATTATTTATTTCCTTGTGTTGCTGACAATAAAGGTGATGACATGGTTTTGGCACGTTATTGCAGGGCTGTTTTAGTTAAACTGAAAATAGAATAAGCCATATGATTTAGAATGGAAACATGCGGAGATTTTAATAGAATTTTTTTGGACCATTTTAATTTCAGTATGGCTCATAAGTTAATTCAAATATGATTTATAGAAAATGAATTATAAGCAATTTGAAGATAATATTTTTGCTGAATGGCTGAAGCGTTCTGTCGCCAACGGTGATGGCTGCGAACTAGCACCTGACGGACTGCTTTATCGTGGACGGTTTGTTTATAAAGACGGCTATTGGAGCCGTGAACCGGGCAATGAGAATTCTATATGGGAGCGTGCCAAGAGGCGTGTGTTGATACTGACCAAAGACCTTAATGATGAGGAAGCGTGGGACATACGTGCGGAGACAGGACGCAACAACTTCTCTGGCGAAAATAATGTTGTGGTTTCTGCACCGTTCTATAAGAACCTCATGCGCTGGGTTTACGGATTGCTGACGATCGATGCCAACGGACATGCCAAGAAGTTTGCTGAAATAGACAGACAAGATGTTTATCAGCCCTTTTACGACCGGGCACCCGTTGCCCGTGTAAACTGCAAAAAACAAGTAGGTAAGAGCAGCATTGAAACTTCTGTGTTGAAGTCGTATATGGAGCGTTATAAAGACTTGCTGGTGAAACAGATTTCTGCTTATGATGCAAACATACTTTTGTGTTGTGGCGCTTCTGGGGCAATAAAGGATTTTGTCGCAGAGAATTATCTTACAGACTTGCTAAAACTGAACAACTGGGTATATTATTCGCCACGAACCCATAAGATGGTTATTGACAGCTGGCATCCAACCTATACAGGTGATACGCACGAAAAAATGTATTCAGACATGATGTCGGGCGTTGAAGAAGCGTGGAGCCGGATTAAGCTTTAAGTTATAAAAGTAATATTATCATGAGACTTGTCTGTCAGTGTTTCAGATTGTATGTTGTTGACAGTGTGTACAACACCTTACTTTCCGAAATGCTGGCAGATTTTTTTGATGCCGAACTACGGCATTATGTAAATTACGACAGAGATTTTTGAAATAAGAAAATTTTGAAAGACAATATGTTACAATATAGCAAATTCTTTAGGTATCACTGCCAGCATGTTGATGTAATCTTGGTGATATCGAGCATGTAAAAGTAGAAAAATATTTTGGTTGTGCTTTATTTTGGCATAGCTAATGGCAATCTTTGCATCCGTAAAACATAACTGTATGGCTTGGATGTACACGGAAAGGCTGCTAAATAAGTAGCTTTGTCTGAAAAAGGCGGAATAGACACCAGGCTCATACAATTTGGAGATGATAAAGTAAAAACATAAAGGATGTATAAGATGGGAGAATTAAAAGTGAAAACAGAAACAGGCGAACAGACAGAAAAGACAGAGAAGAAAGAAAAGCTGACATTGATGACGGCCATGGATAATATTGTAGAGCTCTCTGAAGGTTCAAACCTGAGCGATGAGTTTTATGAGAAGGCAAAACGTTATATCAGTTATGTGTGCCGTAAATTGTCCGTGAACAAAGTACAAGCCGTGCTGCTGTCGCTGTTTGTAGACAACTGCTGGGACAGAGATGTCGAACTCCGAACTTTGGCAGAATATCTGAAATGCCGTATGGTAAGGATGATAAACTACAGCACTGAGATTGACGAGCTTTTAAAAAGAAAGATGATACGCATAAAAAACAGACGTGGTGAAACAACATACGCCATGGGGCCTGATGTGATAGATGCGTTTAAGCATAATGAGGCATTTGTGCCGGCTGAGCCCAAGCTTCTTACTTGCGATGAGTTGTTTTGTGAGATTTACAGTCTGTTTGAATCTCGTGTTTATGATTATTTGCAGTATGAAGAATTTATTTCAGAATTATTCAGTTTGCTTGAAACAAACAGAAATCTTGAGTTTGTAAAGCAGTTGCGTACCTATAAACTTATCTGCGACCATACTGTAAATGACGAAGGCATAATATTTGTTTTCTGGGCAAGTCGTTTAGTTTGTGACAACGATTACAACCTGGACACGCAAAGTTTTGGAGACTTATTTAAGAATAGGGCTATTGCAAATAAGCTGAAGGGTAAGCTCTCTCGAGACGAAAGCATGCTGCAAAAGAACGGACTGATTCAATTCTGTAATGAAGACGGATTGGCCAACCACGAGAAATATAACCTGACGGTAAAGGCTAAACAGGAGTTTCTGTCAGAGCTGAATATGAATTTGAACGCTACGACCAGATTCAAAGAGCTGATAAGGCATGAAGACATAACGGAGTGCAAGATGTACTATAACAAACGCGAAAGCCGTCAGGTCGAGCAGCTGAAAGAGTTGCTCACCGAAGAAAGATACACCAAAGTGTGCAGCGAATTAAAGAGAGTAGGCATGCGCTCAGGCTTTACGTGCTTGTTTTATGGCGCACCTGGAACGGGAAAGACTGAAACTGTTATGCAGCTGGCTAAGGCAACACGCCGTGATGTAATACAGGTGAATTATGCTGAACTGAAAAGTTGCTGGGTTGGCGAGAGCGAGAAGAATGTGAAAAACCTTTTTGATCGTTACCGCGCGTTGGTAAACTCCTCAGATGTAACACCAATCCTGCTTTTTAATGAGGCCGACGCTCTGATTGGCATCAGGCAGAAAGGTGCCGACCGGGCTGTGGAAAAGATGGAGAACTCAATACAGAACATAATTCTTCAGGAGCTTGAACAGCTCGAGGGTATATTTATAGCCACGACGAATCTTACTGAGAATCTGGACAAAGCCTTTGAGCGCCGCTTCCTTTATAAGATAGAGTTCGAAAAGCCGAGCATTGTGGCACGATGCGGCATCTGGAAGAGCATGATACCTATAATCAGTGACGAAGATATATGCTATCTGGCTTATCATTATGATTTTAGCGGCGGGCAGATTGAGAACGTTGCGCGCAAGCAGGCCATAGACCTCATTCTCTATGGAAAAGAGAAAATGAGTCTGGAATATATAAAGGAGAAATGTGATGAGGAACTGATACACAAAAATCCGATGCCGAGAGTGGGATTCATTAGTGATGCAGAAATATCACGAAAGACATCGTAATATAAATTGACATTTAAATAAAAATAAAATATGACACAAGATCTTTTTGACAAATACATTTGGCTGGTTGACACCATCTACCGTGCCCGGAACATAACCTTCGAGGAGATAAACGAGCGGTGGCTGCGCTCGCAGCTAAGCGAAGGCGTAGACCTGCCTCTGCGCACGTTTCATAACTGGCGCAAAGCCATAGAGAAAGTGTTTGACATAAACATTGAATGCGACCGCCGGCACGGCTACTATTATTACATCGAAAATGCCGAGGACATGGAGCGGGGCGGAATACGCAACTGGCTGCTCAATACGTTTGCGGTGAACAATCTTATAAATGAGAGCCATCATCTGAAGCGGCGCATATTGTTTGAGGAAATACCGTCGGGCCGGGATTATCTTGCACCGGTGATAGAGGCTATGCGCGACAGCCTGAAGATAGAGATAAGCCATAAGGGATACTTTGACGGCGAGGCTAAGATTTATACCATAAGTCCTTATTGCGTCAAAGTGTTCAGGCAGCGGTGGTATGTCGTGGGACTATGCGACGAGCGCAATGCCGTAAGGACATTCTCGCTCGACAGGATATTAAGGCTTGACACCACAGACAATAAGTTTACATATCCAAAGGACTTCGACCCTGAAGCATGGTTCTCAAGCTGTTTCGGAATAATAACCGAAGACATCAAGCCGGAACGGGTACGCATCAAGGTGTACGGCCGTCAGCGTATGTATCTGCGTTCGCTTAGACTTCACTCTTCGCAGACCGAGACAGAAACATATTCAGACTATTCCGTATTTGAGTATTACATAAAGCCGACGTTCGATTTCCGTCAGGAACTGCTTTCACGCGGCGGGGCGGTCGAGGTGTTGTCGCCCGTATGGTTTCGCGACGAGATGGCTGACGAAGTGGCAGACATGGCTGTTGCCTATGGGCTGATAAAAAAATAGCAGCATATTTATGAAAACAAAAGTATGAACGCGCATGGGGTTGTTGCAGCGTTCATACTTTCTTTTTATATTCAAAATTAAAGCATTATTTAGGGTTTCCAGGTTTATATCATTTTAGGTCTTGGGGTTATATCATTTTAGATTTGGAATTTATTTTTTATAAGAAACCTACAATTTTGAACTTAAATGCTCCGTTAGAAGTAATTTTCTCGTAAACCACTCCGCCGAATGCATAGCCTATTCTGCCGTGCGGACGCTTAACCGTTACATAGCCGGTGGGCAGACTTGGCACAATCATTCCGATTGACGGCTTTACCACAACGTATGTGCCGCCCCTGTCGCAATAGTAACGTCCGTGTGAGTAGATGTACGGCCTGTGGTTATGATGTATCACCACTCCAGGCGGGCGTCCGTGCGGCGGCGGAGCAGGGCGCTTTTTGTGATGATATTTTTTATGTGGCGGTGCCTTGTGGTGATGTTTCTTATGGTGTTTGGGCTGAGTTATATACGATGTCTCAGTCAGTGTAGAGGCTCCTGTTGTTGCGCATGTGAGCGTCAGAAGCATTAGCAGCGATAATAGTCTGAATCTTCTCATAGCGTAGTCTCCTTTTATTTTGTTATTGTTTTTTTGCCTGTCTCAGTCTCTGTTTCCAGTCAGCTCAGACATTTTTGTTATTTTTCTGTTGCAAAGATAGGCGTAAAATATCTATAAACAGAATTGTTTTCCCTTCAAGTGGTTAGGGATTTCCCTAAGCTTTATATGGATTATGGTAGGGTTGGCTGTTTTATGGCTTCGGATATAACATTCTTGTTGCGTAAAATATAAGGCTGATGTTCCACATGTTTTCATCTTCCGTAAAAAACTTTGGCTTATATTATTTTTAGCTCTTTGGCAATTCTGCAGGCCTCAATAGAGTTTCTCACTTGAAGTTTGCTCAGGATATCTTGCCTATGACGACTGACAGTATTAATACTTATGTGCAACATTTCTGCTATGTCCTTGCTTGTCAATCCCTTGTCGATTAAACTTAAAATATGCTTTTCCCTTGTTGACAGAATGTTGTCTTTATTTTGGGCTTCCGGTTGGATTGTGTGGCCGTCTGAAGAATCGATAATTACGCATCTCTCCGAAAAATCTATAACCATAGGGCTATAAAGGCATAAGGCCATATGTAACGTTTCGCCTGAAGTTCCAAAAATATAGAACATGCGGTGTATTACTGGGATGTAGCTGTTTGTGGTTGTCTTCATGCGGAGTTTGCTCATCAGATAATAGTCTGCCCTCTTTTTCCTTGGCTGTTGTTTTATGAAGTGCAGAAAGCAAAGTTCATGAAGATGTTTGTCTGCCAGGTCGTCAGGATGAATACGGCTGAATATGTCTTCCTCCCAGATAGAGGCCATTGTCATTTCACTGACATCTCTGCCAAGACCGAATATATGAGAAAATTTGCCATAGAATATATAGCTGACTTTAGCACGCAAGTCGCTCAGTACGGCAATGGCATTTTCTATTTTTGCATAGTTGTATGCCGTGTTGATTAATTCTGCTGTAGCGCTGTCGTAGGCTTTGTCTTTTGAGAAATCCTGTTTTGCGAATTCTTTGTTCAATATGTCTATGGTGTTCTTCATTTTGCAGAAAAAATGGTTATTTTTAATTATTGCGAGTCAATGGTCAATGCTTTACATTTGCAAAGATAATCAAAAAGAATATTTTTTATGATAATTGAAAAGATTAAAAGACTTATGTTGTTATGTGGATCAATGTTTGCCGCTTCATTAACAGGAACGGCGCAGTCGTTAGACAAGATGCAATGGTTTAACGAGCCGGAACAATGGGAGATAAAAAATAATTCGCTTGTTATGGATGTTACACCACACACAGATTATTGGCGTATCTCTCACTACGGATTTACGGTAGACGATGCCCCGTTCTTATACACTATACGCGGGGGCGAGTTTGAAGCAAAGGTCAAGATATCGGGTGACTATAAAACACGTTTTGATCAGGCAGGACTGATGATCCGTATTGACCACGAAAACTATATCAAGGCCGGAATTGAGTTTGTAGACGGCAAGTATAACCTCAGCACAGTAGTAACCCATCATACAAGCGACTGGAGCATAATTCCGCTTGACAAGCCTGTTGAGTATGTATGGATTAAGGCTGTAAGAAGGCTCGATGCTGTTGAGATATTCTATTCGTTCGACGACAAGAACTATACGATGATGCGCAATGCATGGCTTCAGGATAATCATCCTGTAATGGTTGGACTGATGGGAGCTTGTCCAGACGGTGACGGATTTAAAGCCATGTTTGAGAACTTCTCGATAAAGCATCTGCCTGACATGCGTCGTATGCAATGGCTTGAAAAGAACAGCAATAAATAATTTTGACATTATTTGCATTCTGAATATAATTTGAATTATTGCAGCGTATGTAATTATTTTTGATATATTGATGAGCCTTTCTGTGTTTTTAAATATGTAAGATATTCGCGCTGATGTGTGTCAGAATGATATTGTAGCTTTGTCTGGTTTTTAAGATGAAATAGAATTTAAATCAATGCAAAATGCTTTATGATGATAGATAATATTTACAAACCATGTTAAATGGTAAGGCTTTGAATGGTAAATGGCCGCTTTATGAGTGAAAACATACCTGTTCTGTGCTCATAAGACGGCCGTTTTTATTGCCTTTTTCAGTGGTTTTTAGGCCTTTTTCATGTATGTTTTGTTGCACATAATGCTGTAGGTTGCCTGTAATATATTGTAATCGTGATATTTATGTTTGCACACGTATTTTTGCGAAATCACGGGCAAAAGATTTTAATTTTAAAATACTGCGGTTTTAGAGTGTGTGGTAAATACAAATAGTAAGAATAAATGTGAATATTGCAGTAAAGTGAAAATTTATCCTTGCTGCAATATTCTATTTTTTTACGTATTGGCCGACCGGCTGCAACGTCTGTTTCCTGTGATATAAAAAATGGGGCTAAACCAGGAACATCACCAATACTTGGGCTATGACCACACGGACAAACATGCCCAGCGGATAAACCGACGTATAGCTGATAGATGCAGAGTCGCCTTTCAGCGTGTCGTTGGCATAGCTTAGGGCCATCGGGTTGGCCATAGAGCCGCATAGGATGCCGCATATAGTGCCGAAGTCATATTTGCGTGTAAGCAGGGCGGCTGCTCCTATTATCAGCACCGGTACCACTGTCAGTGCGAAGCCTATGCCTATCCACAGCAGACCTTCGGGGCGCACCACGGTTTCGAAGAACTGATAGCCGGCTTCAAGGCCTAGGCAGGCAAGATAGAGCGACAGGCCCAGCTTGCGCAGCATGAGCGATGCCGACGGCGTGGTGTAGCTTATGAAGTGGGCACGAGAGCCGAGCGAGCCTACCAGTATGCCCATGATGATTGGGCCTCCGGCTATGCCGAGTCTTACGGGGGCGCTCATGCCGGGCAGGCTGAGCGGTATGGTGCCGAGAGCCAGACCGAGCATTATGCCCAGGAATATGGCCGCAAGATTGGGCTCGTTGAGCGTCTGTACGGCGTTGCCCAAAAATCCTTCCACGTGGTTTATGTCCTCAGGTGCGCCAACAACTGTTACGCGGTCGCCATACTGCAGCCTGATGTCGTCGGTGGCCAGCAGCTTTATGTCGCCTCTCTGTATGCGGCTGACGTTCACTCCGTAAGTGTCGCGCAGGTGCAGCTGCCCGAGGTGCTTGCCGTTGAGCACGCGGCGCGACAGCACAATGACGCGGCTTTCCACCTGGGCGTCTATGGCATTCCAGTCTATTTTCTTTTTGTTCCAGTCGGTTTCAATCTTCTTTCCCAGCAGAATCTCTATCGACGGAATCTCGTCGGCCATGGTGACCACCAGCACATTGTCGTTGATGTGCAGTTGGGTGTTGGCCAGCGGCATTATCACCTCGCCGTTGCGCCAGATGCGTGAAATGATAAACTTGATATGCGATTTCTGCGATATTTGTGAAAGCGTCTTGCCTTCTAGGGCCGGATTGATAACGACAAACTGCGCCACGTATGTGTTGTCTTCCTCCATGGATATGCGCGGCTCAAGGTCGGCCGGCTTAACCAGCAGCTTTCTGATCAGTATCATAGCCAATATTACGCCCACTACGCCCAGCGGATAAGTGACGGCGCATCCCAGGGCAGCCCCTCCGCTAGGTTGTCCTGCAGCCTCGAGTGCCTGTTGTGCAGCTCCGAGTGCGGGCGTGTTGGTTGTCGCTCCGCACAGTATGCCTACCATGTCGGGCAGGCTGACGGGCAGGACAAGGCAGAGGCCGAGGGCCATGACGGTGCCTATGACTATGACGCCAAGGCTCCACAGGTTGGCGGCTATGCCCTCGTGGCGCAGCAGTCCGAAGAAGTTGGGCCCTACGTAGAGTCCAAGTGTATAAACAAACACGGTAAGTCCGAATGTCTCGGCAAAGTCGAGCATGCTCTTGTTGGCGCTGAGCTGGAAGTGTCCGGCCACGATGCCTACGAAAAATACAAAGGCAACGCCGAGTGATATGCCTTTGACGTGGAGCTTGCCCAATGCCAGTCCGGCCGCTATGATTAGCGACAGCAGTACCATTGTCTGCAGGGCAGAGTGTGTGGTGAAAAGTCCGTTAATCCATTCCATGATATTACCTGGAAAAATTTTTACCTTAAAACTGATTTGCGGTGCAAAAATACAAAACAAATTTAATAAGCAGGCGCATAATCATGATAAAAAGATGTTTCGTGCCTGCAGATTGTTCTTTTATGTCTTTTTATCTTATGTCTTTGCCTGCATTCTGATTTTTGCCGATTCCGCTTATCCATAGTCCGCAGAAGGTTATGAGCCCGTTGAGAAGCAGCAGTTCGTAGCCGAATTTATATCCCGTAGCAGCCGGCACGATGTAGTTGGCGGCAAGACATATCAGAGGTGATGCCACGGCGATATACGGCGCGGCTGTGTCGCTCGCCTTTCTTTTGGTGAGCAGACCGAAGGCAAACAGACCGAGCAGAGGGCCGTAGGTGTAGGAGCAGAGGATGAATATGGCGTCGATCACGCTTGTTGAGTTTATCATCCTGAACAGTAGTATGAACACTGCAAATATCACAGCGATGACCACATGCACGCGGCGGCGCAGGCCAACGTCGGCCGGACGCTCCTTAATGTCGACGCAATAGCTCGTGGTGAGAGCCGTAAGCGACGAGTCGACTGTGCTGGCTGAAGCTGCCACAATGCCAATGATGAACAGCACCACCACGGCAGAACCCAGCTCGCCTGTGGCGGCAAACATGGGCAGCAGTTCGTCGGGACTGTCGGGCAGGGCCATGCCTTTGCGCCCGGCAAGCATCATGAGCAGTACGCCGAGAGAGAGAAACAGCAGATTGACGGGCACGAACGCAAAGCCGTAAGTACACATGTCCTTGCGAGCCTCGGCAAGAGTCTTGCACGTAAGGTTCTTCTGCATCATGTTCTGGTTAAGTCCTGTCATGACAATCACGATGAAAGCTCCGCTGACAAGCTGTTTCCAGAAGTTTTGTGTGCTCATCCAGTCGTCAAACACAAACATGCGGCTGTGGCTGTCGGCAACAACAGCCTTTGCTGCTTCGCCTAAGTTCATGTCGAGCTCTCCGGCCACCTTTATTATTATCAGCACCAGCGCACCCAGCATGCATGCCGTTTGCACAGTGTCGGTCCATACCAGAGTCTTTATTCCGCCTTTGTGAGTATAGAGCCATATAAGGAACATCAGCACGGGCACGGTGACGGCAAATGGCACATTATAGGCGTCGAGCACAAAGCGCTGCAGGATGATGCACACAACGTAGAATTTCACAGCTACGGCCGTGAGGTCAGACAGAATGAAAAATGCGGCTCCCGTCTTGTACGACCGCGTCCCGAGGCGTTCGCGCAGGTACGAATATATTGTGGTAAGATTTAGTCTGTAGTATACAGGCAGCAGGATGAAGGCTATGGCAAAATATCCCAGTATGAATCCGATGCACGTCTGCATGTAGGTCATGTCCATGTGCATCACCATGCCCGGCACAGAAACGAAACTGGCACCGGACACCGACGCACCGATCATGCCGAAGGCAACCATGTACCATGGCGATTTGCGGTTGGCGCGATAGAATGTTTCATTGTCGGCCTTACGTGATGTTAGCCGGCTTATGCCGAAGAGGACGGCAAAATAAATCAAGACAGTAATCAGAATAAGCATGATGCAAAGGTAGTGTTTTTTTGTAAACAACAAAGATACTTCAGTGTTTTATTTGTAACCGGCAGAGCTTGTTTGTAGTTAATTTTGTCACAAAAATCCGTTTATCGGCCTTTTTTGCTGTTATATAATAAGGTATGGAATCATATTGTAAGTTTTTTGAATAAATTATTTGAAATTTTCTTGTTTTTTATAAAGAAAAATATTAAATTTGTCGTCGTAAGATGTTGAGAGTAACAAACGGAAATATAAATTGAGATATAAAGGGGCATAAGAGGTCTATGCTGCAAGAAAACGAGATGCCACACATGGTGGTATAATATCTAGATAGACGTGGTTGGCAAACCGCTGCAGCCTCTTAATCTGACAACAAAAGAGCCATTGAAAAACTTTTCTCGTGTTCTGTGAATAGTGTTGCAGATAGAAGTTTGACAATAAGCATGCATGGATGGACATCCCCAATGAGGTGCTCGATATGCGTAAATATTAACGTTCAGCACCACTTGAGGATATGCGCTTGAAAAGGCGCTCGATATTCGGCTCCTGATATCTGCCACGCCATGGCGGCAAACATACGTGAGGCAGCTAAGTGCAGATAGAGGAGACAGAAGGTGATATTGCTTAATCTAAGCGGTCACGGCCTAACAGACATGACTGCTTATGATCAGTATCTCAACGGAGACCTGATTAACTGTTCGTTGTCCGATGACGATATTAAGAAAAACATAAATGCTCTTGATTCCATAGGCTGAAATGCTTAAATATTGTCCGGTCATGCGGATTGATGAAAATGACTTGATGATTATTTATAATATGGTTGATGGAATATAGAGACAAAGTTGATGGATGTTGAAATTTAGGTTGATATAAATTATTGGGAATAAGTTGTGTATAGCCGAATCTTGCAGTGATGCAAGCGGCACAGTGTCTTTATATTCAGTTGTAGTAAGGAGGGACTTGCATAAAAAACATTTATGGCGAGACGGGTGCTGATAAACAAAACACGGATTTACCATACAATGTAATTTTACTCATAGTCACAATTATGCAGTTGTTAGTCATTATGTTTTTTTTGCATACTCTCTTTACAATGATAATAAATGGAAAATGATTGATTTTCAGATGTAACACTCGGCTCAAATCCAATTCTGATTTGAGCCGATTTTTGTTTTATAGAATCTGTATCAGTCCCGATAATGCTGCAACTATATTTGAATTTTATCTTAAATTGGCAAGATGTTTCTTGTCTGTATATATTGTTCTGTTTGACAATAAGTAATGACGGAATAAAAATAGATATTGATGATAATGTCATTATGGATACATTGGTAGGATAAACTCGCAGAGTCGTAAATATCGAATGCGATTATTGGCTATTGTGTCTATTTTAGGTCGTTTGGGTGTTATTCACGTTTGTATTTTCATGCTATATCTAAGCCAAATCAGTCTTGACATGATAAATGTGAAGAGCCATATCAATCTCTGCATTTGGGAGTGATGATATGGCTCTTCAGATATTTAAATGATGTAATCGGTTATTTCAGTCCCCATGCTTTAATGGCTATGCTGCTTTCCACCTTGTCCTCCGTATCGTCAGGCAGATTGCAGAAGAAGTCGATGCCCGTAAGTTCTTCGAGCCGGTCTATCGTAACTGCATATAGTGAAAGCGGGTCGTCTGTCCGCCATTCGTCTTTTTTCTGTTCGGCCCAGAATCCTATAGCTCTATAGCCCTCGCTGTTTTTTAGAAGACATGCCATGAAGAAATATTTTGGTACGATAAGTTTGCCTTGTATTCTTGAAATTATCTGGTCTTCATTGTCTATTGTTCCTCCTTTACAGACGTATAGCGTATCAGTCTTTGCCCTGGGAGTCCATGAACGTACCTGATCCTCCATTCTTACCCATAGGCCTTCGCCTTGATCCTGACCGCTGTTTGTGTAGCCGTTAAATTTGTGATATTGCGGCTGCATGTTGGTCATGTAGAAAGTTTGGTAGTTTGCATCATAAGAAAATTTCCTGTCGGCGTTAGGGCAGATGTGCCCATGCTCATATCCGGAGCCATAATAATAGTCTTCAGCCCAATAATACTCTGAGTCGAGGTTGGTGTCGTTATGATAGCTGTCAGTCACACGGCTGTAATTTCCGGTGTAGCCTTGGTGCATCTGATAGCACGACCAGCGCTGCGATTTCTTGCTACAGTCCCATTCGACACAATAGTTGATTTCGTCTTTGTCATACTGTTTATCGCCTTTGGTCCTGTATATGAGAACTATGCTGTTGCCTCCTTTCAGGCGTGGAAATTCAAGTCGGGTGACAGCCTTGTCTGTGGTAATCTCATTCTTATTGAGATTTATCTCTTCTTTTCCGCTCCCTCCGTTGTCGTTGTCGTCATTGCTGCATGAGACTGTCAGCAGAATAAATGACGGCAGAATTATTGCGAGTTTGAGCAGGGCTGTTTTGCTAAAAATACTTTTTACAGACATAAATTTACTAATAACTATGATGGTATGATAATGAACAATCCGCATAAGCCAGCAAGAAAAAGATGCGGAAAGAGTAGAAATGTCTTTAGACAAAAAGTGCGCTTAAACGTATATGCAACTACGCCCAAACGCACTTTGTATGTTAATCGAAATATGGTAATCTATTATTTGCGAGCTTTACCATAGCGGCTCATGAACTTGTCTACGCGACCAGCTGAGTCAACGAGCTTGCTCTTACCTGTATAGAACGGGTGAGATGTGCTTGAAATTTCGACTTTTACCACCGGGTAAGTTTCGCCTTCAAATTCTACTGTCTCTGTAGTCTTGCATGTAGAACGTGTAAGGAACATATCGCCGTTGGACATATCCTTAAATACGACGGGGCGATAGTTTTCTGGATGAATACCTTTTTTCATTTTGTTCTTAAATATTGTTGTTAAAAATATAATTACACATTACAGGCTGCAAAAATACGAAGATTTCCGCAGCCTGCCAAATGTTTTGGTAATAATTTTTATAAATTATTTTATAATGACTGTTCCTCCCATGCTCAAGGTGAAGTCGTCGATGAGGACATCTCCGCCAGGATTCTTAGAGTTCATAATCACTACGCAATATGTTCCGTCTGCATCAATAGTAAAGGTGTGTGTAACTTTTACCCATTCGCTGCTTGTAATGTCATTTGTGTAGTCGCCATAGAAATAGTTGCCTACTTTTCCGTCTGTAACAGGTACGTATCCCGGACGTACTGATGCTCCTGCAGATGTGGCAGCCTTGGCGTAGAATGTCATTGTGTATTCACCGGCTTTGAGCTCTATTTCTTTGTATGATATACGCTTGTTGTATTTTGAATCTCCGGCAACTTTTACTGAATATGAACCGCTGTGAGCGTCTGTACTCATAGAGAGTGTTGCATTTCCGGCTGTAGATGTTGTCGACCAGTTGTTGGGAAGACCTGACACCCATGCCTCAAAGTCGCCATTGGGAGCTGTAAGATCGCCTGTGTCTCCGCCCGGCTGCTCTTCTACTGAACCGTCTTTTACAGAGAGTTTCTTAACTTCCCATGTTGATGACTGCTGGTCGTTGCATGTATGGCGCAGTGCTATAACAACCTTGCTTCCAATATACTCAGCAGGAATGTTGACGCTCTTTTCCATAAATGTGAAGCTTGTGCCTAAGCCGTTTGTGTCATATTCGAGCATCTTCCATGTTGCTGTCTTTACGTCGCCGTTGTAATCTTTGCTTATCACGATAGAGTTGTTGGCGTTGATGTCACCTTTCTCATAGTTGATGGCATGATTAATGGTGATATATGCCTCTGTTGTGCTTGTAAGATCGATTACAGGGCTTACGAGATATGTAACACCTGCCTGGTTCTCTTTAGAGCCGTCTCCGTTGAAATCCTGGAAACCTGTAACCATGGCGCTTGAGTAGTCGTTATACCATTTAAGGCTTCCGCTTGCAGACTGTGATGTAAATGAACCAAGTGAAGAAGAGAAATCCTGGTCGATATATGTGCCGTCAGGAGTTTCGCTGCCTCCTTCTTCAGGTGCCTGGCCTTCCTGAACCTTGATGCTCTTGACCTCCCATGTTGATGACTGGCTTTCTGAGCAGGTGTGGCGCAGTGCTATAACAACCTTGCTTCCCATGTATGATGCAGGGATGTTTACGCTCTTCTCGCAGAATTCAAAACCTGAGTTCAGACCGTCTGTATTGTAGCTTAACTGCTCCCATGTGGCTGTGTTTACGTCGCCTGAATAATCCTTGCTTATCAGGATAGTGTTGTTTGTATTGATGTCGCCTCGTTCGTAGTTAAGCGCATGGTTGATGGTTATGTATGCGTTTTCAACACCTGTGAGGTCGATTTCGGGGCCAACAAGATATGTAACTCCGGCCTGGTTCTCTTTCTGACCGTCGCCATTGAAGTCCTGGAATCCTGTAACCATAGCGCTTGAATAGTCGTTGTACCATTTGAGCGAGCCGCTTGCTGATACAGATGTGAAGCTGCCTAACGAGTTGGTGAAGCTTTGGTCGAGCAGTACGCCCTCAGGCAAAACTACCTCACCACCGCCGCCTGCGTTGGGATCGTCATAAGGAGCGGGAACGTCTTCGCAACTTGTGAATGAGAATGCTGCCATAGCAAGGGCAAGCACTGAAAATAATATCTTTTTCATAACTGTTGTTCTTTTATTGTTTTGTTAAATGTTTTTTATTCTGATATTTTGAAGTCTGAGTCAGAACGCATCAGTATCTGCCATGTGTTGCTGTAGCGTGTGAAGATACCTGTTATGTCAAGTTTCTCCTGTGGCATTACTGTTCCGGCAAAGTCGGCATACGTGCTTGAGCGTACTACGAATTCGTTTGAAGAGAATCCTTCTATTGGACGGCTTACGCCGTTGCCGCCGTCTTTCTCTGATTCAGGTGCAAAAGTCTTCACGCCGTCGGCATCTTTGAGTCTTACACCCTTTACAACCATGAGGCGTCCGCAGTTCTCTTTCATGTAGCTGGCGTCTTTTGCCTTGCTGATGTCAAACTCGAGAGTGTCTATCTTTGACGCATCAGCTGCGCCCATCAGCTTGAAGTGCTGTTGCCATACAGTCTTGTTCATTCTGCTCGGGAATGTCTTTCCGCTGGCATTGGTATACGGAGTGCCGATTTGCGGCTGGTATCCGTAGGTTCCGATATAGAGGTCTTTCAGGTTTACAAGTATTTCCTGACCTACAGGCAGATATCCGAAGAGTCCGCCCTGAGAGATGCAGATAAGTATTGCTCCTGTGCCGTCGTCGACAGCCACTTCGCTATAGATGTTTCCGCCAATGTCGTTTCCGGTTACGCGGGCCTTTATTTGCAGGTCGTCTGTTATGCGCGCCGTGTCGTTCTGGTTGGCCAGGGTTGATGCATATTTGGCTTTTAGGTCGGCAATAGATATTACGTTTGTCTCCTGTATGTCGTTATTGCCGTAGGGCGCGGTGTCTCCTGTCGGGTCGCTCCAGTCTTCGTCCATGCATGATGTAACTGAAAGTCCGAGGGCCAGCGTGAGCATTATCAGTTTTATATATTTAATTTTTTTCATCGTCTTTTGATTTTTAGAATCTGTAAGTAATGTTCAGCATGCCGTTAGTTCCGTAAGCATAGAATTTCATCGGGTTCTTAGAGAAGCGGTATGCGCGGATGTTGCCAGAGCTTGTGTAGTCGCTTCTGCTCTGCTCATATCCTCCGGTGCAGAGGTTCTGGTTGTTCAGGATGTTTGTAACCATGAGGTTGATAGAGAGCGATCCACGTTTCAGATAGATGCTTCGGCCGATTGATCCGTCAAGCATGAATCCGCCGTGGCCCTGTGCCTGCTCTAATGCAGATGCGCGCACGTTGCCTTCGTTGTCGTAGATGTCGCCTACAGCCTCCTGACGTGCATTGAGTGTGCTCTCGTATCTGTAGCATGGAGAATAAGAGAGGTAGATGCGGTCGTAGTAGTTGCAGCTGAGGTCGAGATACCATCCGCCGCTGTGATAGCTCAAGCCGAGGCTTGCTGCTGTGAGCGGTGTGCCAGAGTCGCGCATGCCTTTGTTGTATACTATTTCGTCGGTGTAGAGTGCGCTTGTTGAGTTCATGTAGCGTACATGAGCGTTGTTCTTGATTTTGGCGTCGCTGATAGTACCGATAAGCTTGATGTCGAATGCGCTTGTAACCTTGAACTTAAGTCCGGCTTCAACTCCGTAATACTCTTTCTTCATGTCTGTCAGAGATACGTATGAGAACGAGTTGATATCGTCGAAGTAGAAGTTCTGCCAGTCGGTTACGTTTGTCAGATAGCTATAGTAAGCGTTGATGTTGGCATGCAGCCATGATGTCTGCAGCTGATAACCGATTTCGGTGCTGAACACGCGCTCGTTCTTGAGGTTGAGCACGAAGTCGTTGTTGATTTCAGGAGATGCAAACGCATTTCTTGCCTGAGGTGCGCGGTGCTCATATCCGGCTCCGAAGGTCAGCGTGTTGCCGCGTCCGAGATTGAAGCTTGTGCCGAGTTTGAAGCCTCCGTCGAGGAACTGGGCTGTCTTGCTCTTGCCGTAAGAGTTGTTGGCTGCCATACCGTTACGCATTCTACCGTCGCGCTGCATGCTGGTGTATCCCAGTTTTGCTGCTATCGTGTAATGCATAATGCCGAAGTTCTCGCTGTAGCTCGACCATATCTTGCCGTTGTTTACGAGCAGGTTGTAGTCGTAGCCGAATCTGTCGCCCTCTCTTACCACACCGTTGCGGTTGTTAAGGTCGTACTGTATTTCGTCGGCGTTGCGGTCGTATGTTCCCAGGGCGTATGTGTTTATGTTGTGATATGTGGTAGCTCCGAGCAGGTCTTCCATCGTCTGATAGTGCATGCCTTTGTTTGTAGATGCGATGATACCTAAGTTGAGCTGACTGTTCTTGCTGAGCTGCTTGTTCAGCGTTGACGCGAGTGATACTGTCAGCGCGTCGTTGTGCTTGGCCTGGATGTAGTACATGGCGTCGGCTCCCTGTGCTGAAACCTGGCGGTTAGAATAGTACAGGCGGTCCCAGTTTATCTGGCGGTTGGCCTTCGACGAAGTCCAGTAGTTGTATGCCGTGTTCCAGTCAGCCAGGCATTGCTCTGTACGGTTGGTGGCGTCGGTCTCGTCCCATACGTCATAGTAGCTGCTCGGCATGTTCTTCCAATAGTTGGGGTGTGGGTTGTCAGCATTGTTGTAGTTGAGCTTTGTGCTCTTATACATGCTGTATTTTCCCATGAGCGACGTGGTAAGCTTTGTCTCGTCGTCAATCTTCCAGTCCCATGTCAGCAATGCAGTAGGTGCAAAGTCTGTCACGATGCGCGAGTTGCGCTTCTTGCCGTTCTGATATCCCCAGTAAGGGTTATAGTAGCGGTCGTTTGCCAGCCAGTACATCTCGTCAGTACCTGCACCCTGTGATGCACGCTCTGTTGGGTTGCCCCATGTCACTAACGAGAGCGAATGTGCGCCGTCGCCGAACACCTTCTGCACGCCGAGGAAGTAAGAGAGCGAGTTGTAGAATGTTCCCTCAACATATCCCTCGTTGGCCCAGCGGTAAGTTACGTTGCCCGAGAAGGCCCATCCCTTGCTGTTGAGTCCTGAGTTGAATGTGTACATTCCGCGCAGGGTGTAGTTGCGGTTTGCGCCGCTCAGCGTCAGCCTGTGGCCTGTGGGCATGGCAGCCGGGCGGAAGTTATAGTTGTTGGCACCGCCCATTGACGGCATGGCAAAGTTGTTGCTCTCAAAGGGCAATGAGAATTCCATATTGCGTGTCTGCTGGTTGAGTCCGCCTACGACCGAATAGCGGAACTGTCCAGACTCGATGTCGTTCATCGGTACGCCGTTAATGTAGATGTCGTTGAATTTCTGGTCGAATGCACGGTAGCGGAAACGCATAGGTGAGAACAGATATCCAACCTCGCTTGCATAGATGTTTGAGTTAGAGTTCACTATGGTTACGTTTTGTGACATGTCATCGTCTTCGCCCAATTGTGCCTCCGTGAATGTGAATGCCGACTCACTCAAGACGGCACCCCTTTGCCCTATGGAATCGCTTTGCGCATGCAGCAAAGGCGTATAGCATAAAGCAATCACTGCTAATTTCAGCTTTTTTTGCATAATAATGGTTTTAGGTAATAAACTTTTGGCAAAGATAATTTTTTTTAGATAAACATCAAAAATAAAACAAAAAATAATCTTTTTGCTTGCTTCTTTTTGTGTTAAATTTAATCAGAGTGTAATATCTCCACGTTCATTGGCCTTGAATAGCCCGTTTTTACTAGCTTTATGCAACTTTAACAAGCGGTGTTCTTGCAGTTTGCTTTTTTGTTCTATTTTTCGCATGCCACGGTTTTTATGCAGTTTTAGCCTGCGTTTTTTCCAATGGCGTTTTGGTATTTTTTCGTGCAGTTTTTTGTCCGTGTATTATAGTTGGCAAAATGCCGTTTTGCAAAAGGTGGTCTTTTGGCTTCCGAAAGACCACCTTTTACATTGCAATATGCCACCTTTTGCAGCCTAAAAGGATATCTTTTACAATGGTGTTTGTAACTTATTGTATGTCAGTGCATTATCTCTTTGTGCGTGAGCGCCGTGCGCACGGCTGTCTTTGTCCGGCTTTTGGCTTGTGCGTATGTGCAGTTTGGTCAGCGTGTTCCATGCAGATTTTGAGTTGTGTTGAGGCTTGCCGTGATTTTGCCGGGTGCGGCAGTCTTGGGTCGATGCGTTGTTTTGGGCCGGCGTAGGCTTTAAGTTGCAATATGGGCATATGCTGATGTGCTGTGACGTATCCTTCAGGTTTCTCCCGGTTGGCGCTGATGTGGGTTTTTGACGCAGTGTGTCATTATTGTTACTTGTTTTCTACAAATTTGTTTCAAAATCCGGATAATCAAAAAATAAAGTATCTAATTTTTTGAATTATCTTTAAGTTGCATTATCTTTGCAAAAATAACCACCACCTCCGAAAAGCCATGCTTTCAGCATTGCCATGGGGGATAAATCAGAAAATTGTATTGAAGAAACAATGATTTTTATATTATGAAAAAGTTTAATCTGTTAATTGTTTTGTCTCTCTGGCTTGTTGCCGTGAGCAGTTTTGCACAGAAGAAATACTCAGTGTATGCCGTAGGTTTCTACAATCAGGAAAACCTTTTCGACACATGTCATGATGAAGGCAAGAAAGACTATGAGTATCTGCCCACAGGTTCGTCGCGCTGGAACGGTCTTAAGTATTCGCATAAGTTGCGCAACATGGCCAAGGTTCTGGCAGATATGGGCACCGACGTGCTGCCTGACGTGGGATGTGCTGTGATAGGACTGTCGGAGGTTGAAAACGCCAATGTGCTCAACGACCTTACGGCTCAGGAGCCTCTTCGCGCGCGTGGATATAAATATGTACATATTGAAGGACCCGACAGCCGCGGTATCGACTGTGCGCTGCTCTACAATCCGTCTATGTTCACAGTCAATAAGTCTACACTGCTGCCATACATACCTGACGAGACCATACCTGCCAACTTCCGCACGCGCGGATTCCTCACCGTTACCGGCGAGCTTGCAGGCGAGCCTGTTACGGTCATCGTGTGCCACTGGCCGAGCCGTTTCTCAGGATCTTCATATCGTGAGAGGGCTGCACAGCTCGTCAAGAACATCAAGGATTCGCTTGTCAGCGAGAATCCGGCAATGAAGGTGCTCGTTATGGGCGACATGAACGACGACCCGACAAACAAGAGCATGAAAGACATATTGGGAGCAAAGGCCGAAGTGAAGGACGTAAAGGACGGCGACATGTATAATCCGTGGTATAACATCCTGACCAAGCAGGGCGTGGGCACGCTCTCATATCAGGGATCATGGAATCTTTTCGACCAGATAGTGCTTACGCCAAACATGCTTAACCGCGACGGCAAGAAAGACTTCTCGACACTGAAGTTCTGGAAGAATCAGATATTCCGCCGTGACTATCTCTTCAACAATGAAGGAAAATACAAGGGCACGCCTAAGCGTACACACGGAGGAGGCATCTGGCTCGACGGATACAGCGACCACCTGCCTGTTGTTGTTTACTTGGTAAAAGAGCAGAAATGAGCGTAACAGAAGAACATCCGCTAAGGCCTTTTCTGCCTGAAAACACACGGTTGCTGATGCTCGGCAGTTTTCCGCCGGCACGCAACCGTTGGTGTATGGATTTCTTTTATCCCAACTTCATCAATGACATGTGGCGCATATTCGGCCATATCTTCTTCGGCGACAAATTGCATTTTGTAGACAGTGAGGCGAAGACTTTCCGACGTGAGGACATCATCAGTTTCCTTAACGTAAAGGGCATAGGTCTCTACGACACGGCGTGCAAGGTGTGCCGCACAAAGAATACGGCATCAGACAAAGACCTTGAGATTGTTGAAGCCACCGACCTCGGCTCGCTGCTGGCCTCCATACCAACATGCCGCGCCGTGATAACCACGGGACAGAAGGCCACAGACACATTTGCCTCTTACTTCGGAATAAAGCAGCCGAAGGTGGGCGAGGGCGTCGGCTTTTCTGCCTTAGGCCGCAGTCTGACGCTATACCGCATGCCGAGCAGTTCGCGCGCATATCCGATGAAGATTGAGCGTAAGGCCGAATATTATGAAAAAGCCTTCAGGCAACTTGGCCTTATTTAAGCAATAAAGTTATTAACCATAAATCCGCAGGACATATCTACCTTATTAAATATAAGACAACTGCCTGCGACTAAAAAACATATAGAGTATGACCATTATTGGAATAGCCGGTGGAACAGGTTCGGGCAAGACCACCGTTGTGAGAAAGATAGCCGAGGCGCTGCCGCCGCATCATGTGGTTGTGGTTCCGCTTGACTCATATTATAACGACACGTCGCACATGACCGAGGAGGAGCGTCATGCCATAAACTTTGACCATCCGGATGCTTTCGACTGGAAACTGCTTATCAAGCAGGTAAACGAACTGAGAAACGGACAGGCCGTTGAGCAGCCCACATATTCGTATATCAAGTGTAACCGCCTGAAAGAGACGCTGCACGTTGAGCCGAAACCGGTGATAATCATTGAAGGCATCATGACTCTGCTCAACAAGAAACTGCGCGACATGATGGACCTGAAGATATTTGTTGACACCGACTCGGATGAGCGTCTGATACGCAACATACAGCGCGACGTGCTCGAACGCGGGCGCACCGTAGACATGGTTATCAGTCGTTATCTCGAAGTGCTTAAGCCCATGCACGAACAGTTTATCGAGCCTACAAAGAAGTATGCCGACCTCATAATTCCGCAGGGAGGAGAGAACCATAAGGGAATAAACATCCTTTGTAAATACATAGAAAGTCTTGTAAACGTTTAATGCCTCTTCATTGTAGCGTTGACGGCATTAAACATCATTCTTATAACAAAACAATAAAGGCTGCCCGACATTGTCACGGCAGCCTTTGTTGTTATTAGTCTTTGTCTTTTATTGTCAGATTTGTCTCGATGCGCTTGCGCTCACGGTGAATCTTAAATGCGTTGACGCATTCTGTTACGCCGTACAGCAGCAGACACCATCCTATGATAAGCAGCGGCAGCGATGCCGTTTCCATTGGCTTAATCAGCACAAGCAGGCCAGTGAGGAATATCACCGACGGGCATATCCAGAACCACAGTGGCACGCGGAACATCCTTTTGGCATTGACCAGAACCATAAACTGGTTTATGGCTCCGAGGATGATTATGGCTCCGAGAAAGTACATCAGCGACTTGACAAACAGACCGGGCACTATGGTCAGTATCAGACCGAGCAGCACGCTGCCTATTCCTACAATAGGGAATGTAGGCTTGCCCGTTACAATAAGTCGTCCCTGAGCGTCGTAAATTTCAGTGTCTGATGCGTGCGCCCTGGCGTTCAGATATACCGCACACGATATTGCACCCGACACGAGGAACAGCAGTCCGATGGCAATGGTTATGCCTTTCACGGTGTTGTCGGGGTTGTTTATCAGCAGTATGCCGATAATTATTGCGCATATAGCGCGAAAAACAGAACTTTGCAATACTTTCATGTCTGTAGATTTTATTTAGATTTTCTTTTATATATAGTCCTTAAGGATTATTATTGTCATGCAGCCTTTATGCTGTTTTATTCTTCCTGCCGGCCATGTGGCATTCAGGCTGTAAGTCATTTGCTCTTTCTTACAAAGATAGTGCGTTTTGTCTTTGTTTACAATAAGTTTAACTTATTTTATACAAAGAATGATAACAAAGTGATGCTGGCCGTGTCCGGCTTGACTTTATCCTGCTGCCGGCACTGTATATGGGTGCCATTAATATGCATGCAAAGGCTTTCGTGTCCTGCCGTCAGCTAAAAAACAGATAACATCAGGCTTAAGCTGACTTTTATTTTGTTTTGTTCTCGTTATGTATTACCTTTGCATTGATTTGAAAACTAAAGAAATATGACAACTCTTTATCTTGTAAGGCACGGCGAGACTGTGGACAACGCAAACCACATCATGCAGGGACAGACGCAGGGCGAGCTTAACGACAAAGGACGTGAGCAGGCCCGCGAACTGGCTGTGCAGATGTCATCCGAGCATATAGATGTCTTTGTGGCGAGCGATTTGTGGCGTGCTGTTGAGACATGTAGAATATTAGCAGAGCCTTACGGGGCTGAAGTTATTACCACGGAACTGCTCAGAGAACGCGACTGGGGCAGCTTTACCGGACGTTACATACCTGACTTGAAGGATGTTGAATGGCCTGATGACATAGAGACAATTGACGCTTTGAAATCAAGGGCAAGGCGCTTTATTGATTTTATACGTGAAAATTTTCCTGAAAAGAGAGTGCTTGCCGTTGGGCATGGCATTATAAACAAGGCCATTCAGGCTGTGTTTTATGACAAGGAAATGAAGGATATTGCGCCTATGCGCAATACGGAGGTAAGGCAGCTGATGCTTTAGTCTTGGCAGGCTATAAGTCTGCCGGGCGCTTATGTCAGTTCATCTGATTGTTGTCTGTTGCCGTCAGATGTTCTCCGTAGGTGCAGTATTGTCCGTATTATGCGATTGCATAAGGCGCTGATTACGGCAAAATAACATAGGACCGACGAGGATTTCTCCTGTCGGTCCTGGTGTTTTTGGACTGTTGAAGACCATGTATCTTGCTGTTTAAGAAGTAGTCTTTATTGTAGGAATTGCAGATTTCAGTCCTCAACAGTCACTTATTTTGTTATCAGTTTTAATGTTTCTTCCTCTTGTCGGCAGCATTACTCTTTGTTAACGTCCCTGTTTGTTGTTTATGTTTGCGGCAAATTGTTCTCTTGTGTCAATGATGCCGGGCTCATGCTGTTATGATATTGTCTGTTTGCATGGCTTTGCTTTTATCTTCGTCCGCCAAAGTGTCTGCCGCTGTTTCCGCCAGATGAGCTTTTTCGGCTGCTGCTTCCGCTGCTCTTAAATGAGCGTGTGGGAGTGCTTCTGTTACCGCTGAAGCTCTTGGTTGACCTCTGTGGACTGAAAGTATTGTTGGGAGTCTTAATCTGGCGGCTGACGCCTTGCCTCCTGTTCCCGTTGAAGTTTATGCTTCCGTTGCCGTTTGGTCTCGGCCTTGCTGTTGTCCGCGTACTGCTTTCACGGTTGTTCCTTCTGAAACTTTTTTGTCCCTTCAGGTTGCTTCCGTTGATGTTCCCTTTTACATTCTGAATGGTTTTTATGTTTTCAGGTCTGCGGTTGAAGTTGCGGCCCCATCCGTTTTCTCTTGGCCGCCTGTTGTCTCTGTCTCTTCCGGAGAAAGCACCTTTATGGCCTCTTCCGTAGTCGCCGCGGTCAAATCTGTCTCTCATGCCGTGGCCTCTGTTTATACTTCCGTGGTTAAACGTGCGCCCTTTATACCAGCTGCATCCTCCGTTATGGTGCCAGCTGTGGCCTCCGCGATATGATATGTATACGGTTGGACGGCTGAAGTAGAAGTAGTCGCGTCGTGGATAGCGGGCGTAAATTGCAAAGTGCCATACTCCAGAAGTCCAGTAAAGCGGGCGGTAGAAGTATGTTGCGGCGCAGAATGCCCTGTATTGCCAGTCGAGCAGAATGTAGCTGAAGTCGAGGTTGCGTTGTGTCCAGTATGTGCCGTACAGGTCATCGTATGTGTTGATGCTCATCAGATAGTCGAGATTCACCTCGTATGCTGCATCATATTGCTCCTCGTTCAGGTTCAGCTCATAGGCCATTTTGTCCGTCAGAAACAGTGCCTGTTCGCGTGCCTGACTATAACTCATCGCCTTTGTTGCGGTGGTGAGTGTCAGCAGGGTTGTCAGTATTATTATAAACTTGTTCATGTCAAAGCCTTTCTGTTTTCTTTTTAACCGTATGCAAAGAAAGCTATAATTATTCATATGTAAAAAGGTTTTTCCCTAACTTCAAGGGGGAAAATCCCTATTTTGTGTTTATTCTGCATGCAGATGCCGTATTTTACGTTATATTCAGTGCTGTTTTATCTCTGATTGTGTGTCGTAAATCCTTTATTTAAAGGCTGATATAAGTCTTTTGAATGGTAAATGTAATATTTTTTAATAAATGGCGTTATATATTAAAATTTGTTTTTGATGAAATCATTATTACTCGCTTTATTATTATTGTCATCTGCCGGTCAGGCTTTTTCACAAGGATGGGAAGAAGACAAGCCTGAGAAACTGCGTCTCGACAAGGGACTTAAATATAATGTGGAGATGCAGGCCGACTTCTCTTCTGGAAGTACGCCGCTTTGGCTCAATGCCAACAGATACGGACTTAGCTCGCTCGACGAAACGAACGGATATGTCAGGGCTGGCCTGTTCAGACCCTTGCGCACTGATTCGGCCAGATGGTGGGGAGTAGGCTATGGCGTAGATTTTGCCGTGCCTTATAATTATACAAGCAATTTCGTTGTCCAGCAGGCTTTCGTTGAGGCACGCTGGCTTCATGGAGTGCTTACCGTCGGAAGCAAACAGTATCCAATGGAACTGAAGGACAACCGCCTGAGCAGCGGTTCGCAGACGTTCGGCATTAACGCAAGACCTGTGCCACAGGTGCGTCTGGCTCTGCCAGATTATTGGACTCTGCCTTTTGCCAACGGCTGGCTGCACCTAAAGGGACACATTGCCTACGGAATGATGACTGATGACGGATGGCAGCATGACTTTACAGGAAAGAAGAGCAAATATGCCGACAATGTGCTGTATCACAGCAAGGCAGGATATTTGAAGTTTGGTAATGAGAATTTCTTTTGTCCTTTCTCGTTTGAACTTGGACTTGAGATGGCTTCAACTTTCGGCGGAACGTCGTATCAGCCTGACGGAAATGGAGGCATGGCAGCCATAAAGGGCGACACCGGTTTCAGTGCATTCTGGAATGCTTTTATTCCAGGCGGAGCTGATGTTGGCGAGACTACTTATCAGAACGCCGAAGGCAATCAGGTAGGAAGCTGGCTTGTGCGCCTTAACTGGGAAGAGGATTTGTGGCGTTTCAGCATCTATGCCGACAAATATTTTGAAGATCATTCAGCCATGTTCCTGGTTGACTATGACGGATATGGCGAGGGAAACGAGTGGCAGGAAAAGAAGAAAAGCCGCTATCTTCTGTATGACTTTAAAGACATTATGCTTGGTGCAGAGTTCAGAATGAACTATGACAGATGGGTGAACGGCGTGGTGTTTGAGTATATTTATTCGAAATATCAGAGCGGTCCTATTTATCACGACCATACAAGTACGATACCCGACCATATTGGCGGCAAGGATAATTTCTATAATCACGGAATATATACAGGCTGGCAGCATTGGGGGCAGGTGATGGGCAATCCGCTCTACCGTTCGCCGCTGTATAATTCTGACGGCACGATATGTGTGAAGGACAACCGCTTCATGGCTTTCCATCTCGGTATAGACGGATGTCCTATTGAGCGCTTTACATATAGATTGCTGGCTTCGTGGCAGGAAGGACTGGGTACTTATGACGATCCGTATGGCAAGAGCCGCCACAATTTCAGCTTTATGCTTGAGGGACAATACGCCTTCGGCGGCAAACTGCTGAAGGGATGGAGCGTTAAGGGTGCCTATGGCATGGATCTTGGCAGCATACTTGGCAACAATTACGGATTTCAGTTGACGGTGGCAAAGACCGGACTTCTTAATTTATAATTACGTATATGAAGATGAAACATTGTTACATAAATATTTTTATAGCTTTTGTTGTTTCCATGATGTTTGGTGCGTGTGAGATACGGACGCTTGACAATGGCGACCTTGACGGTATGTGGCATTTGACGCGAGTAGACACGCTGGCCACGTCGACCACAGCAGATCTTGGCAATGAGCGAATCTACTGGTCGTTTCAGGCCAGGCTGTTGCAGCTCGACGATAAGTCGGGGATGCATCAGAGCCTGTTGATGAGGTTTGAACATAATGGTGCCACCCTTCGTCTTTACGATCCTTATATCTATGACCGTGAAAATGGTGACAAGCCCCTTGAGGACATTACGCTGCTTAATCCTTTTGGAATTGTGGCGCCTGACGAGACGTATACCATAGAAAGTCTTAGCGGAAACAAGATGATATTGTTGTCGGGTACTTATCGTATGTATTTCAAAAAATTGTAGTCAGGGTATAAACTTGTACTCCGTTAAGATACAAGTGTAAATATATTATCCGTGGTTTTGGGCCGCCCTGTCTGAGTGTTTTTGGGATATATACAATGGACGCCACGCTTTTGGGTGATGTACATTATAATTATTTGATATCTGTGGCATGAGCCGAGTGCCGTGATTTTGATGTTTCTTGATTTAGTATTTTGAACATTAAAATGGCATTTGCAGGCGGCTCATGCCACATTTTTATTTTTATGCAGTAATGGCTGCAGCGACATGTTTATCTTAGCTATATTTTCTGTAGCTTGTAAAAGATTGTTTCCTGCATTTTAAAAGGTGATGTTACAAATAAAAAAGAGGGTGTGTCAAAATGTATGTTAATGTACATTTTGATGCACTATTTTCATTTCATGGAAAAAGGCCCGTACTTTCACAAGCTCGGGCCTTTGTTGTCTCCTAAAGTTTTTGTAACTTTAGGAAAAATCAAAGTTACATGGCAAAATTACATTATATTCCTTACATACAAAACCAAACGGTTCTTTTTCCGCAAAGAATAGATGAAGACATTGCGGAAAATGATCCTGTGCGTATTCTGAACCATATAGTAGAGCATCTCGATCTTACCCGTGTGAAAAAACTTTATAGAGAAAAGGGCCGTTCTCCGTATCATTCAAAGATGATGCTTAAGGTCATTCTTTATGCTTACATGAACAACATCTACTCCTGTCGTAAGATAGAGAAACTTCTTCGTCGTGACATCCACTTCATATGGCTTTCAGGCTGCGCCAAACCCGACTTCATCACAGTCAACCGTTTCCGTAACCGTCTGAAAGATGAAATCAACAACATCTTTACTCAGGTGGTTCTTATGCTTTGTGAGTATGGAATGATCAGCCTTGACGTAGAATATATTGACGGTACCAAGATAGAATCCAAGGCAAACAGGTATACGTTTGTCTGGAGAAAGACTACAGAGAGAAACCGTGAAAAGCTGCTGAAAAAGATATCTGCACTGCTTGAGCAGATAGACGAGGACATTGCAGGTGAAAGTCTTCTTCCGGAAAATGAGGCGGATATTACTCCGGAGATGTTGTCTGCCCTGTCGGACAGGCTGAACAAGTCACTTTCCTCCGTTCCTGAACCTGCCGACAAGGAAAGCAAGGCAGCCTTTAAAGAGAGGCAAAAGCAGATAAAGGAGTTG